>JAEEGL012431287.1_pt1 | contig 22310 bp, 17 predicted proteins | sample 9134231 | NCBI WGS metagenome assembly JAEEGL01 (sample SAMN16246548, study PRJNA631951) | gut metagenome | biome: gut microbiome; feature: rumen; material: fiber-attached | host: Bos | place: Iran: Karaj | collected 2018-10 | reverse complement strand
CCAAGGATATGGACGAATCCGGAAAGGCCTTCGCCAGGAAATCCCCGAGGCATGGGTCCTGATTGTCGGTTATTATGAATACCTTCCGCAGCCATGGTGCGAAACGGTAGAGCGATGCTACGCAGTAACGGATCTCACCGATGCTTTTGTATCGGATCTCTCCCCCTATCTCATCATCGCCCAGGACGGATTTGTCTCCGTACAGGCGCCTCTTGGCCCTGTGCTCGGGATCATCCCCGTCAACCCAGGAGATAACCGCATCTATATCATATTTCGCAGTCTCAGCCATCTTGTCTTATGAAGTAATTCCGAGGTCCAGCCATGAACCTATGATTCCGTCCCACTCTCCGGGATGGAACAACTCGAACCCGCTTCCGTCGTAGAATGTCATCTCCCCGAAAAGCAGGCGCTCCGGAGTGTCGTAGAAATCCACACGAAGCAGGCGCATCCCCGCTGAGAGTTGCTCCGCGACTTCTATCATACGGTCGAAATGGACCGGTCTCGGAGCCGGCTTCCCGCTGTTGTGCTCTTTCACCTGGGTGAAGGGGAGCATATTCCATTCGCAGTCGTAGAAATCGTAGGTCGTACCCTTGCCGCTGTGTCTGTCCAGGCATATGAATGCATAGCTCACCTTCCCGTTGATACACACCAGCTTGACCTCGCTGAAATCCACGTCAGCCTTTCCTATGTACTCTTCAGCCAGGATGGCGGGAGATATGTTCTTGTAGGGCCACTCCCTGTAACGGAGGTAGAGATTCCTCTTGAGCGCCTTCTCGAGCTTGCGGCCGGCAGAAACGCGGTCAAGCGAAGACTTGTCCTTACATATGACCACGCCTTTGCTGCCGCCGGAGTTGTTGGCCTTAAGGACGAACGAGTCAGGAAGTGAGTCGAAATCTATGTCAGCGAAATGTTTCCACACCCCGAGGGTCTTGATTATCAGCGAATCATCCCCAGTGACCTTCAGCACATGGTCCTTGGCGGTAACCTTGTCTACCATGGGCACATATTCTTCCTTCCGGTCGTGGATCTTCAGCCACTGTATCTTCTCGTTATAGGTCTTCGGATCCTTAAGGTCGAGACTGTCCCCCATCATGACGCGGAAAAGCATCTTCAGGTAGAGCGGGGTAGGAAATATGGCTGAGGTACTGTAAAGCAAACTTTTGCACAGTCCGGCAAAATGGAACATGCCCATGAATGATCCGATTTTAGAATTACGCAAATATACGCATTTTATTTTGTATCCCCATGGATATAATAATCTGACTTTTTGACAGTATTTTACGCCATTTTGGCGCATATTTCTGCCATTTTGTCTACCTTTTGCGAATAGAACTGCCAAAAACCGGGGTGGTCTGCAAATTGCCTTTCATCCAGTCGCCCACAGTTGAAGGGCAGATAAAAAGAACATTTAAAAATAGGAGATCAATATTATGTTACCAGCAAGACGTTTTCACGACAATTGGATTCCGGACGTGTTCAATGACTTTTTCGACAACAACTGGCTTGAGCGCACACACTCCACTACCCCAGCTGTCAACGTATTAGAAAGTGAGAAGAGCTATGACGTGGAAGTCGCAGCTCCCGGAATGACTAAGGATGACTTCAAGGTCAGCCTGGACGAGAACGGAGACCTCGTAATCAACCTCGACAAGAAGAGGGAGAACGAAGAGAAGAAGAACGGGCACTACATCCGCCGCGAATTCTCCTTCGAGAAATTCCAGCAGACTCTGATCCTCCCCGACGATGTGGATCGCGAGAAGATCGGGGCAAAGGTAGAGAACGGCATCCTCAAGGTCAACCTCCCGAAACTGACGATAGTCAAGCCGGAAGACAAGCACAAGAAGATCGAGATCCAGTAAAAAAAAGTATCTGCACGATAAGTTGTGCAAGCAATTTCGAAGAATCGTAAGTATTCCTGCTTACGATTCTTTTTTTTCATTGGAGCCGCCCTTCCATATGCTAGATTTGCATCCGACAAAACAAAATGCCATGAGGAAACTGTTCCATGACACAAACAAAAGAGGTCACAGCGTAGAGGAGGGGCACATTTCTCGTCACTCTACCCGGCGTTCGCCAAACAGGCCGTTCTGGCCGATCTATTTTTACTGCTTGCTATTCATCACTCTTACAACCCTCCTCGACGCGTGTGACAACGACTCCGGCAGGATCGCCCCTGAACAATTTTCCCAAACAATCACTGAGCTGAGCCTGAAAGCGGCTGAAGGAACATCTATAGAATCCCTTGACATCTTCTTCTTCAATGACGACAGCCTAGGACGCCTGGATTCCTGGCAGAGGATAGAAGGGGCCCCTTCAAAGATACAGGGAGGTTCCCGCAGCGGGCGGAAAATCCTGACTATAATAGCAAATGTACCTCAGGGAAGTTTCGAATGGAACACTGTAAGCTCATATGCCTCCCTGGCCTCAAGCGTCTCCCACCTGAAAGATGAAGACCCGCAGAGACCTGTGATGAGCGCAAGCATGAAGATCAACGCCGGGACACCCGTTTCAATGAGACTCTCCCCCCTCATGGCCAGGGTGCTTCTGCGCACAATCAGCTGCGACTTCAACGGAAGGCCCTATCAGGGAGCCTCTCTCACTGATGTAAAAGCATACCTTACGAATGTCAACGGAATCTGCCAGATACTACCGCCCGACACAACCGTCCCTGAAGACATAATCAACAACGGCAGCCTCAGGGAGAACGACATGCAGTCGCTTTCCACCCCTTCCATGCTTGAGGGCCGGCTCCCGGACATAGGCCAGCCGGTCCAGAGTCCGGATCTCAGCCTTTTCTGCTACCCCAATGAAATAGAAGAGGAGAGCCTGGGACAACCGTTCACGCGCCTTGTAATAGAAGGCAGGATCAACGGGAAAAATTACTATTATCCGCTGAATATCAACCAGGAGGACTTCGGGTACACATCCGGGAAACACGGACTGTCGAACGGCTTGACATATGCGATCGACCTCACTATCACACGTGCAGGCTCGCTTGATCCCGACACTCCCGTCGCTGGTTCCACAGTGAAATTCATATGCACTCCGCAGCCGTGGGCGCAGAAAGACAATATAGTCGTCCCTTTCATTCTGAGACCTATGGCCGCATCGGCAGTCACCAAATCTTCCGATCCGGACGAGAACAGGATAGAAGACGTGAATCTCTTCCTTTTCGGGGCAGACTCTATGCTATGTGAGAAGCGATTCTACGCGGGGAAGGACATAATGAGGGAGAACGGGCTGCCAGCGGCCGGCATCAGCCTCCTGAAGGGCTGTAAATACAGCATTTTCGCCGTAGCGAACGCCGGATTCAACCTGACCGGGATAAACACCTGGGAGGACCTGATGGCCTACCGGAAACATATGGCCTATCCGGATGAATTCTCCAGGGGGATTCCGATGAGCGGAAAGATAGAAAACTTCTCATGCAGCGGGAAGGAGCCGTTATCGATCCCTTTGTACAGGATGATGGCCAAGATTTCCATCCGGATGGACCGGTCGGCCCTGGATGCGGGGGTGAAGATGAATGTGGCGTCGGTAACTATAGGGAACTGCCCTAATTCGGCCCTGGCCTTTGCCCCGAGCAGGGTTGCCAATGAATCCCAGAGATTCAGCAAAGGCTACTTCAAAAGTCTGGCGGGAGCGGACAACCTCAACATCGGAGATGACGGAGGACTGAGCCGGGAAGTGAGCCTGTACTCTATGGAAAACCTTCAGGGAGATGACCGCGACGGATTAGGTTCATATGTGGAGATGGAGCTGGAATACCAGTCGGCAAAAGAGTACACAGGTGCCGGCAAGAATTTGATATACAGGTTTTTCCTTGGCGACGGCAAGGGGAATCACGACGTAGAGAGGAATTGTGAGTATCACTTCACGGTAAGGCCGGAAGGGAACGGACTGATGACGGAAGACAGCTGGAGAGTTGACAAGAGCGGATTGACTGCATTCACATCAGGTTCGATAACCCTTCACCCGGGTTCTTACGTGGAGCGGAAAGTCGGGGAGGATGTACACGTGTGGGCGGAAGTGGTTCCCCCTCTGGCGCCATTCGACATAGGTCTGGAGGAATTGGAATTCGACAGGGAGAGAGGGATATATGACTATGAAATAGATGAAGACGGGCATGGAGTCACCCTTCACCTGAAGAGCTGCGGAAGCGGAATCCTTTACTTTGAAGCCGGAGAGCCTGTCAATGATTCAGTGGCGTGCTGGATCCAGGTAGAGGGCTGAGTCCGGCCTTCCTGAGATAATCCGCGGTATAGCCCGAACCGTGTGCGGCCAGATCTTCCGGCGTACCGGAATAGACCACGGTTCCACCCTCGTCTCCGGCATCCGGGCCGAGGTCTATCACCCAGTCTGCGGAGGCGATCACATCCAGGTTGTGTTCAACGACGACTATGCTGTGACCGGCGGCAAGGAGGGCGTCAAAAGATCTCAGGAGCTTCTCCACATCATAGAAATGAAGGCCTGTGGTCGGCTCATCGAAAATGAACATTATGCGCTCCCTGGAATTCTTGTCGGCGTCCATGTTCATCGAAAGGAACCACGCCAGCTTGATCCTCTGGCTCTCTCCTCCCGAAAGGGTGCTGCTGCTCTGGCCGAGCTTGATGTATGAGAGACCGACATCCACGAGAGGCTGTAGCCGGCGGGCTATCCTCCCGGCCAGTTCGTCACTTTGGGAACTGAAGAATCCCATGGCCTCATCAACGCTCATGTTCAGGATGTCATCAATGTTCTTTCCGTTGTAGCGGACCTCAAGGATATCCGGTTTGAAGCGCTTCCCGCCGCATGCTTCGCAGACCATCGTAACATCGGCCAGGAACTGCATCCCGATCTTGACCACACCTTCTCCCTGGCATTCCGGACAGCGGCCTCCGTCTTGGTTGAATGAGAAGAACTGCGGAGTAAAACCGTTGATTTTCGCAAACTTCTGCATGGCAAGAAGTTTCCTGATGTCATCGTAAACCTTCAGGTAGGTCACTGCATTCGACCTGGAACTCTTTCCTATGGGATTCTGGTCCACATACTCGACACGAGTGATCCGGTCCAGGTTCCCGTCCAGGCCGCGGAAAAGTCCCGGAAGGGCTCCGGTCTCGTTGATACGCCTGTGGAGGGCGGGATAAAGGATGTCCCCTACAAGTGATGACTTTCCGGACCCGCTCACTCCAGTCACTACGGTCAGGGTCCCAAGAGGGAACCTGACATCTATGTCCTTGAGGTTATGCTCGCTCGCGCCTTTGACTGTAATGGAGTAATTCCATCCCCGTTTCTCCCTGACGTAACGGCTTATCTTGCCGGAAAGGTACTGCAGGGTCAGAGACCTGTCCACCACCTTGCGGGGGACTTTCCCTCCGGGGTTCCCCATCCACACTACTTCACCGCCATCCTTTCCGGCCAGTGGGCCCATGTCAATGAGTACATCTGCAGCCCTCATCATCTCCTCGTCATGCTCCACTACGATGACAGTGTTACCCAGGTCGCGAAGCCTTCTGAGTACTCCTATCAGCCTGTCGGTATCCCTGGGATGAAGCCCGATCGAAGGCTCGTCGAGGATGTACATGGAACCGACAAGGGAACTGCCGAGGGCGGTCACGAGATTGACCCTCTGGCTCTCCCCTCCCGAGAGAGTGTTGCAGGCACGGTCTAGTGTCAGATACCCGAGTCCCACGTCACGTATCAGGGATAGGCGGAAAGTAATCTCTTCTATCGCTTTCCCGGCTATATTGCGTTCATATCCTGACAGTTCCAGATTCGAGAAAAAGTCCGTCAGCTCCTCCACGTTCATCGCCAGGAGCTCTGCTATGTTCTTTCCTCCGATCCTGACATACAGGGCTTCTTCCCGGAGCCTGGTCCCGTGACATGAGTTACAGACAGTCCTCCCGGAAAAACGGCTGAGCATGTATTTGTACTGGATCTTGTACCTGTTGGCCTCAACCCACTGGAAGAATTCGTTTATACCGACCATCGTGTTCTCGTCCCCCTCGACCCCTCGTGCATTCCACAATGTGTCCTTCTCCTTCTCGGTCAGTTTGCAATATGGTTCGAAAACCCTGATGCCGTACCTCTCTCCTACCTTGACCACCTGGTCCCTGAACCATCCCATCTTCTCTCCCCTCCAGCAGGCGATGGCACCGTCATAGATGCTTTTCATCTTGTCCGGGATGACCAGGTCTTCGCTTATGCCTATTATTTTCCCGAGGCCTCCGCAGACAGGGCAGGCCCCAAGGGGGGAATTGAAACTGAAGAGATACTCGTCCGGTTTCTGGAAGGTAATCCCGTCCAGTTCATACCGGTTGCTGAACTTTTCTTCTCCTCCCTCTTTCCTTAGGATCAGAGTGCCCTTCCCCATCGTAAAAGCATTGTCTATGGAAGACAGGAGCCTCATCTGCAGGTCCTCCCATTCCGTCTGGGGAAGCGGTGCCCCTTCATCGTCATATGGCAGGCCGTCCTTGAACAGAGGCAGTTTCAGGCGGTCCACCAGGAGCGTCAGACCATGCGGATAATCAGAACTTTCCGCCTTCTTCATCACTTCTTCGATCCTGACGGGACCGTCTTCGCCGAACAGGCGGGTGTACCCGGCCTCCTTCAGCGAAAGCATGAGCTCCACCTTGTCGTCCCTGTCATCCCAGCCAAGGTCCGCGAGTATGTAAAGCAAGCGGGAATCCCCCCGGACGATTGACGACATTACGTCTGTCTCGCTGTGACATTTGACCTCCTGTCCGCTTACAGGCGAGAAGGTACGTCCGATACGGGCATATATGAGCTTGAGATAATCATATATTTCCGTAGTAGTGGCCACGGTTGACCTAGGATTGCGCACATTGACTCTCTGCTCTATCGCGATAGCGGGAGGGATGCCTTCTATCAATTCCACGTCGGGCTTGCTCATCCTGCCCAGGAATTGCCGGGCATATGATGAAAGACTCTCGGCAAACCGCCTCTGTCCTTCCGCAAACAGGGTGTCGAAGGCAAGTGAAGATTTGCCCGAACCGGATATACCGGTAATGATTACCAGTTTTCCCCTGGGGATATTGAGCGAGATGTTTTTCAGGTTGTTAACCTTCGCTCCTTTTATGACGATGTTTCCCTCTTCAGGCATATCATTCGGATAAGAGTTCAAAGTTACTCAATTTTCCCTCAAAAAAGTTTGCAGACGAAAAAAATATGCTTATATTTGCACTCACAATAGCGAAAGCTGTTTACTTAGTGCGGTAGTTCAGCTGGTTAGAATGCCGGCCTGTCACGCCGGAGGTCGAGGGTTCGAGTCCCTTCCGCACTGCGAGGGAGGGGAAGGAGATTGACGAAGAATTCGTTCTGAATCAATCTCCTTCTTTTTTTTGTGTTTTCCAATAAAAAACGGGGATGACTTTAAGCCATCCCCGTTTTCCTTAAGCTTCTCAGTTACAGTCTCTCCCTGATAGCCTTGCTCTCAGCCTCATATCCGGGCTTGTCCAGGAGGGCGAACATATTCTTTTTGTACGCCTCGACTCCGGGCTGGTTGAAAGGATTGATTCCAAGCACATATGCACTGATTCCGCAGGCGAACTCGAAGAAATAGAAGAGGGCTCCGAGGTTCTCCTCGTCGATCTTCTCGATGGACACTTCTATCTGCGGAACACCGCCGTCGATGTGCGCCAGGCGCGTTCCGAGCTGGGCCATATGGTTGCAATGCTCTACCCTCTTGCCTGTAAGGTAGTTGAGCTGGTCGAGATTCTGGGGATCCTCCCCTATCACGACTGTACGGTTGCTCTTCTCGATGTTCACCACGGTCTCGAACATCACCCTGTCTCCTTCCTGGATGAACTGTCCCATGGAGTGGAGGTCGGCCGTATTGTTCACGGAAGCGGGGAATATGCCTACGCCTTCCTTTCCTTCGGACTCACCGAAAAGCTGTTTCCACCACTCTCCAAGGTACTGGAACTTGGGATTATAGGTCACGAGGACCTCGACCTTCTTGCCGTATTTGGAGTAAAGGAGATTCCTCATCGCGGCATACTGGACGGCTGGATTTTCCACGGACTTCTCCTGGAGGGCTGTCTCCATCCTGGTAGCACCGGCAAGCATCGCACGCATGTTGAATCCTGCCACTATGATCGGAAGGATACCGACAGGGGTAAGGACGGAATAGCGGCCTCCCACATCGTCAGGAACCACGAATGTCCTGTAGCCCTTCTGGGTGGAAAGGGTCTTCAGGGCGCCCTTCTTGGCATCCGTAATGGCTACTATGCGCTCATGAGAGTCCTCGTAATTCGACTCGATATATGCCTTGACGATCCTGAATGCAACCGCAGGTTCGGTTGTAGTACCGGACTTCGAAATCACTATGCAGGCAGTGTTGCGCTTGGCAACGAGGTCCATCAACTCAGCCAGATACTCTTCCGAAAGGTTGTTCCCGGCAAAGACCACGTCTGGATTTCCGTCTCCGGGTCCCAGGAGCTTGGAGAAATTGTGGCTGAGGGCGTCGATAGCGCAACGCGCACCGAGATATGAACCGCCGATGCCGATTACGACAACCAGGTTCACTCCCTTGGCCTTCCACTCGTCACGTACGGCTTCACATTCTGAAACGAGCAGCTCGGGGGTTCCCGACGGGAGGTGCTTCCATCCCAGGAAGTCATTGCCTGCGCCATTTCCTTTGGTGAGGGTGTCGAAGGCATCCATTGCCTTGGACAGATAATCTTTGTACTGCGACTCCTTGACGAAGGGAGAGCATCCATCTACATTGACTTTGACCATAATCTTATTTTGTTCTGTTTATCATGCAAATTTAATCATTATCATCCGAAACACCAGCGGCAGAACGGATTACTTCCTCTACGACAGGCTTGACGGTATCATATTCATATCCGCGTCCCAGGGCGAACTTCAGGAGCTTGAGTTTCATCTGGGGATCCCCTGAAAGAACGGATGCCTTCCTGGCCAGCAAAGCAGACAGTTTGCGTGATGCGGACGAGCCGTCCACTTCCTCCAAAGCGGCATCTATGACTTCACCTGAAAGACCTTTCCCCAAGAGCATGAAACGCACCTTGACAGGACCCCATCCCGTCAGGACCGCCTTGTCGCGGGCATATGCCACTGCATACCTCCTGTCATCCAGATATCCGTCGGCGACCAGCGACGCAACTACTTCAGATGCCGCATGCGCATCTCCCTCAAGAGCCTTCAATGCCTTGGAATACACATCCTTCGTGCAGCATTCCTGCCCGGCACAAAGCTTCTGCAATCTCGAAAGCACCTTTTCTTTTTCAGCCATATGCTATCCCTCCCCAGCGGCATTCATCAGAAATCGAAACCAATGCCGACATATACTCCCCACCTGTGGGTGTAATCGGACCAGTGTACATTCATTGAGAGAGGACCGATGACAGTGTTATATGAGTACTGGACACCGGCGCCGAAAGAATCCAACTGGCTACCTGGCTGGGAAATGTCGTCAATCTCATTGAATGCGATGGCGTAATTCGCAATAGCCGTAAGGTAATTGTTCTTGAACAGGCGTACCCTGAAATCATCCCTGACCACAGTCAGGAAATTCGGCATACCGGCAGCATAATTGATCCCAATGAAAGGCATCTGCTGGTCCAGATAACGCCCGGCCATGCTGCCTCCCATCACATTGGTGTAGGCTATAGGAATGTCATCCCCTATCAGGTAACGGGACCTGAGTGACGGGATCATATGGAAGGCGTTGCCGAAGCGGACGACCGCGGCCACATCGAGCTGGATGGTATGGAAGGACTTCTCCAGCAGACCTTTCTCGGGAGAAAGCAGCCACTGGTAATCGATTCCGATATTGACTCCCCTGGTCGGGAAATAGCCGTTGTCATATGTGTCGCATCGCATGTTCAAGAACGGGCCGAAGCAGTCGCTGCGAAGGTCCTTCAGGTCATAATCCCCGTCGGTCTCGTCCGAAAGCATGGACCGGACGTTGAAATAGTTGTTCCGGACACCGATTTTCATGTCGAACCAGCTCCACCGCAGATTGGACAGGAACAATGACTCCTGGATGTTGTAGTAGTTGAGCTTGAACTGGGTGGATCCGAAGGTGAAAAGATTCCTGTCAGTATAATGCCAGCTCGCCGAAGCGTTTACTGACATACCGTCGGAAAGCATATAGCTTGCCGTAAGGCCCACGAAGGGATTCGTACCGATCTTTCCCTCGAAATCAAAACGGAATCCATTGATCCTGTGAACATTGATCCCCAGGTTCAGAATTGCCGAAACGATCTCTTCGGAGTCAAAACGGGCACCGAGGCCAAGATGGTTCACCGGTCCCTTCTTGCTGTTGAATACCAGCCGGTAAGGTTCCCTCCGGCCGAGCAATCCATATGTCACATAATCGAAGGCTCCTGTTGCATAGATAATGGACTCCGCATCCTCTATTTCCTTGCTGCCGAACTTCTGCAGCGGGTCGAGAGAGATACGTTTCTGGAGGAAAAAACTCTCGGAATCATCTACCCCGTTGATACTTATGCCGGAAATCGAAACCTTCTTCGTGGCCAGGTTCACTGCAGGAGGAGCATTGAAACGCATCCCGTAACCATTCATCTTCTCCTTGATTTCCTTAAGCTGCTCCGTCTGTTCCATCGCAGCTTCATAACCGCGCCGGACAAGGGTGTCTATGCTTTCGGCATCGAAGCTCATCATATTGTAGCCCTTCATGTCAGGCTTGACAGTCACATCAGGAATCTTCAGGTTCTCTTCGATGGCTTCCCTGCCGTACATGTCTATGAACTGGGACAGGAGGTCTCCGAAATTCTTCAGACGCTTGTAATCCCTGTAGCCGGATGATATGTTCACTCCTATCACAATGTCAGCCCCGAGTTCCTTGGCAAGTTTGGTGGGATAATTATCCCTCATGCCGCCATCGACCAGGACCATACCTCCTACCCTGACCGGGGTAAACAGCCCGGGAATGCTCATGGTGGAACGCAATGCAGTGTTAAGTTCACCTTCGTACCAGACCTTAGCCTTTCCGGTAACCATCTCGGTGGCGACACAGGCGAAAGGAACAGGCAGTTTCCAGAACTGGGTGGAATCCTGGTAACCCGTAGTAACCGAAGAGAAGATGTTATTGACATTCTGTCCGAAAACCATTCCGGAAGGCAGGCTGCCAAGAATGTTGTCTTTCACGACAGAAGAAGCATCCGCCCCTGATTCATTGCCAAGGTGGAGATCATCATGTCTCCGCTCATAGTTCTCAGCCTCGGCCCTCTGCTTCAGGAAATCCTTCTTGGAGTAATAGAACGGGAATGAAAGGGCGTATTTTTCCTTGTACTTCCTATCGTTGTACGACACATAGCTGGGCGGGATCTTGTCCGTCAGGGCCACATTCCAGTCTATGCTGCGCATAAGCGAATCCATCTGGCTGGAATTGTATCCTACCGCAAGCAGACCTCCGACCAGACCTCCCATGCTGGTCCCGAGAACCATATCGATCGGGATGTCAAGCTCTTCCAAATAGCGGATTACCCCAACATGGGCAGCTCCCTTGGCTCCGCCTCCCATCAGGACGAGGGCCACTACGGGGTGGTGTTTCCTTACAGAGTCCATCTTGGCGCGGAACGCGGTCCTGGAAATGGAATCCCGGAGAGGGTCCATTCCCGGAGGGAGATATGCAGCGGCCTTCTCGTCATCCTGCCTAACCCGCGCGGGAGAAGCCTGGGCACTGAAGTCCGCAGCCCCGGACACGAGCAGGGCAAAGAGGATTCCTATCAAACCGAAATGTCTCATCATGAGGTTCTTAATCTTTATCATGCTTTCCGGCCAGGAGGCCGCATGCAGCAAAAATATCTTCTCCGCGCGACGCCCTGATAGTACATGTCACCCCCTGTCGGGACAAGCGGTCGCGGAATGCTTCCATCACAGGCAGCGGAGAAGGGTCATATGGGAAATCGGGGATGCGGTGGAAACGTATCAGGTTCACACGGCATTCCAGTCCGCGCAGAAGCCGCACAAGGGCATCCGCATGCACCTTGTCGTCGTTGAATCCGGCGAACATGGTGTACTCGAAGCTCACCCTCCTCTGGCCGCTGAAATCATATGACCGGAGCAGGTCGAGGATCTCCGACGCGGGCCATGCTTTCTGCACGGGCATCATCGATGCTCTCTCTTCCGCGAACGGATTATGCAGGCTTACGGCTATGTGGCATCGGCTTCCGTCGAGGAAACGCTTCAGGTTCGGAAGCACCCCTATAGTCGAGAGGGTCACACGTTTCGGACTCCATGCGAAGCCCCAGTCCGAGGTAAGTACCTCTATGGCCCTCAGTACATTATCGTAATTGTCCAAGGGTTCTCCCATCCCCATGAAGACTGCGTTGGTAAGATCGTGTGACTCCTCTACGCTGAGGAACTGGTTAAGGATGTCAGCGGCGGACAGGTTCCCGTGGAAACCCTGCCTCCCGGTCATGCAGAACTTGCAGCCCATCCGGCAGCCGGACTGGGATGACACGCAGAGAGTCCTGCGGTCTTCTTCGGGAATCACTACCGATTCGATGGAACTTTTCCCGTCGAAACCGAAAAGGTACTTTTTCGTGCCGTCGGAAGAGACATGTACCTCCACCGGATCGGAGGTTCCGAGGTCATATGAATCTGCCAGTGCCGCCCTACCCTCTTTCGAGATGTTGGTCATAGCCTCGAAAGAACGGACCCTGCGCACGTACATCCACTCTGCAAGCTGTTTGCCCGCATATGGCTTCAACCCAACCCGAACGGCAGCTTCCTTCAGCTCGGCGGGGCTCATTCCCAGCAGTTTCTGTTTCATATGGCATCTTCTCTGCCGGACATGCCGGCAATTGTACAAAATTACAGAAATATTCCGATTATTTTGCTAACTTTGTGTGTGGCCGGATGGCTATCCGGCCGATTTAACAATTAAACAACAAACATTATGGCTAAAGAAGAGAGAGTACAGGGTGCTGATGTCCAGGCCGCCAAGATGAAAGCGCTTCAGGCGACGATCGACAAGATTGAGAAAGATTACGGGAAAGGTACAATCATGAAGCTGGGAGATCAGCCACAATGGGATGTACAGGTTATTCCAAGCGGGTCGATAGCGCTCGACCACGCATTGGGCATCGGAGGCTATCCGCGCGGAAGGGTCATCGAGATCTACGGTCCTGAATCCAGCGGAAAGACCACATTGGCTATCCATGCCATAGCCCAGGCCCAGAAGGCCGGAGGCATCGCAGCTATGATAGATGCCGAGCACGCTTTTGACAGGGCATATGCCGAGAGCCTCGGAGTCAAACTGGAGAGCCTCCTGATTTCACAGCCTGATAACGGAGAGCAGGCTCTGGAGATTGCCGACAACCTGATCCGTTCAGGAGCTGTCGACATCGTAGTCATCGACTCGGTTGCGGCACTGACCCCGAAGGCCGAGATCGAGGGAGAAATGGGAGACAACAAAGTGGGTCTCCAGGCAAGGCTCATGAGCCAGGCACTAAGGAAACTTACTGCAAACATCAGCAAGACAAATACTTGCTGCATCTTTATCAACCAGCTCAGGGAGAAGATCGGCATCATGTTCGGAAATCCTGAGACGACTACCGGCGGAAACGCCCTCAAGTTCTACGCTTCAGTGCGTATCGACGTCCGCCGCACCACACAGATCAAGGACGGAGAGGATGCTCTCGGAAGCCGCACAAGGGTGAAGGTAGTGAAGAACAAGATGGCTCCCCCGTTCAAGAAGGCGGAATTCGATATCGTTTACGGTAAGGGCATCTCCCGCACCGGTGAGATCATCGACCTCGGAGTGGAATTCGGAATAATCAACAAGAGCGGTTCCTGGTTCAGTTACAATGACCAGAAACTCGCCCAGGGACGTGAAGCCACTAAGCAACTCATCGAGGACAATCCCGAACTGGCCGCCGAAATCGAGGCCAAGATCCGCGAAGCCCTAAAGAACGTAAAAGACTAGGCTTCCAGCACATAGTTTCCCCCGGTATTGCCATATAGCGACATTTTCCCGTTCAGGGCGGCTTTAGCCGCAGGAGCTATATGGCAATACCGGGGGAAACTGTAAGGATACTATCCTAGAACTTTCTGAAGCCTACTGCTTTGCGGGCGGCTTCAAGTGTCTTTGAAGCATTGGCACGCGCCCTTTCGCAGCCTGACTTGACCACCTTTGCCAGATAATCGTTGTCCTGGCTGATTTCGATGATCCGCTCCCTGATAGGAAGGGTCACCTTGCATATGTCCGCGGCAAGCTGTTTCTTCAGGTCACCGTAACGGATGCTGCAGTCATTCCACTTCTCGTCGAAGAACTCGACGGTGTCAGGAGTGGAAACGAGCTTGAGGAGGGTAAAGAGATTCTCTATCACCACCGGCTTCGGAGAATTGGGAACGGTAGGACCTGAATCGGTAACCGCCCTCATCACCTTCTTGGTAATGGTCTTCTCGTCGTCTGCCAGATAGATTCCGTTCCCTTCGCTCTTTCCCATCTTGCCGTTCCCGTCCAGCCCGGGGACCTTGAGGGAACCGCCGCCGAAGTCCATAGCGTGAGGTTCGGGGAAGACTTCCACTCCGTAGAAATTGTTGAACCTCTTGGCAAACACCCGCGACATTTCCAGATGCTGGTCCTGGTCCTTTCCGACAGGAACCCAGTTGGCTCTCTGGATAAGGATGTCCGATGCCATCAGGACCGGATAGGTCAGCAGCCCGGCGTTTACATTCTCGGGGTTGTGGCGCACTTTGTCCTTGAATGCGGCAGTACGCTCGAGTTCGCCCTTATATGCCAGCATGTTAAGCAGGACGTAGAGTTCACTCACTTCGGGAACGTCGCTCTGGATGTAGAGAGCCGATTTCTCAGGATCAAGGCCGGCTGCCAGATACTCCGCGAGGATGTTCTTCACATTGGCATGGAAGTCATCGGGATGCGGATGTGTGGTGAGGGAATGGAGATCCGCAATGAAGTAATAGCATTCGTATTTGTCCTGTATGCGAACGAAGTTGCGCAGTGCGCCATAATAATTTCCAAGATGAAGCTGGCCTGTAGGCCTGATTCCGCTGAGTACTATTTCCATATATGTCAGTTCTTTACTTCTGCTCCTGCGCTATTGCCTCGTTGAAACATTCACGGCACAGCGGCTCATATTTGTCCTTTTCTCCGAGTTCAACGAGCCTGTGGCTGGCCGTAAGGCGGTGTGAGAATGTGGCGAGACGGCCGCATTTCACACATATGGCATGGACCTTCGTCACATCTTCCGCGATTGCGAGGACGGCCGGCATCGGGCCGAAAGGCTTTCCGAGGTAGTCCATGTCAAGTCCGGCGACAATCACCCTCTTGCCCCTGTCTGCAAGGGTCCTGGCGACGTCAGCAAGGTCCTTCCCGAAGAACTGGGCCTCGTCAATCCCGATTACCTGGACGTCGGACGGGACGGAGAGCATGTCCGAGGCGTCTGTCACAGGAGTGCAGGGGATACTTGTCAAGTCGTGAGAAACCACATCTTTGTCAGAATAGCGGGTGTCGATCTGCGGCTTGAAAATCATGATCTTCTGATTAGCGAACTGGGCCCTTTTCAGGCGGCGGATAAGCTCTTCGGTCTTACCCGAAAACATGGATCCGCAAATCACTTCCACCAATCCCGTTTTTTTTGTGTTTTCTGCGAACATTTCCTTATTTTTGTTGAAGTCAAACGCAAATATAGTCATAATTGAACATATGGAGAACAACGTCAACGAGATTATTTCCGAATTGAGAGCGGAGGCCGCCTTTCTCAGGGAACGTCTTGAAGCCCTGGAAGCCAGGCTCGAAGGATTGCAGAATGATGAACCGATTGACATCTCCATAGATGTCTCCGAAAACATAGACCTTCCCCAGGTCGAAGACATAGTCGTAGAGCCCATGACGGAGCCCGATGTGATTCCGGATGCAGAAGTCGTTCCCGAACCGGCACAGAAGCCCGAAGAGAAGCCGATGCCTGAACCCAAACCGGAACCTGAGCCGGAGCCTCTGGCTGAGCCGGAACCTGAACCGGTCCCCGAGCCCGAGCATAAGCCTGAACCCGAGCCGGAGCCCGTCCCCGAACCTGACCTGGCTGAGAAGGCCCCGAAGCCTGAGCCCGAAAAGCCCAAAGCCCAGCGCAAGCCCAGGAAAGAGGCCACTCCGGAACCGGAGGAGACCTGGACAGGCCCCGTAGAGAACATAAACGAGGCTCACGCACTAAAGAAGAAAAAAGCCGTACATGACCTGATGGAGAAGAAGGAGACCTGGCGCACTGACATCCCCGGAGCTCCTGTAGGCAACATCATCAGCGGCATCGCCCTCAACGACAGGGTCCTGTTCATAAACACCCTTTTCAAAGGAGACGCACAATCCTTCCTCGACACCATCGGGAAACTGAACTCCATGACCAGCTTCCCGGAAGCAGTCTCTTACATATCAGACAACTTCCCGGACTGGAACACCGGATCCGACCTGGTTTACCGCTTCATGATGGCCGTACGCCGGAAACTCCGTTAAGCATATGCCTGCGCAGGGAAAGCTTTTCATAGTCCCTACACCTGTCGGGAACCTTGAGGATATGACCATGAGGGCCATCCGGGTCCTTACAGAAGCCGACCTCATTCTCGCCGAGGACACCAGGACCAGTTCCGTGCTGCTCAAGCACTACGGGATACACACCCCGATGAAGTCCCACCACAAGTTCAATGAGCACGGTACGGCAGGCCTGATAAAGGAGAAAATACTCTCGGGGGCGAATGTGGCCCTGATCAGTGACGCAGGGACTCCGGGCATATCCGATCCCGGATTCCTCCTGGTCCGGACCTGTGCGGAAGAAGGCATTGAAGTACAAACTCTTCCGGGACCGACCGCATGCATTCCCGCCATTGTCAGTTCAGGTCTCCCCTGCGACAGGTTCTGCTTCGAAGGATTCCTGCCCCAGAAGAAAGGGAGGCAGAGCGCAGTGAATGCCCTGAAAGACGAAAAGCGCACCATGGTCTTCTACGAGTCGCCCTACCGGCTTGTCAAGACCCTGGGACAATTCAAGGAGGTCTTCGGAGATGACCGCAGGTGCTCGGTCGCCAGGGAGATCTCCAAGGTACACGAAGAACATTTCAGAGGAACTCTCGCTGAGGCATATGCCTGGTACTCGGAGCATGAACCGAAAGGAGAGATAGTAATAACCGTCGCCGGAGAGGCGGCAAGAAAACAAAACCATGTGCAGAAAGAAAGAGGGGACGGATATGGACAGGAAGAAGAATGAGAAAGGCTCCGGGGACGCATTCCGGACCGGAGTCATAGCCATCGCCTTCATGGCGACAGGTTTCCAGACAGCACTTTTCCTTCACAAGGCGGCAGCAGTTAAAATCGAGTCGATGAAAGACCGGCCCGATACAGTCTATGTAATCGAGACCAGGACTGTTGATACCGATGACGGAGATTCCCCTGCCACCGGGAAAATCACAACCATCAGGAAGAACTACAGTTCAAGGAGTTCCACCTCCTCGAACATCCGCAATGCATATGCTCCCCGTACCTGCGAGTCTTTCCCTTTCAATCCCAACACAGTCTCCGTAGAAGACCTGCAGCGCCTGGGCTTCAGTGAAAAACAGGCCATGAGCATTGACAACTACCGGAAAAAAGGCGGACACTTCTCGCGCAAAGAAGACTTCGCCAAATCATATGTAGTAGCCGATTCGGTGTACAGAAGGCTGGAGCCCTTCATACAGATCCCCAAGATAGACCTCAACCAGGCAGACTCCGCCACTTTCGAGACCCTTCCCGGCATTGGACCATTCTATGCCTCAAAGATGGTCTCCTACCGCGATGAACTGGGAGGCAGCTACTCCTATCCTGAGCAGCTGATGGACCTCTACCGATTCGACAAAGAAAAGTACGACAAGCTTTCGGACCTCATCACAGTCACCGGGAAAAAGCCATACAGGCTCTGGTCCCTGCCTGAGGACAGCCTGGCCATGCACCCTTACATAAGACGCTATGCCGCACACGGGATAGTCCTGTACCGGAAAAACCATCCATCTTCACAGTGGACGGTGAAAGGGTTGGAAGAAGCTGGCGTCCTCCGGGAGGAAGACGCCAGAAAACTCGAAAAATGCGTGATAGCTACTCCGTGACGTGCATAATTGAATGCACCGGAGCTATGGATTCCAGAAGGGCCCTTCCGGGGAGGCCGTCTATCTCGCAGAGGAAAACGAACTCTTTCACACGTACGGGATACTCCTTGCCTTCCTTATTGACTGTAACGGCATTCAATGCATCGGCGATCCCCTTTGCTGTGCCTCCGGTAGCCAGGACGTCATCCAGGACTGAAACCCACATGACACCGTCCTCGACTTTTCCGGCGGCGATGTCACTTTTACGGAAGAACACATTGTCGTGTCCGTACTCCTTTACGATCTCTACCGACACAAGGTCTCCCTCGCTGAACGGGAGCTTTCCCTTCTTTCGGATCGGGATGACATTCTCCACTCCGGTGCCGGGACGGATGAGCAGTGGGGCTGCGAAAAGGAAACCGCGGGCCTCGACAGTCGCCACATTGGGTGCAGTGGTGTAGGCGGCGATCTCGTCTATCAGCATGGCGAACTTCTCCCTGTCCCTGAGGGTCGGGATGATGTCTATGAAAGTGATTCCTTCCTTGGGAAAGTCCTTGTAGTAGTTGAGGATGTCTTCAAACACGGTTATTCTGGATTTAAGTTTCTTCAAATTTAAGAATTATTTTTTGTACGGAAAATGGTCAAGCACCGTTTTCTGCCATATGGACGAATCGATATGGGTGTAAATCTCCGTAGTCATTATGCTTTCATGCCCCAGCATTTCCTGCACGGCACGGAGGTCCGCCCCCGCCTCGATCATATGTGTGGCAAATGAATGGCGGAATGTGTGAGGTGAAATCTCTTTCTGGATGCCGGCGGCCATAGCCTGGCGCTTTATCATATTGAAAACTGAGACCCTGCTGAGAGGGCGTCCGTCCTTGTTCAGGAAGATGAAGTCGTCGCATCCTGGAGCAGGATCGCGCCGGCTCTCCAGACACGAGATGACGGCATCCCGGGCCGGTTCCCCTACAGGGACCAGCCTCTGCTTGTCCCCTTTACCTATAACCCTGATGAATCCTTCTCCAAAGAACAGGTCGGACACCTTCAGGGAAGACACTTCCGAAACACGGAGCCCACAGCCGTACAATATCTCAAGGAGCGCCCGGTCCCTCTTCCCCATCCAGGTGTCAGTACGCACAGAATCGATTATGGCATTGACTTCCTCCACGCTGAGGACATCCGGGAGCCAGCGTCCCATCTTGGGAAACTCTACTTTCTCGCAGGGGTTGTCATCGCGGTATTTCTCCAGGACCATCCAGTCGAAGAACGAATTCAGAGCGGAAATCATCCTGGCCTGGGTACGCTTGGAAACTCCCCCTTCCAGTTTGCGGGACTTGCCGGCACCGGTGCTTCTCGGGCCCCCGGACCCGGCGGCACTGTCCATCCTCTGCCCAAGATAGGTGAGGATGTCCTCGGCCGAAACCTCCACAGGAGAGGAGCCGCAATGGGAGAAGAAAGCGGATATATCTGAGCAATAGGATTTTATCGTATTCTCAGATACCCCTTTTTCTATCCTGAGATAGGATGAATATTCTTCCAGGAGATCCACCCGTCAGAGTGTACGGTATTTACGGCCGTACTCAAGCTGCTGCTCCAGGTAATCGGTCTTGTACACCACCTGGTAGTCTGTCACCTTTCCGCCGGACTCCACAGGGACTATGTCCGGATTTATGAAACCTCCGTACGGCTTGAGACCGAGAGCGGCATAACGCTCGCGGACTTCCTTATGGAGAACCGGATCTATGTTTACCGCATATGTCTCGATCAGGTCGCGGCCTGCGGCATAATCGCCTTCGGATTTTATGCGCTGGATCTCAGCAAGCAGGGATGCGAAGAGCTCGCGGAGGGCCTCGTAGTCATTTACCACGAAATAGGTCTTGCCGTTACGGACCTTCTTCTCGATGACATTGTTCCGCGCTCCCTTCTCATAGCACCAGGCCGCAATGAGCTGACGGTTCTGCATATGCGCCTCGGTGCGCTGGCGACCGAGTTCCACACGGGTGAACTGGGTCATTAGGCCGTTGCGGATGTAACCTGAGTACTGGGCCTTATATGCTTCCTTATCCTTCATTATTCCCAGCTCGATCATCTTGGGATCTGCTATATAATACAATCCGAAAAGGTCGGCGCGGGCTTCTTCCAATGCTGACTGGTACTCTCCGAGAGCGGTCGGGGAAACCCCGGGAAGGAGTTGGCCGGAACCGTGTCCGAGACATTCATGAAGGTCGGTGTGCACTTCATCGGTATAGTCACCGTATTTCTTATAGAGGTCTATCTCTTCCTGGGACCATGCGAACTCGGTGAGAGTGCTGGCCGGAGCCTCAAGGGCCGCGGCATCATATGCATGGGTGATGTTGGCGATGGTCACGGACTTGGAGCCATGCTCCTTGCGGATCCAGTCGGCATTGGGAAGGTTTATACCTATGGGTGTCGAGGGATAGCACGCTCCGGCAAGGGTGACAGCGTTAACCACCTTGGCGGATATTCCTTTCACAGTCTTTTTCTTGAAGCGGGGATCCACTGGAGAATTGTCCTCGAACCACTGTGCATTCGCAGAGAGAGTCTCAGTGCGGGCGGAAGCCGCGGAATCCTTCACGTGGACATATCCTTCCCAGGTAGCTTTGCGGCCCAGGGGATCATCGTAGTCCTCAATGAACCCGTTTATGAAATCCACGACTCCGATAGTGTCCTTTACCCATTCGATGTTGAATTCATCCCACTTTTCCAGGTCTCCCGTCCTGTAATAATCGACGAGAAGGCCCAGGGCCCTGGCCTGTATGTCGTTTTCGGCCACTGCCGCAGCCTTTTCCAGCTCTTCGCATATCTTGTCTATAGCCTTGCCGTAGGTCCCTCCGGAGCGCCACAGTTCCTCTTTTATGACTCCGTCCTCGCCCTTGACGACCTTCGAGTTCAGGCCATATGAAACCGGTTCCGGATCATCCTTGACAGCCATGGCGTCATAGAATGCATCCACCTCGTCACGGCTCACTCCGTCATAGAAGTTCACGGCAGAAAGCTCGACGATGTCCCCGGTCTTTGAGGTAGAGCGCCTCTGGGGATAAATGTTCGGATTGTACATTACATTGAGGAGCTCCGCGGAATTCTCCACCTTGGCGGCCTCCATCAGAGAGGCGAAATAGTCCTGGGAACAGCCGGGAACGAATTTATCCTCAGCGTAGTGATGATGGATCCCATTGGAGAAGAAGACTCTCTTGGCATATGTCATGAAACCTTCCCAATCCTCTCCTTCGCGGGCACCTGCATATTTCTCCAGGATGTCCTCGATAGCATGCCTGACAGGGAGGTTGTACCTGAAATACTGGTCCCAGGTGATGTCCCTGCCCCACTTGGCCGCTTCGCTGAGATGATAGGCATACTCTTTCTGGCGAAGAGAAAGGGCATCCCATCCAGGAACGCGGAAGCGCATTACCTTGATGTCTGCAAATGAATCGATTGTGTACTTGAAAGAGTCCTGGGGAGCTTTGTCCCGGACACAGGCCGCCGCAATAGCGGCGGAACCGGCGATGATGATCATCCTTAAGATTTTAGTCATGTGACAAATATAAGAAAACTTGAGTATATTTGTACTTTGCAATGAAAAGGGTATTATACATATTCCTGCTTGCTTCAGCGCTCACCGCGTTGTTCTCCTCCTGTGGTAAAGACGATTTCGGAATCCCTGACGATCCCACCCCCAGGACACGCCCCGAAGAGAGGAGCGATGAGAATATAGGACGAGATGCCCTGATCCTCTATTCGGCAGGTTTCAACAACCTTGCCTCCAGCCTTGACCAGGACATACAGGAACTGGCCTCAGGATATGTCCCGACAGACTCCTTCTATGAGGACGGGATTTTCATCATATCCCGCAGCAGCCAGAAAAAAGGCTACTCAGTATCTGTCCCGACCTACATCATCAGGATGTACACGGACATGGACGGGAAGGTGCAGCTGGACACCCTCCACGCACTCCCGGATGCCATTGCCGCTTCCTCTCTTACGATGAACACCGCCCTGAACTACATAAAAGACAATTTCGGGGCTGACCGCTACGGGATGATTTTCAGTTCGCACGCCTCCGGCTGGCTCCCTCCCGGCTACTTTACCTCGTCAACCTTCATAGACCTAGGTTCCGGTCCCAGGATGGCTCCGATGGCCGCATCCCAGGCAGGACAGTACAGCTGGCCGGTCTTCCCCGGTCCGCTGACAAAAAGCATAGGACAGGATGAGGTAAAGTACCCGACGACTCT
>JAEEGL016600776.1_pt1 | contig 22312 bp, 22 predicted proteins | sample 9134231 | NCBI WGS metagenome assembly JAEEGL01 (sample SAMN16246548, study PRJNA631951) | gut metagenome | biome: gut microbiome; feature: rumen; material: fiber-attached | host: Bos | place: Iran: Karaj | collected 2018-10 | reverse complement strand
TATTATAGGTGCGCATGTTTGGAATTTTGATAGTTGGGTCGGCAGTATTTACCAGATCTGGGCTCTCTGTCTCCATCATAAAGTCGTAGCCATAGTAACTGTTGGTCTCAAGCGAGATTTTGAGTGCGCTTGCTTGGAAATGTGGCCTGCCGTCTGCTGCAATACGCATCCTGAAGCTATCCGATAGATTCATACGGATCATCTCGGCGTAGTTGATTTGGAGATTGGTGCTATTTTGATAAGCACTAGTGCTCGAAATTGGCTGGGCGAGGACATATAAAAAGACAGCCATCAAAACGCTAGCCGACAGTAATATACCTCTTTTTACCCTATTCATATTTCTATTATAGCATAAGGCTTTTGTTGTGTTTATGATTTTTTTATAAAAGATCCGCAATTAAATGGATTTTGATATGGCCATTATTATTAATACTGGTGTACGCGGCAATAAATTTTGGTAATTTTTTTAAGAAAATTGGATTTTTGGTTTTGAAATATGACTTGTAGCAAAGTTCTATCGCGACTGAAAGTAAAGTGAGCGCTTTGTCTCTGGCTGAATCTTTGCTTTTGGTGACTTTTTCGGCAATTTCGATTAGCGTTTTTGGTGTAGCCGCAATAAGTTTTTTGGCGTCTTCTACCACGGCGGCCTTTTCGGCGGGTGGCTGGTCAATCATATTGACTGTTTTATATATATAAATTGCAGAGCGACTTAGGATTGTCGGCATAATATCCGATGGATTGCCTGTGATTAATAGAAAATGATAGTGAGCATGTGGCTCTTCAAGGCTTTTTAGCAGAGCATTTCCTGAGGCTTCGTTGAGCTTATCGGCGGGACGAATAATAATATATCTTTCTGAGGTTTCTTTGGTATTGATATCTGCGAGAAGTTCTTTGACTTGCTCGATCGAGATGTCTTTCTTGCCTTCCAAAGGCTCGAGTGTAAAGGTGATGGCTTTTTTATCCTTAATTTGGACCTTTGAGATTTGTTCCGTTGGTACCACAAAAACTGCACAATCGACTTTTTTTGCGATTTCCGGAATTCTTTTGAGGTCATCAAAAAACATTTTACTTTTCGGTCGCGTCCTGCATTATGGTTTTGAATTCTTTTGGTGGCTTTGCTTCAAAAGTGCGGCGAATGCCGCCTGGTAGAGTTAGCTCAAGTGATGTTGCGTGAAGATAAAGACGGTCGGACGAATCTTTTTCTTCTGATTCGTTTCCGGTTAAGTGTTTTGCAAATTGCTTTAACTTGGATTCTTTATTATATACTGGGTCGCCCACAATTGGTGTGCCGAGATAGCTTAAATGTACACGGAGCTGATGAGTGCGGCCGGTTTTTGGATGGAGCTCAACGAGTGAATATTTTTCGGTGGCCTGAATGACGCGATAATAGGTGGTAGATGGGCGACCATTGGCATCTACGCGGAAGCGGGTTGGATGTTTTAAATCGCGAGCAATCGGGAGGTCAATATTAGCTTCTGGCTCTTTGAGATGACCCTCGACTACGGCAAGGTAAACCTTGTGAGCTTTGCGATCTTGGAACTGACGACGGAGGAATTTCTGAGTTTCTTCGTTTTTGGCGAGAATTACTACGCCAGAAGTATCACGATCTAGGCGGTGTACGAGTAAGCCATAATCTTCGAGGGTCTTTTCTGGGCAGTATTCGCCTTTGGCCATGCTGAGAAGACCGGCTGGCTTGTCGACAACCAATACATTCTCGTCTTCGTAGATTGTGGTTGGAACTAAATCGGCGTTTTTCTGGCCTTCAGGAACCCGCAAATCTATTTTGACGGTTTCTTCGAATTTGGCGTTTGGTTTTGTGACTACATTACCATCTACCGTAACGTAGCCTGCCTCAATGAAGCGTTGCAAGGTTGAGCGGTTGTAGGATTTGTACTTATTAACTAGCAAAATATCGAGACGAACTTTTTCTATAGTCTCTTCGTCTTTTTCTAGGACAATGTCACCATTAATCACGCGCGACATCTCTGGTTTACTAAACTTTTTCCCAGTAATAATCATCTTAATTCCTTAGGCCAACGGCTTTTTGTGCGCGAAGTAGAGTCTTATTGGCGTATTCATTGGCGTATTTTTCACCGGATTCGAGGAGTTTTAGGACATCCTCGTCGGAGATTTCGGCAAGTTTAGCCTGGAAAATTTCGAGCATAGAAGAGACTGAGCTGGCTACTTTTTTCTTGAGATCGCCATAGTGAGTCTCGCCAGCCCAGGTAGAAATCACGTCTTGAAGTGGAACATCGGTAACGCACGACTCAATCTGAAGAAGGTTGGAAATGCCTGGCTGATTGACCATATCAAAGGCGATTTTGCCGAAGGAATCGGTAGTAGCAGACATGATTTTCTTGGCGGCACGAGCTGGGTCGTCATCGAGCATAATTTTGGAGTTCTCGGCAGCGGTGGATTTGCTCATCTTCTTTTCCGGATTCATGAGGTCGCGAATGCGGAGACCATTATCCATATGCATGAATTTAACCTGATCCATGGTTTTGGCCGGAATGAGGAAGGTTTCGCCAAATTTATTATTGAAACGTGTCGCGATGTCACGAGTGAGCTCGATGTGTTGGAATTGGTCTTCGCCGAGTGGGATATATTTGGCGTCGTAGAGCAAGATGTCTGCAGCCATCAAAATAGGGTAGTCGAAGATGCCGACATTACAAGAATCCTTGCCTTCGCCTTTTTCCTTGTACTGGATCATGCGGGAAGTTTCACCCATGGTGGCAGTACAGTTCAAAATCCAGCAGAGCTCGGAATGAGCCGGGACGCGGGATTGACGATAAAGATGGACGTTTTCGTTGACGTTGAGACCAGCTGCAAGGTAATATTTGAGCGTGCGAATAGTGTTCTCGGTCAAGTTACCATCAACGGAAGAAATAATCGAATGAAGATCTGGAACAAAAATATTGATTTGCCATCCTTTTTCGGAGTACTCGTTGGCGAGGCGAACCATTGGAAGAAGTGCACCAAGATAGTTGCCTAGGGTTAATATACTGTTGGAACGGATACCCGTTAAGATTGTTTCCATGTTTGTCCTTTCTGCTATTCATTATAGCATATATTGACTGTTTTATGAATATATTGTATAATATATACGATAACTATATTGTTTTTTTATTGTACTTTCACAGAAAGGAAGAGGAAATTATGGAAGCTAATAGCGAAAAAATGATCCCTTTGGGGTGTTTTCATTGGCTAGAATCCAGTGCAATTCTTGATAAACTCGAAGCCATTTTATCACATGACGACTTCGAAACTATTCGCAGAATTTGCGAAAGCAAAGAAATTGGAGCAAGATTATATTTCTTGCCTGAGGAATTTGCATTCGATTATGAATTCTATTATCAGCACAAATTATACGAGCTCAAAGATGTCTTTGATCATTATTTCGATCTAGATTATCCGCCGGTTTACACCTTTGCACTTCTGCCGAATCCGTTTTGCGTCGAGACAAAAAGGGATGATTACGGCTCATATTTCTTAGCAAGTAATAGTCCCAGCTACGATTACGGCCCGAATTATTCCGATTTGGAATATGCCGACATTTCTAGAATGTGTGATCGTTCTCTAGAACGTTATTCCCATATTTATATTCATCCACTCGCCGAATACGGCTTTGGTGGAATAGGGGGATACGCTTATAGGGTAACCGCCATGATGCTTAGTAGCTTAGCTGCGATGAGTTCGTCGCTTTATAGTCCGTTTAACGACTATAGCGAGTTAATGACTATCCCTACTTTTATGGGGGTTTGGTCTTTACATGCTAGTAATAAATTTGGTATGTCAAACTTTCGCGAAGGCTGGGAAAAGTACAATAATGCTTATAAAACCTACGAAAAAGGTTTTCTCGGTGAGGTTTTGACGCGTTGTTGTCGCCGCATTGCTAACGCTTCCTCAGATGAAGAAATCGGAAAAGCTCTTGGCGTTTTGAAGTCTCAAATCAGAGGTTTAAAGTTATTTGAACTTTGCAAGAATGACAACAAAATTCTCGATTACATTTTTAAAGTATTATCAGGTGGATGCTTAAAGGTCGGCAAGCTTTTCGAATTATTCCCCGTTGATTCTTTCAAACTTTCAGAATGCGAGTTTATGAGAGAAGTCCTTGTTTAAACTTAGCGGCCCTTCGGGGTCGCTTTTTCTTTTGTTTTTATTCAAACTATGATATAATTAGAGAGCTGGGGCATTAGCTCATTTGGTAGAGCGCTTCCATGGCATGGAAGAGGTGAGGAGTTCGAATCTCCTATGCTCCACCAGCGTAGAATTCGAAAATAAGGACCTAAGCTTGCTTAGAGTCTTTTTTTTTAGATTTTTCCCCCATCCATGGTAAAACGACAGCGAGACAGTGAACTATATTTTATATTAATTAAATAAGCACGGACTAGCCGTGCTTTTTATTATCTCCTTTCTAATACTTTCTGAAAATACTCAGCCTTTGGTTTTCCAAACCAATAAGCATACCCATCCATCAGCTCGGATAAAACATCGGGGCTCGCTTTAATCTTGGCCGCATAGTGCACCAAGACGTCTATTATTGGATCCATGCTTTGGACATTGAATCCACCCTCATTTTCCGTTGCCACAAATAGCGGCTCAAGGGTATAGATCGCGTTGGGACGATCAATAGTTTGACCAATCTCATCCGCGAATTCATCCGTGGCGCATATGTTTATGGCTTTCTGAAGTCCATAAGTCGAAACGTATACCTTTACGAACTGAATCGGCATGTAGTAATTCATATGCTCTGGATATGGATAAATTTCCTGCGCTAAGTATTCAGTAAAACCTTCCATGAGCATGGTCGTTGCTTTGCCGTCCTGTATTGTCAGGCAATGAATTAGTTCGTGACAGAGCAGTTTCTTGAGATAAATTTCAGGCTTACTCTCGAAGCTCTTAGGAATAAAAACTGTTTCCAATACGCTTTGAAAATATGCGCCGGAAAAATCTTTGTTCTTTCCTTCGAACTTCTCGATTGGTGTTAAAGTTGTTCTCTCTAACCTTTCCCAATTGAGATTGTCGTATTCCCCGAGTTTTTCCTTGAGTTTTAACTTTACTTCCTCAAAGTATTCCTCAAGAATTGGACTCTCTAGCCTTTCCCAAGTTGATTCTTCAAAACTACCCTTACTAGGCCTCTGTACATCCAATACGATTTTTTCGATTAAATGCTCTTTCTCGTAGGGATCATAAAACCTATAGGTATTTGCTGCTTTTATTGAATCTAATACAACTAAGAGAATGATAGTTGCTAACAATAACAGCCCAACGATAATTGCTGGAACGTTAATTTTATCCTTTTTCATAAAGATCCTCCTCTGGGCCTCGCCCGAATATAATATGTATGGTTACGGGCGCCACCCCGGGAAATAGAGGCATTTATATGAAACTTTTCAAAAAAAATAGTTAGAAAAGCAGATTTTTAAAGTTCATTATGCTTTTTCAGCATATTTTTATTATATCATACTTGCTTATTTTTGTCAATGATGGTATAATTACCTCTGTAACTTATTGTTTTTGCACCTTGAAAGGAGAATAAGATGAATTTTTATCAGAAAAAACTGAAAAAATTACTCCATGAATACCAGGGATCGTCGATCCTCTCGTCCCCTACTAAAGCAGAGATCAAGGAATCGATTTTAGATTTTTTAAAGACCGATTTTGACTACTGTTTCCTTAGCGCAAAAGATGAACTGAAGCAAATACTGCTCACCGTATTTTGCGATGATGAAATTTTCGCTATATATGATCAATATAGCAATAGAATCGTCTTTGAGAGCTTCGTTGGTTTGTTCCAGGATACTCCGGAGTTCATAAAGAGAAACTTAGCTGAATTCGTTAATAAGCGCAATATGACACTTGATTTTATGATTACGATCGCCAAAATCAATATCGGCTCATTAACTGAAGTTAGGGATATCTTAAAACTTGGCGTTGACCCCTACGAAGTCTTAAATACTGCTAGTTTTGCACTCAGGAAGAATCTCGAGGATTCCAACTTTAAGAATGAGTTTATAAACTTATTTCTGGAGTATGATCAGAGCAAAGATACCATCAATTCTTTTATTTAATCCTTTTTACCACGGTTATTCCGTGGTTTTTTCTTTCTCTTTATGATATACTCTCGTCTAGAGTGGGTGCAGCTTAAAAATAGGGAGGTTATATGAAGGATATACATTTTACCGAAAATGGAAAAATGATTTGGGATAGTTACTATTGTTATCGTTTGACCTCGATGGTCAATCGTGCTGGATTTAGACTGACTTCTGCCTACAAAGATTCGCCTCGTACGGTTGAGCCAACAGATTCTTTTCCTGTTGATTCTGATATGACTCATTCTGCTGGGCTCTGCAAGTTGATGTCGCTGATTTCCTTCTTTTATCCTGAAATAATTCCGCCGAGCGATATATTAATGTATCATACTGTAGCCGAAATACATGATTTTGGCGAAGTTTTTGAGGGTGATGCACCAAATGATGGCACCAGAGATAGTGTACGCAGAGATCCTCTGGAGCGTTCGGCCGTAATTGAGCATGTCGAAATGGGTTACCCGAAGGAATACGTTTCATTAATCCTCGAGAATTTCGATCATTTCCAGACAAAAGACGATTATTTTGGATTGACTATCGGCATTCTCGATGGCCTTGAGTCGGTTTTGGCTGGGTTGTTCCAGGAGAAAATCGGCATGAGACACTGTATTCTCGACAAGTTTTTGCTTTATGGGCGCCCTGAAACCGGCATCGATATTGCTGCTACAGAGTTTACTCAGACTACCAAAGTTCCCGATAATTTTCTTTATCGTCAGATGGTTGAACCTTATTTCTTCAAACATCCTTATATCAATGTTTTTCTTGAGATTATCCAGTCTGCGGCCTTTGTGGTGCGCGGCGAAGAAATGAAATGGTTAAACCCTGAACTTAAGAAATTTTTGTCATAAAACCCACTCTATTTGGCCCTTAATTGGGCCTTTTTTCTTGACAAAAAAATAAGGCCTTTTTGGGGCCTTATTTTATTAGATACGGTTAGCAAAGATTACTAAACGATGGGTGGCGTCGCCATGACCAAGGCTTTGACCGTGACAAGTCATAATAGATAGATCATATTGAGTACCATTATATTTAGCACGGGCAACGTTATTCATGTGGGAACCTGCACCGTTTAGAGTAAGCTTGCCGGTTTCTTGGTTTTTCTCGAAAACCACCTTTTCGGCGATTCTATAGGTAACGGTTTCATTATTAAGAGTTACGGTAAAAGTATTGCCGATTGAAAGATTTTTGAGCCCACCAAAGACGTTTGAACTGTTGTGACCATAGAGGAAGCGGCCGTCGTAACCCTTGGCATTATTGATAAAGCGGTAAACGCTGTTTCCGGCGTCAAGAGCGGTACTGTCTACATTGTAGACATTGACCCATTTGCCAGCGATTTCGATATGATCAGGCTTAACTACAGGTTTTACTGGTTCTGGAGCAGGGGTTTGAACAGGTTTAGGAGCAGGGGCAGGTGCAGGGGTTTGTACCGGAGTAGTTTCAATTGGTTTCGACTCGCTCGCTGGAGCAACTTGGACCGGCTCAGGTTTAACTTCTTCTTTGATGTTTTCTTCGGTTAATTTAGCAAAAAGCTCACCGTCAGATACGTTAGTATCAGGGTTTTCCTTATTTACATCGTAAAACGGCTCTTCTTCGGTATTTTCAGACGCAATAACAGTATCAAAAACCTGTGGCTCTTCGGCCTTAGTTTGAAGATTTGACAAAACTGGGTAAATAATACCTAATATTGCCGTAGTGAGTATAAAAATAATAATTTTTTTCACCTCTGTAGTCTCCCAATTGACTTGTGCTTTAATTATAGCATACTTTGCCCAAAAAAGCAATAGCAAAATAGAATTTTTTGTTTTTGTCAAGCAGAAGCGGAATCCCCTGTTTTACCCCTGTTTTTGCATCAAAAAACTCCAAGCTTATGTTTGTTTTTTGGTCTATTTTGTGGTATAATCGCTCAATCGTACTTTAAAATATGAGAAAAAGGGGTGAATTGTGCATATGGAGTTAAGTTTTAATGAAGAAAAGTTTTGTAATATCCTCCAAAATGAAACCAAAATTGCTCTTAAAGAGGGGATTAATGTTTTTAGTTTTAACATGGGTATTGGGGATACCGCGCAACTACTTAAGCAGCTCAACAGAAATATTGATTATATTTACAATAATGTTGAGCTTGGTTTTATCCCGAAGCATACCGCAATCAAAGCCAATGGTTTTCATGACTTCGCAATGCCTGAAAGCATTGCAGCTCATACCAATACTATGATGGCGATTTATGATGTCTTTAGGGACGTTTTGTCGCGACACACATTCCGCTACGACAAATTAGTGTTTATGACGGCAATTAGAAAACATGATTTAGCCGAAAATACTTATCTCGGTTACCCGGACAATCATTATCATGATTTCGACAGAGTTGAACGCGATCTTAATGAAGCGAATTTCTTCATGAAATTCGATAGATACGTTCCGAGATCGGGGATGGATGACTACAAAAAAGCGAGTCAGCTAATTGAAGAATCTAGGGCCTTAAACACGCCCGATGGCAAAGCTTTTTATCTCTGCGACAAGTTAGCCATGATCATTAATCCGCTTACGGCCTACCGTAATTACCTCAGTGAATGCGTTACGCATGGACGTAAAGAACCGGTGGTTAATCCGCCGATTTACTTCACCTATGCAGAGGACTCAAGGCCGACACCTGAGGAAAAACTAATTCTAAAGGCTATCAGGAATAACAGCCTTCCTTCGATGCCCATACCAGCTTATGAGCTATATACTGGAGACTATCTGGAAGTTTCTAAGATGTACCGATATGATGATTTTGGTTTTTTTACCAATGTTTTAATTGCGTACACTTTGGCTACAACCGGCAAATGGTATAATTGGCGAGAAACTACCTACAGAGACATGAAGTAGTACCCCTAAGCCCGCAATTTGCGGGCTTTTTCATACCCTGATTTCGCTTATGCTTATCCCTGTAAATATTGTTATTTTTTATTCTTTCTATGCTAAAATAAAGAAAAAGGAGGTTTAGTTTGAGTAAATTTGATGAGCAGTATCTCGATCTCTGCGAGAGAATTCTGAAATATGGAGAAAAGATTACTACCGACCCGGCAGTTCTAGCCAAAAAGACCGCCAAATCTACCGGTACCAACATGCCAACGCATGTCGCCCAAACCGCAAAACCTACTACCACTTATTCTTTGCCACACCAAGTTTTGACTTTCGATCTTGAGGATGAATTCCCGATTCTTACTACCAAGTTCGTCGCTTTTAAGACGGCGGTACTCGAAATGCTCTGGATTTATCAGGCTATGAGCAATGATGTTCGCTGGCTTCACGAGCGTGGTATCAAGATTTGGGACGAATGGGAGATTGACGAGAACGGTGACTATATGGGTAAGCATTTTGGCAAGGAATACGCCCATACCATCGGTACCGCCTATGGTTGGATTGTGAACCGCTACCAACTAACCCCTTCTCTTATCGAGACTCTTAAGACTGACCCAGCTAACCGCCGCATGATTATGTCGCTCTGGCAGAATGAATGGCTACCTACCGCAGCTCTTCCTTCCTGTGTTTGGAATTCTCAATGGAATGTCACAAATGGCCGCCTCAATATGATGGTTACCGTCCGTTCTAATGATGTACCACTTGGTATGCCATTCAACGTCGCTCAGTATTCCGTGCTTTGCCACTTAATCGCCCGTGCTACCGGCCTTAAGCCTGGACAATTCACCTACGTAATTAATAATGCCCACATCTATGAAAACCAGATTGACGGCATTAAAGAGCAGCTTGCTCGCCGTGACGAGAAACTCGCAAAAGACGGCAAACTATTTGATGCGCCAAAGCTCTGGATTAACCCACGCAAAAAGGATTTCTTTAAGTTTGATAATTCCAAAGAGCTAAAAGATATTAAATTAATCGGCTACGAGCACCAAGGCAGGATCTCGATGCCAGTTACGGAGTAAAATGAGTTTTTCAATTATTGCATGCGTCGGCAAAAACAATGAGCTCGGAAATAAGGGTGGGCTGTGTTTTCATATTAAGGAAGATATGAAATTCTTCAAAAATACTACCATGGGCCACGCCGTGATTATGGGTGACCGCACCTTTTTCTCTCTACCTAAGGCCCTTCCCGGCCGCACCAACTACGTTCTTACTCACACCCCAGCAAGTCTTCCTGGTTGCGTAACCCCTGTTTCCGACCTCGAGTTATTTATCAATAAGTTTAAAGATTCTGTGGAAGAAATTTTCGTGATTGGTGGTGGCTTTGTTTATAAAGAATTTTTGCCGCTCGCCTCTAATATTTACCTTACCGAAGTAGATTCCGCTGCCGAAGCTGACACTTTTTTCCCAGAATTTGATAAGTCACTTTATACTAAGACCATAATTCAGGAAGGGTCGAGCGATGATCTAAAATATTCATTCGTCAAATACACTAAAAATAACTAAAGGAGCTATTATGACCGATAAGAAAAAGGGTGTGGATCCGATATTTACTCTAATCCGTAGCGAGAAGAAGCGCCAGAGCGAAGGCCTCGAGCTTATCCCAAGTGAAAACTGCGTCTCAGCCAACGTTCTCAAGGCTATGGGTTCTATTCTGACGAATAAATATTCTGAGGGTTATCCTCATTTTGATGGAATTGGCTGTGGTAAAGACGAATGGGATGAGAAGAAAATCGCCAAGAAGGTACTTGGCAACTACCGCTACTATGGTGGTCAGGACAACATCGACCGCATTGAGCGCATCGCCATCGACCGTGCTTGCCGCCTATTTCATGCTGACCACGCCAATGTTCAGCCTCATTCTGGCGCTCAAGCCAATAATGCCGTTTACTTTGCTTGGCTCGAGCCAGGTGATACTGTACTCGGTATGTCACTTCCTGCTGGCGGCCACCTTACTCATGGTGCGCCAGTTACGCTTTCTGCTCACATCTACAACTTCGTTGGCTACGGCGTAAAAGAAGATGGCGATATTGACTATGACGACCTTGAGAAGAAAGCTCTTGAGTCTGACCCAAAGATTATCTTGATTGGCTATTCTGCCTTCATGAAAATCCCAGATTTCAAGCGTGTAGCCGAGATTCGCGACAAGGTCGCCAAAAAGACTGGCCACGAGATTCTCTTGATGGCCGATATGGCTCACGTAGCTGGCCTCATCGCTGGTGGCGTCCATCCAAATCCACTCGACTTCGGCTTCAACGTCATGACTACCACCACCCACAAGACTTTGCGCGGTCCACGTGGCGGCATTATTCTCTCAAATGGCAATGTCGCTTCTCCACTCAAGAAACCAGAGAAGACACTTGAGAATATCCCAATTCTTATCGACCGCGCTGTATTTCCTGGCACCCAGGGTGGCCCACTTGAGCATATTATTGCTGCCAAGGCCGTGGCTTTTGGCGAAGCATTGCAACCAGAATTTAAGACTTACGCTGCCAACATCGTCAAAAACGCCAAGTTACTCGCTGAGGAGCTTAAGAAACGCGGTTTCGTACTCCAAGGTGATGGCACCGAGAATCACTTGATTCTCGCCGACGTTAAGAAGAGCTTTGGCTTTGATGGCAAGATCTACGAACGTGCCCTTGATATGGTTGGACTTACTCTTAATGCTAACGCCGTCGCCTCCGATAAAGGTGGCGCTTTCCGTCCATCTGGCGTCCGTCTTGGTACTCCGGCCATCACTACACGTGGACTTGGTTCAAAAGAAATGATCAAGCTTGCCGACTGGATGAAGACTGTCGCTGATATCTGCGTGAAAGCCGAAACCGAAGACAAGCTATCCGATTACGCCGACGAACTAGGCAAAATCCGCGAAGAAGTTCGCAAAGTTGCGCTCAAATTCCCAGTTCCTGGCATCTAATCACTAAATCTAGGCCAACAAAAATCCCCCTGGTAACAGGGGGTAATTTGTTGAGGGGGGTTTATTTATATTCTAGATTTGTTTCCAATACTCAAGCAATTCACATGCACCACGTGTTTCTTCGATACAAACGATTACTATTTCTTTAATAAACTCTTGCGCCATTTGAGTGCAAATTGTCAAATGATTTTCGAGTTGCTTAGCAAAGATATCGAAGGCATTTATACTTACTACCTGTTTTGCGAGTTCACGGGTACCCTCCGAAGAGTCTTCGAAACCAATTCTTGGAGTTACATTCATTTTTTCAAGGATTCCAACGGTCAATAAGTTTTCAAGCATATTGATCGCCTTAATATTAGCCATTATTGGTGCCTCACTCGCGTCGAGGTTCATGAGCTTTGTTGCCGTTTCATTCGAATATGAGTTTGTAACATAGCTCCAAAAACCCGTTTTCTCAAGTGATTTTTGTTCGATTTTCTTTTTTGAGCCATCGTTTATCGGGTCGTCTGCACCAACCTTTGCCGCGCCCTTTGCGATAAAATACCTTATATAGGCTTGAAGATTCTCTGCACTAACAAAGAATTCGGGCTCTATTTCACCAATGCTTAAAGCGAGCGCGATACATTTATATTCATGCTCCGCGATACTTTCTCCGCATTCCTCAAATAGGGTTTTATCATTCCAATGCAACAATTCTTCCTTGCAAAAGCCTTTCTCACAATAACCTCTGCGCGGATGCAATTGTTCGAATGTGAGCTTATGACTCAGCCAAACCTTTTCCGCTCTTTTCATCGGTAAATCCCTCCTCTACGTTAAAATACGCCCCCTCATTGCCCCTATTATAACATAATTATTTGACAATTCAAAGTGTTTGTGCTATAATAAGAAGATAGACAAAAAATCCCAGTAATTGCTGGGATTTTTGCTTAATTACGACTATTATTGTTTTTTGGCTTGCTTTTCGGCTTCCCTGCGAGCTTTTTCGGCTTCCTTTTCTTCCTGCTCTTTCTTGGCCTTTTCGGCCGCAATCTCAAAGATGGAAGTATTATGGATGTTTACTCCATGTAGATCATTCTTGGCGAGGCGAGATTTATCTGAGGTGATTTTGCGTTCAAAAGTGTCGCTCGAAACGAGATTAGTAATTGTGGAATGGACCTCGGTTTCGTGTGCGAAGCGCGCCGTATCATTGCGATATTTGTGCCGAATCGTAAAATAGAACACAAATTCCGGCAAAATAGCGATAATAAGAGCGCCGCCTAGTCTAAGCTCGAAATCATCGTGGAATAAGAAGATAAACCACGCAATACCAGCCGCCCAGGCAAAGAGACCAATCAATAAGTTGTGCAGCACGAGCTTTGGCTTATAGATTGGAATACTACCCATAGTTTTGCCCGTGCGAGCATTAACTGCTACATAATGGAGCATCTGACCACGCTCATCCGTCTCTGGCAATTTCTCTACATAAGAGTAGAGCCAGACTGGCATCTGGGCGAACTTCCAATCTGTACCATTCATCTTCATGTGAGAATTTTCCCAGAAGATACCACGGTCGTATTCTGTGCCAGTTTCGAGAGCCTTGGTACGGCAAACATCGAACGCTTGGTTCTTGACTGGTTCATAGAGATTATCCACCTCAATATCGCGGCGCTCCATAGAATAACCGGTAAGGTGATAAGGCGTCCATTTAACGCAGTTTTCGGTATCAAATGGCATTACCGAGTTGATCACGTTTGTCGTATTAAAGTAGTAATCTTGCTTTAATTTTTCTTCCGAAGCTTCAATCGTGAGGTCATCAATCGCGATGTCGAATTCGCGCTTTACTTTGTAACGATTAGCATCGTAGACGAGACTACCGTTGCCATCTGAGCCAGTATGGTGCGTACCAGTACCAACTTCACCGATACCGTCTAGAGATACGTGTGCATTAATATCTACCACCATATATGGCAAATAGACACCTACGACGTTCTGCGCGTCATATTCGCGCTTAAAATCTGGGTTAGCATAGCGGCGGCGCTTGGAAACATATTCATTGATTTTGACGACGGCATCCTGTTTGGTGACCTTAAATGGCAGTACCAAGTCTGGCATTTTGCCATTTGGGATCTGTTCCATCGAGACAAAGACGTTACGACACCATGGACAACGCGCCGTAGCGCTTTCGTTTGCATCAAAAACGATCTTTTCATGACAATTTTTACATTCAAACGTCACAAGGTGTTTGGTGTCTTGCTCCATTTGCGCAGCTCCGGTACTAATGGTGTCACCGGAGAGCTCATGGATGTGCTCCGAAGCGCCGACGACAGCCTCATCGATATTGGTGTGACAAAATGCACACATAAGCTTGCCTGTGTGGACATCGACACGAAGCTCGGTCGAGCCACACTGAGGGCAAACATTAATACCAGACTGATATTCCATCTCCATTTGATGGGTCATGGATTAGTTTCCTTGTGGAGCGATTGGATTCTCTGGGTTAACTGGAGCTGCATTCTGAGCGATACCGGCTTGACTTGCGGCAGGATTAATGACTGGAGCAACAACTGGATTAACTTGTGGTTGGCCTGCGATTTGAGTATTCATGCCAGTAGCTTGACCCATAGCATTGACGTTCATGGCAAGACCCATCATATTCATACCACCAGCTTTGCCGGCATTTGAGATGCCTTCTGCCATACCTTCAGCCATCTTGATTTTGGCGAATTTATCGGCGTCAAGCATGTTGATACGCTCAGCTTCGGCAGCATTATCGAGGTGCTGAGCACGGCGTTTTTCAACGAGAGCGTATGAATTCTTGGTGTAGTCGATATATTGAATATTGATGTCGGCAAGTGTGAGACCAAAGCGAGTGCTCCAGTTCTTGACGCCGTCAAGCTCTTGGCGCATAGCATCAACAAAGGCCATTCTGTTTTGGCGAACACTGGTAATTTCTTGTCCCTGAGCCGAAATAACGGTGGCAGCGGTAGAAAGTGCATCAATAATGTTGCCAAATAGGCCTGCTTCTACGCCTTCAGTAGCTTCTTCGCCACCGAGGTCGAGTTGGACGCGGCCTTGGCCAGAAATAATGTCGGCTGGAATGAAGTTCTTAATAAGAAGCAGAGGATCTACAACTTTGATTGTGTAGGTACCGTGAGATTCAAACTCAAGCAAAGTGTCATCGAAGTTCTTATCTTTGAAGTAAATTGGAGCAGAGGTGCCATACCTTAAGCCATTGATTGGCTTAATATTGATATAAAAGGCAAATTGCTGAGCGCCTGGTTGACCTCCGAATTTGAACTGTGCGGCGGCCTGACCAAAGGTTGATGAGAAGATACCGTCGCCAGCAAAAATGCTACGAGATTCTGGGGTACCTTCTGAAACGAATTCGTATCCACCTGGCTCGGCGATTACAGCGGTAACGGCGCCGTTTTCGACGGTAACAAGACAAGTGCCTTCTGGAACCATGATTTTGCTACCATTAGTGATGATATTGGAATTACCTTTGGTGTTCTGAGTTTTGTCGCTGGTATTGCTGACAACGGCACGAGCGATCAAGGTAGTGTCGCGCATGCTGGATGGTGGGGTCATATATTCCAACCATTGGTTTGCAAAGCTGCTTCCGAGTGCTCCTGCAAAAGCTTTGATAAAAGCCATGTTACCTCCTTAATGTTTATGTTTCTATTATAACATTATTTATCAAGCAAAGCCGCAATCTTTTCTCTTGCTACCTCGATGGATTTTTCATCTGGAATCATCATCGTGCGGTTTGCCTTGAGAGTTGGACTATAAACATTGTAGGCGTGCGTGCCATTCAAGCGATAGCGTTCTACTTTCCATTTTGGCGACTTATCAAGAATGAAATTGGCGAATTTGTAGATATCTTCTTCGCGAAAATTGGTTTTTAGAACCTCAGCAGAAGTCTTTAGCAAGTCTTCGTAGTACTTGGCAAAAACATTGGCATTGGAGAGTTTCGCAATTACGGCTTCCATCACGATAGATTGATTCTCGATACGATGCAAATCTCCTTCACCGCTATAGCTCATGCGCTCTCTAGAGAAGGCCAAGGCATAGTGACCGTCAACATGGTTCGTGCCTTTAGTGAAGTAGCATTCTTTCATGGTGGTAGAGCGGAAAGCGCGATCCGAATAGATGTCGATTCCGCCAATCACATCAATTAGTGCCTCGATCGCGTTAAAATCGATGCGAATATAGTAATCTAGATCGATATTCAAAAAATTGCGGACCGTAGCGATGGTATTATTAATATCTGCACCCATGAATTCCGCACTATGAGTGAGCTTATCCTTCTCGCCAGTATTCGCGAAGGTAACGTAATAGTCGCGCGGGATCCCCACAAGCAAGACTTTTTCGGTCTTTGGGTTGACCGTCATGATCATGTTGACGTCGTTTAGCTTTTCGCTCTTGTCTACACCACCGATAAACACCGTAAATGGCTTCTCGGTGACCGATAGCTCGGTCTCTGGAACATCTTCCGCAACCGTGATTTTTTCGATAAATTCGGTACCTTGATTTAGATAATTTAGCCCAATGAGAGCGCCTACCATTGCTCCGACACTCACAACCATCGCAATGATTCTAACGACGATCGGAGTTTTCTTAAAGAAAGCAGCGAAGATTAACAAAACAGATAAGACACTGACTCCGGCAATCGCCCAGCCTACGTATTTCATTGGTAAAATCGTTGTGCCGATCACCTTGATGAGAGCAAAAACAAGTATGGCTACTACGGCCCCTGTTAATAGAATTTCGGCTATCTGTAAATACTTTTTCATTTAGTATCTTATTTTAAGAGATTCTCGGCATTTTGTAAAATGCTTGTGAATTTTTCTTTACCAATAACTTTTGTGATCTTCTTGACCGACTTATCGAACTTTTCTAGAATTTCGGAATCTGAGTGATGAACATCAGTGCCAAAGTAATCCACGAGATCGTTTTTAAGTAAGAATTTGAGCGTTTTTTCGGCATGTTTGCCATATTTTCCAGTCATAGAGCCATAGTTGCTCTGGAATTCTACACCTTTTTTGTGGAGCTCGACGGCGATCTGAGGATTCTTTTGAATCGTGATATAGCGCTCTGGGTGAGCGAGAATTAGATTATAGCCTTCACAACGAAGATTATGACAGTAATCCTGAAGATTATTAACGGCGCCAGACATTGGCAACTCAAAGAGAATGTAGTTTTTGGCAAGCGGATGGATTTGCTGTTGCTTGATGAGCTTGCTCATTTCTTCGGTGATGTAGGCTTCGTTTCCTAGGTGGAGTTTAATATCGATTCCCTTGTCGTTGGCCGCGGCCTGAAGGGCGTTAAGTTTGGCGCTCTTGATTACATTCGAGGCAGCATACTGAGAATCCGCGATGTAGTGCGGAGTACAAATCATTTCCGTAAAACCACGTGCGGACATTTCCTCAAGAATCATTAGACTCTCTTCGAGGCTTTGGCTTCCATCATCAATTCCTGGTAGTACATGGCAATGTATATCAATCATTTCATTAAAAATGGCCGCGGAAGTTGCCTCCCACGGCCACCCTTTATTTTAGATAGTTTCTGTATAATAGCTATTCGTGTAATAGCCGTATTTTTTATTCTTCTTATCAACTACGCGGTTTAAGACAACACCACCGATCTTAGCATCAATGGTGCCAAGAGATTTGATAGCTTTGGTGAGCTCATCAATAGTGGTGGTATTAGTAGAACAAACCACGATAGTTTTATCAACCTTCTTGGCGACAACGAGCGAATCAGAAAGACCATTAACTGGGGCGCCATCGAAGATTACATAATCGAAGTGACGGCGAACAGCCTTAATAAAGCGTTCCATGTCGGCAGAGTCAAGAAGTTCGCTTGGGTTTGGTGGTACGGTACCACGGGTAATAATAGCGAGGTTCTTGATCTTGGTCTTGTGGGCAAAGTCAACAAACTTAGCCGTCTTATGCTCGGCGAGCATGTTAGAAAGACCAGCATTATTGGTGACGTTAAAGATTTCGTGGACACGGCCAAGGCGAAGGTCACAGTCTACTACGAGAGTGTTTTTGCCGGATTCAGCCATAGCGACGGCAAGGTTGGAAGAAGTGAAGGATTTACCTTCTTGTGGGTTGGAAGAAGTGATAAGAACTGCTTGAGCCTTGTTGCTTGAAAGTGAGAACTGAAGGTTAGTACGGACGGTACGAATGTCCTCGGAAATATTGGATTTTGGATTAGTTTTTACTATAAGTTCGTTTTTATCTAGGTTACGGGAAGTTTTGCGAATTTGACCTAAAATTGGAAGTTTGGTGGCATTTTCTACCTGTTCAGCAGTCTTAACACTACGGTCGAAGTAGAACATGACAAAGATTGTACCAGCACCAAGGAAGGCACCGATAAGAGTGTAGATAATTTCTTGCTTTACGAGGCCAGCATTGGATGGCTTCTCGTTTTCGATAGCGTGATCCAAGATATTGACGTTGTTGACATTGTATAAACCTTTAATTTCCTCAGTGAAGTGCCCTGCAGTGGTGTTAGCAATCTTCATGGCTCTCTCTGGAGTAGCATCAGTAACGGTAATCTTGATAATTTCGGTACCATCGATGTCTGAAACAGAGATTTTGCTGGCGAGTTCACCATAAGTGTAGCCATATTTGAGCTCGTCGTTAACTTGATCGAGCACACGACGAGACTTAACTACCTCTGAATAGGTATCAACAAGGTTCTTGTTGAGGGTGACATCGCTCTGAGTAATAGACTTAGTCTCATTACTACCAAGAATAATGGTCGTATAAGACTGATAGGTTGGTTTTTGTAAAAATAGAGTATAAATTGAGCCTAGACCAATGGTAGCGATAAGAATAATCAAAAAGATCTTGATTTTCTTCAAACCATAAGATAGAAGCTCTTTTAGATCAATTTCTTCCATAATTCTTTAATTATAGCATAGTTTTAGCGCTTTGTAAAGTATTGCGCCATAATTTTGACAGAAGAAACACTTTTTATTATTTTTGCTTAACAGTTCGCTTTTTATTGATCAGATAGTAAATGCATGCGCCTAGCGTTGCTCCGATAGTGTCGATGCAAATATCACGAATTTCGCAGCTTCTGCCCGGCACAAATGCTTGATGGATTTCGTCCGTGATCGAATAGGCGGTGGCCGCGAGAACGCTAAATAGAACCATTCTAAAGTCCTGTGCCTTTTTGAAGTTTTTGAAGTAGGCTCTCGCGAGCAAAAAGCCAAGCAGGGCGTATTCGATGAAGTGCGCAGTCTTTCGGATGATTGTGGTAGTAAGGTCTATGTCTGTAACTGTCGGAAAAACCGAGGTAACAATGTTAACCCAAAAACCGCTCTGGGCGTCGGACTTCTCCGCCGAAAAAGCCGAAAAAGTAAAGATTATCACCATCAAAAGAACTGGCCACAAAAACGCAAGCTTTGGACTAAATCTCTGGTTGTTTTCTTTAGTTTTTTCCACTTCAATTATTATACTACAAAAAAAGCCCCGAACTTCGGGGCTACTAGAATAGTCGCAGTTTATGGATTTAGTAGTATTCGATATGTTTAAATACCTTAAGGAGGTGCGACTATATCTAGATTTTTAAGTTGCGGCTAGCCGCTGCTTCAGGCTGCACGTACCCAATGGGGCGCCCTAACCGCAAAATGTGCAATTTGTTTGTATACGATATTATTATATCATAATTTTTAAATTTTGTGAAGACTTTGTTTTCTTAAGCATGAAAAAGGCCGTTTGCATACGGACGGCCAGAAAAATTTAACAGTTGATATTGTAGATCTAACCTCCTTTCCTATGATGCCTCAATGATAAAATATATGTTGAGCTTAAGCAATGGCTGTAGTATTGAAGCTACGGAGTATTTGTCTACTTACTGCTAAACTTTTTAAGGTGCTTTCTTGCATTATAGGACGTTATGCAAATTGCCCTTTCACTAATTACAATGCGTTAGTGATGCGCGTTCCCAGTTTTTTGTGGTGGCGCACTATTGATTTTTTAGTGCTTTGCACGTCGCTCGTCAAATACCGACGATCGTGCATCCAATGGGTTGCAAGGTTACATAAGTGAAATGTATTTTGAGGCGAAAGCTACATTGCCTCGATACCCACGTCGTGCTCACTGGTATAAACATGACGTGTTATTATTCTAGCACTACAAAATAAAAAATGCAAGAAAAAAGGCTCCCAAAAGGGAGCTTTTTGGCTTAAGTGCCAGAATAGAAGGTTTAGGTGGTTTATGCGATACTAAAATGTACGGACTGGACTTGTTGGCAAAATTTTACCATTCTGCCCAGCACTGTTGGATCGCGCCTGATTAAGTCATAATCTTTGCCCAGGAGTTTATGAAGCCCTTTATACCTTAAGTCTCGATTATTCAGCGAAAAAATGCTTCGAGCCTCGGCAGGAATAGGATCGACATTCATATTATCCATGATTCTTTTGATTGTCTTCATGCTGATGAAGTGGTGCGGATTTTTGAAGTTATAATCCGCAATCGCAAGCCTCATTAAGGCGTCTTGATCATGCTCTAAGAACAACTTGAACTTATGCCCAAGCTCATCAACGTAATCATCTTTGAGCTGCTGCATTTCTTTTTTGGAGATTTGATCTTTTATTACAAAACGTTCTTGCTCGCGTCTTTCTTTCTTATCCATCAAAACACCGCCTTCTGTAAGATTCATGACAATAGCCACAATAAGACGCTTAACTTAGTCCTAAGCGCTTTGGATTTTATTGTTAAACTCTATTATCACTAACTTCATTATATCATTTTTACCAGATATGCTATAATGATTGTGCTGGGGTAGTAGCTCAGTTGATAGAGCGCTGCATTCGCATTGCAGAGGTCGTGGGTTTAAGTCCCATCTACTCCACCAGACCTCGAGCTTTACGGCTCTTTTTTTGTGCTCAAAAAGGGACGTCCCGAGGGGCGCCCTTATTTGTAAAACGGAGGATCTTCAGATGAACTTTGAAAGATCTTCAACTATGAGCTCATCGACCGGTGTATCTTCCGGAAGGCAGTTTACATAAATGTAATATAATGCCTCGATTCTACTCATTTTTCCCCCTTTCAGAGACAGCGTTGGAAAGATCAGCTTAATCTCTTTCTTCAAGTCCTTGAAGTGAGCTTTAAGCCTGCTATCAAGTTTATTACCATACATTACATTGGCGATTGCCTCTTTGGCCATCGTATAAGTTAGTTTCTTTGTATACTTATACTTGCTGGCTTCGGGATATATCCATTCGTAAAACTTGATAGCCGCCTTCTTGTCGTTCTTTGATATCTTGTAATGTTTTTCCCCAACTGTACTCATTACCCAGGCCATAAATTCACCGTAGGTGATTGCTTTCTTTGGAGCGAACTTTTTAACATCAAGATCGATAATACCGAGCTTTTTAGAATTTTAAACAAGGGTCTCAAAGAGACTCTGCTCATTATCCTTAAACTCAATACCTTCACCTTCGACAACGGGTTCCTCATTGGTTTTAGCGTAAACTGAAATGCTACCAAAGCATAAAACCATAACCAGTACTACTGCAACAAATTTGAATGTTGTTCTCTTCATGATACATTCCTCCGAATTTGTAAGATATTCACGATATAGTTAATATTTCTATATCGCTCCTAATATTATAGCATATATGGTTATTTTTGTCAATGTTTTAGACTATCATTTCAACCTATAAAACAGGTGGTAGAGTAGACTGAAAAAACATTGCAAAAAGCACTTGCATAATGCTTAAATCACGTTTATGATTAAAAGTAGTTATGGGACACGTGTTAAAAAATAAACCTAAATTATTTTCTATTGTTTTGCTGTCGATTTTTGGAATTACAGCAATCTCTTCGCTCATTCTTGGGGCGAAAACTTTGGCGGAGCCAGCGGCTTTTGAGCTGACGAACGCACAAATTATCGACAAGTCGGAAGGCGTCACAGGTGATATCGTGAGCTACGACAATGGCGATATCAAGAGCAATGTTGCTTTACATAATCTAAACGACAAAGTTACCTATCGTGTTTCCATCAAAAATACCCGCGATTACGACATTACCATAACTGAAATCGCGGACAATAACGATAACACGTTCCTCGATTACATCTACGATCCGCACGCAGGCTTCCTAATTGCCAGCGGCGAAAGCTTTGATCTCGATATCGACGTAATCTATGCAAACGTTATTTCAGATCTAAACGAACGCTCACAAGATGTAAATGTTAAGTTCACAATCAGATACGATTACGAGGAAGAAGAACTTGGCGTGCCAAACACTGGCGCAAAACCAGAAACCGACAAAAAACAGGGTAGTTTTTCCCTGTTTTTGATTTCTATGCTTGGAATTATTATTTGTGCTTTCGTAATCAAGAATAGCAATCGCAAAACTGCGCGCGCAGAAGTAGAAGCTAATACAAAGACAAAAGCCACAACCGC
>JAEEGL015524460.1_pt1 | contig 22312 bp, 17 predicted proteins | sample 9134231 | NCBI WGS metagenome assembly JAEEGL01 (sample SAMN16246548, study PRJNA631951) | gut metagenome | biome: gut microbiome; feature: rumen; material: fiber-attached | host: Bos | place: Iran: Karaj | collected 2018-10 | reverse complement strand
TACGAGGGGTAGTCAGATCATAATTATTATTGATTTTCTGTCAGATGGTGGTAGTAGCCCCCCTTCTGTTTCAGACGACATTCAACTATGCGTTCTACCCGCCGGTCGCGGGCCGTTCATCCCGGCTGTATGAACTTGCTCCGGTGGGGAGTCGCCGTTTCACCATATATCCGGGAATGTCACTGCCGAGCAGATCATCCTTTTACCGGATCTGTGTCGTTTCTGAGCCCTTGCCACGGCTCTCGCCGTACCGGATTGCCCCGGTCCACCTTGCCCTGGGAGGGGGGAACTTCCTCAGCCGGTCGAAAGACCTACCGTCAGCCGTCCTCCATCTCCTGACGTACCGGCGTAGCCTCTGCAGATAAAAATATTTTCGCCGGGCTCCGGAGCGGGCGTTTCCTGTGTTGAAGGACTGTCGGAGCGAAAGCATTTGTTATTATGCGCTCTTTCTTCTTCTGACCTCTTTTTCGACGGCTTCGGCGGTTTCAAGGGCAGTCATCCTGAACACGTCGCACCCGGCTTCCAAGGCGATTCTCTCGCTTACGGCGGTTCCTCCCGCGCTCAGCACGATTCTGTCCCTGATTCCGCGTTCTGCGAGCAGTCCGGTTATCGTTTTCAGGTCCGGAAGATCGTAAGTGGTCTGGAAAGAGAGGCACAGGACAGCAACGTCCGGATCGGAGCAGGCCCCGGCGATCTCTTCAGCAGTGCAGTATTCCCTCAGCGGCCGGGTTTCGAAGCCGTATGCGCGGAGAAGAACCGTCATGAGATCGCGGCCTCCCGTGTGGCGCCCCCTTCCGGCCGCTACGGCCTTGCCGAGGCTCTTGTCTATAATCGAAATTCCGGCCGAATTCACCGCTTCCCGCAGAGATTTCATAAAAATTCCTACCGGCATATCTTTGCGGCGGTATTCTTCCAGAACGCGTTTTACTGCGGGATCCATCGGAGGGAAGGACTGAGCGCGTCATATTAAATTTTTTATACGGTTTCATTTTTATGAGTTTCAGGTGTTTTTATGATACTTACGACCACTGAATCAATTCCTCATAAAGAGTTCGAAATTCTCGGAATCGTAAAGGGAAACTGCATACAGACCAAGAATATCGGGCGCGACTTCACCCAGGGGCTGAAATCCCTCGTCGGGGGAGAACTGGAAACATATACCAAAATGCTGAACGAATCCCGCCAGATCGCGACTCAGAGAATGGTTGAGGAGGCTGAATCGCTCAAAGCGGACGCCGTCCTCAACGTCAGGTTTTCAACATCTTCGGTTATGCAGGGTGCCGCCGAGATGATCGCTTACGGCACAGCCGTCAGGTTCGTCTGATCGGTTTTGCTTTTTACGTTCAGTATGATTCTGGACACTCCGCGGCACGATTCCAGTTCGGTAATCAGTCCGGGAGGGAGGGATCCGTCTATGACGACCGTCAGGACGGAATCTTCCCTTTTTCCTTTATCGTCGACCATCGCCTGGCGGACGGAAAGACCGTGTTTGTAGATGATGTTCATCACTCCCGACAGTATCCCGGACATTTTGGCGTCCGTGGGCTCTATCGTGAGGGACGAGCACCCTATTTCCGGAGCTATATACTCCATGGACAGCATGCATTCCAGTTTGGAGAAGATCGTGTCCAGTTCGGGAACGGACGAAATTCTGGCGAGCGTGGCGTGCACCACTCTTCTGTCGACGTCGGCGGCGCGGCCAATAGCCGAGTCTGTCTGCTCTATTTCACCGCAGTATGCCTTGCCTCCTATCACTTTTATTCCGCGAGCGAACAGAAGGTTTGCGACTTTTAACTGCGACGGGTAACCTTCGAAATACTCGTTCAGACTGTCCATGCTGTTCTATCGGCGGGCGCTCTTTAAATTGTTGCGGTCGTTATTTGGAACGCTGTAATTCTGTCAGCCTGTTTTTGTACAGAAAAAAACGGATCGTTCATATGGCTCTTCAAGTGAAAAACCGCCGTGCAACTTTTAATATAGTATACCGCCGTGGAGCATACAGGTTTTTATGTCTGATTCGCCAGATACGGATGAACTGAGAAAGCAGATAGAGGACATCGACGAGGATATCATAGATTTGATAGCGACCCGTATGGAAATCGCGGACGAACTCGCCAAAGCGAAAAGAAGGACTTCCCAGAACTACTGGGACGAATCCAAGGAGAAAGAGGTAATCCGCAGATATCACGAGCTCTGCGAAGAGGTCAGTCTTTCCGAGGACGAAGCCAGACAGATAGCGGAAGTCATACTGAACATCTCGAAAGAGCGCCAGAAGCATTATTTCGAGTGATCCGGCTGCGCATCCCTCGTCACGATCGAGAACCACAGAGATTCTATGATCATGCAGACGAAGCACGGGATAACCGATTCGGGAGTATTCGCCAGAAGCACCATGCACATCGATATCGAGAGGCCGGTGTTCTTCCATACGCACATAACCAGATAAACTGCCGAGGAGCGGCCTTCTATTCCCGCTATCCTGTTGAGTTTCTTCGATATGACCGACAGCAGCCCCAGTCTGGCCGCTGCGGCGATGAGGACCGCCGCTATGGCGAGCGGATAAGCGATGATGTATCCGCGGTTGGAGTTGACCGACAGAAACAGGATAAGGGCCATCATGAAGTTTATGACGGGAACCTTGACGTTTCTGCTCAGATGCAGCTTTCCGAGGGGAACGGACGCGGCGGCGGGGATCGCGATGAAAAGAATGATATATTTGAAAATCTCGGCCGGACTGACCGCGTTTCCCAGAAAAATGAAAGAAATCAGAGGCGTCAGCAGGAGACCCGCTATGTATGTGGCCGCGACCGCTATAACCGCGGCGTTCAGATCTCCTTTTACCAGAATGGCCGCGGTCACGACGGATATGGCGCAGGGCATCGACGCGAGCAGCACCCATCCGTGCCACATCGCCTCATAACCGAAAAGAAAAACCGAACCTATCCCCAGCGTCACCGCCGTGTTTATCACGTAGCACATGACCAGCGACCGGATCGCGGCGCGTTTATTCTCCGCCAGATCCCCCGGGGAGAGCCTCAGCCCGTCCATGGAGAGGGCCATCTGGATCATGAGGGCGATCACTATGAGGGACGAGAACGGGGCATCGATCGTGCCGGACAGAAGGGCCAGGATCAGAGCGCCGGCTATCCAGACGCGGAGATCGGATGCTGCGCCGCGGAGATCCATGGCGGAGGCTCCTGCCGGTCAGAATACCGGAATGTCGAACAGGGGGCCGTCCGGCATGCATTCTTCTATTTTCGCGCCGGGAGTCCCGGTTTTCATTATGTAGGCGGTCCCTCCCCTCGACGTTATCGCGGAGGAAACCCTCTCGGGCTGATCGGTAAGGGCGATCATGCATCCCCCGCCTCCCGATCCGGTGAGTTTGGCGCCGTATGAAAACGGGAGAGCGGCGTTGACGAGCTTGTTCAGTTCCCTGCAGGAGACTCCGAGGATGGAAAGAAGCTTATGATCTATCAGCATCATTCTCCCAAGGGTTTCTACGTCGTTTTTCTTCAGAGCCTCGTAGCCGGAAAGCGTGACGTTTCCGATCTCCTCGATCATCTCCATGGCGAAATTGCTGCGGCTCACGAAGCGCCTGACCTTGTCGACCTGGGGTCCGGTGGGGGCTTTCACTCCGGTATTTCCCACTACGAACGTCATTTCGGGAACGTCTATGTCCGAGACGTTCCAGACGTTTCCGTTTCTGGAGATTCTCCACAGCTTCCTGTCTTCGGTTCCGGGAAGATTCACGCCGATTCCTTTTCCGTGCACGCAGGCGGAGGCGTCCATAGGGCTTCCGCTTCCCTGAAGGGAAAGCTCCGCGTTGTACGCTTCGTCCACCAGCTGTCTTTCGCCGGGATCCGTTCCTTCCATGCTTCCGATGGCCAGGGCCATGGCGGCGGAGAGGGCGGCGGAGGATCCCAGTCCGGCTCCGGCCGGAATATCGCTGCTGGTCATGAAATCGGCGGCATGCCTGAGGTTTCTGGTCAGATAGCGCAGGAGAGGCTGTCTGGCGAACTCTATCGGCTCTCCGTTGAGGGTATTGCGTCTGCTCCTGCGCACGCTGCATGTTATCCTGCAGTCGGCGGCGAGAACCACGGCCGGCTTTCCGTAAACGACGGAATGCTCTCCGAGAATTACGAATTTTCCGGGAGCGGATGCTGAATGCCATCTCCTGGACATCGGTCTTCCAATCCGTATCTGTTCAGTTCTTCGCGGATCGCGTCGGAGGGGTTTCTTTTGTTCAGAAGCGGCTGGGGCACCTGCCACCACTGCTCGGAGAGATCGTCGATCCTTCTGTCGTAATCCTCGTCGGTTTCGCTTTCGCTTTTTTCGACTTTCCCGAGCTCGGCGAAGAGTTCTTTGTAAAGATCCACTCCGAATTTCTTGTTGACCAGGCCCACTCCTATGTAGCCGTTGATGCATTCAGCCACTTCTTCGGCCGATTCCGGGGAGAGGGAATCCATTATCATGTCCAGAACGCTGTTGGCGGTCAGTTTGAACACGGTTTCCGCCTTTGCGGATTCGGGAATCTGTTTGTTTCCGGCAACCGATTCCAGCAGTTCCTTTCCGAACAGCGCTTCCATCGCCGAAACCCTGTTGGGGTTTTTGCCGAAAACCATGAGTTCGTGGTATTCTTCCGGGCTGAGTTCCGGTTCGTCTCTTCCGAAGAGGCCCGCGTTGGGATCTGTCTCGTCAGTCATGCAATCACAGCCGGGCCATCACGTTTCTCAATATATCCGTTCCCTTTTCGATCTTTTCCTCCGAGGCCGCGTAAGAGAATCTCAGGTGTTTTTCCCCGTATTTTCCGAAGGCGGATCCGGGGGTGCATATAAGACCTGATTTAGCGAGCTCCGAGGCGAGATCCGCCGAAGAAATGTTCTGATCGTACGACGGGAACGCGTAAAACGCTCCTTTGGGCGGGACGATGTTCATGCCCGGAATTTCGTTAATCCTGGAAACGATGAGATCGCGTCTCGTTCTGTATATCCTGCGGGCGTTTTCCAGATATCCGTCTATGCCCGGAAGAGCATTCAGTATCCCGTACTGGGCAGGCATATTGGGGCTGGCGCACACGTGGTACTGCATTTTGATCAGATCTCCCATGACGTCCTCTCCGGCGCAGACGAATCCCATTCTCCATCCGGTCACCGCCATCATTTTGGAGAATCCGTTGGAGACCACTGCTCTGTCCAGACGGTCCATGAAAGATACGTGCTTTCCCTCGTAGACGAACGAATCGTATACCTCGTCGGATATGATCAGAAAATCTTTGTCCTCAGCCAGATCCAGCAGAGCTTTTTTGGATTCTTCGGAAAGGACTCCCCCGGTGGGATTGGAGGGGGTGTTCACGATCAGAGCTCTGGTCGCAGGGGTTATCAGATCCTGGATGCTGTCCGTATCCGGCTGGAAATCCCCGTCGGTGAGCCTGTATTCGATTCCTTTTCCTCCGCAGAGCTGGGCGTGGGGCCCGTAAATGACGAATCCCGGGCCGGGGATGAGAACCTCGTCTCCCGGATTGATGAAAGTTTCCGCGATTTCCAGCAGTCCGGAGGATCCGCTGGGAGTGATCATGATGTTCGAAGCGGATAATTTCCCGTATCTGGAATATCTTTCCGCGACCGCTTCCCTGAGTTCCGGGATCCCGGCGGTGGGGCCGTATTTGTTCCTTCCCGCCGACGCGGCGGCGTTCATGCCTTCCACGGCTTCCCGGGGAGGATCCAGATCCGGTTCTCCCAGCCCGAGGTTTACGGAATCCGGTCCGGCGAGATCGAACATTTTCCGGATCCCGGACATCGGTACCGAATTGATTCTGTCAGAAGTCTTCATGAAGGCGTGATTTTCGTTTCCGTATAAGGCACTGTCCTTCATGAAGGAAATAAATTCGGTTCAGAGGACGCCCATGTCCGTGAGTTTTTCGGGAAGATAGGTGTCCGTTACGTAATCGAGGCCGTATTTGGCCAGCGCCTGCTGTTCTGATTTCTTCTTCATGCCGAGCATGGCCTGGATCTCGGTCACCCAGAACTCGTCGGTGAATCTGGGATCGGTGAGTTCCGCGTTCAGAGCGCCGATGTCTTTGTCGTTGAGCTTGTCCGTGGGGAGATCGTAGTTGAGAATATCGGAAGCGGTGACTCCGATGAACTGGGCGGCCGGAGTCGCCAGATATTCGGAGATGTGCGCGGTTTTGATCGCCCCGTAAGCCACGGAGGCGTAGATTCTGAAAGACCACGGATCCCCGTCGGTGAAAACGGTCACCGGAAGCCCGAATTCCTCGTTCATCCTTTTGATGAGGCGTCTGGTGGATCTCGCGGGCTGTCCGCTCAGATGAACGAGGGCGCATCCGTATTTTTCGGGGAACCCGTTTTCAATGAGCCTCGCGTACATACCTCCCGTCTCTATAGCCATGATGAATTTCGTGTTTCCCGGATCTATGCGGAACGTGTCGTCCTCGACTTTATAAGGAACGGCGAAACCCGCCTCCGACACGTCGTCGATGCAGTTGACTTTCTTCATTCCCTTTTTGGTCATGGTTTCGAAGTTCAGATCCCCGTACACGTGGGCCCCGGATTCCTCCGGGCGGAGTTTGAAGTCCTCCCTCATGCAGCCTGTAATGGTCTCGAGATCCTCCGCCAGGAGGTTGCTTTCGTCCTGCGAGTGGAACTTCGCGTTGTTCCAGCCCTCGGAGATGTAATACATTTCCCTTAAAGTCGAGGATTTGCCGTCGCGGATCATTTCGTTGATGAAATCCGACGTGTAAACCGTCCTGAGCATCATTACGGCTCCGTTGACGGTCTTCGCGGTACGGGATGTTTTCAGATCCCCGTATTTCCACACGCTGTGCCGGCTGTCGAACTCGATGTTCTTCTTCGATCTGAGCGGGAGCTCCATAGAGGGTATCTCTCCGCCGTCGAGCTGATCGTATATATTCTCCACTACGCCCGTCAGGCTGCCGAGAGCCGTTTTCTGTCTGTCATTCATCGTCAAGATCTTCCTCCTCCGTCATCTCGCTTTCCTCTTCCTCTTCTCTGATATCCTCTTCGGTTTCGATAATCTCCATTCCTTTGATTCCCCAGTCTCCCGGAAGCATTTCGGCGCCCATGACCATGACCGGATTGAGCCCGGAGAAGTAGATGTCGTCGGCATCGAAAGTCTCCGCCATCTCGCCGGTAAGGACGAACTCCACGGTGACGCTGGCGGACGGCTGGATATCCCTGATCTCCCAGTTCGCTTTCCCCTCTTCGTTGATATCCAGGAAGAACGGGGAGGAATAGATCGAGAGATCCTTGATGCATTCCTTGGGAAGATGCGCGTGAAGCCTGAACGTCCTGGGGATGCTGGTGTAATTGTATACCTTGTAAGTGAACGTGCGTTTCTGCTTTCCGTCTTTTTTGACGGAGGGCTCTATCCACACCACATTCATAATGCGGGTGATGGTCCGGTCCAGACTGGGAACCGGCCTTCCCAGATGATCCGCCGCTTTCTTAGCCATATCCGGGAGTATCTCCTGAACGATTTCGAATTTGGCATGGGTTTTGTTTTTGCGCTCTATCTTGTTCAGATGGCTTTTCAGGTTTCTGGCGCAAAGCCTCAGAGCCAGTCCGATCTCGCTCTGAAGCTCCGGGAAATTGGCCACGGCCTCTTTTCCCTCGGACGTGAACGGGACTTTCGTGGACGCGACGTGAACCAGAATGATCGCGGGGCCGAACGGGATCCCCTTTCCGCCCCTCTGCTCCAGCCCGTATCTCCTCCAGTCCATATCCGAAACGGCTTTCGTTATCGCGCAGGCTCCCTGCTGGTAAAGGAGAGGGACCCTGTTGGCGAATCTCAGAATCTGGATCTGGCTGTCCGACGGTATGTCTCCGCCGTAGACTATTCCGGCCTCCACGACGAACGGGTTCCCGTTGACTGCTTTGGGAGATCTAGTGACCGGGGTGGCGTAGTAATCCGGGCGCAGCCCGTCGAGAACGTGCATCAGCCCCTTCTTGATGAGAGTGTCCCCTATCGGAGAGAGGCAGTCGGTGGGCGGAGCCATGATTTTCACTTTCTTTATAGCATCCAGAATGGCGATAGCGTCCTCTCTCGTTAAACTGCCGGGTTTTTTCCCGCCGTCCACGCCGGATATGTCCAGTATCTCCTTGCAGAGCCTTTCGGTGATTCTGGAAAAGTCGTTCTTCAGGAAAGCGGATACGGTCTTCTGCGCGGAATTTCCCGAATATTTCAGCAGATCCCCGATCTCCATTCCCTCCGGATGGGGCTTAATCTCTTTGGGTCTCGGGGGCATTATCTCCGTGGCCCTTTCGAACGTGTATTTCTTTCCGTCCGGGTCGCGGAAAGTTATCTCCGCATGGGGATTCACGATCGCGGTGTTTTTAAGATACTCGAAAACGGACTGCTTTCCGGCGATATACCTGCCTTTTATCGTATACTCGATCTTGGTTCCGTGTTCTTTCCCTTCCCAGATAAACGGAAGATCGTTGCTGACGATCGGACGGTTGGTTTTCGTGTCCACGACGATGTCCATCCCGGATGCGGTATCTTCCCCCTCTACTTTCGACTGGACGTGCGCGGGTTTTCCCGTGGTGATGTTTCCGTACATGACGGTCGCCGATATTCCGATACCCTGCTGTCCCCTGGACTGTCTGAGCGCATGGAACCTGGAACCGTACAGCAGACGCCCGAACACGTTGGCGATCATCCTGTGGACGATTCCCGGACCGTTGTCCTCCACGGAGATGCGGTACTCCTCATCGCCGACCTTATCGATCACGACATTGATATCGGGAAGGATCCCGGCTTCCTCGCAGGCATCCAGAGAATTGTCGACGGCTTCCTTTATTCCCATGAGGAGGGATTTGGAGCGCGAATCGAATCCCAGAATCTGTTTGTTCTTTTCGAAGAATTCCGTGACGGATATTTCCTGCTGTTTGGCAGCCATCTGTTCGGCTGTAGGCGCCTTTTTTTCCCTCGGCGCGGGTTTTCCGGTTTTTTTTTCGTCGGCAGACATCCGCGGCGGTGATGATTCAGGAGTTTCTTAATCGTTTGCAGAAGTTCAGCGGATAATTCAGGAAAACCGGAACGGGAATAATCGATCTTTTATCCTCCGGAGCGCGAACGCACGTTTATTTACAAGAATCGTGATGTCATATTCCGCCAACAGAGTGATTACATGCTTAGCAAATGGTTAGCAGTTGTTACCACAGTAGTGCTTGTCATCGCAGGCCTGCTCGTCGGCTGGGGCATTATCCACGGGCCCAATCCTCCCGAGCCGGAATATACGGCAGAGGACGCGTCCGAGATAGCCGCTTCCTTCTCCGACAACTACAGCGGATTCTTTGGAAAAGACTTCTATCTCGCAGAGGGCTTCTCCGAAATTACCGCCGCTGTTTTCTATGATGCTGACGGCTTCCACAACGAGATAGCTTTCGACGTCTATGAGAAAAAGAAAGATGCGAAAGCCGAATTCTTAGATGTGAAAGACGACTACACCGATATTATCGGGAAACCGATATCGGGTTCCACCGCGATCGGAACTTACGTCAAAGAGGGACTGTCCGACGCGGTAGGATACTACGTCAATTTCGAAAACGACGGACTGTTCATGTACGCCGGATATTACACCAACACGTTCTTTACGGCAGCCATCAAACCCGGCGCGCCCGTCGATCCCTCCCAGATTCCCCTTCTCGCCGATGCGATTTATAAGGCGATTACGAATCCGGAACCCGTTGAAAACGCCAAGACCTACGTCGAGCCCGTCGAAGAAATTAAAGGGGCGGAAAAACTCTCCTACGAGTTCTACGGATTCGCTCCGAAATACGGCGACTACGTCGACGGGTATGAGGCCACCGAAGCCGATGTCAGACACGCGGTGATCTCCGGCAACGAAGGAAAATACTACATCGACATAACGAGATCCTCCGCCGCCGCGGCTATGTACGCGGAGCAGGAGGGCGCGGTCAAAGATAAAGTCGGAACTACCGTCATGAGCACCGTCGTCCAGCCCATAGACTACAGCGCGACTCTCGACGGAGGAACCGGAAACTATTACAACAGCGCCAAAGTGAACATGACCGACTACATCGGTTACGCCGGCGCGTATTTCGTGCACATCCACCTGAGATCCGCTTCCCAGATCACCGATGCGTCCTCCAAACAGATGGTGGACGAACTCGCCGCTATTCTGGCGAAATATTCGTCCGAAATCGCGGCGACCCTCGAAGTCTACGGAAACGTGAACGAGGATCTCGTTATCGATCAGGACGACGTAGCCCTTCTCAGGAATCTTGTCCAGAGCGGCGACGCCTCCGGTTACAGATATGCCGACGCCAACTTCGACGGAACCGTCGACGCCTCCGATATCGCCTATCTTGAGAAGATAATCTCTGCGACTCCCGGAAACCCCGTCAAGGTTAAGCACCTCAACCGCTACACCGCGGGAGATTACTACACGGAATCCCTCGTTCCCATCGATTCGTTCCTTATGACCGGTTCCGCCAACATGTTCCTTATGGCTAAATACGTCGGACTCTCCAAAGAGATCAAAGGAATCGCTTACAACGGAAAGATCGATGCGTATCTCTTCCCCGAGTACCAGACGTTCTTCTCCGACTACGCTTCCAAGTTCGATCCCAACACGCCTCTCGCGTACCGCGTCGGAGGTTCCGCCGGTTACTTCAACAAGGAACTTTCCGCCAACCACATCAACAAAGACAAAGTCACCGCGATCATCACCGCGGACAACGCCGCCCAGTATCTGTCCGGAAGCTCCTCTACCTATGCCAACTGCTTCACCGAAGACGAAGTGAAGGAGAAAGGGCTCAGCGTCATCAGGCTCAAGGCCGCCAGCACGGACATGCAGGAATACATCTCCGATCTCGCGATGCTTTCCTTCGCCACCGGAAAAGATATGGATATCGCCGCGTTCGAAGCGTGGTGCGTCAGTTTCCTCGATGATCTCAACGGAAAACTCGCGGAGCATGTCGGAGTCGACACCCCCGTCGTAAGGGTCGCCGTTTCCTCCGCTCTGAGCTATTCCGTGGGTTCCGACAACGTCGTCAGCACCTACAACTACATCAGCTCCGGAACGTCCGACTACACCAAAGTCGCCGTAGCGGCCGGAGGAGAATTCGCTCTCTCTGATTACGACTTCGGAACCTCCTCCAGCAGCAAGAAAATGACCGATCTCGGACTCTGGCTCAAGGACTACAACGTCGATAAGATTATCCACATCAAGACCGCGGCCACTACCGGAAAAGTCTTCAGCTGGTACGGCGGAACCGCCCTCACCGACGGAAAGGAAACCCTGCAGACCGGGCCTCTGGCGCTGTCCAACACCAACGCGTATTATAACAACGAGATATACGTCGTGTGCGGAGACATGCCTGTGCTTCTCAGGATCGCTTACGTCGCCCACGTTCTGTACCCCGGAGTGTTCTCCGAGGAATGGGCCGATTCGTATTCCGTGTCCCACAGCACTCAGTTCTTCGGAATGACCCAGGAGGAAGCCCAGAAGGGAATATTCTTCGTTTCGATGTCCGATCTCGGACTCAAAGGAGGATCGGCGTAAGCCCTCCTTCTTAAACCTTTTACGTTGCCATGGACAGAAGCGGATTCGAATCGATGAGAGCCGAATACAAGCGGCATGCGGCCCGCAAGGTCGCGTTTATCGCCGCCTGCATCGTGTTCATGGCAGCGGCTCTGGCAATTTCCGTTACCATCGGCGGCTTCGAGATATCGGCCGTCGACGTGTACAAGACCATTTACAATCATATCACCGGCGCGGTGCCGGAGCCGCAGTCCGCGGAATATTTCAGCGATTACATAATCTGGGACGTGAGGCTCCCGAGGGTGTTCTTCGCCATCGTGGCGGGGGTCGGGCTGGCCGTTTCCGGCGTTGCTATGCAGAGTCTGATGAAGAATCCGCTCGCGGAGCCGTACACGACCGGAGTTTCTTCCGGAGCTTATCTGGGCGTGTCTCTCGCTATGGCCGCGGGTTTCACTTTAGCATCGGAGGCCGTCGGGATGGCCGGCAACGCGTTCGTCTTCGCCATGATCCCGGTGGCTCTGATGATACTGTTCTCCTCCCGTCTGGGAGATTCGGTCGCGACCATCATCCTTATCGGAACCGCGCTGTCGTACATGTTCAACGCGTTCAGCATGCTTATCCTGATATCCTCCGATGCGGAGACCATCGCGGACGTATACAAATGGCAGGTCGGAACCATAAACTCCATCGGCTGGGATTCTCTTACGATGGTCGCCGCGGTGACCGCCGTATGCTCCGTCGTCATAGGTCTCCTGTCAAAGAAGCTCAACATCATGGCGATGGGCGAGAACAATGCGAAAAGCCTCGGTCTGAACGTCAGGAGGATCCGCATCATATGCCTCACCGTGATGGCGCTTATGGTCGCGTTCATCATATCCTATTCCGGAATAATCGGATTCGTAGGCCTGATATGCCCGCATATGATCAGGCTGGTGATAGGATCGGACAACCGTTTCGTCATTCCCGCGGCGGCCGCGTTCGGGGCGGCGTTCCTTCTGTTCGCCGATACCGCCGCCAAGTACCTGTCCAGCCTGGATACCATTCCGGTCGGGGTGGTATGCTCGTTCATCGGCGCCCCGCTGTTTCTGATAATCCTTGTGCGCAATAAGAGGGGGATCTGGTGAACCGGGATGTGGCTTCATGGTTCCGCAGGAAAAGGCGGAACGGGATTCTGTTCGCTTCCGCCGTTTTCCTGATCGCGGTTCTGATGATTTTCTTGTCCCTGCCGGTTTCCCAGATCGATATAGGACTTTCCGAAGCGTACAGAATTTTCATCGACGGACTGAACGGCGTCAAGCCGGCGGATTTCGAATCGTTTCTCAAAATGAAAATCGTGTACGAGGAGAACGGCCCCAGGGCTATCGGCGCGGTATGCGCGGGAGCGGTTCTGGCGGCCTCCGGCGCGGCGCTTCAGAATCTGATCCGGAACCCTCTCGCCGATCCTTATACGCTGGGGATATCGTCGGGAGCGCTGTTCGGGATGGTAGTCAGCGTGTCTTTCGGATTCAGCGTCATTCCGTTCCTGAACGAGCTGGACGGGCAGATCACGAACGCTTTCATATTCTCCCTGGTGCCCACCGCGGTCGTCGTTTTCATATCCGCGTTCAAGAAAGTCTCTCCGACCATGATGATACTCTGCGGAATCGCTGTCATGTATATCTTCACCGCGATGACCACGATGATAAAATACACGATGGAGCCCGAGACTCTGGCACAGGTCTACTCATGGTCGATCGGCTCGGTTTCCGGCCTGTCCTGGGGCTCCGTTCCCAAGTTCTTCGCCGCCGTCGCCGTGACTCTCGTTCCCTTAATGTATTTCCACAGAAGAATCGATATAGTCGCGCAGGGAGACAACGGCGCGCTCACTCTGGGGATAAACCCGAACCGCCTCAGGATACTGTGTCTGATCGCCGTAAGCGTCGGGACATCTGTAATAGTGTGCTATACGGGCACGATAGGTTTCGTGGGGCTCGTCGCTCCGCATATAGCCCGCGCGTTCGTCGGATCCGGATGCAGAAGTCTCATTCCCGCATCGGCCGCCATCGGTTCCGTCATGGTTCTGGGTTCGGATATAGCGATAAGGATGATCGCTCCTTCCCTGCCGGTAGGAGTGATGATAGCGCTTATCTGCAGCCCCGTGTTTATTCTGGTTCTGATCCGCATGAAGAGAAACAACTGGTGATTCGATGGAAGCTGAGAATAAGAATGATGATAAGACAGCGAAGGGCGGCATAGTCATCGATATAGACGGCCTTGTATTCGGATACCGTTCGTTTCCGATTCTCAAGGGGATAACCGTAAAGTTCGACCGGCCCGGGATGGTCTCCATCGTAGGTCCCAACGGAGTGGGGAAATCTACCCTGATCCATTGCATGAACAAGATACTCACGCCCCGGGAAGGCTCCGTTCTGATAGACGGGGAGGACGTCCGCAACATCAGCGTGAAAAGTCTGGCTAAGATCATGGGCTATGTCCCGTACACAGTGACGAACACGTTTCCCATATCGGTTATCGACACCGTGATGATGGGGCGCCATCCCCATTCCAAATTCGGATCTCTCGACGAGGATCTGGAGATCTCGTACGACATGCTGGATCGCCTGGGGATCGCCGATCTGTCCATGAGGCAGCTCAACGAGCTCTCCGCCGGACAGCTGCAGAAAGTCATTCTGGCCAAAGGTCTGGCCCAGCAGCCCCGCGTTCTTCTGCTGGACGAGCCGACTTCCAACCTGGACGTGAAACATCAGCTGGGCGTAGCCAGGCTTCTCGCTCAGATCAGCCGCGAATCCGGAATGCTGACGATCATGATCTGCCACGATCTGAACATCGCCGCCAAATATTCCGACAAAGTCATGATGATGAGCGAAGGAAAGGTCTTCGCCTACGGAACTCCTGAAGAGGTCTTCACCAGAGAGAACATCCGCCAGGTTTACGACGTCGACTGCGAGGTCATAGAGGATCAGGGAAGACCGCACATTATTCTGCGCGATTAAAAGAAGAACGGGGCATCAGGCCCCGGTTAAATCATTTTTCAAAGGTTTTTCCGCATTTCGGACATCTTTTGACGTTATCCGGGACGGTTTCTCCGCAGCCGGGACACTGAATGTACGCGGCGGCGGTGTCTTCGCTTCCGTCCGCGTGGCGAACGACGGTTTCCGTGTCTTCGTCGAAGGTTTTTCCGCATTTCGGACACGATTTCGCGTCTCCGGATACTTCGCATCCGCATTCAGAGCACAGGAAACGATCCTTCTTATTCGGTCTCAGTTCTTCCGGAACGTCTATGTATTCTCCGCATTTTCTGCAGTTCACTTCTCCTGGAAGCACCACGGCACCGCATTTTTTGCATCTGCCGTAGCCCTTCGGATACAGTCTGCCCTCTTCCTCCATTTTGGTGCGCGTTTTATTTATGCTGCGCCTCATGAGAGCCGAGAAGATCAGTATGATGAAGTACATGGAAGCGATGTACGCGGTAAGGTACGCGGCGCCTACGAAGCAGATTTTTATCATATCTCCGGACGAGATCCCGGTGTCTATCGTGAATCCCATTCCGTTCTTCTTATCGGCGTCTACGAAAATGCTCAGTCTGTAATATTTTCCCTTTTCCAGATTCAGATCGGCGGTGCCGCTGTACGTTCCGTTGGCGTTTTTGACGTATGAGATTTCCGTCTCCTTCTGATCGGTGGAGCGCAGGGCTCCGAAGGATATCCCGTCTACCGGCCCGTATCTGATAACGGGTTTGAATTCGGAACCTTCCGCTTCGGAAAGGATCATCGTGATTTTTCCAGCGGAGGGATCGTACGAAACGTCTCTGACGTATTTCGTGTCATTGTCGATGGAATCCGCCGTGTCTTTGTTGATGTCCATATATGCGAAGGTCCCGAGAAGGATCGAAAGGACTATGAAAACGACGCCTATGATGACCTTGAGTTTTACGGACGTCACTCCCAGAAGGTGGGGCACCATGTACAGTATGATCGCGACGATAAGGAATCCGATGCACATCGAGGCGAATCCCAGCGCTTCGAGTATGAGGGAGATCGTTATCGCGGCGATGATCCCGATAGTCTGTTTTGTCGTGAGGGAAGAAAACTCCTGCCTGAGGCTTTTTTTCCCCTCTGTAATTTCATTCATCACGGGCGATTAGATTCTATATGTTAATAATAGGTTCTGTCGCCGGCAGGCCCCGGGCTGCTGAATGGGATTTTATATTATAATACGATAAGCGGGCGGGAGGTCCGTCTTTCCGCCGGCCGGAGATATCCATGGATAGAGAACTGCTGAACCAGACTGTTTTAGAGGCCGTTTCGCTCCGGGACGGAAAGGGCGTTCCCAAGGATATCGATAAGGCCATTGAGATTCTGCGCCCGATATCCGGCGAGTCCCAATGGGCCGCTAAGGAGCTTCTTTCGGCTCTTTTTATGAAGAATTCGCCGGACGATTACGCGGAGAGATTTCAGCTGGCGAAAAAGCTGTCGGAGGCAGGGGATATCAACTCCACAATCCGTATGGCTCTGTGCTACCGCGACGGGAAGGGCGTTCCCAAGGATCCCTTCATGGCATTGTATTATCTTTCCGGGTGCACCGATTCTCAGTGGGGTCTGAAAGAGCTGCTCAATGTTTACCGCATGCTTCCGGGCGATTACAGCAGCGACAGATTTCTGATTTATGAAAAACTGGAATCCTTCGGAGACGAATCGGTGCTTCCGTTTATCGCTATCGGCTACCGTGACGGAAAAGGAGTCGCGGAAGACAAGGCTAAGGCGCTGGAGATTTTCGAAAAAATACCTCGCGAAAGCGACTGGCTCAAGCGTGAATACATAAGAACCGCGGTAGAGGCCTGCCGTCCGGAGCTGATAAAGCCGGAGATGTGCCTTTCCTCGGTGTCGTATCTTCCCAGGAACGAGTTCGAAGTCTCCTCCGTCCTGGAGGGCAATCTTCTGAGGGTTTCTGTCCCTTCCGCCAAAGGATATTCCTCCAAAATCAGGCTGGTCCGCAACAGGGCATCCGCCGGTCCCGTGAAAGAGGGATGGAACGCCCAATTCAATCTGGATAAGCCCGGGCTTTATTTTGCCGAAGCGGAGATTTTCGGGAACGGTTTCATTACCAGGTACAATTCTCTGCCGGTTCTTTTAGGCAGGGAGCCCGAGGGCAGACGCCTGCCCGCGTTCTCCGGCACCATCCCCTATTACAGGTACAACTATCCGTATTTCGACATGCTTGTCGCAGTTTCCAAAGAATTCGACTGTTCCATGTTCGTATCCGGAGGTTTTTCCGCAGACAGATACGAGAAAGCCGGTCTGACGGTTATACACAACGGAAAAAGAACCGGCAGCGGCACAGTTCATTATTTCTCCGGAGTCGGGATCATTTCGGACCGCTTCGTCTACGGTTATGAGGATCTGCCGGAGATACCCGATTCTCTCAGGGATTGCGCCGGCGGCTTCGTTCATCTGAGAATCGGGGAAGATAATGCCGTATTAGAATCGGATTATTTCGGAATGGGAAAGATCTTCAGATATTCGGACGGGAAGACGACGCTGTATTCGAACCGCTATCACCTTCTGTTATTGGGAATGAAAGCCGCGGGAGCGGATCCGGGTCTGGACAAGGGCTGTCTGAACTCGATGTTCTACCTCGGTACCGGGATGTTTTCGGAACAGCCCGTTTCGGGAAGGATGATAGTCCGCGGAACGAGTCTCCTCGACAGAGACGTCCGCGTTTCGGTCTCGTCGGGAATCGCAAGGGAGGAGATACTTCCCGAGGACAGATATACGCCGGTAAAAGGGCCGGGATACAGGAAGCTTCTGAAGGATGCCAAGGATGATCTTTACAGAAACATAAGGGCGGTTCTCGGCAGCGGACGTTTCGATTCTTTCTACGTGGATATCACCGGGGGGGTGGACTCGAGACTGATCCTGGCTTCGATCGCCGATATCGCTCCGGACAAAAACGTGTTCGTCGAAACCAGCGGAAACGACAAGAACGAGCTCGAATGTGCTGCCGCCGCCGCGGATCTTCTCGGTTTCAAGTATAATCCCGATTTCGCGGTATACCGGAGGCTGAGCGGAGGATACGGCCTTCCGGTCGAGGGCTCGCTTTCTCCGGATCAGTATCTGGATGCGGTTGTGAGTTATGATTTCGGAACTTTCGATTCTTCGCTGATGCCTTTCTGCAGATACGGCGAACGGACGCTCCACATCGCGGGATGGTGCGGAGAGGTCACTACCCGTTCGTTCGTCGCCATGAGGACTCTGAACGTCCCCGTATACCCGGATGATACCCCGGAGACGCTGGCGGCGCGCTACACAGCCGGCCGGTCGTACTCCGCGATCACCGATTATGAGACATCGGGTTCGGAGTTCGAAAAAGACGTCAGGGAGGCGTTGTCAAAGAGGTGGAGAGGCGGGATATCCGCTTCCGATTTCATGTATTCGAATTCGCGCGTCAGATTCCACGACGACTTTTCGAAATGCTGTTCGTATTACACTCCCGCATGGGCGCCCCTCATGTCCAAAGTATGCTACGATATTCACCAGCGCACTTCCGAAACTCACAGATCCTTCAAATTTGCGTTCGATCTAATGAACGAGATATCCCCGGAGGCGGCCGAACTGGAATACAGCAGTTTCCTGACGAACCTGGAGAGAACCGTTTTATGCAGGGGAAAACTGGAGAACGACAGCGGCAGGATCGTTATGAAAAAGGATCGCTCCGCGGAATTCGAAGAACTCAGGGAGAAATCGTCAGAAGTGGTTCCCGTCATCGGCGGAGTCGAAATAAAGGAGTTTCTGGACAGCAACACCCTGAACGTGACGATGGCTAAAAGATGCTCCGGGATGCTGGAGTCGGTCGCTTCGGAAGGCTATCTGAAGGAAATCTATCCGCAGGTGCGCGGATACATCGAAGATACCGTGAAGAAAAGGGACTGGAAGACTCTTTCCTCGGTCTATAAGAAACTGGCTTCCGCGTTTTACGCTCTTGAGATTTTCAGGGATTCCCCGGTAAGATTCGAAACCGTCCGCACATTGGTCTATAAGAGTTCTTTAACGGAAAAATAATCCCGCTGCCGTAACTGTATGGATGCCGGGGGACGGCCCCGGATGCATTCTGACGGACATTTTTATTTATATCTATATCTGAATCATGCTTCGTGGCTTTGCATTCCGTGCTTTTCGATTCCGTCAGGGCGGTGATCTGGGATATCGACATCGCGGACGTTTCGGAGATCGTGGTGCTCGGGCTCAGGCAGCGGGGAATTCTGAATTTTTTCTGCGGCGAAGCGCCGGATAAAAGCCTCTTTTTCAAATGCATCGGCTCCGACGATCCGGTAGGAGCCGTTTCCGGAGATTACCGTTTTCCGGATGCCGAGATTCTCTACATTTCCGGAAAGGAGAAGATCGGCGAAGCAAGAAAAACCCATCCCCTTATAAGCACGTCGGACTCCCTCGATCAGATCCTTCTTCTGGACTGCCCCCGTCTGGGAAACCGGGAGTTCAACGTCAGCGGAGCATCTAAAGCCGGCGCATCGATGAACGCGGACGATCTGAGCAGATATTCCGGACTGATAGCCCGCGAGGACAGTTTCTACGAGGCGATGGACATTCTCCGGAAGTCCTGTTCCGAGGGAAGGACGTGGTCCGGACTGGAGCTCGCGGATCAGCTGCTCAGGCACGGAACGCAGCGGGATTGCGACGAAGCCTTCGCGATATGCTACCGGAACAGAAACGGCGACGATCAGTTCAAGTACAGGCTGGGGAAGATGTACGCCTCCGGAAAGGGCGCGAGAAGGGATCTGAACAAAGCCGCAGAGTACCTCTCCGCCGCAGAATCCGGGGGAGTTCCGGACTCCATGGAGTCTCTCGTCGACGTTCTTATCGAAATAAACAGCCCCGAAAGCCTCGAAAAGGCCCGCATGATATGCGAGAGATACGGCAGGAAGAATCCTTCCGCGACCGCGAAGCTCGCTAAAATGTACTATGAGGGCAAAGGCGTGACAAGGAACATCGACGAGGCGGTAGATCTCATGCGCCAGGCTTCCGCTTCCGGGATCGGATGGATATGCAACGGGCTCATCGATATGCTGATCCAGCGCGGAAGCCCGGAAGACTGCTCCGAAGCCATGGCTCTCGCCGAGAAACGCACCAGAGGCGGCGATCTGTGGAGCCAGGCGAGACTTGCAAGAATGTACCGCGACGGCAAGGGGACCGGAAAGGATCTGGATACGGCGATTTCTCTTATGGAATCGGCTTATTCCGGAAACGTTCAGTTCGCGGGTCCGGAACTGGCCGAGATGCTGGTCCAGCGCGGAACGGAAAAGGATCTCGGGATGTTCAGGGAGATGATGGCCGGGGGAAGATCCGACAGCCCCGCCACCCTCGTCTGCATGGCCCGTTTCTACAGAGACGGAACTGTCGTCGAAAAGGATCCGGCCAAAGCGCTGAAGCTTATGAGAGAAGCGTATTCCAGGGGCGCCGCCGGAGTGAGAAACGAACTGACGGACATGCTTCTGGCCGAAGAAACCCGCGCCTGCAATAAGGAGGCTTTCGCCGTCGCCAGCGGCAATCCGTCGGATCCGTGGACGGCTTACCGTCTCTCCAGAATGTACAGGGATGGGATCGGGACCAGAGCGGATCTGGATAAAGCGATAGAATTAATGCGCGAAGCCCGTAACGGAGGCGTAAGGTCCGCCATCGGAGAACTGGACGACATGCTTGTCGCCCGCGGAAGACCGGAAGACCTCAGGGAGGCGTTCGATAACGAACAGGCGGAAGCCGGGAAGGGAAACGTCTGGGCGTACGGAAGGCTGGCCAGAATGTACCGCGACGGCAAGGGCGCCGGGAAAGATCCGGCCAAGGCCGAAGAACTCATGAGAAAAGCATACGAAGGCGGCGTTTCCTGGGCCGGAGACGAGCTGGAACTTATGCTCGGACAGGATGCGGATAAAAACGGAAGGAAATCCAGATGCCGTATAAAGTTTCGGTGATCGTGCCTGTTTTCAATAAATCGGAGTATCTCCACCAGTGCATCGGAAGCATTCTGACGCAGTCCCTGAAGGATCTGGAGATAGTGTGCGTCGACGACGGCTCCACGGACGATTCTCCGGTTATCCTGAAGAATTACGCCGCCAGACATCCCAATGTAAAGATAATAACGCAGCCGAACACCGGCGTCTCCGCCGCCCGCAACGCCGGAATAGACGGCTCCTCCGGAGAATACATCGCGTTTATGGATCCGGACGATTTCTATCCAGACAAGGGCATACTGGAGCTGCTATGCTCGGAAGCCGACAGGAACGGAGTCATGATCTGCGGGGGATCCATGAGCAGCCTCAGGGACGGCCGCGTAATAACCGCCTTCGACGGCCTGAATGCGGGATACGTTTTCAAAGAGAGCGGAATAGTCAGTTATTCCGATTACCAGTTCGATTACGGATTTTTCAGATTCATTTACAAAAGGAAATTTCTGGACGATAATGGTCTGAGGTTCCCGTTCTACGTCAGATACCAGGATCCGCCGTTTTTCGTCAGAGCCATGGACGCCGCCGGCTCGTTTTACGCAGTTAAAGAGATAACTTACCGCTACAGGGAAGCGTACAAGGATATCCAATGGAACATAGCTAAAAAAACCGACAGGCTGAAAGGGCTCGCGGACAACCTCGCCCTGGCCGCGGAGAAAGGGTACGCCCGTCTTTTCCGTCTGACTCTGGACCGCGTTGCGGTCAACGAAGATATGATAATGAACGACTGCGATCTGTCAGATTCTCTCATTCTCGCCGGAATGCTGGATTCTTTCGTCTCCGCATGCGGAGGATACAGAGAGAGCGAACTCAGATCCATGGCGGATACCCTGAGGAAACAGGCGTTCAGCGGCAGGAATCCCGGCATCTCGGTCGTGGTTCCGGTGTTCAACGTCCAGAATTATATCGGAACCTGCCTCGAAAGCATCAGAAGCCAGTCTTTTACGGATTACGAGGTGATATGCGTCGACGACGGCTCCTCAGATCGCAGCGCGGATATCTGTTCGGAATACGCCGGGAGAGATCAGAGGTTCAGGTTGATCCGCAAATCGAACGGGGGTCTGTCCTCCTCCCGCAACCGCGGTGCGGAAACCGCTTCGGGAGAGTATCTGTATTTTCTGGACAGCGACGACTCCATAACCCCGGACGCTTTGAAGGAATTATACGATCTGATGAGAAGAGAAAAGCTGGATATCGTGTGTTTCGATGCGGAGACCGTTTTCGAATCCAGGAAAATTGCCGAAGCCTTCCCCTGGTACGAGGACTATTACAGGAACCGGAACGTGAGATCGGAGCCGATGTCCGGTCCGGAGCTTCTGAGATGCTTCACAGAGTCCGGAGACGACGTCTACCGCACCGCGGTCCAGCTCTGCATGTTCTCGAGGGATTTCTATGTGCGCAGCGGCCTGAGCAACTACGACGGGATTCTTCACGAGGATAATCTTCTGACGTTCCAGGCTCTGATGGCGGCTGAACGCGCGATGTACGTTCCCAGAGCGTATTACAGAAGGCTGATTCGCGGAAACTCGATAATGACCAAGAAAGGCTCGTTTAAAAATCTCTACGGATACGCCATATGCGCCTACGAGATAATGAGCAGGTTCGGAGACACCGGGCCGGGAAAGAGAGAAACCGAACGCATCTGCGGAGTCTTTCGCAACATAATCTCGGATCGCAGGTTCCCCGCCGCCGAGAAAGAGCGGATCAACACGATGTCCGTGACGGACAAGATAAAATTCGCCGCCGTTCCG
>JAEEGL014273461.1_pt1 | contig 22312 bp, 18 predicted proteins | sample 9134231 | NCBI WGS metagenome assembly JAEEGL01 (sample SAMN16246548, study PRJNA631951) | gut metagenome | biome: gut microbiome; feature: rumen; material: fiber-attached | host: Bos | place: Iran: Karaj | collected 2018-10 | reverse complement strand
TACACACCTTTCCTGATTGCGACTACCCTTGCCTGGGGGCTCGGGTATTTCGGCATGCCGCATGTGCTGATCCACTTTATGGCAGTCGAAGATGATGAAAAACTGAAAACGAGCCGAAGGGTCGGGAGCATCTGGTGTGTTGTTTCACTTGCGGTAGCGGTTCTTGTTGGTATTGTGGGCTATTCCATGCTGAAAGCGGGAGCCGTGCCTGCCTACGAAAGTTCTTCCGCTGCGGAGAGCATCATCGTGGACAGTTCTTCCCTTCTTTCCACAAAAGGCATTTTCTTTGCCGTCATCGGCGGGATCTGCCTTGCGGGGATACTGGCTGCAACGATGTCCACGGCTGATGCGCAGCTGCTTGGGGCGGCGTCCGCTGTGACACAGAATCTTCTGAACGGGGTTTTCGGGGTAAAACTCAGCGACAGGAAAAACATGCTGGTTGCCAGACTCACTGTGATCGCGGTGGCTGTCCTCGGGGTCATCTTTGCAAGAGATCCCTCCAGTTCCATTTTCCGGGTCGTTTCCTTCGCCTGGGCGGGTTTCGGCGCGACGTTCGGACCGGTCATGCTTTTCAGTCTCTTCTGGAAACGATGCAACAAGTGGGGCGCCATTGCGGGAATGATAACCGGCGCGGCGACGATTTTTATCTGGAAATTTGCGATCGCTCCTCTGGGCGGTGTGCTGGCCATCTATGAACTTCTCCCGGCTTTCCTCATCTCCTCTGTCGTCATTATAGCGGTAAGCCTGGCGACCGGGAAACCCGAAGAGGAGATCCTGGCGGAATATGAAAGCGTCAACGCCTGAGAACGTTCGGAAACAGCATACGGATCCTGCCAGGGAAGCCTTCCGCCGCCGCGGAAGGCTTCCCTGATGTTTCATGAAATGTCACTGTCGCGGTCCCGCGGAAACAGCTTGCTGTTCAAAGATCCTGAAGCAGGCGCAGGCGGTGCCGGGATCGGATGGAGCACGGCCGCTGCGGCAGGGCGGGGACTTTACTTTAAAAATTTAAAATAATTAGAAACTTTCCGTTGCGAAAATGCCCGCCCTTGCGGTATGATATCCCCATGAATGATCGACTGAACGGGGGGAAATTATGGGAACCTTCAATTTCTGGGATGTTGAGATCTGGTCTTTTGTCATTACAATAGCGATTCTGATCGGTGCGATGCTTCTTGCCAATATTCTGCGGAGAAAGATCCCGTTTCTCCGCAGGTCTCTTCTTCCGAGTGCGGTGCTGGGCGGGTTTATTGCCCTGATAGCGGAAAGCATCTACAAAAAGATCACCGGGAGCTCCATGTTCCAGGCGAACACGCTTGAGGCGCTGACCTATCACGGCCTCGGGCTCGGTTTTATTGCTCTCGCCTGGCGGCATCTGGACGGGGTCAAGGGGAAAAAAGCCCGCCGTGATGTTTTCAACACATCCACAGTGACGGTCGGAGGATATCTGATCCAGGCCATCGTAGGCCTGATCATCAGCACGATCCTTTTCTACCTGATCGGCAGCTTTGCGGCAAGCGGCATCATTCTTCCGATGGGCTACGGCCAGGGGCCCGGACAGGCGTTTAACTGGGGTGTCAATTACCAGAACGGATACGGCTTCACCAACGGCTCCAGCTTCGGACTCACCATAGCTGCCATGGGCTTCGTCAGCGCCAGCGTCGGAGGTATATTCTATCTGAACAGGCCGGCACTAAAGAACAGACTCCGCAAGGACGGGGAAGAGATCAGGGATGATCTGAAGGCAGAGGACTACTGCGGCGACAACGAGATCCCGGTCTCCGAGTCGATGGATAAGCTGACCATTCAGTTCGGGCTGGTCTTCCTGACATATGCAGTAGCATTTCTATCCATGTGGGCTCTATATAAATTCGTTCTCGCACCGGCTGGCGGATTTGCCATGAACACGATCAATCCGCTCATCTGGGGATTCAATTTCCTTGTCGGGACTGCCTGGGCGATCCTGTTCAAGAATATCGGAAACAAACTCCGCGCAAAAGGCGTCATGCACAGAGAGTATACCAACAATTTCATGCTCAACCGCATCAGCGGTCTCATGTTCGACATCATGGTCGTGGCATCCATTGCCTCCATCGATCTGTCGGCGTTCCGCTATAAGGAATTCTGGGTGCCGCTCCTGCTCGTCTGTATCGCCGGGGCATTCGTAACGTACTGGTACTGCAGCAAAGTTTGCCGGCATCTGTTTGCGGGGTATTCCGACGAAATGTTCCTTGTCATGTTCGGCATGCTCACAGGAACGGCATCAACCGGGGTGATCCTTCTGCGGGAAATCGATCCTCTGTTCAAGACCCCTGCGTCCCATAACCTGATTTACCAGAATCTGTGGTCCATCGTGCTTGGGGCTCCCATGCTCCTGATGATGGGTTTCGTTCCGCGCAGCATGACGCATCAGTTCGTCTGCATGGGCATTATCCTCGCACTCTTCGGAGTGATGCTGCTTCTGCAGTATCGTGATGTGCTCTTCCGGAAAAAAGAGAAAGCGGAATGATCATGAAAAAAAGAAGCGCGGTGTCAGCAGACATCACGCTTCTTTTTCACAGCGGACATGGTTTGGAAAAACGGTCTGCCCTCAGCGGTACAGACCGTTTTTTTCAATGTATTCCCGGACGGGATCGCTGAGCAGCAGATGGGTGCCGCCGGAAAGAATGGTTTCCCGGACCTCGCTGGAACTCAGAACAAGCGGTTTATGCCGGCGGAGGATACGAATATCCGCCCCGTAGCGGGAACGCAGGTATTCCGCTCCCCTCTCAAGCTGATCGAGATCATCCTCTTCCCGGGAGATGACCGCCGGAATGCACATATGGAGGATATCTTCAAAGCGGTACCAGCCGGTGGTGAAACTCAAGAACATGTCCGAACCCATAACGAGATAAAAGATGTCCTCCGGGAAAAGAGCTTTGAGCTGTTCCAGTGTATCGACGGTATAGCTCTTTCCGCCGCGGCGTATCTCCAGTTCGGAGATCTCCGTTCGGGGAATGTCACCGAAAGCCAGGCGGCACATTTCCAGGCGGTGCTCCGGAGAGGGGGTGTTCTCCGCCATAGCCTTATGCGGAGCCAGACAGTCCGGCATGATAAGCAGCCGGTCGGGCATAAGCTCGGTCATGACTGTTCTCGCGGCAGCGATATGGCCGATGTGAGGCGGATTGAAGCTTCCGCCGTAGATCGCGGTCCTCATCCGTTCTCATGATCCTCCGCAAGGAGGTCCATTTTGGTTTCATAAAGAAGCGGACTGAAATCGAAATAATGGGTATGCGGATTGGAAAAACGCTGCTCTTCGTCCCAGATCTCCTCGTTGAGCTGCCGTCTCACGTAGTCCCGGACATCCTTCAGCGGCGGGCAGCTGTAGACGCATTCACCGTTCACGAAAACAGGAACCTGAAGCTCTTTGAAGGTACAGTTTTCAAAATAGCGGGTCTTCCAGTATTTTTTCGAGTCAATATACCGGACCGGTTTCGTGAAATCGATCTGCTCATCCGCGCGGGTCAGATATTCGGCGATCGCCTTGCCGTCGGAATCGTAGACCCGGTAGATCTTTTTGAGACCGGGGTTCGTGATTTTCTCCGGCGTCTCGGAGACTTTGATTTTGGGAATGAATGTCCCGTCCTCCTTGACGATGGCAGCCATCTTATATACCGCTCCGAACACCGGGTTGGAAGCAGAGGTGATCAGACGCTCGCCGACGCCGTAGCTGTCGATACGGGCACCCTGTTGCTTGAGAGAGCGAAGGGTAAACTCATCGAGACTGTTGGAAGCGACGATGATGCAGTCTGTAAGACCGGCTTCGTCGAGCATGACCCTCGCTTCCTTGGAGAGGTAGGCAAGGTCGCCGGAATCGAGACGGATGCCTTTCAGGCGCTTGCCCATAGGCTCAAGGACCTCTTTGGCAATCCGGATGGCATTGGGAATGCCGCTCCTGAGGACATCGAACGTATCAACGAGCAGCAGCGTGGCGTCCGGATAGGTCTCGGCATATTTTTTGAAGGCTTCGTATTCGTTTTCAAAAAACATCACCCAGCTGTGGGCCATGGTTCCGGAGATGGGGATCCCGAACATCTGGCCTGCCAGGACGGTGGCTGTTCCGACAGCACCGCCGATATAGGCAGCCCTGGCGCCGTAGACGGCTGCATCCACGTTGTGGGCCCGCCGGGCGCCGAAATCCGAAACGGCTTTTCCTTCCGCCGCCCGGACGATGCGGTTGGTCTTCGTGGCGATGAGGGACTGATGGTTCACCTGCAGAAGAATGGCGGTCTCTACGAGCTGCGCATCAAGCAGAGGTGCAACGACTGTGATCAGCGGTTCATTCGGATAAACGATTGTGCCCTCCGGCATGGCATAGATATCGCCCCGGAAACGGTAGCCGGCCAGATAATCAAGGAATTCTTCACTGAAGAGATGCTGGCGGCGGAAATAATCGATGTCTTCCTTTTCAAAATGCAGGTTCTTGATATATTCGATCACCTGTTCCAGACCGGCGAAAATGGAAAACCCGGCATCGTCAGGGTTTTTCCGGAAGAAAACATCAAAAACTGCCTTCGTATCGCTGACATGGTTGTTGAAATAGCCGTTGGCCATGGTCATCTCATAAAAATCCATGACCATTGTGATATTGCGGTTATCCTGCTGATTCATCTGGATACACTCCCGTCAAAATACATACTCCGGCATCGGACGGAGCTTGAAGAGGTTGGCTTTGTGTCTCCGGTCGATCCGTTCACGGATTTCTTCATCCGGACAGAAGCCGGTAAGGATATAGGTGTCCATATCCTCATAGGTGAAGCCGAAGTTGTCCTCGTCTGTCCGGTCCGTAAGACCGTCGGAGGGCGGTTTTTCCACAAACATTTCCGGCAGTCCCAGGCATCTGCCTACCTGCTTTACCTCCGTGACGGTGAGGTTCGCCAGCGGTGAAAAGTCACCGGCGGCATCCCCGAAGACCGTTGAGTAGCCGACATAGTTTTCGGATCGGTTGCAGTTGTTGGAAACGCGTCCGTTCATGCACTGCGAGACCGCATAGAGCGTCGTCATGCGGATGCGCGGAGGAAGGTTGATCGTCATCTGATCGGTAAAGGCCAGCCCTGCGGCCAGGACGGAGTTGCGTACGCCAAGAACGCTCTCGGCAATATTCACCTCCGCATGAGGAATATCGAGATGCTCCACAAGAAGACGGGAAACATGGATGTCGGGCTGGACGGAATTCGGCATCAGGACGCCGAATACCCGGTCCCGTCCCAGGGCTTCCCTGCACAGCGCGGCGACCACACTGGAATCCTTTCCCCCGGAGATGCCGATTACCGCAGGAGAAGCAGGGCCGTTTTCGGCAAACCAGCTGCGGATCCATTCCACACAGCCGCGTGTGATGGTGTCATAGTCCCGGGAAGCAAGATACGCGCGGAGTTTTTCGTTCATATATGTTTTCCTCCAAATATATTGATGAGGGGATCCGGCTCAGCTCAGCTTGAGATCTCCGTCTTTTACCCAGCCGAGCCTGCGGCAGAGCAGATTCAGAAGCGGGCAGATCACGGCGGGAAGCACGATACAGATCAGGAGCAGACCGATCCAGTCAAAGGTGCCGGCCTGAATGGCGGAGGCGCCTCGCTCAACAGCGGTTTCCGAAGGGCTGAGCCAACCGGTCCAGACTCCGATGGGACCGCACAGTCCGCAGGTGCCCATACCGGAGTTGATCGCGGCGCCGTTCATCTCCATCCGGAACACACAGGTCGCTACCGGTCCGGTGATTGCGGAAGTGAGTATGGGCGGGATCCAGATACGCGGATTCCTTACAATGTTCGGCATCTGAAGCATGGAGGTGCCGAGACCCTGCGAAACAAGACCTCCCCAGCGATTCTCGCGGAAACTCATCACCGCAAAGCCGACCATCTGCGCGCAGCAGCCGGCTACTGCGGCACCGCCTGCGAGTCCGGTCAGTCCGAGGACCGAACAGATCGCTGCGGAAGATATGGGAAGAGTGAGCGCGATCCCGACCAGAACGGAAACAGCGATGCCCATCCAGAAAGGACGCAGCTTGGTAGCACTGTCGATCATCAGTCCGAAGGCATTTGCGGCGGTCCCGATGGGAGGAGCGATCAGTTTTGCAAGCGCAACGCCGATCAGAATCGTGACTGCAGGGGTGACCAGAATATCCACTTTCGTCTCCTTGGAGACTGCCTTGCCGAATTCCGCCGCAACGATGGCGATGATCAGCACGGCGAGAGGACCGCCCGCGCCGCCTTCCGCATTCGCCGCCCAGCCGACTGCGGCCAGTGAAAACAGCACCATGGGCGGCGCCTGAAGGGCATGACCGATGGCCACAGCCATCGCAGGGCCGGAAACGGCCATGGCATAGGTGCCGATATCCACCAGGAAACTTACGTTCAGCTGCTGCCCGAGCGTCCGGATGATGGTACCGATCAGCAGGGAGCAGAAAAGGCCCTGCGCCATGGCACCGAGAGCATCGATCCCGTAGCGCCTGGCTGTGAAGACGATGTTTTTCCTTTTCAGAAAAGCCTTGAAGTTGTTCATTCAGATGCTCCTTTTCGTGGCAGTGTCATTCCGGAACGCGCTGTTTCCGAACATAACGCGCTGTTTCCGAACATTTTTAAAAGTTCTTAAAATTATACCATCCGCATGGGGGATCTTGCAATAGAAGAAATCAGTGCTTTGGAGAAAGAAAAGGAAAACAGATGCAGGATCCGCGAACAGGAAAGTCCCGGAAAGGCCGGATCGATCGAGAAAGCGGTTGTCAGAAGAGAACAGGAGAAGTATAATGAAAGCATACTGGAATGTAATCCGTTTCCTTGTTCAGAACGAGTGCAGTGCGGAGATCCGGAGACAGAAAACAAAATGATGAACCGAAAACTGAAAAAATGCATATCGGTGATCCTTCTGGTGATCCTGCTCCTGAGCATCTGCTTCTCGGAGCTTCCCGCCGCCTCTGCCGACGACGGGGAGAGGCCCGGGTCCGCTGTGAGGGAAGCGGGAGAATCAGATCTTCTGCTGAAAACGGAAGAGGATTTTCTGACAGAAGGCGTCTTTGACACAGAAAAAGCATATGCATACTATCTGACGCTTACGGAAGAAGAACAGAATGCCTTTCTTGAGAGTCTTTCGGAAGAAAACGCGCAGCTTCTGAAGGAGCGGATCGATCGGACTGATGAGACGCCGGTCCATGAGCAGACCCGGCCATCGGAGACGGATCCGGATGCTTCCTCCGGGACCCTGCCTGGCGAAGGGGAGAAGCAGGAAAGCCGGGAGGATCCGGACTCTGCGGAAAACAAAGAAAACGATCCGGACCGGGAAGAAAATCTGAAGGAAGAGGACCCGGAGAAAGATCCGGAAGAAGGGGATTCGGAAACAGAGGAAGATCCGGAGGAGGAAGAGGATCAGGAGGAGGAAAGGGACGCTTCCGGGGAGGAATCATCCGCAGTGGAAATCGAACTGCATGTTGATGATATCCTCGATTTTGAAGATGCGGAGAACGTCGCGGTTTCGCGGAGCGGCAATGCCCTCCGGGTAGAAGAAAACAGGATCCGGGCGGTCGATGTGACGGAAGAGCCTGTGCTTCTTTCTGTCGATGAGACAGTCTATCGGGTCACAGTCACAAAAGCGCGGCTCAGCGTTTTTCTGATCGATGGCCAGTCGAACGCCTACGGAAACTCAGGATCGCATGACACCGCGGCTATCGTACCGGCTTCCGGGAACGGATACCTTTGGAAAGACGGGGAACTGACAGACCTGCGGGCCGCGGTGAAGGCAAAAGAAAAGGAATCTCCGGATGCCAGCGTGGGCTTCTGGCCTGCCCTTGCTGCGGAGTGGTATGCTCTGACCGGAGAGAAACCGGTGATTATCAATGCAGCCCATAACGGAAGGCCGATCCAGGAATGGCCGGGATATGCGGCTTCTGCCGTGCAGACCCTCAACGCGTGCCTGGACAGCATCGATGAGAATAAATATACGATTGTGAACGGAGGATACTTCTGGCTTCACGGAGAATCGAATTCCAATCCGGATACATCCAATTCACAGATGGTTTACGCCACTGCGCCGGAATATGCAGAGGTATTCGAAAGCGTGCACAACAGCTACATATCCGCCTTTTCGTCAAGAGGGATATCCGCATTCGGGGGGATCCTGGCTGTCCGCAGCTGGAACAATTATGCAGGGAAAAACGAAAGGAGCGAATACTGCGGACCGCGTGCAGCCCAGCAATATCTGGCAAACCGGTACGGGGATCTCTTTATGGCTTCGGTCCTGAGCGACTCCTGGAGATTTTCGGATTCGAGCAGCTTCACCTATAAGGCGAAAAGCGGGAAGTATTCAGCGGGCACAGGAACGATCAGCAGTCTTTTTGCAGACCTCCATTACGCTCAGACTGCATACAATATGCTGGGACTTGATGCGGCTGACGGGATCTGGTCGGGATGGCTCTCCGGCTCCGGGGCAGCGGATTTTACCCTGTACGGATATGACGGAGTGACGGCAATAGAAGAAGGCGCTGTCATTTTCATAGAAAACCATCGGCTGATAACCGGTGAAGCGAATGCCCGGGAGAAAAAAGCAGCGCAGCTCACGGTGGTCCCGACACCGAGGAACGGGTCCTGCGGCGGCGTCACCATGGAACTGATGCATAAAGACGGGAGCAGAGCGGAAGGACTGATGACCGGATGCGGATACTTTCCGGACATTTCTGCCATTCATGAGGATCTCCTTCTCAAAGTGACGATGGGCTCCGCAGCGAAAACATACACCGTCAGGCGCGAAAAATATAAGCTGAAGAAAGGTACGATCACCGGAAACGGAACTCTGAGCTATCTGGATGAAAACGGGAGAAGCATCAGTACTGCCAGCCCCGGGGACACGGTCATCCTGAAAGGAAAACCGGGCGAAGGGTCGATCCAGACGGCAATGACCGTGACCAATGTGAAGACCGGCCAGCCGGTCGCTGCCACGTATGAAGGGAATGAGGACGGAAGCAACATTTATTCCCTCGTCATGCCGGCTTCGGATATCCGCTCGGAGGCGGGATTCCTCAAACCCGGGACGGATAACATCGGCTTCAGCTACCGGATCGTCTTTGATAAAAATGCTGCAGCAGCGACAGGAACCATGAAGGCCATGTCCGGGAAAATCACAGCAACAGCGGCGATCACGGCAAACGCTTTCGGACAGAAGGGATACCGGTTCACCGGGTGGAATACGGAACCGGATGGAACGGGTGTGCCGGTCGCGGATAAAGAAAAGCTGATCAATGTCTTCTTCTATAACGATCAGTCTCTGAAACTCTATGCACAGTGGGCAAAAGATTCGTATGAAGCCGTATCTTCAGGCGGGGTGATCACGCTTCACTGGAGGGCAAACGAAACGGTCAGTATCGACGGTGTCTCTTATATGTCGGATGCAGACGGAAATATCCGGATCACAACCGGAAATCCGAAGATCCTCACGTGCTACAGCTATAACAGGACCGCCGGCGATGAGCACGAGCGCTACCCGACAGGGATGAAGGTCTATGTCTTCACGAAGAAGAACGGCACGGAATACGCGGTGGAGTATATGGAGCGGCTGAACGATATTCTTCGTTACGCAGGCTCATCGATCCGGATCAGCGGGAACAAAGGCATACGAATGATCACCGGTGTCCCGGAAAACATCAAACGGGAGCTTGCCGGGGACGGGATCGACGGCTATACGCTGCTTGAATACGGAACTGTTGTGCAGTGGAAGGACAAGCTGAACGGAAAGGATCTTACACTGGAGACTCCGTCGGCCAAGTCAAACTATGCCTATAAACGCGGGGAGGCAGATCCGGTGTTCGCGACGGTGAACGGAGTGCAGCAGTATACGAATGTACTGGTCGGCTTCAGCCTTGACCAGTGTGCGCAGGATCTCGCACTGAGGGCTTATATGAAACTGAAGGCACCGGACGGGAGCACCGTGGTGATCTATGGCGGAACGCTCCACCGGTCGATCGGTTACATCGCCTGGCAGAACAGGAACGCCTTCTCCCCGGGAACAGCGGCTTACCGGTACATCTGGGAGATCGTACATCATGTATACGGCACAAAGTACGACAGTGACTATAAACAGTAACAGGAGAGAACAGGCATGAAAAAAGCGTCCCCTCAGGTTTTCCGCACCCTTCCGGAAAGACTCAGCCCTTCGGAGGCGAAGGAGCGGATCGACGAGATCCTCCGCCGGTACGGGGAAACATGCTCCGTGGAATTCAGGGAATACGATGCGGAAATCATCGATTCCTATCTGGTGGACTCTCAGGCGGACCGTCATCTGGTCTGTGAGATCATCTCCCGGACCGGACTTACGGACCGGACTTACGAAAACCTTGCCGCTGAGTGGGAAGTACATAACGCAGCCTATCGCCTGAATGTGGCAAGGAGCGATGCAAAAGACGTATCGCTGGATTACCGCGGGGATCCGCGGAAAAGTGTCCGGCTTGCGACCGCACTTTTTGACAAGCTGGACCTGGAATAAGAACCGTCCGGATGAGAAGAAGAAAGGATCGGCGGATGAGAAAGAAGGCCTTTTCAATCATTGCGATCGCTGTTCTTGTGGCATTGCTTGCGGTCGTTACTTTCAGCAGGAAGACCGTCGCATCACCAGAGGAGGAGCCTTCCGAACCGGAAGAGGCTCCTGCTGCCGAAACCGCGGCTGTACCCGCACCTGCCCCGACGCCGGAACCGACCCCCACTCCGGTGCCGACCCCTTCCTGGGAAGAGGGAACCGTAGCGGCGTATGACATCGGAGTTCTCTATCGTACAGCGGAACGGGGAGAGATCGCCGAAATCTTCGGCGAAGAGGGAAATTTTTACCGGATCGGACTGGATGAAAAAACGCTTTTCATTGAAAAACGGTTCATCAGGGATGCCGGAGAAGAACCGCAGGAAGAAAAAACGGCCTATGCGCGAACAGGAGCGGAGTTTTTCGCTTCCCCCTACCTGACCGGAGAACCGTTGGAAACCCTGAAACTCAACACACCGGTCACGGTAATGGAAGAACTGGGCGATGTCATTCTGGTGAAAACCGACACTGCGCAGGGCTATGCCGATGCGTCATGCTTCAGCCCGGTCAGAATCACCTGGTCCGGCGGCGGCGGAGGAGGCGGCGGCGGAGCCGATGGCGGAGATATCTTTCTGGGAAACCGGCGTTTTCTGAAGCCGGTGGAGGGACTGGCCCCGGTGTATACGGAGGAGAAAACGGGAGAAGGATTTCCGGCACAGGGACGGATCCTTGCGGACGGAGCAGAGCTGTATCTGCAGCTCCTCACGGCGGGAGACTCCGTGATGGTGACGGAAAAGGAAGAAAAGTTCTGTACGGTCTGGACCGGTGAAGAGACAGGCACTCTGCCAAGATGGGCGCTGTATCTGGAGGGAGACGAGGCTTTCAGGGAATGGCAGGGGTTTGCGAAAAACAAGGCAAAACTGTTTGAAAGCTATCACCTTACAGGAGCAGGCGAGGAACTGAAGATGAACGCAAAGATCACGGTCCTGCTGCAGACGGACGACGGCTACTATGTGGAAGCGAACGGACGGCAGGGATACATGGCGGCGGGGGACATCAGTGAAAAACAGATCGTCTGGAACGGCGGCGGAGGAAGCGGCAGCGGAGGAGAATGGACCGCGCCGGTCCTGTAAAGAACAGAATGCAGGGGATGCGGACAGCTCCCCTGCATTTTTACAGGCAGAAAACGCCCTGTTTCTGAAACCTCTTTCCCTGCGAAACCGTCTTAAAGGATAAGAACGAAAAAGGGGGGAAGAGACAATGTCCGGCAGGAAGAAATGCAGGATACTCAAAGAGATCCGGCAGAGGATCGCGAACGAAAACGATATTCCCTATGTGACCCGCGAATGCAGTTTTCAAGGGGAATGCAGGGGAACATGTCCACGCTGCGAGAGTGAACTGCGCTATCTGGAACAGCAGCTTTCTTTGCGGAAAACGCTGGGGAAACGGGTGACCCTGGCCGCACTCTGCGCCGGAATGACGCTCAGTACAGCCGGATGTTCCCCCTTTTCAGGTCAGAAGGGACCCGCGGGCGGAGAGAGCGAACTGTCCGGTGACGTCGCAGTCGAAGAGCGGCAGCCGGAAAAAGAGGAGATATTCGTGACGACCGGTGAAGTTGCCTGGCCGGAAGAAGAGGGGGCAGAACAGAAGACAGATCCCGGCTCTCCGGAGTATGTGCCGGAGTTCGATCTGACGGGATATGCGGCGTATACCTCAGGAGAAGAAAATGATGGATGATGTCCGCTTTCCGCTTCTGAGCATCTCCCGGCTCCGTATGGGGACGGACGGAAACGGGGTCACTGCACTGGCAGCCGGAGCCGGCTGTCCGCTGCACTGCCGCTGGTGCATCAACAGGAGGCTGCTGCGGGACGTGCTGCCTGAATGGATCACGCCGGGGGAACTGCTGGAACGCGTGAAGATCGACGATCTGTATTTTCGCGCGACGGGAGGCGGAGTCACTTTCGGAGGAGGAGAGTCGCTTCTGCATGCGGATTTCATCCGGCAATTCCGCGAGATCATTCCTCCGGAATGGAAGGTAAACGCGGAAACAAGTCTTGCTGTCCCGGAAGAACAGCTGCTTACAGCCCTCGGCGCAGTCGATTTCTTTATTGTTGACTGCAAGGACATGAATGAAGAAACATACAGGCGATATACAGGAGGAGAGATTTCCCTGATGGAAAGGAATCTCGGACTCCTTCTCCGGACGGCCGGCCCGGAGCGGGTCCTTGTGCGCGTACCCCGGATCCCGGAGTACAATACGGAGGAAGATCAGAAACAAAGTGCGGAAAAGCTGAGAAAAATGGGGGCGGCAAATCTGGAACTGTTTGAATATGTGAGACGTGCAGCAAACGGACCGGTCGAATGACGGTCCGTTTGCTGCACGTCTTTTTCAAAGGTTTTCAAGAAGACAGTCGTATTCGCTGAAAGAAGCCGGGCGGCTCGGTCAGATAAACTTATTGATCGCATCATTGAGCGCGGCAAGACTGTCCGCGTCCCCGCCGTTCGCTCCGGTGACACAGTGGTCGATATGATCCTTCAGAATGATCTTTGCGGTGCTGCTGAGCGCGGATCGAACAGCGGCAAGCTGAATGAGAACATCCGTGCAGTCCTGCCCGTCCTCGACCATTCGCTTCACATGCTCAAGATGACCGATCGCACGGGCAAGACGGTTGAGGACGGCCTTTGTCTGCGTGTGTGAATGGGTATGACCGTGGGTATGCTCCGGACCGCCTTCGTGGCTGTGCTCTTCTGTGTGATGGCTGTGAAGGATCCCGTCCCCGTGATCATGGAAATAAATGTTGCCTTCGTTCATGTTCTCACCTGTATCGTGATTATGATCTGTTTTTGAATAGAATATCACACAGCAGCGCATACGGCAACTGCCTGTATCCGGCAGATAAACCATTTTTCTGCATTCTCTGTATTCTTTCCAGACGCGGCGGACCTTGACGGGAGGAAAGGAAGATTGTATTATTAGCTATCCCGATATCCATCAGATGCTGCGTTCCCGTCAGAGACGGGAACAGAAAGACAAACAGGCGGAGGAAAAGCACAATGATGAAAAAAAGAGTGATTTCCGGAGCGGTACTCATCGCTGCCTTGCTGCTGTTTGTCTTCCTTTCCAGATTCACGAGGGTATTATTTTTCTTCCTGGCGGCGATGATGTGTGCGTGGGAACTGTCGACCAATCTGGAGCGCATGAACGTGGGATGCCAGCTTTCGGTAGCGGCGGTCTACCTTTCCGGACATGCGATCCTGACACTGTTTTATCCGGATCTTACAGTATACTGCCTGTGGTTTATCGCCTGTGTGTTTCTGGCCATGGTCTGCGCGGTTTTCCGAAAGGACGTCAAGGGCGGAGGAACGATCGTGACGATCGCTGCACTCGGATATCCCTGCCTGCAGTTCGCCATACTGATGGCGGTTTCGACCGGAAAACTCTGGCTTGAGACACTGGTCCTTGCCTGCCTCTCCACGTGGGTCTGCGACTGTTTCGCCCTGCTTGGCGGAAGCAGATACGGAAAAACCCTGATCGCACCGGAGATCTCTCCCCATAAAACGCTTGAGGGATGCATCTGCGGGGCACTGTTTTCCCTTGTTGCCGGAGTGGTTGCGTGGCTGCTTGGCCGGGCCTTCGGCGGAAGCTTTCTCCACAACTCTTACCGGACCATCCCGCTCTGGGGATGCCTGCTGACCGCACTGACCGCATCCACGGCCGGGCAGCTGGGAGATCTTGCGGAATCCCTTATCAAACGGATGATCGGCATCAAAGACTTTTCAAACATCATTCCCGGTCATGGAGGGATGCTGGACAGGGCGGACAGCCTCCTGTTTTCCGTTCCCGTGACCTATGCACTCGTGTGGCTTTTTGCAGGAATGCCCTGACAGGGGAAAAACCCGTTACAGACTGGATGGATACGAACAGCTCTCTTTTCCGGGAAAGAGGGCTGTTCTTTTTTGTTTACAAAAAATCCATTGATTATAACTGAATGTTCATTTAATATTAAAGCATCGTTTATTCATACCGGGAGAGACGACTATGAGGACAAGGGACGGAGAAAAACAGCAGAGGATCAAACAGGCGATCGTCCGGCTCATTCTGCGGGAAGGGATCAACGGGGCGTCGATAGCGAAGATCGCACAGGAAGCCGGGGTGTCCCCTGCCACGATCTATGTCTATTATTCCAGCAAGGAAGATATGCTTTCGGCTGTGTATCGGGAATGCTCCATGCAGACATACCGCTATCTTATGCGAAGGATCGCACAAGAAATGGATGCGGCGCAGCTGATCGACGCGATCATACGGGGATATTTCGAGTATACGGTGGAACACGAGGAAGTTTTCAGTTTCGTCGAACAGTGTTCACACTGTCCAACGATTTCTCCAATCGTTTCGGAGAAGGATTGTACCTGTGAGATCTTTGATCTGCTGCATGCCCGCCAGAAGAACGGAGAGATCCGGAGATACAGCGATGCAAGTATGGCGGCAGTCCTGTTTCCTCCGGTACGGTATCTGGCGGTGAACCGGAGAACGCTGGAGAACACGGAAAGAGAACTGAGCGAGCTGATCCGGATGCTGCAGGTTCTTCTGATCGAACAGTAAGGAAAGTACACAACAGGAGGAAAGACGATGTTAGTTATACCGACCTATAATATTATTCTTTCACCGGACGCTGCAATCTATTATCCCATTGATCAGCTGCGGCGCAGTTCCGGAGGAAACGGGATCTCTGTCGGAGAGCGGATGATCCTGATCGTTGCAAAAGAAAACCGGAAAACCAATGAGCTGACGGAGGACAGTTTCTATCCTGTTGGCGTATCCGGGATCATAACGGAGCTCAATCAGCACGGCTATGCGGTGATCCGGACAAATTACCGGGTGAATCTGGAAGATGTGTTCATCGATCCGGACCATACGATCCGTCTCATGACATCCCGCAGACGGGATATCGAAGATCTGGAGGAAGCCGTTGAGGCAGAGAAGCTGAAAAACCTCCTTGAGGAGATGAGACGCTTCGCTTCTACACTTCAGTGGGCGGAAACCGCGGAATACTTCGTCAATCAGATCGATTCCATTGGTATGGCCGCCTGCATCATGTCTCCGATGCTGGAAATATCCAATGAAGAGCGTTACGCGATCCTTGCGGAGGACAGCAAAGCGAAGAGGACCGAGCGGATCGAAAAGGTGCTCTATGAATTCATGGAGGTCGGAAGGATCACCAATGAGGCGCTGAGCTCCCAGCAGAAGGAGTATCAGCAGCGGTATCGCGAAGCGGCGATCAAGCGGCAGATGGAGCATCTGCAGAAAGAACTGGATGAAATGCATCCGGAGAACGTAACGGATGTCCAGCGTTTTGCCAAGAAGATCGCCGAATCCGGGATGAACGAAACGGCGCGTAAAGAGGCGGAAAAAGTACTGAACCGCCTGAGGCAGGAAGGAAAGGAAAGCGTAGAGTCGGGAATGCTCTACGACTATCTGGATTTTGTCACCGGACTCTCCTGGAAAAAAGAGGATGCTGAAAAGATCGATCTGGAGGTGGCAAGGGAAATCCTGGATGAAGATCACTACGGTTTGAAAAAAGTCAAGGACCGCATCATCCAGCAGATCGCCGTGATGAATCTCAAGAAGCAGCAGTCCGGATCTATTCTGCTGTTCGTCGGAGCTCCGGGGACCGGCAAGACCAGCATAGGCAAAAGCATCGCACGTGCACTGGGGCGGAAATACGTGCGGGTGAGCCTCGGCGGAGTCCACGACGAGTCGGATATCCGCGGGCACCGCAGAACATATATCGGGGCGATGCCGGGACGCATCATGGACGGGATCCATAAAAGCGGAGTTTCAAACCCCGTGATGGTACTGGATGAAGTGGACAAGCTCTCTGCTTCGTACAACGGCAGTCCGGCCAGCGCCCTTCTGGAGGTCCTGGACCCGGAACAGAACAATACATTTACGGATCACTACATGAATGTTCCGTATGATCTTTCGGATGTGCTGTTCATCTGTACGGCCAACACCGCCGATACGATCCCCGAGCCGCTGCTCAACCGCATGGAGGTGATCCAGTTCAGCGGATATACTCCGCTCGAGAAGCTCCAGATCGCACGGAACCATCTGGTCCCGAAGGCGATGGAAAGCATGGGGATATCTGCGGAACAGATGAGCGTTGAAGATGCCGCGCTGGAAACGATGATCTCTGATTATACGATGGAGGCAGGGGTGCGCGGACTGCGGAAATGCATTGATACGCTCTGCCGGAGCCTGGCGGTGAAAGTGTCTTCAAATCCGGAAGAAAAGCTCTGCGTTACGCCGGAGATCGTCCGGGCGGAGATGGAATCCCGCCCGATCCAGCACAGCCGGATCCTCCCGGAGCCGAAGGCCGGTGTTGTCACGGGACTTGCATGGACGCCGGTAGGCGGCGAGATCCTGTATATTGAAACGATGCTGACGAAGGGAAAGGGCGAGCTGAAAATAACCGGCCAGCTTGGCGATGTGATGAAGGAGTCGGCACTGATCGCGCTCAGTCTTGTCCGGTCACTCTTTCCTGCGGAAGCGGAGCAGCTGAACGATCATGATCTGCATATCCATGTTCCGGCGGGAGCTGTCCCGAAAGACGGACCGTCTGCCGGAATCACGCTCACTACAGCCCTTGCGTCCCTTCTTACCGGAAAAATCGTCGATCCGCATATCGCTATGACGGGAGAAGTGGCGCTCCGCGGAGCGGTCACCCCGATCGGGGGCCTGCCGGAAAAACTGATGGCGGCGCAAAGAGCGGGTATAACAAGTGTGTTCATACCGGAGGAGAATGTTTTTGATCTGAAGGATGTCGCCGCGGAAGTAAAGGAGCGAATAGAGATCATTCCGGCCGGCACGGTGGAGGAAGTCCTCCGCAGGACCGGGCTGATCTGAAACAAAAAAAGGAATAAAAACCGCTCAGCGCCCCGCAGTTCTGCGGGGCGCTGAGAATATGACCGGCTTTGGGACGGGCGGACTGTGTTTACGGGATAAAACCGGATTCCGGGTCCGCACGGAAGCCGGGGAAGAATCGCAGGTGCGGTTCAGAAAACGTCGTAACGTTATCGGTCCGGGAAGCAAAGATCTTTCAATACAGAGCGCCGGGTTTCAGTTCACCGGTCAGGATACCTACGATAATGGCACAGAACTCCCGGACACAGTAGTGTATGTAGCCGCCGGAAGAGGAAGCGGCAGGAATGCCGTAAAACTGCAGATCACTGAGCTCGCGGGCCGTCCAGAGAGCACGGAGGACATGAAAGTCATTGGTCACGACACCGACGGTACGGGTACTGTCCGGAAGAAGGCGGAAGCTGTTGGTGAAATTGGTGCTGGTGTCGGTAGAGAGATCCTCCAGAAGGATACGGTCCTCACTGATGCCGAGTTCTGTCAGGCCGCGGCGGATGCATTCCGCTTCGCTGATCCCTTCATCCGGCCCCTGCCCTCCGGAGGCGATGCAGAATGTGTCCGGATTATCGTTCAGATAACGGGCTGCGGACGATATCCGCTCGTTCAGAGCCCCGCTTGGCTGCGTCCCGTTCACTTTGGCCCCGAGGATGATGAGGGAGTCGAGTCCGGCCGGCGGTGTTTTCGATGCGGCGATGAGTATGGAAACCTGAACCAGAAGAAACAGAGTGAAACCGACCGCCAGGGCGATCCGCCATACCGTGATGCACCATTTCGGCAGGGGAACAGGCTCACCGGTCCGGATGGAGCGGCGCACAATGAAAAAGTGCAGGATGCATACGGCGCCGGCAAGCGGCCACAGCCAGAGCAGGGACTGCCCGAAACGGACGGCGATCCCCATGGCCAGATAATACAGGATGCATAAAATCCCTATCACCAGAATGATGCAGTTTTTGATTTTTCGAATGCGCATTTTCAGTCCTTTCCATTTTGCGGTCAAAAGCAAAAAGCACGTACAGTATACTATAATCCGCGAAACGGGTCAAATCGGGAGGAAGATCTGCAGATCACGGGAAAAGAGTCTTATGGAAGCGGGAAAAGCGTGCTATAATGACGCAGGGATAAACAACGGAGGAACGCGGTATGCAGAAAACCGTCCGATCATGGAGAATGAAGCTGCGGAACCGGATCTTTCAGGGATCCGGAATGGTTCTGCTCTGCCTGCTGCTCGGAGGCTGCGGGCTGCATGCAGAGCCTCCGGAAATGACGGCTCCGGAGATGACTGCTGCACCGGGATATGCGGAGGATGGACCGGAAAAGACGACGCCTCCCCCGGTGGAGATCGATGGAATACTTTTCAGCGCGGAAACTCCGCGTCTTGTTCTTACCGGACTCGCCGTGGAGGAACGGACACTGAAGGATACGCTTCCTCTCTTCCCGAACCTTTGCAGCGTCGACCTGCGGGGGACGGAAGTGTCGCCGGAGAGCGCTCTGGGGCTGGCACAGCGTTTTCCCGGGATCGAGTTTGTGTGGGATGTCCCGCTGTTCGGACGCACTTTCGCCTCCGATCTGGAGGAACTGGACCTGAGCGGGATCCGGATGGACGGAACGGAGACGGTCGAAGAAAACCTGCCGTATTTCCGCGGGATCCGGAAGATCATCCTCTGCGACTGCGGGATCCCGGACGAACAGATGGATGCCCTGAACCGGAGATATGAGGACGTCCGTTTTGTCTGGACGGTCCATTTCAGCGTATACAGTCTGCGTACGGATGCGGTGTATTTCTGCGCATCGGACGTGCCGCGGCTTGGGAATGTGGCTCCGGAACTGACTGCCGATGAACTGGCGCCGCTGCGGTACTGCACGGATCTGGAGGCGTTGGATCTGGGGCATATGAACTATCGGAATCTGGATTTTCTCCGGGATATGACAAAGATCCGCTACCTCATCCTTGTGCAGGGAAAGTTCAGCGATATCAGCGTGCTGGCAAACATGCCGGATCTGGAATATCTTGAACTGTTCAACAACAACCGGATCGTTGACCTGACGCCGCTGCTCAGCTGCCGGAAACTGAAGCATCTCAATATCGGGTACTGCTATTATGCCGGGTGGGAGACGCTGACATCCATGACCGGCCTGGAGAGACTATGGATGCCGCACGTGGAGATCAGTGCGGAAGAGCTGACGGAACTGGAAAAAGCCCTGCCTGACACCCTGATCTATGCTCCGCCTGCAGATCCGATGGGCTCTACCGGAGGCGGATGGCGTGAGGACCAGGCGTATTATGAGATGCGCGATTTCTTCCATATGGATTATCTGCCCGGCGGGACCGGAATGGAATAAAAAAGGAACCGGTCTGCACCGGTTCCTGAGGAAACGCAGAACAGCGGAAAGATGCGGGAAATCTTCACATGGCGTTTCCGCATCTGCCGATGATGACCAGAATACCGATCACCGTTCCCACAATGCACCATATTTTGGCGGATCTCATTTTCTGCTGCTGGGCTTCGACGGTCGTCTGCTTGTTTATTGCCGTAGTCTGAACAATGGCAATGATGCCGGGAAACAGGCTGAAAAGTGCCGTGATGATGGCCCACACCAGCAGCCCGGTGGTGTTCACGGGGGCGACGGAAGACTGCGGAAAGTAGGGGGCAGCGGGTTCAGAAGGTCTGGCGGGCTGTTCCTGATCGGGAACAAGGGATTCGGGATAGTCGACTGCGGGATACTGCGGCTCCTCGGGCAGAGAAGACTCGGCAGCAGAGGACGGAGAATTCAGAGGGGCTCCGCAATTGGTGCAGAATTTGGCGTTTTCCGGGATTTCGGAAGAACAGTACGGACAAAGTGCCATAATGATATCTCCTTTACAGTGTTTTTGATGAAAAGCAGCAACCCTGAACAAAGCAGCGGAAAAAGGAAACCGGTATCCGGACGGCTTCTGATCACAGGGAGATTATATCGGGTTCACGGAGGCTTGTCCATAGGGGATTTCACTGCCGGTGATACACAAGGAAAACGAACGGCCGTGGATACGAAAGAAAAGGAGAGTGACCGGGTCGATTCACAGAATATTTATAGAACAGAGGAAGGGTTTGTGCTATAATTATACCATATGAATTGTCTTCTGAATCTGTGCAAAGAGAGGATAAGAAAAGAATGAAACGCAAAACATTGATCAGAACGGGAGTTTTCCTGCTGACGCTTCTGATCCTGGCGGGGTGCGGAATGAACAGGACACCGGGCGGGAAGCAGGAGGAAACGGCCGCCCCGGCGGGCGTGCCGTCAGAGCCTTCTTCGGTCCCTGAAGACGAAAGCCCGGCAATCGTGATCGTAACGCCTTCCCCGACACCGGAACAGACCGTCGTGATCGTAACGCCTTCCCCGACACCGGCTCCGACTCCGACACCGACGCCTGCCCCGACTCCGACACCGACACCGAAGGCAGATGTGCCGGTGATCACCAAAAATCCCGCGTCTGTCACGGTAGCCGAAGGCCAGGCCTGCTATTTTGAAGCGGACTATGTGAACGCCATATGGGCAGTCTGGCACTTTGTCAGTCCGGACGGGGCTACGGACATGACTTATGAGAAAGCCATCAAGGTTTTCCCCTCGGTGCAGATCGTCGACGGAATGTACAGCACCATGAAACTGAGCAACGTTTCCTACAACCTGAACGGCTGGAAGGTCTACTGCCGCTATTCCAACAACAACGGCTATTCCGATACGGCCAAAGCGACGATCACGGTAGTCCGCTCGTCCGGCGGGTCGACTTCCAATCTTCCTGAAATCACGCTGAACCCGGTGTCTGTGACGGTGAATGAAGGCGGATCTGCCATATTCAAAGCGGATTACGTGAACGCCACATTCGCGGTATGGCATTTTGTCAGTCCGTATTCCACGATCGATCTGGCGTACGATGCGTTTGCAAAAAACTACCCGACGATCAAAGTGACCGACGGGATGTACAGCACGATGACCGTGAGCAACATACCGGCTTCCATGAATGGCTGGAAAGTCTACTGTCGGTATTCCAATACCTATGGATACTCGGATACGGCGGTTGCCACCATCACGGTTTCCGGAGCGGCGCCGGCTCCTTCGACAGGGTATACCGGCGAGTATGTCGAGAATATCGCAAAGCGCGCCACCATCACGATCAGCGGAGCTGGAGAGTACTCGGTCAAAGCACGGTGGCCAAGCAGCGCATGGGAATACACCGAGTGGACGTTCAAGGGTTCCTTTGACGCGAACGGAGTGATGAACTACCAGAACGCCGTTCGGGTGGATTATACCTATAAAGACGAAAACACATTGGAATCAGTCACGATCTATACCAACGGCACAGGAAAACTCGTTTATTCTGCAGCGGAGAACGGGATCTACTGGACATCCAATGTGACAGCCTATGATACGAGTGTATCCAACACATTCTTCTTCCGCAGCTGAACGGAAAGAAAACAGAAAAACAGCGGCATCGGATCTGCCGCTGTTTTTCTATATCGGGATTACGTGATCGAGAGGGTTGCAGATGATGCAGGAAAAACAAAAAGCTGCGGATAGGAAGGCGGAACAGCGCCGTGAGGTTCTGCAGCGGCGGGATGAACTCGCCCCGGAACAGCGGGAAAAGGATTCCCGCAGGATCTGTGAACAGATCCTCTGCGCAGATATATACCGCAGATCGGATACGATCCTGCTTTTCAAAGCATTCGGCAGCGAAGCAGATCTGTCCGTATTTGAAAAAGCGGCGCAGGCGGGAGGGAAGACGCTGCTCTACCCCTTCTGCCCGGATCGGGAACAGCTTCTGCCGCTGAAAGCGGGAGACACATGGGAAACGGATCGTTTCGGGATCCGGGTGCCTGTTCGAAAGGATGC
>JAEEGL014196145.1_pt1 | contig 22312 bp, 22 predicted proteins | sample 9134231 | NCBI WGS metagenome assembly JAEEGL01 (sample SAMN16246548, study PRJNA631951) | gut metagenome | biome: gut microbiome; feature: rumen; material: fiber-attached | host: Bos | place: Iran: Karaj | collected 2018-10 | reverse complement strand
ACATAGAACGGGTCTTGTTTATACCAGTCAAAAAACTTCTTTATGAACGGGCCGAACTCCAACTTGGGGAAATGCTCCTTGTGGATGCCCTTAATGTGGTCGTAGATGGGTTTCAAACGGTTTGGATTACGCATAATTATCCTCGTTTTTTAAATGTAGAAATAAGAAATTTATATTCCAAGTATTGACAAATAGTATTAAAAGTGTTATATTATGGCTATGACAAATTTACAAAAGATTAAAAAAATCCTTCTTGCCCCCAACGCTTGGGAGGCCGTCGTCAACGACCAAGAATTCTTCAAGGACACCATCGCGGAGATGTCCGGTGTTCCTCACGTCAACTATCACGCCGAAGGCGGAGTCCTCGACCACGTAAAGCTCGCGTTCGCCGAAATGCAGAAGATTCCTGACCACGACTGGTTCGACTTGCTTATGGTCATCTTCCACGACGTGGGCAAGCGCAAGGCTCTCGAAACCAACAACGGCAAGAATATGGCCAAGCACGACGTATACAGCCGCGAATGGTTCGTCGAATGGGCTAACAAGTTCAAATTGTTCGCCGACGGCATCGTGTCTACCGCCAAGCTCCGCTGGGACGGCGAATGGATCATCGAGAACCATATGCTCGCGCACCACCTCGCCGACTCGTCTTCGGTCTACCGCGTGATGGATGTCGTGACCAACGAATGTTTCCCTAGGCTTGCACGACTGGCCACCGCCGACTCGCTCGCCACGCTCAATGAAGACGGAACCCCGCATTGGCCGTTCTCCGATGTACTCAGCGACCCCAAGGTGGCTCGGTGGGTTGGAAAGCCCAGACCGCTCCCGATTGTCGACCGGGACGATTTCATAGAATTGGACGTTCCGAAACAGGCCATTTACGATATGGTTGAGTTCGGCCTCAAGCTCCAGCTGAACAACCACACGACAGACCGCGCCAGAATCATCAACGACGTGATGTCATGCGACAAGATAAAGAAGCTTATCAATGACTGCCGCACACAAGAAGCCGTAGACGAAATCATCCGATGGAATCCAAGTAAATAGCGTATTGGAGCCGCCCACCAGACATTTCTGGTGGGTTTCTTATAAACTACGGTTAGTTCAACTGTAGATGTCCTATGGCTACAAAACACGCAATCTACCTCGAAAGCTTGGCCAAGCTCGCCAAGCAGAAGCCCGAAAGCACCGAAGCCCTGAAGTGCATCGCCAAGTGCTACATTCTCAACGAAGGCATCGCCGACAACATCAAGTCGATGTTAAACAAGGCAAAGACCGCGCTGACTACCGACCCGGTTAGTAAACCGGTCCCGGTAACGCCTAAGAAGACTCCGGAAGATGAAAAGCTTATCCAGCTCGACAAGGAAACCTACAAGAACGACTACGAATACTTCAAGATGTATGTCAACGAACTCTTGATGTATTTGAACTCCTACGGCGACGCGGCTCTTATCGAGTTCCTTATGTCACCGGAGTTCCAAGATGCCGAGGCAAGAGGCCGCCATCTGGACAACCTCCTAAAGTATTCGCCTCGCCACGAATCCGTCGAACACGCCAATATGTTCTTCGAGAAGATGGGTGAACTGGCCAAGAAGCTTCCCCAGTACGAATCCCTTATCGACTTCGCTATGAAATCCTATGTAGTGGTCGAGTCTATGTACGGTTCTCCGGTAGTGTCGGTCATCGACCCCACTTGGAAGCCGCTTACCGAGATGGTACACACCAAGGATTGGATGGAGAACTTCAGGGTCGCCACTAACCACCTGAAGCAGATCACGCTGCCCAAGATTGCCGACTTCATCGCAAAGCACGGCTATTCGGCTTGGCAAGCCATTCTGAATCGTCCTGAATACAAGATGGCAAAACAGAGAGCCGAAGAACTCAGGAAGCAATAATAGCTTCGTAAAGCTTCTTTGCAGCCGCTACCGTCTCGGTAAGCGGCTGTTTGTTTAGGTAGCCGACAAAGGACTCTTGCTTGACGTGCTTGTAGTATTCCATCTGCTTCAGATGCCTTTTGGCGGCACCCTTGCTCTTGTGCGAGGACAGTTCCTTGCCAGTTTTGTGCTGGACAATAACCCACTCGGCAAGTTCACCCTTGGAATTTCGGTGTCCTTTGCGGTATACGACGGTCTCGATAAGAATATTTGCCATACAAACCAGTTTATGCTAGTTTAGGTTGAAGATAACCGCCGGAAAGTATAAACAATATACTGGATGGCAATGAAGCCACCTTATCAAGGATTCGCCAGTGATACAGCATAGCGGCCAAGAGATTATCCGTGATCGGCACGACCGACCAATCTATACTAAGACGCAAGGACAGGACGAACTTGTCCACGCGATCAAGACCCACGACATCATCTTCGTAAACGGCCCGTCAGGCACCGGCAAGACCGCTATCGCGACTTGGCTTGGTATCGCCGGAATGGACCGAGGCGACTACGAACGGTTGGTTCTAACCAGACCGGTCGTGACTGGCGGCGAAGAGCTTGGCTTCCTTCCCGGAAGTCTGGACGAGAAGATTGCTCCATATATGCAGCCTCTCTATGACGCGATTTCCCTTATCAAGGGACGGCGCGTCACCCCGGAAGAACAGGTCAAGAAGATGCCGGTCCTCACCGGAAAGGAAAAGCGTGCCAAGAAGAAAGGCAAGGACTTGGAGGAGACATTCTCCAACAACGACTTCTACTCGAAGATCCAGGTGTGTCCGCTTGCCTACATCCGTGGCTCCACGCTCGCGAAGAGCTTCATAGTGTGCGACGAGTTCCAGAACACCACCGAAGCCCAGATGAAGCTTATGCTCACCCGTCTCGGACGCGAGTCCAAAATGGTCATCTGCGGTGACGCCGCCCAGTGCGACTTGCCCGAACGTGTCCGTTCCGGTTTCGTCGATGCGTTGACCAGACTGAAAGGCGTTCCCCGCATCGCGTTCGTCGAACTCGGTGTAGAAGACATCGTCCGCCACAAGCTGATCAAGGACATCATCCTGAAGTACGAGCGTCCGGAAGAATTTAACCGCGACGGCGGCGACAGCGACGAATTCCGCAAGATTCCGTCCCACACTTGGGAACGTGACCACGAAGGATACGACTTCAGTGACGACGACCTAGACGACACGGAAGACGGCACCCTCGACGAGACCGCCGACGAGCGCGACTACTGCCCCGAATGCGGCGGTACCGGCGTCGACGACCACGAGAACGTGTGTCCGGAATGCCACGGCACCGGCTTAATACCGAAACAGTGAAATAGCCGCTACGGCCTACAAATAACGGCGAGGAATACCTCGCCCGTTATAAACTGCAAGTAAATGACGCTTGAGGTCTGTGTATGGCTGTTGATGTTGGAACGAAGAAGCAAGGCGGTTGTCCTCCACCGCCGCCTCCCAAGGCATTTAGACCGCATCCTAGGCCGGAACGTCCGTTCCCACCGCCTCCGCCTCCTCCGCCGTTTATGCCCGGTCCGTGCTGTCCTCCGACAAACACGCTTGTCCTCAACAACACCATCATAAAGTCTGTCGATAACGCATTGAAGATTACCGAAGGATATGTCCACGGTAGTCCGGCTTACTTTATTGAGTTCGACAGCGAATTGATCAAGCCGAACATCGTCGGCGAAGACCCAATCGAGGTCAAGGAAGGCGTGTTCACCGAAGAAGACGGTTCGGAACATAACGGGTTTTTGATAACCATCAAGGATATGGTCGGTGCAACTGCCGACAAGGACGGAAAGGCCGGTACGGTTCCCGCACCGCATTCCGCTGATAAAGATAAATATCTGAAGGGTGACGGAACTTGGAGTGAACTCGTTATTCCAGCACCCCCAACGACTGACGGAGTTTACACGCTAAAGTGTACGGTAGAGAACGGAGTCGCCTCATACAGTTGGGCAACTACATAAGGAGACCGTAATACGTTAACAAAAAGCCCAGCCAACTGGCTGGGCTTTGTTGATTCGTTGTATCACTACTTCTTGTTGCACTTGACAGCAAACGCGTCATACGTGTTATCTGGATGCACGACGATGGCAACACCGGAACACCAGTTGACCCACGGGCTGTTGTTGGTTTGGTTATAATTATATTCAGTCACACCAGCTTGCATACAGCCAATGAAGTAGTCGCTCGTAATGAAGAAATTGAGCGTCTTGTCCGCCTTGGCGATAATCTCGTTAATGAACTGGTGGGTGTCTGAAACGATCTTGGCACGAGCCTCTTCTGTAGTTTCTACACCGATATATGCCAATTCCGACTCGGTAAGTTCGTCGGGAGTATTGCAATATTTCTTCAGTAGATTGGTAGTTCCAGAATCCGGATGTGATTTCAGGTATCTATAACCATACAACAGTTCGGCCTCTTCCGTTACGCCAGAATAGTCGTCAGCTGAACTGTCGGTATCGCCACGGCCTAGCGCAATGCACTGTGCGGTGTGCTTGCATCTGACCAAATCATTTGCAAAATAATGCGCGTCGTTGGCTTCAATCGTAATAGTCACGCCGCTTTCAGTCGAAGACGGTGCATTACCATAAGCGAGAAGCTGTCCAATACCGGTTGCTCGGCTAACACCGGTCGAGTTAATGTCGGTTGTAGAGCTACTGTCACTATCGCGTTCCGCGTGCCTAATTACATAGATGAGCTTGTCTCCATCATTGAACCTAGGTTTCTTGCTTTCATCCGGTTGATGCATTGCCGCATAATAGAACGTGTGTTCCTTGCTCATATCACTAGACTGGTCCATCAAGTAAGCACGGACATAATCAACCAATTCTGGGTCTGTTTCCGGTTCCGGCTCCTCTTCGGGTTCGGTCGTGAAAATCAGCTCGTCTTCGGACGCATATTCAATAGAGTCGGCGGAAACCAGCATATCGATATACTTCTGCTTTCGGTCCGCAGTGAGGAACGGGTCGGTGTCAAGTGCTTGGAAAACAGTCTTGGCCTCTCTAAACGAACCTGTAAGAACGAGGGTGAACGCCTGAGCCAACTTTGCGGCTATTTCAAGCGGCGTGATTCCCTTGAAATCGGTCAAGATGCATTCTTCCTTGAAGAGCGCAATCATTTCATTAGCAACCTCGATATTGTAGGTCACTTCGCCCGGACGACCGTCAATGGCCGCACATCGGTTGATATTGGAGTTCATCTCGACGCGGTAGCGGTCGATTCCGACGGCGTTGCCTAGGATATCGATAACCTCGTGAGAATCATACTCGTCAAGGATATCTCCGCTATGGTTGAGCCAGAAGTCCACATTGTTGTAGACGCACTCGCCGTCCACAAATACTATACGAGAAACGTATTTCATTCCTAGGTCCCCTAAGATTAAAAAGTCATCAAGAGTCTTGCCCATAGACTCGATTTTAAGCTTGGCCAAAGCCAAGTTCGCCGCCATAAAGGAAATCGCGTTCGTTTTCTTGTCGATTACATAAAGCTGGTTCATCCTTAAACCTCTTGACCATTTATTTTCAAGTAATACTTCTTGTCGGTCTGTGTTCCGTTAGTGAAGAAACCGTACAGACCGGTATCAATTTCTTGCTTCATAAGTTGCTGGTTAGTACCCAAGTCGGTAAGCGTCGTACTCAGGCTTGCCTCGTCAATAAAGTTGGTCCAAGTCTGTTGACTAATTTCATCCCACGACCCATTATTATATGCATAACAACAGTTGGCATAACTGCCACCCGTTATTACACCTTGTGCGATGTAGTAAATCTCGCCATTTTGCGGATTGCTAGGAAGTGTTGTGAGCGGGGTCAACGACTCAACCATCGACGTATATCCAGACTTCAAGCTGAATACGTCACCAAAATGCTCGGTATACCAGAATGAACCGTCAACCCACATACAATTAGTAGACTCCTTGAGCTTCATCAGCAAACCCGCAGTTTTAACATACTCAGTAGGCTCGCCAGAGTAACGTGTAAAATCGATCTGGTCATATGTTGAGAAGTTCGTGGTAATGGCGACAATGTCACCACGAGTCATCCCCGATATACCATCGACATACCATATAACAACGGCTGGCTTGTTCGGAATATACGGCTTCGCCATTAAGGTTATCAAGTCAGCCTTGGTCATCGTGTGATAGTTATTTGGGTCGCCGATAATACCTACGAAGGTATAATGGTTACCGTCGCCGACGGCACTTCGGACGTAAACTTTTCCAACCATCATACCGGTCGAAGTAGATCCGTTCCAAGTGAACCAGTCGTCCTCATTGAACGCCACGATGCCTTCGGAACTGGTCAGAACACCACGGAACTTGCTGGGGTCGAATTCTCCGGCACCGGTTCCGAGAGTTCGAATCGTCGTCGAACTGGCCGACGTATTGTTGTTATATACCTTGTAATTGCCAGCTACACCGCTGTAATATGCCGGATAATAGTCAGTGCCTTGCTGGAACACGATGTAATACTTCTGCCCAGCATACAGCGTAACGGTAACACCCGTAGAGCGGTTGTAGCCGGTCAAGCCGTACAGCTCACTGGAACTACTGTCCACAACGTCACCGTCGACCGCAGCGACAAAGAATCCAGATTCGTGCATAACCTTGATTTTGCTGTTAGTCCAGCTATTCTGATTCGCCGTAAATATTCCAATGCTCTGCAACGTGACATTCGACTCAGGTACATATTCGATTGCAACCGATTCATTACCGGCCAGAAGCTGGTCGAAGTATTCCCACACCAAATAGTTCGGCAAGTCGTTAATTGTAACCGAAGTCACGCCAGCCGGAATAGCATACACGGCTTTCACCTTCGGCATATCGGTAATGCCGGAAATAGTCGACGGATCAGTTCCTTCTGGCAAGAAACTGATGCTTTGAACGTCGGCGTTAGGGTTCCCCCTGTCCGGAAAGTGACACGCTATTTTTCCTCTAAAAGCCATCGACTACCTCATTATCCGATACGGAAGAAGATTGTACCGCTACGGTTGGGAACACCTTGCGAGGCAATGTCGATGATTTCTTGGTCAGATGTAACCACGTAGAACTGCTGCGCAAGAAGCGTACCAGTAGAATCGTACGGATTTGCTTGATATACAGTTGCCTTGTCAAGTTTAGCTTGGCCATCGGCTGTAATCAAGCCGTTCGACGCGCCGGTCGTACCAGTCGGAATGGCGTTCGGAATAGTAACGACCTTCGTAGTAGAATCCGGCGGAAGGACTGCCGACGCGCCTTCTAGCTGGACACCGTCGACCACGTTCACTTCACCGCCACCGCCACCACCAATGACTTCGAGTTCGCCACTCGCGTTAGTATGGATAGTGGTTCCATCGGTCTTGACATTCAATCCAGATGAGAATTCCAAGCCAGAATTAGTCGCCAAGCGGACACCGACACCACTAGCCCCAACTTCGATACCCTTAGCCGAATTAGCATTAACAGCAAGCTTATGCGAATCAAACACCAGCCCAGAATTGGATGACGCTAGATCCACTGTAATAATGCCGCTGGTGATATCGATACCATCGCCTTCACTATAAGTCGTATCGGTCGGCGTGTCCCACGTACCGTCGTCCTTCATAAACTTTCCGGTTTGTGAACCGGCGGCCGGTACTGCGGAAAAGTCATCCAGCTTGGTCTTGTCAGCGGCGGACATTAAACCAGATTTGGCACCGCTACCGCTGGCGGCCAATGGAATGGTTATGTCAGAACTACTTGACTGGTTAGTCGAGAACGAACCAAGAGTAGCTGGAGTCGAGTCTCCGGTTTTAACATTTATCGTGGAATCGTAAATAGATGGTTTATTCGACAAGTCGTTGTACGAACCAGATGTAGCAACGGTCGACAAACTCGGCTTATTGGCTACATACGCCTTACTTGTCGAATCTGTTTCTGCCCAGTCGCTCTGTACTTGCGCATCAGGAATAGTCGGCTTATCCGTCAAGTCGTCGTACGAACCAGAGGTTGCAACGGTCGACAAGCTCGAAGTTTGCGCATAGATAGTCAAGTCCGGCTTATTGGCGACATACGCCTTACTTGCCGAGTCTGTTACTGCCCAGTCGCTCTGTACTTGCGCATCAGGAATCGCCGGCTTGTTAGCCAAGTCGGTATACGAGCCAGACGTGGCCACTGCCGCCAAAGTCGGCTTATTCTGGATGTATGCGGGACTAGAACTGTCGGTTTCAGTCCAGCTAGAATTAACTTGTGTAAAGGTCGGAAGCGTTATTTCGGCAACACCGCTAGAGTTCACCACGGACGAGCCACCAACCGTTACATCATTTACCGGAATAGCCGGAATCGTCGGCTTGTCAGTCAAATCGTTGTATGAACCGCTTGTGGCCACTGGTTTTAAAGACGAAGATAACGCATAAACACTCAAATCCGGCTTATTGAGGATTTCTGCATCGGTACCGCTTGCGGCGTTCCAGTTCGGTTTTACATTGACTTGAGCACCAGTGGCAATGCCGTCCAACTTTGTTTTATCGGCAGACGACATAACGCCAGTAACCGTAGTAGACGCTTCTGGGATATTGATTTCACTACTCACCGATTGGTTAGTGGTAAAATGGCCGATTTCCGAAGATGCAAGTTTAACCGTAATCGTTGCGTCACCAGCTGCCGCTGGGATATTTGGCTTATTCTTAATAAAATCCTTACTAGCAGAGTTGGTTTGGTTCCAATCGGCTTGGATTTGTTCCGGGGTTTGGCTAACCCAACCCAAAGTTCCCGCTACGTCATTAGTAACGCCCAATACCTTACCAGCATCACCAGAAGCTATCGATGGAACACCACTGGGTGCAGCATCCCAAGCAAACGAACCAACAGAACCGTTATAGGTAGCTTTTAAGACTTTACCATCATCGTTAGCGGTAACGGACGGAACTTGGCCGGTACCAGCGATAGCTTGGGCGACTGCCTTACCGCTCTGGGCATTTTCCGAAATGGCACTATATGTCTGGTCAACGGTCGGAAGATCCGCGGACTTGACATAAGTCGTTTTAATCTGGTTGCCGTCCTCGTCTCCGATTGCCTTCTGGGCGAGACCAGCCGACTGGGCGTAGAAACCTTTTCCGCCCAACCCATCAATTAGAGTTGCAGTTGTAGTAGCCATCGTTCAATCCTTATCCCGGTGTATAAATGTTGTTATAATCTCGCTGGAAACCTCTGTCGAGTGATTTAACCGGATAATACTCGAAGCTTCCACTTGCTCTGCGGATAATAGCCAGTCCGGCCAGATACGTAATCCAGCGACGTTCAGAAATCCCATCGTTAACCGCGCCGCTCCAGAAACGAAGCCCGATCAATCGGTTGCACATTGTCACCGTAAACATTTCGAGCTGCTGGTCGTGCGTGATGAAAAGGTTCAATTTCTTGGTTATCTTGTTCTGCAAATAACCGTACATAGAAGCAGTGACCGCCGGAATATTGGCAAAAACGCCGCCATACATACACGGTTCGCCGTATGCGGCCAAGGAGTAGTCCTCCCAGCCAGTTGACGGCGCGGTAACCTCATAGTGGTTCTTGAGCAGCAATTCGTCAATAGTCACTTCAGGGGTGATTCCCGAATACAGTCCAGTTCCTTGGGCAATGTATTTGGCAGTGTCGATACAACGCTGTGCCGAGGATGAATACAACGCGATATCGTCAGATGAAGTGACGATACCATTGGCAAGTTTCGCGCCGGTATCGATCGCATACTGAATTCCAGCCGCAGTCAAGTTCTTTTCGGCAGTCTCATCTCGTTCCGAATGACGGAGTACAAAGCCTACCTTGTCTCCGTGATTCAAGTCAGCGAAGACTTCACCGATGTCGGAAAACTCGGACAAGGTGAACGGAGTCACCTTTCCTAGCCAGTCGCCTTGTGACGACGTAATGACTTTGCCTCTATACATTAGAACTCTATCCATCTATGGCTCCGATTGAGACGGCGTAGGGTCGTCTACCGTATAAGATCCAGTGGTTATAGCTAGGCCGATGCCCAGTGCGCCTTCGCTTTCAGTTAAGCTTATATAGTCATCCGTCGGCGTCAACAGCATCATAGCAGGCTTGTTCTGGATGTAGCTATCATCGTTACTGTCAGCCGTGTTCCAGTTCGACTGTACGTTGACTTCCGCACCAGCTTGAATGCCACTAAGCTTCTGCACTTCTTCCGGAGTAATGTAACGACCGTCAGAGGCTGGCTGTGCGCCAATGTTGGCCAGCAATCTGTCCTTCTGCGTCTGCGTCAGCGTCTGAGTATAGTTTTCGTCGAATAAAACGCTGTAATCAACTACTGCCATAGCTATACCTCCTAGTAGCGGTCTTCAGCCTCGTTGATGGTTCTGATAAGCCATTGTTTAACCATTTCCAGTGCCGGAATATCAATCTTCTCAATAACCTTGACTGCGGACTGGAACAAGCCATACTCGATATACGGGAGAACACCGAAGTATTCACCGAACTCGATTCCGTCATAAGCGTCAAGCTGCTTGATGAAATCGTTGATAATCTTTCGACCGATGTACTGGTTCCACTCAAGGCCAGAGAATTTGACACCAGCCGAATAGACCTCTTGCTCGTCAGAACGAGTCGATACTGCCAGCGAGTTCTTGTTATAGGTACTAAGCATAAATCCTCCGGTTAATTACCGTTGTTTTGGCTATTGTTGTGGCTAGTATGGTTACGAATCTGCATAAAGAAACGGTACATACTGTTGTGTTCGTTGTAACCAGACGAAGACCAATCGACTTGCGGTTTATTCAACGACGCGTTAGACGGATGATCCCAGTCGATGTTTCCACAGTTAGTAATGCGCCAGTTGAGCGTAGGCATCGAGTTAACAGTTGCATTGTAGTTCGGCGCAGAAGCCAAGAAGATACCGCTACCGGCGTTCGGCGGCAATGCCAAAACCGCGTAATACATACAGTTCGGATATAATGCATTGTGAACCGGGTCAACGTGAACAATCGGGAATTCGAGCACGGAATTCTGCTGACTCTTATGCAACGACACGGCACCAGTATCACATACAAATCTCGTATCACCGGTTCCATTGTTACCAGCCGGGTCATATTCGTAAATACCGAACATCACATTCGTCTGGCTATAACCAGAATCCTTTGCATACACAGTAATGTATGTATTGTTTGCTTCAATCGGGTGTCTAAACGGTACAGAGAACAGCTGACAAATACAAGAACCATTGACGTTCAAGCCTCCGAAGTCATAGCTAACTTCCGTAATCATAGGATACGGGAAATTCGTCGTGAGCTTGGAATCCATATCGTCAGTCAACTGCGTAACCGTCTCAACGACTTCTTCAGTGACATCATCAAGCACAACAGCCATCAAACCACCGCTATCCGGTTCAATTTTAAGACCGCCACCCTGTTTTACGTTAACTATAATCTTGTTGGTATTAGCTTCCAGTTTAAGACCGTCGCCAATATTTGCGGATATGGCGTTATTGGCATCAATCGTAATACCATCACCGGCGGTGTAGGAAGACATAGTACCTGTGTACTCGGCGGTACCGCTCATATTCTCAACAACAGAGAACCTAGCGACAATATCAATGAGGTCAGAACCACTAACAGGAGCGTCACCAGTATAGAGGAGGCGATAACCATAGTATTCCTTTCCGGAAATCGTCGTTGTGGTACCGGCGTTGTTCCACACGGTAGCCGTGCCGTTCACACTACATTTTCCAACCGAAGACGGATAGCTTTCCGTAGACGAATGGAGAACCGTAGTAGTCGATGCATCACGAACAAGCTGTACGCCAGCCATTCCGTAGAATCCGTGAGCCGGAGTACGTTCAATCTGTACGTTAAACGCCAGCGTAAACACGTCCACACCAGCCACGTCGTGGGTTGGGTCACTTGCATCGTGAATCGTCTTCAATGCATACAGATATACGTTTCCGCCGCTCGTTGCAACTACAAATCGGTCATTCTCCGAATTGACAAACGGTACAGCTTCTGCATCAAGCAAATCCATCGGAGATACACTGACATTGTTGAATGTTGCCACGCTTCCGTAATAACCAACGGAACCGTCAACAGACACGTTGTAATCGGTACCAGATGCAGACTGGGTTCCAACAACGCTTATGCCGCGTCCGCCGCTAACCGTCGTTCCACCAGTTGATGCGATAGTGACCGTGTTAGATGTCTGCGATTTAGTCAAAGTCACGTTATTTCCGGCAACGAGCGTAAGAGTATCACTTGCAGTACGTGGAACACAGTCAACTGTAGCCGGGGTCGGAGTTGCACCGTCACTGATAGTAACCTTAGAGAAATTCTTCAAAGTTTGAATCGTTTCTCGTTCTTGTCCAGTTACAAGACCCGGCGTATATACCGTAGAACCTTCTACCGTAGTTTTATTCGCTAACGGGATATTGACTTCGTTATCAATAACCGGAAGCGGATCAGTCATATCGGCGAGCGTCACATCCGTAACACTATTTTTAAGGTTATCCAACGCCTTCTTGTCCTCGGCACTCATAACGCCCGGCTGAGCCGGAATCGTATTTCCATTACCGTCGTCAGTCTCCGATACAGCCGCAGGGATGGTAAGAACCACGTCTTGAGCAGCAGCTTGCTGGTTAGTCGAGAACTGACCAACCGTAGGATTAGTTTCGCCAGTAGCGGCTCCACCAACATCAATCTTAATCGTAGCGTCACCGATATCCAGATCAACATTCTTGCTGGTAATAGTCTGGGCGGTTCCGTTTACGGAAATGCTTTCGATAACATTTTCTTCAGCACCAGCTTCAATACCATCAAGCTTTGTCTTATCGGCCCCGGTCATAAGGCCGGTCGTCGATGTAGTGACAAGAGGAATCGTCACGCGCTTGCTTGCATCGATGGCCAAATCACCACTTTCGCCTTCCATCTTGACGTGGTCAATGGCATTCGGCTCCGCGCCAGATGTCATCGAATCAAGCTTGGCCTTGTCAGATGCCGACATAAGACCTTCGGTAGCCGGAATCGGTTCGTGGGTTTCCGGGTTTTCGGATGCAGACTGTGCAAGAGGAATCGTCACCGATTCATTCGTCGTTTGGTTGGCACCAAAGGTCAGCGAAGCCGCCGAGCCAACCGTAATCGTCAAGACACCTTCACCAAGGGTTCCCTTCGTAAGAACCGGTACACCGTCGGAACCGAGTGTCAAGTCAGTAACCACGTTACCGTCTTGGACGCCAGCAGCCGTCGGACCAGCGTGCCAATATCCAGTTAGCTGAATCGTAGCTTGGTCAACCAGTCTATATGTAGAACCATCCCAGCGATACACGTCATAGTGGTCAGCACCTTGGCTATTCTGCACAAAATACGTCTTCGACAAATCGCCAGTCGGGTGGTCTATCTTGTACTGTTCCCAATCAGCTTGACTGTTAATGAACTCGGCCTGAGCATTCAATGCGGCCTTAACAGCCGTAGGGGTAATAGCCGTGCTTGGGTCGGTGTTATCAAGGCTGTCAGTCAGCTTGATCACGCCAATCACACCATCGATTTGCTGCGACGGGTCACCAACCGTAGCCAACGGAATATTCACAAAGCGGTCAGTCTGGTCGACCGGTTATGCAACACCAGCGACCTTTACTGCAACAATAATATTCCTTTCTGCACCAGTCTCAACCGTATCAAGCTTTGCTTTATCGGCCTTGGACATAAGACCATCGGTTTCACCAAATGCAGCCGCCGGTGCGGCTAACGGAATTTTCTTCTTGGTAGGATTGATAACACCGTTTTCGTTCTGGGAAAGCGAGTCAATAAATTCAAACGTAGTCGTGTCGCCGCCCTGCTGAGGATCCGGCACAGCAGTCTGTTTTGTCTTCAAGTCACCAAGGTCAACAATATTGTCTTCCGGCGTAACTGGGTTACCGTTGAGGATAATGCCTTGGAGTGCCGTATCCGCCTTGGAGCCTTGTGCAGCCGTGGCAAAGTCGGCGGCCTTGGAACCAGAGTCGGTCAAGTTTCCGTTATCGTCCAAACCAGCAAAGTTGCCTTCCGTAGCTCCCGATACCTTGTCGGCTTTATCGGCAATATCATCTGCGTTAATCGTATTGTCGGTGGTTACATTAACCTCAGTAATGACACCGTTGACTTCGGTGACCTTAACTTGGACGTTCGTGCCGTCTTCCGACTCAACCTCGGCGTTCAAACCATTTATGGCATCTGTTACAGTAGATTCAAGCGCAACCTTATTCGTGTCAGCGTCATACGTTCCATCGAATTCGAGTTCATCTTGCTTGCTGTCAGCGAGGTCATACACTCTCTTTACGCTGTTCGGGGTGGCGGCTTTACTCGTCGATGTACTATCTACCGCGTCTTCAAGCTGGACGATACCCTTCTGTTCGGTCGTACCATCTTGTACACTCTGCTTTGTAGCGGTCATCACACCGTTAGCGTCTTGGGAAATCGTAGCGATGAATTCCGTAGTAGGATCTGAACCGACAGACGGGTCAACAACAGCTTGCTGGGTCTGCTTATAACCAGACAAGTCAATATCCACCGCCTTTTCGGTAATAGTCTGAGCGGTTCCATTTACCTTAATGATCTCAATCTTGTTGACCTGAGCACCAGCTTCGATTCCGGTTAGCTTGTCCTTGTCGGCATTCGAGTAATCGTTTGTCGACAAGTCTTTTCCTTGTACCTTGTCAACCTTACCATTCAAGGCGGTCGCTGTAGCGTGCGATACCGGCTTATCCATATCAGCCGTGTTGTCTACATTTCCGAGACCAACGTCACCCTTGGTCAACGGATCACCAAGGACTACATGTCCTTCGGAATCTTTACCGACCTTAACTGCGGCTGCAGCGGTAGCCTCCGTAGTTGGGTGAGTGTAAACCGTAGTTTCAGTATCATTGATCTTGATATTGCCATTGGTTTCAGATGCTTTGACCTTGGTCGCACCTTCGGCAATACCATCAAGCTTGGTCTTATCCTCGTCCGTGTACGACGCCGTAGTATTGTCGAGAATAGACTTGTTGGTGTGTTCGTGAAGCTTGCTCAACTCAGAAACCGCAATATCAGAATCGACCGGATTTCCGTTGTCGTCGAACTTAGCCAAATGGTCTGCTACAGCATCACTATCCTTGTCGGCCTTCGTGGTGTCGGAAGGGTGAACGTGGTCGCCGCGAGAGTACAGAGCCGAAGAACCAGCACTACCAGTACCGTTCATCGCCGGAGTTTCCGCATACGGAGTCACCGGGCTTTCAATCGTAATGTCCACGTTGTGGTTTGCGTCAGGAACCAACGGAGTTCCATTCTTGGAAATAGACTGGATGGTTTCCGTAATTTCTACGTTCTTATTGTCAATCGGAAGAGTTACGCCATTCTGCGAAATGGTGTTGATAGCATTCTGTTCGCCGCTAAAGGTAACGGCTTCGCCTTCGATAGGATGAAGCACCAGAGTCTTGCCTTCGTCAGTCGTTTCGGCACGGGCGATAGCATTTCCGGTGAGCTGGTCAAGCTCTCTCTGGTTGCTATGCGAATGACGCATTTCGTAACTCTCATCGACGTGTGATTTGTACGTATCGTCGAAATCGTTGGTCGAGAGACCCTTTCCAGCCTCCTTGTCGACCTTTCCAGCCAGCTTACCATCGACCGTAGTACCAAGCGCGTCAATGGCGGCCTGTTGTGCGGTCGATACCGGTTTGTCCATATCGGATGTATTCTCAACATTCCCCAAGTCAATGTTCTTGCGAGCTTGGAGTTTCCGTTCCTCACTGAGATTCTGCGGATTGGTCAATACGTGCGTCTTAATTTCCATACTACATCCATCAAACGGCTTTTCCATCAGTTTATACGGTTGGACGTAACCAAAACACCTTATAAACTGCAAGAGACAAGAAAAAGAGTTCCTTATGGCATACAGCATTAACGACGACTTTATCGAGGCTTTCCGTAACGGCGGATGCTTCATTTTCGAGGGTGAAGATGGCCAAGCACCCGGTCCGGAAGAGGCTACCGATGGCCAAGAAGCACCGACCGAAGAGCCAGCTCCCGAAGCACCGGCTGAGGAAAACGCCGAGCCGCAGACAGAGGAACAGCCCACCGAACAGCCAGCCGAAGAGCAGCCGCAGCAAGACCCGACTACCGATGCCGACCCGGAATCGTCAGCAGAAGCCGTAAACACCGACCAAAAGGCGGACAACGGCGTGGCTCCTACCGCCCAGAAGCTCGCCAACGATTTCAAGGCCGCCGGAAACCTCCGACTTGTCGCACGCACCGCTCTCCACGACCTCGGTATTACCAATCCGCAGCAGAAGATGAAAGTGGAGAAACTGGTCCCGTACATCACGAAGGCGGTCGAGAATTTCGCATCCAAGTGTTCCGACAACTACACTGCGGCTGACATTACAAGAGCAATTCTGATCCTTACCAACTCGTGTAGCCAGAAGGCGGTCGACCAAGCCAAGAAGGCGTCAGCGGAACAGGCCAAGGCAGCCGAAAAACAAGAGGCTCCCAAGCCTACCGGAGGCGACGGCGGAGCCGAACAGCAACCGCAAGACCAGCCAGAACAGCCAGCAGCCGATGACGTAAACGCAACCTAATTCAACAAGCCGCAAGAAAATTGCGGCTTTTCTATTGACAAGTCGTGCAACATTTGTTATATTCATAGCATGACTAAAAAGATAACATACATAGCTGACATCGACCAAGATGTCGATGACCTGATTGCAGCACGCTACTTGCGCGACAAGGGAGTCCTTGGATGCGTAGTGCTCGATCCCAAGCCGACTTCGGAAGTCGGCCTCCACAGAGTAGAAATGCTCAAGAACCTTGGTATCGAAGTCCGAGACACAATCCCGGAAGATACCGACACCATTTTCAACGGCGGTGCGCTGACCATCGTCGCCGATTTCGTCAAGACCCACAAGATTTCCAATCTCGTGATGAACGGCGGATTCGTCGGCGCGAACATCGTGCCTATCCGCAAGGTATTGCCCAAGTTCGCCGGAAAGAGCGAAATCCGTACCTTCAACTTCAACTGCGACGTGAACGCTACCGTCAGCGTCCTCGAAAGCAGCAACATCGACCGAATCGTCCTTATCGGCAAGAACGTCTGCCACAACGAGCGCAACGCCGCCAACGGCATCTGGCGTAGCCTCAAGGGAATGATTGTCGACGAGTACGGAGTGAGGCCGTCCAAGCTTATGCACGACCTTCTGGCTTGCCACGAAGGGTTGTCCATCCTCAAGCTCCACGACGAGCCTCTGGAATGCGATTACCGTATGGTATATCCCTACCATACCGGACTTTGCGGAAATATGACCAAGTGGGGAAGCCGTGACAACGCGTTCGGAAAGTTCAATCGCGTCTTGGCGGCGGTCGACTGGGTCGTCTAAAAATCAAACACTTAACAAAAAAGCCTCGCTTCGCAGCGAGGTTTTCTTTTATTCGCCAGATTCTTGCGGTTTTTCTAACCGAACCACATTGTTAATGGCGATCTTGTCGTCTTCCTTGACCTCGAACTGGGGCGGCCACGGAAAACCTAGCCTATGGTACACTTCTTCAAGACTGACCGCCGAGAACTCTTCGACTACCTTCAGTAGTTTCTTGGTCTCGTCCGTGTCCAAGTGGAGCAAATTATCGTCGCCGAAGTGAACCACGCTGTCGCCGTCATCGGGGTCGTAGCGGATGTAGTTAATGTGGGAAAGGTTTAGGTACTGAGTATCGCTTACTTTGACAAACTTCATATCCTACCTACATATACAAATCGGCATAGGTTTCGGACTCCATCTCTTCAGGAGTCAAGGTCTCGCCGAACTTCTTCAAGACAGCTTCCAGCTTTCGGTACTCGTCTATATAGCGAGACTGTCGTAAGGAATCCTTCTCGGTGACATATGTGAGCCTAGACAAGTTCATATTGTCGCGCAAGTCCATAAGCTTGACCTTCGTCGCGAGCAAGTTCTTGGCGATGTTGTCGATGTAGACTTCGCGATCTTCCGACTTACCCCTAGTAAGCAGTTCGACGGTCTTCCACACTGCCTCCGGGAAAAATACGGACAAGTCGGTCACCGCGAATCCGCCATCCTCAACAACGTCGTGCATATAGGCAGCCGCCGTGAGATTGTCATCGCCATACTTCTCGGCGGTCATCTCGCCAACCCTAGTGGGGTGGTAGATGTATGCCTGTCCACCCTTGTCAAGCTGTCCGGCGTGGGCAAATTCCGCAAAAAGTTTAGCTCGTTCAACCATACCAACGTCCTTGCGCTGGATATCCTTCAGAAAACCTTTAATTTCTTCTCGTGATCTCATTTAAAATCCTCGAAAATGGTTATACGGTTCACCAGGCTAGAAGACGCCTGTTGAACAGTAAACTAGTTCTTAATAACCAAGAATGTAATAATTTAATATTTAGAATCCAAATTAAGCCCAAAAACGATGATTTTCAGTACCAATAACTTCAAGGACGAGTTCGCAAGACAACTTACCGACGCGATGTGCTTCGTGTTCGAAACCGATGCGGAAGTGGCTGTACAGGCCGTAGAAGTGACCAAAAAGGTTCTCAGTACGACCATAGCATCCTTTGTCGGTGAGTTCGCCGCTAGCGAGATTTACGGTACCTTCCGTGGCACGTATTCCGCAAAGGAAGACAACGCTACCGTAGAACGTATATACATAACCATCTGCGATAGCCCAGCCGAATCTATGATTCAGCTCGGAAGTTCGCAAGACCTTATGCGCTCGCTTATGAACGCTCACAAGCTATATTTTACCCGTTCCAGCATAGCTCCCAAGCAGTACGAGATTATTTCCGCCGAATGCGAGAAACTTGCCGAAATTGCCAAGTATCTACCGGAGAACCGGATGGAAGCTTTCCGCAAGTCCATCGAGCTGATTCGCGGCCAGATAATGATTGATTTCGACATTAACAAGGCAACCGACAAAGAGAGGTTAGGCTAATGTACCCCCTAGACCCATACAAGCAGCAGATTTTCAATGAACTTTCCAAGAACTGGAGCGTCCTTATCCACGAGAATCAGAGCTTCACGCTTCGTTTCAAGGATGCGAAGGTGAAACTTGAGGGAACCGTCGGAGTGTCCATAACCGAGTCCAATGGCCACCATACAGTCCGCGTCGCGTTCTACAACTACGCCGGTAACCGCAAGGACTCCATCGTAATCAAGGATATGAATCCGGAAATCGTCTGCAGCCAGATCGACAACTTCATCACGGCCAAGGAAACCGAGGTAGAGAAAGAAAACGACCGCTCGCTGCAGTACCGCAAGGAACTCAACCAGATGCTCACCAAGCTCGGTTTCGTCCGCGACTGCGATTCCAAGTATATGTCCATCTTCAAGACAGACAGCCTTATGCTCACGTTCAACTACGGCGAGAATATGGGATTCAAGCTGGGCATATCCAAGAGCCGCAAGAAGATAGCGGACAAGCCGATCGAGGTAGGTGGCTCCTTTACATCGAACCACTGGAAGGTCGCAATCGAAGGATGCATCTCCAGAGCGCAGCGTGACCTCGGCATAGCCAAGTAGGAGGCTCCTATGAGCGAATCTATGGTGGAACGTGGCGAGCGCGAATACATTTCCAGTGGAATCGCCACATACGGCTACAAACGCTTCTGGACGATTATAGACGAGCTTAACAGCAAGAATCCGCCCAAACCAGCGACAATTGAACTAATCCGACGGAAATTTCCACAATTACAAGGCGATGGTATGGTTTAACGGTGCTTTCAAAACGAGGAATTAAAAATGATACATTCCAAGCTACACGAAATACACGCATTCGGCGACCGGCGATTCTACTTCGTCGGCGACTTCGTAGACTATCGTGGGCATTGCTTTGTCGCAATACTCGACACTACATCGAAGCAATTTAGGGAAGACGCTTGGGTAGCTGTCGATGACCCGGACAAGTGCATCACCTTGTCCTTCTGTGGGAATGTGGACACAATCATACTGGAAGACAGCAATCGCATCTGGCGATACGAGCACTTGCAGTCTCATATGCATACGGCGTCTTTCCAGAATAAACCGTATGGACCGGCTGGAGACTGGTGCATATACCGATAGTGTTTAGGCGGCTCAAAGCCGCCTTTCTTGTTATAACCCGACTCGATCCGCCTTACTCAGTAGTCTCTGGTTACGGCTACCCCTAAATTGCAAATCTAGGTCTCTCTGGGCTTGAATAAACGGGCCATCCACTAACACGTCCACGGCGTCAAGAATTCGGCTTGTAACCCCCTCTACGTGCTTTCGCTGCCCCGGTTTCAAGTCTTGCTCATAAATATAACCGGTATACATCCATAATGTCTTATCCGGGCATTCGCTTTTGAAACGACTGATTAAGCCAACCAACCCAGCTTGGTTCTCCGGCTCGAACGGGTCACCGCCTAGAATCGACAACCCAGAAATATAGGACTTCTTACACGCTTCGATAATCTCGTTTACCTCAATTTCAGTAAACGGCTTTCCATAATTGAAGTTCCAAGTTTCCTCGTTAAAACAGCCTTGACAATGGTTTCTACAACCGCTTACATACAGCGATACGCGGTTTCCGGGACCGTCTACGATGGACATATAGTAAATGTTGCCATAATTCATACTATTTCCTCTTATTCTTGCAAAAACTTAGAAAAAAAGATACCCTCGGTATAGCAATATTGTGGAACTCTGCGTATACCAAGGGCATCCGAAACGTATATTTGAATACGAGTTCGCGCTGGCTTAGATATTGTGACGGTCTGCCAGCTCGGCCAGCTTTCCATCACCCCAAGACTTCTTGATAGTCTTTCTCGGCGACCCAGTCAAATATCCAGTAATACGTCTCACCCGAACAAACTTATCTTCATCCTTACAATGGCATTTCGGGCATTCATTATTGATAATGCCGTGGAATCCGCATTCCAAGCAGTCGTCCGAATCCATTGTCACGGTGAAATAGCCCAAGTCGCCGTCATACATTGCATCAATGGTAGCCTTGACCGCCTCGACATTCTTAGTCAAGTCCCCATTCATCTTGAAGTAGAAGATGTGGCCAGCATTCGTCAAAGCGTGGAAAGGAGCCTCGGTCTTAATCTTGTTTTCAAGAGACGTTTCGAGCGAGAAATCCATCATATGGCTGTTGGTATAATAACCCTTACCAAACAGCCTATACAAATCCACATCAGCAAGTTTCTTGTTCTTTGCAACCAACATCGTATGACCATTCTCGTCGGTTACTTCCTTGGAGAACTTATTCTTATCGATTGTTGCAAAACGACCAGCAACTGCTTCAGCTGGAGTTGCAAAACAGCTCCAGTTCAAGTGTGTTTCAGCCTGAGTCTGGTCACAGAAGTCACGAATGCGCTTGACAATGGATAGTGCAAACTCATCCTCTTCGTGGTCAACTCCAAACGTCTTGCCAGTAATAACGCGAATCGTTTCGGCAATACCAACATAACCAATACTCAGCGTAGACTGCTTCATAACCTCAGCAATCTTGTCGGAGAGCTTATGCGGCTTGTCGTCGGAAGTCAAATATACGCCTTGCTGCATCGTAAAGGGGAAATTCTCATACGTTTTCTCGCAAATCAGTTTAAAGCGTTCGAGAAGGCTTCCCTTGGCATCTTCAAGCATAGCGTCAAGCTTGCTAAAGAACAAATTTTTGCGGGTTTCGACGTTGGTGGACTCGATATGAGCTTCAATAGCCAGACGCGGAAGGTTAATCGTGTGGAAAGCGAAATTTCCACGACCCGTCGTCTGCTGAACACCGTTCACATTACCAATAACGCGAGTACGACATCCCATCGTTGCCACGGTAGTGTTAGGAACAATTCGACGGAGCTTTGCGTGGAACCCCTTACAAGACACGATATCCCAGTTACTACCAACACCAAGATTTACAGAATAAATCGGATATTCACCTTTAGCGGTTTCGATGTCCGTGTCGGCTGTCACTGTAATAGAATCATCACACCCACGGTGAGAAATCCGCTGCCCATCCTTAAAATCAAGTTCAACGGTGTCATACTTCACATACGGAAGGTTAAACTTAGAGTCGACCTTTACAAAATTCGGGTAGAAACGACGGGCCAAACATTCAACCGCTTGCAAATACAAGTCGTAATTAGGATCAGTCGTAAGCTTGGAGAACCCCTTCATAAGCTTAAAAATCAAAATGGGGAAGATGGCCGTAAGACCGTCGCCCATACCTTCGTACTGAGCACGCATAAGGTTCTTACTGAGCATTCGACCGCAATTGGAAGTATCAATACCGAAATTCAAAGAAGAGAACGGTACTTGGTTACCAGACCTTGATTGCAACGAATTCAAGTTGTGAACCAGTGCTTCCATCGCTTGGTGGATATTACTATCCGTAAATTCGATGGCACGATCAACGTGTTCGATAGGGAGCTGATAGGACAAGAACTCTCTATGACTATCCATCTTT
>JAEEGL016177145.1_pt1 | contig 22313 bp, 22 predicted proteins | sample 9134231 | NCBI WGS metagenome assembly JAEEGL01 (sample SAMN16246548, study PRJNA631951) | gut metagenome | biome: gut microbiome; feature: rumen; material: fiber-attached | host: Bos | place: Iran: Karaj | collected 2018-10 | reverse complement strand
CTTCTGAATGTCGTTACGATAGAGGGTCATGAAGTTGTCGTTGAACTGGTAGATAGCAACACCAATCTTAACTTCCTTGACCTGGGGCTTCTTTTCACAGCCGATCAGAGATACGACCATTAAAATAGCCAGTAAAGCTGCTAAGAGTTTTTTCATTGAAATTTTTCCTCCTTCGGTTTCATTAAACTCCAAAATGATTATACCACAAATAAAGCGCTTGCAAGCAATTTATGCAAGCGCTTGCAAAAAGACGGACACTTCCCGTCTTTTTGTCGTTATTTGTTTTATTCTCTGCTCCAGGCGCCTGTAAAGCCGGTTTCAGCCCAGCGCTACATCCAGAGCCATCATCACCACAAAGCCCAGGGAGAACATGATGACCCCGATGTTGGAGTGCCGTCCTGCCGACATTTCGGGAATCAGTTCCTCAACGACCACGTACATCATCGCCCCGGCCGCAAAAGCCAGTGTATAGGGCATCAGCGGTACGATCAGCGCCGAGGCCACGACCGTCAGTAAGCCAAACAGCGGTTCCACGGCACCGGAGGCAACCCCGGCCGCAAAGGCCCGCCTCTTGCTCATGCCCTGAGCGTGCAGCGGCATCGAGATGATCGCGCCTTCCGGAAAATTCTGGATGGCAATGCCCAAAGCCAGAGCCAGAGCGCCGCCGGCGGTTATCTGAGAAGAGCCGGAGAGATAGCCCGCAAAGACAACGCCGACGGCCATGCCTTCCGGGATGTTATGCAATGTGACCGCCAATAGCATCATGGTAGTGCGGTGCAGGGAACTGGAAGGTCCTTCCGGTTCATCGGTGTTCATGTGCAGATGCGGAATGACAGTATCGAGAAAAAGCAGAAAGGCAATACCGACGCCAAAGCCGACCGCGGCCGGCAGAAAGGCCAATCGTCCCAGCGGTGCTGACTGCTCCATGGCCGGAATCAGTAAGCTCCAGACGGAAGCGGCCGTCATGACTCCCGAGGCAAAACCGGTCAGGGCTTTCTGAACACCGGGCCCGAGTTCCTTCTTCATGAAGTACACGCAGAAGGAACCCGCGCCGGTGCCGATAAGGGGAATCAAAAGGCCGATCACGACTTCTCTGCTCAGCATCACCTTAACCCGAACAGACCTTTCTTCTCATATGGTTCTACGCTGATGTCCTTCAGCTGATAACCGGTCTGGCGGATGGCTTCCGCCAGTTTTTCTCTGTCAATTACGCTTTCACTCAGAAAGACCGTCTCCCCCCTGCGATGAGAGGAAGAAACCTTCTTAGCGTCAGCAACCGCTTTTCTGACGGTATCATTCATGTGCGCTTCGCACATGCTGCAGGCCATGCCTTCAATTTTCAAGGTAATCTTATTCATCACTTAAATCCTCCTGTCTTATGGTTCGTCTCTATATTGACGCCATTATGCCCTTTCGTTTAAGCCGCGCCTGCCGGCACGCTGAGGCGAAGCATGCCGGCTTATAGCGGGCTTTATCGGCAAACAATGGCATGGTATCATTCACACTTTTTCTTATAGCCGCAATCGCAGTATGGACCGCCGCCGGCCAGGGTGCAGTTTCTGATGAAAATACTGCTTCCGCCGGCTTCGCTCATCGCGTAATCCAACTTGCACATGGCGCTGATGTATTCCTGCAGTCCCAGTTCATTCATCAGCGTGCAGATGCCGCAGTGGTAAAAGCGGGCTTCGTAGCCGCTGCCGTCTTCATAGGGCAGATAGTCCATGTTCCAGGAATAGGGATTGCGGTCCGCTGCCTTGAAAGCCGCGGTCTTCTTCATCGACGAGAGATCTCTGGCGGTAAACTTCTGCCGTCCCATCAACCGGAAGAACCGGCGGGCCACCGGGATCATCATGGCCCGGCAGTAATAATCTGCCATCAGGTCTGTGTCCGGTCTTTGCGGCATGGCCAGGATGAAGCCTGACAGCATCGCGCAGCTGACGATGTTCATCTTGAAGCGGTCTTTCCTTTCAAACTCGGGAAGGCCGGCGATGATCTGACGGTATCTTTTCTTAGCCTGATGGCTGATCTCTTCAGCCTGTTGAGATGTAAAATGCAGGGTTTCGCTCAGCTGTCTTCTAAATGAACCGGCAAACAGCAGCCACATCCCCGCCGGCATGCCAATGTATTTCATCTTTCTTCACCTCGCAGTTCGATCCTGATGATCTTCATCCTGACCAGATGGTCACAGAAGATGATCATCAGCTTATGAAACCGGCTGACCTGAGGATAGATGTCCCGGTAACCGCGCATGTAGCTGCGCTGGCTTACCGAGGCGAAGCCGATGTTCCATTTTTCAACGTCCTGTTTCCCATCCAGAGAGAAATAGGCCGCCACATCGCTGATGCCGGCTTTCTTGAGCCAGGTCTTGCGCATCAGACGGCCGCCCAGGACATTGCAGCTGTCAAAGACCAGTACTCCTTTGGGGAATCTGGCATTAAGCCTTTCCGTCAGAGCGATTACTTCCGCCGTCTTAAGGTAATAGAAGACGCCGGCCGCGAAAAAGATTGCGCCATTGCGGCCATCGATCTGGTCCATCCAGCGCTGATCGTTGAGATCGCAGCCGATATTGGTTTCCCGCTCTCTCTGACCCAGCAGTTCATTGCGGATGGCAATCACTTCGGGGAAGTCGATGTTATAGCCCCGGCACGGACCGTTATCCACCTTGGCGAAGGAATCATCCAGACCACAGCCCAGATTGACTACCGCGGCCCGGGGATACTGTTTCAGATATTCCCTGATCTCCCATAAAAGATCATAATGGCGCTGGGCCACTTCCAGAGCGCCGAACAGACCGGCGGCGCTTTCCATGGCCTTTTCCCTGGTTTCAAAGTCATAATCCAGCTTCGCGCAGATCCTTTCGGCTTCCTCATCCTTGAACAGCTGGGGAAAATGATCGGCGCAGACCTTGCGGCCGTAAAGAGGAATGACCAGAGTCTCCTGGACGGTATCGGGTTCAATGTGGTACTTTTTCATGTTCATGGGCTGATCATCCTTCTCTAGTTAGCATAGGCTAACCTAAATCATTATAGCACACTTCTTCCGGAAAACAACCGCCGTAGGAAAAGGGGATTATGCTAAAATGAAGGCAGAAGAAAAACCGCCATCTGCGGCTTTGACAGGAGGTATCAGCATGGCCGAATTCACACACGACGGACTCAGCTTCCATTATGATGTCATCGGGGAAGGCTTCCCGTTCTTTCTGCTCCATGGCTTAGGAAACAACAACCTGCAGACCAGGGAAATGTATCAACCCATTGAAGGGGTAAAGTGCATCCTGCCGGACCAGCGGGGCCATGGCTTAAGTGAAGGTGACGCTGACATGCGTCTGAACACCCTGGCTGATGACATCATCAAGCTGGCCGACCATCTGGGCATTGAGAGCTTTGCCATCGGCGGCATCTCCATGGGCGCCGCCGTCTCCCTGCGCACCTGCCTGAACTACCCCAAGAGGGTAAAGGGTCTGTTGCTGATCCGTAACGCCTGGGCGGACAAACCGATGCCCAAGCCCTATGTTGACCTCTTTGCTGCGCTGGCTAAGGCGCTAAAGAAGAATGATCCTGAAGTTCTTCGCCGCAGCCAGGCCTATCTGACCCTTCACAAGAGCGACCCCGCGGCTGCCGAGAGTGTCTTTGACTTCTTCAATGACCCCGTCGCCCTGAAATACAGCGAGAAGTTCGCCCTGGTTCCCCCGCAGTTGCTGATTCAAAGCCATGATGAGCTGCATTGGATCCAGGTGCCGACCATGATCCTGGCCAACCGCCAGGATAACATCCACCAGTACGGCTACGGTCTGGCCTTACTGGATGGCATCCGCAACTCCCAGTTCCACGAGATCCCCTGCAAGAAAGAAAACAGGGAGCAGTATCATGCCGAAATCAACCGGTATCTGAAACTGCTCCTTGCTGAAATTGATAAGTAATTACTTGATGTGATAGCTGTCTTCAGTTGCCGCAAAGGCCTGTTCGATCTTTTCGCCCAGTTCCTTCATATCCATGATGCGGAACAGTTCGATGATACGGGGATATTCGCGCACATTGTAGGCGATGTCCCGGCCGACAATCAGCAGGTCAAACTTCTGAGCCGATATCTCGCCTAAGGAGACATGCTCGACCTCAATGCCGGTCCTTCCGGTCTGCTTCAGATACTTCTCAACGTTGAGTTGTACCATGAAGGAGCTCCCCATGCCGCCTCCGCAGCAGCACAATATCTTCTTTATCTCTACCATCTCAGCACTTCCTTTCCTGATGGATCATTATTTCTGATCTGTTCTCTTTCTATTATAATTCAATTATTCTAGGCTTTACAGATTCCAATGAGCGAATCTGTTTTTCCTGCTCTCATCTGCTCTTTCAGACAAAGGCCAGCTGGACCAGTAGCATGGCTGACACTTCATGTTAATTCAGTTTTTCCCTCAGGACACCGCTTTTTCCGGTCTCTTCCAGAACATTGTTATACATATAAGTCATAACAGAAAATCATTGTGTTCTACAATCATACCGCCGCAGAACAGCCAGTTGGGAAACCTTTTCCGCAAAGAAAAAAGCGCGTCATGCGCGCTTTCCCGTGTCTATTTCAGGCCCAGAACCACCGGTACTGAGCGGTAACCGATGCCCATGCGGTCAATACCCATGTCGATCAGTTTCAGGAAATGCTCTCTGGTGCGAATGCAGCCGGAACCCTTGATCTGACACTTCTCACCGACCTCCTCCATGATCACCTGAATGATCTCTGGGGTGGCGCCATGGGCTTCAAAGCCGGTCAGGAAACCGGTTGAGGTCTTGACGAAGTCGGCTCCGGCTTCCATGACCAGATGGCAGCCCTTTCTGACCTGTTCCTCACTTAAGGCGTCGGTCTCCAGGATGACCTTTACCGGAACATTTCTTTCATGGCAGACTGCCACCACCGCCTTCAGATCCTCAACGACTTCATCATATAGGCCGGAGCGGATCTTGCCGTAGTTGGCCACAATGTCCAGCTCACCGATGACCTCAGAGTAGTTGTCGACCAGAATTCTGGCCTGAGCAACCCGGGACTCAGTAGAGCTGGTACCGAAGGGGAAATCGCAGACCGGACACAGTTTGGTCTCACTGCCTTCGACATAAGGCTTGCATAATTCCATGTAGCCGGGGTTGATGCAGATGGTGGCGCAGCCCAGCTGCACCCCGTCTTGGGTCAGATCAATGATCTGCTGGGTGGTGAATTCGGGTTTCAGAACGGAATAGTCAATGTATGAGGCCAGTTCTCTGACCGTCATTTCTTCAGCTTTCTTATCGGGATGTTTCATGATTATCTCCTTATCTTATTGTTAAGATAATTCTAACACAACCGCCTTCCCGGCAACAGGCAGCTGCTTTGACAGCGGTGTTTTGAACATATTATCATTAAGAAAACCGGGAGGTCGGCTTATGTCTAATCTGCAATTCATCTTTGTTCACGGGCTGTCCGGCTGGGGCAGCTATGACCGCGCCTATGCCAGAATGCCCTATTGGGGCATGCGCAACGGTGACCTGATGGTCTGGCTGCGTTCTCAGGGCTATAGCTGCTTTGCCGCCTCGGTGGCCCCGACTGGCAGCGCCTGGGATAGGGCCTGCGAGCTATATGGCCAGTTAGCCGGAACCCAAACGGACTATGGCCGCTGCCACGCTGAAGAAAACCATCACGCCCGCTTTGGCCCGGATTTCACCGGCCGGCCGCTGATCCCCAGATGGGATGAGGATACCCGGCTGGTCTTGCTGGGGCACTCCTTTGGCGGCGCAACCGTCCGCATGCTGGCTCACCTGCTGGCCTTTGGCGAGGCGAAAGAAAGAGAAGATAAGGACTGTTCGCCGCTGTTTAAGGGCGGACAGGAAAAGAAAGTCTTTGCCCTGATCACCCTGGCTTCACCGATGAACGGCACTACCGCCTATGACATGTTTGAGGATCCGGACTTTGATCCCGCTTCCGTAGCGGTTCCCTTATGGAGCCGCGTACTGGCCAAAATGATGTCCATGGGTACCAGGGATGGCGATGACGGCCGCAGCAAGTCGGATTGGGCGGGCTACGACATGCATCTCGACAATGCCGATAAGCTCAACCAGGAGTTTACCACTTTGCCTTCTGCCTATTACTTCTCCGTTCCCTGCCGGGCAAGCGTTGCTGACGAAAAAGGCAATCAGGTACCGGTAAAGGGCGTGGAGCCGTTATTTATTGCCCGCGGCCACCAGATCGGAGCCTACACCGGCACCACCAGGGGCGGGCTGGTCATCGATGAAAGCTGGAAGGAAAATGACGGGCTGGTCAATACCGTTTCCGCCGGCTGCCCGAGCCATGCCCCAGGCAAGCCATTGGATCGCGACAACATCAGACCGGGCATCTGGAACATCTTTCCAACCGTTGAGGGTGACCACATGTGGCCCCAGGGCGGGCTGCTGCACCGCCACGACATCCGGCCCTTTTACCGTGATCTTCTGGACCTGATTAACGGACTGGACAGATGATTCTTAATCAGCAAAACAAAACCGAGAACGCTCTCGGTTTTTTCATTTTCGTTTTTTTCTACAGCCACTTCTTACGGCGGAAGTAGATCAGGCTGATCACGGCGATCAGAACGGACAGAATGATGATCACCGGATAGCCGTAGATCGAAGCCAGTTCCGGCATGTACTTGAAGTTCATGCCGTACCAGCCGGCGATCAGGGTCAGCGGCATGAAGATTGAGGTAACGACCGTCAGCACGGTCATGATGTGGTTCTGCTTCTCGGCGATCCGGGCCTCATAGTCATCGCGGATCTGCGAGGTATAATCCAGCAGGGAATCCGCCATTTCCGACAGCCGGGCTGCCCGCTTGCCAAAGAGGGTGAAGTAGCGGATGTTTTCCTCAGCGAAGAATTCGTTCTCGTTTTCCTCCAGTTCCTGAGCCAGATCGACCAGCCGGTCGTAGTGGGTTCTTAAGATCCGCAGGTGGTCTCTGATCGTATTGACCTTTTCCAGGCTGGCTTCCTCCGTACTGTTAATCAGCTCGTCCTGCTCCGCCAGCTGTTTTTCATAGTTTTCCAGAACGGTCAGATCCTTGTCGATGATCTCTTCAAGAAAATCATAGATGAACCTTTCCAGCGAAGGCAGCCGCCATTTTCTGCTCTGGGATATCCGGGCAATGATGTCAGCGGCGTAGTGGCCGGAATCAATGAAGACGATGCCCTTTTCATCCAGCGCAAACGCGAACTTCCGGTATTCAACCGGATTGGTGTCATGGACAGGTATCATAAAGGAGCCGGTGATAGAGTCATAGTTGACCTCCGCCATCGTGGTATGGATGTCCAGGGTATCAAAGTCAATGTCGATTCCCAGGTCAAATTCATCGCGGCGCTGCTGCCACTGCTGCGGTGTCAGAATGGCCACGCACGGCTTGCCGGACTGCAGGCACTGCTGCAGGGAACTCTCCTTCAGAGTTTCATCAATCAAGTAATACATCTTTACCCCTCCAGACTGTCAGATACATCTCAATTCTAACACATCAGCCTGATGAAGAGAGTGGATTCTGTTTTTCCGCTGTTTCCTGTCCATATCTTCGCACCGGTCTTAACGGTTCTGCTGCCCGGCGGCATGATGGAGGGCAAAAAGGGTCATTTCATAGACGAAGAAGACCGTCAGAATGGTTACCAGAACTTCCAGGGTAATGATGAAGCCGTGGCTGCCGTGAGCCAGTTCCAGAATGATAATCAGCGTTTCAGCCAGTAACATTCCATGGCACAGTTTTTCCGGCAGGTCGCCTTCAAAGCGCAGTTCTTCCCTTTCGCTGAGCTTTTCCGCCATTTTGGCGCTCTGGCCCAGCTGCAGATGACCGACATAGATCTCCCCGATCAGAAAGATCTCAGTCAGCAAGCTGGAAAGGCTGAAGAGCTTGATCAGGTAGGCAACAAAGACGTAGATGATGACCGCCAGGTTGACCTTCAGCAGTTTCCTCTCATCCATGAAGCCGTTTTTGCGGTTGATTTCCCTTAAGCCCAGAAAGGCGATGATGTAACCAAGGAAATAGGGAAAGAGAATGAATGAATTGATGCCGTCCATATCCAGCAGGTCGGCAAAAACGTTCATGTTGATCAGTATCAGTCCCACGATTATCTTAGCCATTCTTTTCCTCTCTTCTGCCTTGTCAGCAGTCACCTTCATTACCCTTTCATTTTATCACACTGGCCGGTTTTCCTTTCCTTTCTTTGTGATTCAAGGACAAAAAACGATATAATGAAAAAGAACCATACGGAAAGGATAAGTACGCTATGAAAAAGATAATCCTGATGCTTGTGTGTCTGCTGATGATCATCAGCGGCTGCAGCGCTGCTCCCTCTGACAATCCATCTCCCAGTGCTGACTACAGTGAAAAATGGCGGGAAAGGCCTCTGCCGGAATCCTTTGACCTGCGCTCTGTCGATACTGATGGCGACGGCAAGGGTGACCGCTGCTACGTTACTCCGGTCCGGTTGCAGAATCCCTTTGGTACCTGCTGGGGCTTTGCGGCCGTCGCAGCAGCCGAGATCAGCATTCTGGGTCATAACCTGAAAAACGACAGGGACGCCTGGAAGACTTTAGACCTGTCGGAAAAGCAGCTGGCCTACTTTACCAACGTACCTCTGGATGATCCGGCTAACCCGCAGAACGGGGAAGGCTTTACGCCGGATGACATCCACAATACCGCTCAGGTCTACGATAAGGGCGGTTCCGCCTTCCTGGCTACCTCAACCTTTGCCCAGGGAATCGGCCCGTCATATGAATACTCAGCCGCATATGGCGATTACTTCACCTACCGCGGCGCCAACCACTATGCCGACCAGGTTTACCTCGACGGCAAGTTCCAGAACTACAGTTATGCCGCTCAGGATGACTGGACCATTCCCGAACAGTACCGCTTCAAGCAGGACTACAGCCTGCTTTATTCCCACATGCTGCCATCGCCGGCTCAGCATAACTTTACCGGCAGCTACATGTACTATCTGGATGCCACCAATCTGATCAAGGAAGAACTGCTGGACAAACGCGGGGTCATGATTGCTTTCTGCGCCGATACTTCCCTGCCTTCCCAGGATGTGAGTGAGGGCATCTACATTGAACTGAACAACTGGGCCCATTATACCTGGGCCGACAATGCCGGGGCCAACCATGCCGTTACCATCATCGGCTGGGATGACAACTATCCCCGGGAGAACTTCATCAAGGACCACATGCCTCCCGAAAACGGCGCCTGGCTGGTCAAGAACAGCTGGGGCTCGGGTGAAGAACCCTTCCCGGCCAGCGGCAACCAGCACTGGGGCATCCAGGTTCCCAAGCTGGACGCCAGCGGCAAACAAGTCCTTGATGCCGACGGCAATCCGGTCATGGTCGGATCCGGCTACTTCTGGCTGTCCTATTATGACAAGTCCCTCACCACCCCGGAGGCCTTTGGCTTCAAAGATGTTGATAATAATCTCACTACCTACCAGCATGACTACCTGTCTGCTTCCCAGATCAGCGTAACCCCGATGCCCAATGAATCCCGGATGGCTAATGTATTTACCGCCCGTAAGGCTGAAGCCATTGACCAGATCTCCTGCATCACCGGCGAAATGTTCACCAGCGTTGATTACGCGATCTACCTGCTGCCCGATGACTTTGTCCAGCCCGATCAGGGCCTGCTGGTAGCCAGCGGAAGCGAAGTGTTCGAGTTCAGTGGCTTCCACAGCATCCCGCTGCTTGAGCCGGTCTGCCTGCAGGCCGGTCAGAAGTTTTCCGTCATCATGACCGTTCAGGACCGAAACAACGGCTACATCGTCAACACTCCGCAAGCCGTCAGCCTGAAGGGCATGATGGCCATGAAGGCAATCATCAACGAAAGGGAGAGTTTCCTGTTTGCTGACGGTGAGTGGTATGACTACAAAAAGGTCACCGAGGAAGACTGGGCTGATGACATCTATTCCCAGTTCGGCGGCCAGCTCTATTACGACAATTTCCCAATCAAGGTCTACACCACGCCGTTAGCCGGGAACATGAATGTCATCCTGCGGGCTTCGGAAAGCGTCCTCTCCCTTAAGGAAGGCAAGGACAAGGCCAACATCCGGATCTCCTTCCGCGGTCATGACGGCTTTGAGGTCGGCAATCCCAAGATCACCTGGCAGCTGTTGCCCGGCTCTGAGGACATCCTGTCTATGGAAGTCAATGCGGAGAATACCGGTGCCCTGGTTACCGCCAAGGCCCTTGGCACCGGCTACATCGCCGCCACGGCTGAAGGCATCGGCACTTCGATCCTCGCCATCAAGGTCGCCGTCCCCGTCCCCACGACCTTCATGCCGATACTGTCAGCCATTGAATATACCGGTGAACCGGTCACCAACCATCTGATGGCCATTGGCGAAGGCAACGTCAAGCTGAATGAAGGCGAAGACTACACCCTGAAGTTTTCCAACAACGTCAAGTGCGGCATCGCTACCATTGAGGTCTGCGATCCCGATGGCAACAGTTATGAACCGGCCAAGTACGCTTATTTCGCCATCCAGCCTAAGAAAGCTCAGATCACTTCTGCCAAGGCAGGCAGCGGCAGCGTGCAGATCACGGTCGGCGATCAGTGGAGTTCCGGCATAAGCGGCTATCAGGTTGAATACAGCCCGGCCGGTAAGAATCAGTGGACTGCCGCTGACTTCACCGGTGGCACCACCTTCACCCTCAAAGATCTTTCCAAGGGCAGCTACGACATCCGCGTCCACGCCTTTGTCGATACTACCAACGCCGTCAAGGAGATCTATAACCAGAACATCTACTATGGCGACTACAGCGATGTTCAGACCGTAACGGTCAGATAACAAAGCTGAAGAAAGGTTGCGGGATCCCGCAACCTTTTATTATGGCTTCATGAATATTTCAGCTGATCAGGCTTTGACAAAGATCGTGGAGTTTTCGTACTGGCCGACCACATCGTCATTGCCCCAGATCAGATAATCGCCATCGATCATGAACCAGCCGATCGACAGTTCATTGGCCCCGCCGTTAAGCGAGACTTCATAATAGTGCAGCATGTTGTCCGGTTCGATCTGACCGAAGGCCGTGATCGTCTGGCTGGCTGACTTAATGGTGATCTGATAGCCGTGCTCAAGTTCAGCGTACGGCTGGATGAACATGGTCAGACCGTTGGCGCTGTCGATCCAGGCGCCCTTGATGACCGCGTCGATCGCTTCATAATCGGTCGTGTCCTCCCACTCACCGCCGCCAATGTCTTCAGGCTCGCTGAAGATCTTGTTCTTGGCATCATAAAGGGCATCAAACTTACTGTCAGCCATTCTTAAGGCAATGAACGCCTCCCCCATCTGCTGGCTGGCTTCCTCATTGGCCAGCCTTAAATTGAGACGGTAGACGCCGCTGCCTTCCTGCGGAGTGATGGATACGGTATTGCCTTCAATCGCGAAAGCAGCCTCAACGCCATCGGCAGCCATCGTACCGGTATCTTCCCAGTAATACCCGTCAACACCTGGCAGCTCAGCCGTGACCTGTCCGTCGATAAGCTTGACCCAGGAAACTTCGGTGGTCGGTTCGAGCTTGAGGCTCTTGATGATGGCCTGGACTTCCGGGTCATCCATGGAGAAGATCTCGCCGCCTTCTTCAATCTGCTGGAGGCTGACGGAAACAAAGCCGTAGTCGCCTTCGCTTTCGGCAACGATGCTCTTTAAGCCCTGATTGGTACCGGTCCAGTGTTTCCAATGGTAGTCGCCCAGATCAAAATCCGGTTTCTGAATGACATCATCGAAGAAAGCGGCCGCGGAGATGGCAATGTCGACCGGCAGCAGATAGATGATGGAAAGCTGCGGAACCTTCATCCAGTCTTCCTGAGTGCCCTTCAGCAGAACCGCTGAGGAGCCATCCGAGTATTCACCCAGGTCGATGAAGCTCCAGCCCTCGGGAACCAGCACGCTGAAGCGACCGGCGTCGACTACCTTGCCGGTGATTTCGGGCTGGGGGTTGTCGTTTCCGCCCGGAGTGGTGTTGCCGCAGGCGCTGACTGATAGCGTCATGGCGATGATGAGAAGCAGCTGTATGATCTTTTTCATGGTTTTTATCTCCTTCTACTGACATTTTAATTATAATGAATCTTTCCGATTTTGCCACTGCCAGAAGGTATCCGCAATCATTCGGCTGAAAAAAACAGGCTAGGCCTGTTCTTCTTCGTTGATGTTCATGTGCATGATGTTGCGGTATTTGGAGCCGATGGTCCTTTCCAGTTCAAACGGTTCACCCGGAAGGATCGGATAGCGGTCAACAAACTCCCGCAGCCGGTTCAGCTCTTCTTCAGTCAAGCTGAAGGAGAAGATGCGGACATTATCGTCAACATGGCGGGAATTGCGCACCCCGATGACGGCCGCGGCAACGGCCTGCTGCTGCAGGACGAAGCGGGTGGCCACCTGAGAGATGGCTACGCCATGGTGCTCAGCGATTTCTTCCAGCAACTTTAAGAGCTGCTGATAGCCTGACCAGCCCAGCGAATCCTCGATTACCTGCAGGTACTTGACCTGGGAACGGGTCTCGGGAGTGATCTCTTCACGCTGTTTGCCCAGATATCTTGACGACAGGAAACCGCCGGCCAGGGTTCCGTAACAGATCAGCGGAATGTCATTCGCCAGGCAATAGGCCTGTAAGCCCTTCTCGACCCGGCGGTCAAAGAAGGAATACTGCGCCTGGCAGGAAGTTATCTCAATGCCGGCATCCACCAGCATCCTAAGGTGCTCGGTATCGAAGTTGGTCACCGAGACGTGGCCGATCAGCCCTTCTTCCTTCAGCTGCTGCAGATAGGAAGCGGTTGCGACCATGCCGTCGACTTCATAGTCCCACCAGTGGAACTGAACAACGTCCAGCTGTTTCTTATTGAGCCTCTGCAGGCTTCGTTCAATGATGCTTCTGGTAAAGCCGTAGTCGACCTTGGAAAGATATTCCAGATCGGGTACGTACTTGGTGTGGATCTGAATGTCTTCCTCACGGAAGTCAGGATCCTGCTTCAGTTCGCTGATGAAGGAGCCGATGAACTCCTCGGCACCGGTATAGATGTCAGCGCAGTCAAAGGTGGTAAAGCCCCTTTCCCTTAACTGATAAAAGGCCTTTTTTACATCAGCAAAATCCAGCGGGCCGTTAAGGCTGTGGCCCAGGGAAAGCTGCCAGCAGCCGTTGAGAACCCGGGAGATGCGATAGTTATCTGAGAAAGTGTATTTTTCAGCCTGCATGACTCATTACCTCTTTTCTAACGGTACTACCGTGACCTCGTGATGGGAGAAGACCCGCTTGCCGGTACGGGTGATGCGGAATCTGGCTCCGCAGTTGGGGTCGGGACAGGCGATCTCGCTGTCGGTATACATCCAGTCGTTTTCATCATTTACCCTCTGCTTGGCCGGTAACAGCGGCAGCAAGGCCGCTAAGGCATACAGGGAAAAGGAACGGTTTTCGGGAAAGACGAGGTTTTCCCCTTCAACCAGAAAGTAATCACCAACGTGGTGTGAGCAGACAAAGGGTTTCTCGCCTTCCACGACTTCCACTTTCAGGTCGTATAATTCAAATCTGTCATCCATGGTCATTCTCCTGAAAAGCATGCGCTAATTCTTAAATGTATTATACTCATTCTCGCATAAAATGGACCACATATGCATCATGACTTCTTTTGCGGTCATTTTCTCTGCCGGTCATCTTGCTTATGATCTTGCTTACCGGGAAGCCAAAACAAAACTGCCTGGCGGGCAGTTTTGTTTTTCCTGACCTAAAGCCGTAAAACAGTCAGGTTCAGTCTTCGTCCTCCTCTTGCTCAGAAGTTTCTCTCCGTAATCCCTCATGATTATAGACGTAGAAAATGGCCAACAGGAAGCCCGGGAAGAAGGCTGAGAAGCCGATGAAGCATAACATCCAGTCAAGGCGGTCAGCAAACAGCTGCCTGCCGATTATCAGCCATAACAGATAGCCAATTACCCCATATATTTCCGTCATCACAAGCAGAAACAGATTCTTCTTGTCATTTTCCGACAGATTTGATTTACCGATCAGGTTCCAGATTGTTTTTTTCATAAGTAATTACTCCTAATGTGATGTCTTGAAATCGTGGTCGATGATGTTGATCAGATGGTCGCCGATCCTCTCCACGTCATTGGCCAGCTTGATGAACTGGGCACCGGCTTCCGCGGTGCACTGGCCGTTATTGAGGCGGGCGATGTGATTCTGGGCCATCTGACGGGTCAGAGCGTCGATCTCATCTTCCAGCTTCATGGCGCTCATGAAGGCGATCTTGCTGTTGGTTTCATAACAGTTCATGGTCTTTTCATAAAGGGTGTTGACGATCTTTATCAGTTCATCAATTTCCTTCAGAGCGGTCTGTGAGAGGCTGGCCTCCTGCTTCTTCAGGTTGCCGGCGTATTCGGTGATGTTTTCACTGTAGTCACCGATCCGCTCTATGTCGGCAATGGCCCGGTGAGTGGTAGCCAGGAAGCGCTCATCCTTGCGGCTCAGCGAGCCGCTGCCGGAAAGCTTGACGACATACTCAACCAGTTTCTGATTCAGGAAGTTGAGTTCCCTTTCATTCCGCTGGAATTCCTCCAGATTGGAAAGGTCCTGAGTGGTCAGCATCCTGATGGAGGCATTGAAGTTGTTCATGGCAATGGCAGCCATGTTGACGATCTCCTTCTTGACCTGGGAAACGGCCAGGGACGGCGATTTCAGCATGTTTTCATCAACGAAGTAGAATCTTTCGCTCTCAATTTCATCATCCTTATCGGGGATCAGACGGACGGACAGATTGACCAGCATATCAGTAAGCGGGATGACGATGATAACCGAGACGATGTTGAAGATGGTATGGAACATCGCCAGCTGCACGTGCGGTGCCGAGAACATTCTGCTGAAGAGGATGCCCGTAGACATGGCCCCGCCGGAAACGCTCTTGACGATCGTATCAACGACATAGACGATCAGGGCGCCGCCGGTATTGAAGATCAGCTGGATCAGGGAAGTCCGCTTGGAGTTGGTGTTGCTGGACATTGCCGCCATCAGACCGGTAAAGCAGGTACCCACATTGGCGCCCAGGGTGATGTAGATGCCCTGTTCCAAAGAGATCAGCCCGGTAGCGACCATGGTGATCGCAATCGAGGTCATGGCCGCGGAACTGTGAATGATCGCCGTGATCAGCGCCCCGGCCACGATCAGCAGCATCCCGCTGTTCACCGAAGCCAGGAACAGTCTCAGCTCTTCCAGCTGGGCAAAGGAACTCATCGAGGAAGACATCATGTTCAGACCGCAGAACAGCATGCCGAAGCCGGAAATGATCTGACCAACCTTCTTCCCGTTGTCTCCCTTGGCCAGGGAACTAACGATTATTCCTAAGCCGGCAAAGGAAGAGAAGATGGTATTAAGGCTGACGAAATCCGAATCGAACAGACCCAGGGCGACGATCTGGCCGGAAATGGTCGTTCCGATCTCACCGCCGAAGATGATCGTGGCAGCCTGCCGCAGCGACATGATCCCGGCATTGACAAAGCCGATGGTCATGACCGTAACGGCACTGGAACTCTGGATCAGCACGGTCGCCAGGGCACCGATCAGGATGCCCACGATCCGGCTTTCCGAGATCCGGGTAAAGACCTTCTTGAGCCCGTCAGAGGAGACGGCCTCAAGATTGCTGCTGATGATCTTAAAGGCTATGAGATAAATGCCGATGCCTGCGCTCAGTTTAAGCAGGTTCTCAATTATCTGTGTTGTATTCATTTCTGTATTCTCCAATTCATCAACCATAACATAACAGGCTGATGTCAAGCCCTCATCATAACAGCGTAAAGGATTTGTAAAATGCGCCGTCAAAAAAGGACTGCCTCAGCAGTCCGGTTATTATGCTTGTTCTCATTATGCTCTGGGGAAAGTGACGGTAAACTCGGAGCCCTTGCCCGGCTGAGACTTCATGGTGATGGTAGCGTTATTGAGTATGCAGGCGTGCTTGACGATGGAAAGACCCAGCCCGGTTCCGCCTACCGCCTTGGAGCGGCTCTTGTCGACCCGGTAGAAGCGCTCAAATATCCGTTTCTGATCCTTTTCGGCAATGCCGATGCCGCTGTCGGCGACTTTCAGGATGACATTTCGCTCGTCATTAGTGACCGAGATGGCAACCGTGCCGTTTTTGCGGTTATACTTGACGGCATTGTCCGTGAGGTTATTAATGATGCTCTCCAACATCTCCCGGTTGCCGTAGACATAAGCCGGTTCACCTTCCAGGGTGATGGTGATGCTCTCATCAATCTGCTTGCGGATGATATCAACGGCCTGCCGGCACAGCTGGTAAAGGTCCAGCCTTTCCTTCTGGATGACTGCAGACTCATCATCGAGATGCGACAGCTTGATGACATCCTCGACCAGCCTCATCATCCGGTTGGATTCAATGAAGATCTTATCCACGCAGTCGTTGCGGTCCTCTTCCCGCACCAGATCATTCTTCAGCAGTTCAGCGTAACCGCTGATGGCCTGCAGCGGTGTCTTGAGTTCATGGGAAACATTGGAAGCGAACTCCCGGCGGAACAGTTCGTTGGCTTCCTTGTAGGAATCGTCAAACATCAATAACGCCGTACCGATCAGCTCTCCTTCGGAAATGATCGGGCTGGCTTCCAGAATGTACTGCCTGCCGTTGATCCTGGTCTTCCGGGAAGCCCGCTGACTGTGGACCGTTTCCTGAGCCAGACCGTCAAAGAGATCATGCATGGCCAGCTGCTCCAGTTTTTCGCCGATGATGCTCTCGTCAACGCCCAGCAGGCTTTCGGCCGCCCGGTTGATGTCAACGATGACATTTTCCGTATTTATCAGCATCAGCCCCTCATTCATGTTAGCGGTAATGGTCTCAAACTCCTGCCGGCTGCGCTTCAGCATTTCCTTGTCATGGCTGATCATCTTCTGCTGGGAAGAGATCTTGTCCATGATCGGCCTGATCTCCCGGTAGTATTCTCCCGGCTGGGGATCGTCAATGTTCAGTTCATTAAGCGGCTTGACGATGCGGTTGGTCAGATGATAGGCGATCAGCAGCGACAGCCCGGAAATGAAGACCATTACCTGTAAAAGCGGCTGAACGACGCTGGAAAGAGTGTTGATGAAGGATGGATAGGTGCTGGAAAGCCGGACGATGTTGCCGTCCGCCAGCAGAATGGCCGTATAGATGGCCTTTTCCATCAAGGTCGAAGAGCGCCGGATGCAGTTGCCGTATCCGGTATTGAGGGCTTCGATGATCTCCTCACGGTTGAGGTGATTGTCCATGGCGGTGATGTCATTGCCGCTGTTATCGTAGATGACCTTACCGTCGTGGTCGATGACGGTAATACGGTAATCCGACTTGTCCAGACCGTCAAGAAAACTCAGGCCGAATCTGGTTATGCCATGGGCAATGACCTGTGTTTCCGCCTTCAGGACTTCGGATTGCGAAGCGGTAAAATTCTGATAGGTCTCATCCACCACGAAGACCGCGGTAGCGATCAGCACGGTAAAGGCGACCGCCAGGATGCTCTTGAGAATCTTAGAGGCCATTGTGGCCCTCCTTGAGGCAGTAGCCTACGCCATGTACGGTCCGGATGTCGTTGCCGGAGGGCCCCAGCTTGCTGCGCAGGGTGCCGACATGAACGTCTATGGTCCGGGATTCACCCAGATAGCTGGTACCCCAGACCTTGTCCAATAACTGCTGGCGGGAAAGCACGATTCCGGGGTTGCTCAGAAAGCAGCGCAGAAGATCGAATTCCTTCAGGGTGAGTTCGATTTCCTGCCCCTCGACGGTAACCGTGCGCCTCAGGGTATCCATCCGGATATTCCGATATGCCAGTTCCTCCTGGCTGTTCTGGCTGTTTCTTCTTAAGACCGCCTTGACCCGGGAAACCATCTCCATCATTCCAAAGGGCTTGGAAAGATAGTCGTCAGCCCCGGAATCCAGACCGACGACCCGGTCAAACTCGCTGGTCTTGGCGGTTTCCATGATCACCGGAATGTCCCGGTATTCCTCATTGTTCTTCAGTTCACTCAGGATCTCCAGCCCGCTCTTGTCGGGAAGCATGATGTCCAGCATGATCAGCTGCGGTTTCTTCTGCGCCAGCGCCCGGAAAAAACCGGAAGCATCCGCAAATCCTTCCGCTTCATAGCCGGAGATCTTCAGGGTATAGAGAATCAGTTCTCTGATTGACTTGTCATCTTCAACGCAATATATCATACAAGGATACTATACAATAAAGTGCCGGAAAACTTGTAAAGGATTTGTAAAGCCGAATGTGCAGATCATGAAACAACCCTCCTGAGACCGGCTTTCTGATGGCAAAGTCTTCAATGTCTTTTCTTATCATGTTAGCAGGGGTGCTATAATGATGGCGCCGTCACTGATTGAAAAGACCGAAGTCGTATTCTTTAAGATGGCCCGCTATTGCGAAACTCACGGCATCAATTTCCTCATTCAGATCCCCCGAACAAGCATTGAGATCTAGTGCGTAAACCGGAATAAATTGTTCAGTCACTGACTTGCCTTCATAGAACACCAGAACCCCGCTTCAGCTGAAGCGGGGTCTTTATTCTCTCGAAGCAAGTCAGCAAGCCAGAATCTAGCGCATTCTCTTTTCAAAGCGGAACATGCCATCTGATAATTGACCGTCCACCGGCCCACCGCTGTCCGGGTCATTAAGATCAGGGTGATGGCTGTTGAAAAACTCCACGATGTGAAAACCGCAGCGGTTGACATAGAAGTGGATGTTTCTGGTCTCAAAATAGGGCGTCAGTGTTTCCCATGTTCTTACTTGCGGGTACATCTTTTCAATCTGACACCAGGCTGCGTATCCTATTCCCCGGCTGTGAACATCAGGGTCGACAAACAGGATCTCCAGATTGCCTTTGTCCTTTTTGATGCAGACGATAACTCCGCCAACGGGATTGCCGGCCTGCATGATCCGGTAGGCTTCACCACTGTCAATGGACTGTTCGATCGTTTCCCGGGAAATGATCTCTTCTTCTTCCTCAAAATGATCATCTCTCAGGCCGAATTCTTCGGTAGCTCCATACTTGAACGCCTTTTGGTTAGCCTTGATGAATTGTTCTCTGTCTTCTTCCCTTAACGGGACCAGTGTTACCTGTGTTTTGCTCATCTTACCTCCTGTCTGCCGGATAAATAAAACCCGGCGATGCAAAAACATCTTACCGGGCTCACCCGACATCTTATCCAACAGGCGGCCTGCAGGCTTTTCAGCCTACGATCCCCTGTGCTACGGCACACTGTCCTCCGATGCACGTTAATTGTAGCATTTATATCTCTGCGTTGCTACCACATAATAAAGGTTATAACCGAACATAAGAGGCCTCACAGCCTCTATGTTGTTTATTGCTGAGCCTCAGGTTTCCTGAACCCTCATTCCGTTTTTGCCTTATTTAAAGCTCTTTTTTTGTTATATGGAATTTAGGCCTACACGCTTCCCTGAATTTCAGTCACACTTGTCTTTATTTGCAGATCGCATTTCTATCATATTCCTAATAAAGATACGGGAAAGCTGCATACATTATCGTTAATTGGCCTGATCTTATCAGTATTGTCTATTACTAATCCTGGCATGATTGGCTGATTATACTTAGACAGAACATTAAAATTTTTGGTTGGCTTGTTTGGAGAAGAATTCTTTTTTATTTCAACCGGATAAATGTTTCCGTTTTCTACAATCAATAAATCAATTTCTTTTTTATCAATGTCTCTATAGTAATACAGATACTCTTTTGGATTAATGCCGGAATTGTAATAACTTTTCACGATTTCACTTATCACGTACGTTTCAAAGAAAGCACCACTCATAACACCATTCTGCAGCATTTCGGCATTTGGCCACTTGCAGAGGTATGAGCACAATCCAGTATCCATGAAATAAAGTTTCGGTGACTTTATGATTCTTTTTGACATATTAGCCATATAAGGTTGTAAAAGAATGATTATTCCAGATGTTTCAAGAATTGAAATCCATCTCTTACAAGTGATAACACTAATTCCTACAGCGTTGCTGATGCTTTCGTAATTGAGTTCCTGCGCAGTTCTTAAAGCAAGTATTTCAATAAACTTTCTGAACAATGATTCATTATCAACAGAGATCAGTTTTCTTATATCCTTTTCTATATAAGTATCGACATACGCTGCAAAGTAAATGCTTCTGGGAGTTTCACCGGTAACAATATCCGGATATCCTCCCTCAAAGATCTTCTGAAAGATTTCTTCTCTTGTCTGATATAGATTATTATGCCTTTCCTTCTCAAGTAATAAAGGAACATTAACTTTAAATATACTTCCCTTTACTCCCATCTTTTCCATCTGAGTGAGACTCGACATCTGTAGAACTGCAGTTCTTCCAGCTAATGATTCTGCAATCTGGCTTTGAAGGTCAAACTGATTTGAGCCTGTCAGAATATACATCAGTTCTCTGGGCTGATTATTTCTCAGCCATATTCTTCGCTGCTCGTCAACAATTCTCTTTATTTCATCTAACAGTTTCGGTGCCTTTTGAACCTCATCAATAATAAGAGGCCAGCCATATGCTTCTAAAAAGCCCTTAGGATTGTCATTCGCCAGATCCCTGTCCGTAGTTGTATCAAGAGTTACAAAGCGGAATGAATCTCCAAACAAATAATCAACAGTCGTTGTCTTTCCGACTTGCCTGCTGCCATAAATGGTAACAACCTGAAAATATCGTGCAGTTTCCTTAATTGTGTTTTCTATGTCTCTTCTTATATACATGATTAGATCCTCGCAAACATATTATATGGGTTTTTATCGATTAAAACAATAGTGCACTATCATTTTAATCGCTTTTAAAGACAATGGTCATACTACACCTTAACGGCCATCCAAAAATAGACAAAAGTCACAAGACTGCTATCGCATCTGTTTTTCTCAACAGATAATTTGTTAAAACTCCACCCTCCCTATAAAACAAGGCTTTTTTGCACCAAAAAGAGACTTTTCGGTCTCAATAATGTTTAATGGTGGAGCATAGGGGGTTCTCAGCGCAGCAAACCGCAGATATCCCCATCCTTTATAATTTAACCGAACCCGTAATAGTAGGCGATTCTCAGCAACAATAATTTCACTACTCTGATATTTCCAGACACCTTCCCCTGCAGATCATAATCATAGAATGTCGCTCCATCAACTATAACGCTACCGGGCTCGATCTTAAGAACTTTGAACGGTTCTTCTCTGAATGCAATCTTGGGATGTCCGGAAGACAGGTAAAAGAATCTGACCGCTCCCTGCGTCGTTGTAAAGAAGAAAGCATTCACAGCGATAAGCACCGCTGCAGCCAACAGACACAGTTTCCTTCCTTTTTTTCTGAAGCTCTCGATGAACTTCACGATTATGAAAATCATGTAGCAACTATAAACCAGGGCATACAGATACCCTGTATTGAACATCATGTTAAGCAGCGTAAAGAATGCCATGAAAGCATGAAAAAGCAGTTCCAGATACCTTTTGTCCCTGTCCTTCTCATAACTGCCCAGCAGATAGATCCCGGCAAAAACGATATAAAAGATGTTTAAACCCATCATGTGTCTGCTGATGGATGATGTCTCTATCATGCTTGTTATTATATATACCGCGATCAGAACGATCGGAACGAAAACGAGAACCAGTTCAAGCGTTCTTTTCGTCATGTCTTTTTTTCTGATGATTCCGTCAGCGTATTCAATGAGCTGCCTGGTTTCCTGAGATGGCTCTTCCGGCTGCGGCTGTGAAGACACCGTCAACAATCCCGTTTCCCAATCAAAAGACACCTTCCCCCGGTCATACTGTTTCATAAGCGAAGTGATGTCATAAACGGTTTCACCAGCTTCATTGACAGAATAATCTATGTCTTTCTTCATTTGCGGTCTGCCTTGAAGCAGTTCGCTCAGGGAGACTTCCAGAATCTCACAGATTGGAATAAGCAGTGAAATGTCCGGCATGTAATTTCCGTTCTCCCAGCGGGACACTGTTTTATTGGTCACACCAAGACGCTCCGCAAACTGCTGCTGTGTGAGGCCTTTTACTTTGCGCTTTTCAGCAATGAACTGCCCTATTGAAGAAGTATCCATGAAGCATCATCTCCCTTTGATTACAGTTTATCCAATCAGCTGCCTGATGTCTTCCCCACAGACAGCGATTTCATGAAAAAAGAGGTCTTACGACCTCTGTAAGATAGTTTCCAATTCCTGTGTTTGTGTCCACTGAATGCCAAACTGTGTGTCCGCAAATAGACACATAGTTTGGAAACCAAAAAGCAGAGAAAACTCCCTCTATAATAGACTTGTGTGGTCTGTTATCAGAAAGGAGTTTT
>JAEEGL015218969.1_pt1 | contig 22313 bp, 27 predicted proteins | sample 9134231 | NCBI WGS metagenome assembly JAEEGL01 (sample SAMN16246548, study PRJNA631951) | gut metagenome | biome: gut microbiome; feature: rumen; material: fiber-attached | host: Bos | place: Iran: Karaj | collected 2018-10 | reverse complement strand
TCTGCTATACGGAGAGGAAATAACCATCGAAACGGCCGCGGGAATGGCCGTGCTGTTCTCCGCGCTGGTGATAATCAGCAGGAAGCAGAAACCCGAAATATCCGGATAACCGGAAAGAGACGTCCCCGCTGAAACAGTTATATCCGCACGCCGGGATTCTTTCCCAGGAAAAACCTGCCCCGGAGGAACCGCAACATGGCAATGCAGAAGAAACACGTCATCATCGCCGCCGTCGCCGCAGCAGCGGTACTGGCTGTATTGATATTCGCCATGGCTCATGACCGGCAGGATCCGGCCGCCGATCTCCCCGGATTCGAAATCACCGGCAGCACGGATCTGGACGGGAACATATTCGTGTCGTTCGTCTATACCAAAAACATCATAATGTTCGACGGAAAGGGAAATATCGTCTGGTCCAAACACGAAGACGTCCCCGACGGGATCCACGCCGGCTACTGGGATTTCAAAAAGCACGTGATCGGCGGAGAGATCTATTACAGCTACCACGATCAGAACATATACGCCGATCATTACGGCCTTCCCGGCTACGCTCCCGGCGAAAGGGTCATCCTAGACTCTGATTTCAGGGAAGTCAAACGCATAACCTTCGAACAGTCGGACACGGTCGGCAAGGGGCATCTTCTGGACGGACACGACTTCCTTCTGATCGATCTCGATCATTACATCCTGTCCGGATACATCAAGGATACCGTGGACAACGTGCCCGGATACGAGAAATCGTCCGTTGTTTATTCGTATCTCCAGGAGGTCGAAAACGGCGAAGCCGTATGGGACTGGAGAAGCATCGACTACCCGGAGCTGTACTCCCTGACGGTCACGGACGCCGTAGCCACCGCCAACGACTTCGGGAATCTGCAGACCGACGCCCCGGACTACGTGCATTTCAACGCCATGCGCCTGAACGGCGGCGGAGATCTGGTGTGCTCCTTCCGCCATCTTAATACCATAATGTGTCTCGACCGCGGGAAAGACACCGATCAGATAAAATGGAAGCTCTCCGGCAATGCCGACGAATTCGGGCTCTCCGTGGATCAAAAAACATCAAGCCAGCATTACGTGACCGTCGACGGCGATACCGTGGGCGCGTTCGACAACCACAACATTTCGGGAAAAACCCGTCTGGTATCGTACAAGATCGATACTGAAAGCATGGAACTGAAAGAATTCGAAGAAAGGATCGTTCCCGGAAAATTCTCGTCCGCGTGCGGCTCGCAGCAGAAAATTAAGGAAGAGACGTACATGATCGGGTGGGGCAACGCCGAAAACGATCAGATATGCTTCTCAGTATACGACTTCGCCTCGGACAGAGAACTGATGTCTATGAAGCTGGCCAATCCGGATAACTTCACCTACCGCTGCGCATATTACGCCTGAAACGGGGATTCCGTAACCGGGCTCCGGGGAGAGCCGGGGCCGGAAAACCCGGCCTCTGATGTCTGCGGACCGCGCGAAAAACAATCCGTCAGTATTAACTATAAAACAGCGTTCCCGTCACCGTGGTAAAATGAAGGTATTCTGGCGCGCGAAGACCGCTCTGATGTTCGCATTCATGACCGGCCTGCTTGTCGTGATAGGTATGGCCATAGGGTACTTCACCGGCAGCATGTGGATCGGACTCTACGTGATGCTAGGCATTTCCATAATAGTCAACCTGGTGTCCTATTTCGGATCCAAGAAGATGGCTCTCTCCGCGAACAATGTTCATCTGGTAACGCGCGAAGAGGAGCCGAGGCTGTACGGGATCGTGGAAAGCCTCGCGGACAGGGCCGGGCTCCCCATGCCGGAAGTCGGAATCTCGGAGGTCGCCATGCCCAACGCTTTCGCTACCGGGCGCAGTCCGAAGGACGCCGCGGTCGTGGCCACCAGGCCGCTGCTAGATCTTCTTACAGACGAGGAGCTGGAAGGAGTGATGGCCCACGAGATGTCCCACGTCAAGAACAGAGACATACTGGTGATGTCCGTGGCGTCAACCCTCGCGTCCATGATCTCCTTCCTGGCCAGAATGGGGACTTACGCCGCGGTGCTGAACGGCCAGAACAGAAATCCCGCAGGCATCGTCATCCTCATAATCGCTGATCTGACCGTTCCTATCGCCGCCGCGCTGATCCAGCTGGGGGTATCCAGGAGCAGAGAGTATCTGGCGGACGAATCCGGCGGAAGACTCACCGGAAGGCCGATGGAGCTCGCCAACGCCCTGATGAAGCTGGAGAGGGGATGCAGCTCCCCGAACAACAATTACGACAGGGACGCGTACTCCAGCCTGTGGATATCCAATCCCAAGGGACTCAGGGTGACTTCCGTGATGAGCAACCTTTTCAGGACCCACCCCAGCACCGAGGACAGGATCGACAGGCTCAGAAAACTCGACCAGGAGCTCAACGGATACTGAATTCCGGGACAAAAACCGGTTTAACTGGGCATATGAGCGGATTGTCTGCGGGAGAGCGCTCTCTGGGATGTCTCTTCGGAGGGGCGATCGGAGACGCGTTCGGATATACGGTGGAATTCTCCGATCTCCGGTCGATAAGAGAGAAATTCGGAGAGAAAGGGATCGCTGAGCCGGTGCTTTCCGGCGGAAAATACAGGATATCGGACGATACCCAGATGACCCTCCTCACCGCCGACGGCCTGCTCACCGGAGAGACCAGATTCTGCTGCAGGGGCATAGCGTCCTCTCCCGCTGATTACGCGTATCCGAAATACAGGCTCTGGGCGAAGCTCCAGGGATTTCCGGTCGAAGGACGCGTCCACAACTCCTGGCTTTTCAGCGACCCGGCCATGAGCGCCAGACGCTCGCCCGGAAACACGTGCATCTCGGAGCTTTGCTAGTACGAGTTCCCCGCTAATCCGGATGAGCCCAGGAACAGCAGCAAGGGATGCGGAGGTCTGATGAGAGCGGCTCCGGCCGGCATCGCGGCGCACCGTTTCGCGGATCCTGACGAAAAAGCCGCGGAATGGGGCGGAGAGATAGCCGCGGCGACCCACGGTCATCCTCTGGGATGGATGACGGCGGCCGTGCTGGCCGTAATAATAAACCGCATCATGTCAGGGGATGATCTGGAAAAATCCGTCTCCCGCGCCATAAGAATTTGCGAATCCAGGTACGAGGGAAACGGATACATGGCGGAGCTGTCCCGGATCATCAGCGGAGCCATGTCTCTGGCGGAATCGGACGAAGAGGATTCCGTATGCATGGCCAGGCTGGGCTGCGGGTGGACGGCGGAAGAGACTCTCGCCATGGCCCTGTTCTCGTGCGCCAGGCACCCGGATGATACCAAAGAATGCCTCAGATGCGCCGTGAACGTCACAGGAGACTCCGATTCGATAGGATCGGTCGCGGGAAATATTTCGGGGGCTTTAGCCGGCATAGACGCCGTGGAAGAGGCGTTCGACATAAGCAGAATCGAATGCTTCGATCTGATAAAAACGACGGCCTCGGATCTTGCATCTGGCTGCCCGACGGACGGGCGGGTGCTGACCGACGACGGCTGGAGAGACAGATGGACCCGCTTATGAGATCCGCGCGCTGCACCGCTTTATCATCTGTTGACACTGCCCTGCACAGCCGCCCTGTTTCTGAAATCGTGTATAATGTAAAAATAACTGTCACGTCGAAATCATCAATAATAAGCTGTTTCTGCCCGAGGATAAGATATAAAAAGCACAGTTGTTAAATAATAATATTGATTGGTCAAGATATGGTCGTAGGGACATACGGGTCTTACTGGAACTCCTACTTGCCGATGTTCTTCGATAGGATGAGCAATCTGATGAAGAAGAACATGACTGAAGCTGTAAAGAGTGAAGGGATAACCAGCGCGCATGCAGTTTATCTGATTGCCTTGAGGCTTCAGGACGGACAGACCATGGCGGAGCTGTCTCATTTTCTCGATCTCGACCAGGCAAACACGCATCGTGTTGTAAAAGTCCTGCTGGAGAAAAAACTGGTCTATGACGACCGCCCGTCGCCGACCAGCAAGAAGTTCAGCATTATGCTCACGCAAAAGGGCAAAGATGTCGCCGACCGCGTGATGAGAACTACGGAAGAGTATCTGGACAACTGCTTTAAAGACATTGACGACGTTGAACTTACGCAGGTCAGGAACACTCTGATCAAAGTTCTCTCAAGGATGGATCCGGACCTTGATTCGTATATGTCCACGCCTAAATGGAAGAACCCGTTCTTCGTATACCTTGCTTTCATGCCGCCCGATGAGGAGGCCAACTATTACGGCATCGCACTGGAATCCAGATTGCTTCATGAAAAAAAGAAATGATTTCGGCAGGAAATGTCTGAACTGACAGTACGAGAATATTAAGATGACAAGTCCGCCGCCGGGAAGGAAGATAACCGACGGCGGTTTGAATTAATTTGCCCGGACTTGTTTCACTCCACGGCTGCCAGTAACTTGGCCGCACAGTCCGTCGCGTTTTCTGTATAAAGATCTGCCCCGATCTCGTCTGCCCACTGCTGGGTTACGGGAGCTCCGCCTACGTTGGTCAGGAGATCGTCTCTGATTCCGGCTGCTCTGAGCTTTTCCTCAAAGGTCTTCTGACCGACCATAGTGGATGTCATAAGGGCTGACGTACCGACGATTTTGGGTTTGTATTTCTTGCAGGACTCCACAATCTCATCGATAGGCACGTCTCTTCCCAGATTCTGAACATCGAATCCCTGTACTTTCAGCATAATGGCGCAGATGTCCTTTCCGATAGAGTGGATGTCTCCCTCGATAGAACAAATGACGACGGTGCCTTTTGTGCCTGATGCGGATCCGCCGGCTTTTTCGATCTCGGGAGTAAGGATGTCCACTCCGGCAGTCATAGCGCCGGCCGCCGCCATGATGTGAGGCAGGAACAGTTTCTTCTGTTCGAAAAGATCTCCGACCTCCTGAATGGCCTTCGTGAAGCCGTTGTTGATTATGTAAACAAGATCGGCGCCCTCGTCGATCGCTTTCTGAGATGCTGATTTGCATCCTTTTACGTCGAATTTCATGACGGCATCATAAGCCATCTTTGCAATTTCTTCGTCGGACATGTCACTGCGCCTCCAGCGCTTCCATGACGAGCCTCATTTCAGCCACCCTCTTCGATGCTTTCTCCTCATCGGAAGCGGCAAGAAGCTCTTCCCTCTTCTTGTCGATCATAGCATCGATCTTGGAATTCCTGTCGGCCGGAATGAGATTTTCCGAGGGTTTGCTCAGAATTTCCACGACTTTCTCGTGCGCCCTCTGGACAGTCTCCTTGGCGCCGGCGGTGGTCCAGGTATCGAACATATCCCTGTTGATGAGTTCGGGCCTGGACGGATAATCCACGTTGGACATGGTGTCAGGCTGCGCGAAGAAATTGCCTTCGCTTCCGACCTCTATAATGCTGTCGACCGCAAGGGTCGTTTCGTTGACCTCGATTCCTCTGATAGCGTACTGTATCATACCGATGATGTCGTTGTCGATGACCATCTGTTCAAACGATACGGACATTCCGAGCTCGAGCATGCCGGCTCCGTAAATGTTGGATGATCTGGACAGCATGGGAAGGAGTCCGGTGATGGTCTTCTCGTGGGCTGCCTGCGCGTCGGGAGTTTTCGAGTCGGACTAGGTGCCGGCTACTACCGCGGGGATGTGGTAATACTGAGCCAGTTCTCCGACGGCTGCGCTGATGAGAGCGAGTTCGGGCGAACCCACCGGCGTTGAATTGTTGAAAAAGTCGAAAGTGTTGGTCGAGCTTCCGTATATCACCTTGGTGCCCGGTCTGACCAGTTCGGCGAGAATGATGAGCGTGAGGACCTCGGCATTGTGCGTGACGAGCGTTCCCGCGAGATATATGGGTGTCGTGGCTCCGCCCATTCCGCATGACAGACTCATGATAGGCATGTCGTATTTGGCTCCGACGATAGCCTGACGGCATACGTTGGCATCTATCGTAAGCGGACTGGTCGGACAGGCTCCTGAAACAATGTACGGTTTCTCGATTACGTCCTGTATGTCCTTTCCGCGGGCGATCGCCTGCATCTCGTAAAGCTCGTCTACGAAATCAGGGATGGCTTCTACCAGCTGCGGTTTTAAGGAGTTCTTCATGACAGCCTGCGTCTCGATAAGATGCACGCAGGGGTCGGTAGCACGATCCATTGCCGCGATAGGCGCGGAGCAGATCCAATTGATGTTGTCGCATTTATCGACGATGGCAGACAGATCCTCGATGTCCTTGACGGTGGAGTCTCTGATATTGTATTTGCCCGGCGCCTCATACTCGATAATCCTCGTTCCGGTGGCAAAGGTCAGGTTGTGAACTACTGAACCGTCAGATACAAGTTCGAAAGCAGGATCCCCGTTGCGGTCGTAGAGCATAAATCTGTCAGGTGCCGACGCAAGCGCTTTTTCGGCTACTTCTGCAGGAATCTTGACAATATTCGTCTCATCGTTGACCTCGCATCCGTGCGAACGGAAAATCTCTCTTGCTTCCTTTAATCTGACCTGGATTCCGGCCTCGGCCATGACCCTCAGGGTCGCCTTGTGGATCATGTCGAGATCTGAATCGGACAATATGCGGAGTTTGATGTCTTTCATTTCCTCTCCTTCCTGCGCTGTTGCGCAATAATTGTAAGTTCATTCATATTATTTAAATGTCTTGACTAATCAAGATTTATATTGACGTATTAAGAAATAAGATAACTGTCCAGAGCACTTTATTTATAGTAAAGCGATCGGAGCAGCTTATTGATGCGAAATTACAGCTTTCAAAGAGTTGAAAGTACCTCGGATCGCAGTTCCGAGCGTCAAACTGAAATAATTTCCATACCGGATGCTTCATATTCCTCTTATAAAAGCCAGATATTATCAATAAAAACATCAAACACTCAACAATAATTGAAAAGCTGCTGTGCAGTATATTTTTAAATCGAAATATAATTAATGAATTGTCAAGTATAATTTTGATAAGTCAAGAATAAATATTACCTACACACATATTCTGGCTGAACACTTCTATCGGGGTAAAATAGAAGGCAGATTCGGAAAAAATGAAGAGGTGATAAAGTGGTAAGCATTGAGGAACTATCAGCCCTTACTAAGAAGAAACGTGTCAGGTGGGGTTTTGTATGGGGAATCCTGTGTGCGTTGCTCTGGGGATTCGGGTATGTTCCGGTCTCTGCGCTGTGGTCTGTCGAACCCATTGCCAGTTTCGATTATGGTATCGATGAATCGATAGCGTATCTTGTCATATCGATAGTGATAACTGCCATACAGGCATTGATCTTTGCTTTATGTCTGTTCTTACTATGGACAGTAGTAAGCGGAAAAGCCAGAGATTATGTGAGGACATGGTCGAAACCGCGTATCAGCAAGTGGCTGATTCTCGCAGGTTTATTCGGCGGGCCGCTGGGAACATTCGGATGCAATCTCGCGATAGGGTATATCGGAGCGGATTTCGCAGCGGCGATGGGATTATTGACAGCCGTAACAGGCGCGATAATCGGAAGGATCTTCAATAAAGAAAAACTCTCGAAAAGAGCCATCATAGGATTATGTATTATTCTGGGCGGCGGATTGATCGTATTGAACCCCGTTAATATGATTGATAACATCATGAATCCGGCATCGCCTGACGGGATCGCTCTCGGGTATATCGGATCGGTTATGATCACCATAGGCATGGGAATTGAGGGATTCGTCGTCTCCAGAGTAATGGATGTCACAGATTCCGATATCAGCGCATCGATCAGATATGCGGGAGAAGCGGCAATCTGGTTCATTATCCTGCTTCCCGTGACCGGATGCTTCATAGGATTCGGCACGCTGGCTGATATCCTGGCAGACTGTTTCACCAGCCCCGGATTCATGTATTTCGCTGTTTTGTCCGGATGCACGCTGGGTCTGTGCTATGCCGGTCTTTACAAATCCTATCCGCTGCTGGGAGTCGGACGTACTTTGAGCATAACTACTTTGTACGTCCCGATTTCGATGGTGGCATTGTTCGTGTTTATGGGACAAAGCATCATGTGGTGGGTAATCGCCGGAGCAATCATAGCAATCGCAGGAACTTTCGTAATGTACTGGGAAAGCGGCAATCTTGCAGATTCCGTACGTGATGTCAGAGGTGATGATTGATGGACTATCCGTGTAAGAGCCGTCTTCTGAGATATTTTGAGAACGGACCTCTGTGGGATTATGAGTCCGTAGACAAACTTGTATCGGAAGAAGGCAGAAAAGATGCATATTTCAGATGGACTGCCCGTTTCTGGCTCATGGAAATGAGCGGAGGCGGTGTTCTAGACGTCATTGAAGAAGGAATTGATGACGGATCGCATTTCGGAGAAGGAAAACTCATCTCGAAGTATCGGCTGACCGATTACGGGCGGATGAGAATAAAAGAATTGCTGGAGTGATTTGTATGTTCGTTGACGAAATATTCACATTTGAAAACGCCGACATTGTATTCGGAGTTGTAGTCGTCGCCCTGTACGCTGCCGTGCTGATCGTTCAGCGCAGCTTCAACAAGAAGATCTGAGTCCGCCAGACGGATTCCAAACATGCTGCTGTGCACCGGTTCGCACAGCGGCTTTAACTCAATAAACAGACTGCGGTCTGAAACCGGCAATCATGATAAGTCAAGATTTTAATATGTTAAACTGATGCTGCATTACTGGCCTGAATATCCGAAGGCATGTCCTGTCCGAAACAAACTTTCATCTGCATCACAAGTTTGAATGTATATCTTGCCGAGAGGGGATGAACACGTCGAAAATAGTAATCGTATACGGCAGTCCGCGCGATAATGGCAATTCAAGCACATTGGGTAAAGCAATAATGGAAGGGGCCATGGGCCTGTCCCTGAACACTATAACCATTCACAAACTCAATACGCTGCATTACACAAAAGGATGCCAGTATTGTGATAAATGCAAAGATTCGGATTTCTGCTGCGTAGACGATGATATTCTGGAAGTGCTCAAAGACATCAGAGACTGCGACGCATTGGTTATATGCTTCCCGCTGTTCTTCAATGGCCCGTGCTCTCAGCTGAAGATACTGATAGATCGCATGTACTCCTTCTTGGATAAAAATATGGTTCCGAGATATCCCGGGAAGAAGCTGATCATGGTTATGACTTACGATGAAAAAGAATCGGAGCACACTGTCGATTTAGTTAAAAAACAGATGACAGCTGTTTTCACTGAAAACTTCGGATTCAAAGCAGAGGGATTCATCAGCTACAAATGCGAGCACAAGCTCAATACTGTCATCAATGATAAGGCAACGTTGAATGCAGCAAGAAAGATAGGGGAGTCCTTATCAAAAGTCAAAACAGACCTGTGCTGACGATATTGCCGGATAACAGGATGCTGTAATTGGTTTCATTTGCACTGAACAAATTTCTGTATCTGCCTGACGGTTCCGCGCAGAAGTCCGATTTTGACTATATAGATCTGCTGTCAGAAAACCTGTCTTAAACTAACTTTGAATTCCTGACATCGGGATTCCAGTCTCCGTTTTATTCCGGAACAGCGGAAAGTTCGCAAACTTTTATTTATATCATGGGGTTCCACTTCAACAGGTAATAGAAATGAAAGCTTTCCGCTTAACCGGTTCATATGCAGATGTAAGATACGGAAAACAGCCCTTCACCGTCGAGATGGCTGCGGAAGACGAGTCAGCAGTAAGGGAAAAAGCCTACTCCACCATCGGAAGCAAGCACAAGCTCAAGAGATGGCAGATCGATATCGCCGAAGTTTCGGAGATTTCCGCCGACCAGGTTACGGACCACGTCGTGAAATACCAGATCGGTGAGTGAAATTGGAAGATTCCGAACTCCGTCAGACAATCACCGTCGCTGAATCGTACAAACAGAGGGTCGAATCCCTGTCGCGCCAGGTGCAGGTTCTCCGCGTTTCTTTAGACGAAGTTCACCTCGCATCCGAAGCGCTTAAAGCGTTCAGAAACGCGAAAGACGATGAAGAGATAATGGTGCCCGTCGGCGCCACCTCGTTCATTACCGTGAAAGTGACTCCCAACAGGAACGTCGTAGTCGATATCGGCTCGGGAGTTTCGGTGGAGAAAACTGCGGATTCCGCCCTGGAGTACATGGAAGCCAACAACACGGAGATATCCGAGGCCCTGAAAAGAACGATGGAGGCCCTCGGCGAAGCGCAGAGCGCCCTAGACAATCTCACCTCCGCGATCCAGCAGGAATATACAAACAGACAGAACGCGGTCCAGTAAGGAGGGTGAAAATGTTCGAGTCCCTGAAAGCTAAGATGAAAGGCTTCTTCTCGAAAGCCGAAAAGAAGATCGACGAAAAAACAGTCTATAAAGACGAGCCGGGACCCGAAAAACCTCCTGAGGACAAAAAACCCGAGGATACGAAACCTCCCTCCCCGCCCGAAATTCCGGAAACGACAGTAAAAACGGAGACTGCACCGGAGATTCCGGAAACTCCCGCGAAACCCGTGACGGAAACGAAGCAGACCGAGACCGTTCCGGAAGTCAAAGAGGAGAAAAAACTCTCCAGAAAAGAGCTTCTCAAACAGAAGAAACAGGAGCGCTCCTCTCCCGATACCGCTCCCCAGTCCAGATTCGGGGATCTGTTCGGGAAGAAAATAAAGGAGGATTCTCTGGACGAGGTTCTGGACGAACTCGAGATAATTCTTCTGGAAGCTGATGTGGCCTATCCCGTGGCGGAGAAGATCAAAGCGGGGGTCAGAGAGAACCTTCTCGGGAAAAAATACGACCGCAGCTATTCTCTGCAGGAGGTCGTGGAGCTCGCCGTCAAGGATGCCGTGAGAGACGTTCTCGAAATCAACGAATTCGACTTCGACGAATGGCTGGATGGACGCGAAAGACCCACGATCATAATGTTCGTCGGAATCAACGGCACCGGAAAGACGACCGCCATCGCCAAGCTGGCTTACCGCATCCAGAACAATGGAAAGACGGTGGTTCTGGCTGCCTGCGATACCTTCAGGGCCGGCGCCATAGAGCAGCTGGGGGTTCATGCGGAGAAGCTGGGATGCAAAATCGTGAGGCACGATCACGGCGCGGATCCTGCGGCCGTTGCTTATGATGCTATAGAGCATGCCAGATCCAAGAGGAAGGACGTGGTTTTCATCGATACCGCGGGACGCATGCAGACCAACAGCAATCTCATCGAGGAGATGAAGAAGATCGTCAGAATCGCGAAGCCGGATCTGAAGATCTTCGTAGGAGATTCTCTCGCGGGGAACGACGCGATAGAGCAGGCCAGAGTCTTCGACGCCGCTATTGGAATAGACGCCGTTATTCTCACCAAAATAGACACCGACGCCAAAGGCGGAGCGGCGCTCTCGATCGCCCACACCATCGGAAAGCCGATAGCGTTCGTCTGCAACGGCCAGGAATATCCGGATATCATCAAATTCAACACCGAATGGATGATAAACAGGATGTTCGAGTGAATATCCGCTGAATTAACAAAAACAGAACAGGCGGGATTTATTCCCGCATTTTTTTTAAAAAAAATTGATAAAACCGGTCCGGAGACCGGTATAATGATTCAGCAGCGGCGGATGATCGTGGTTACCGCGTTTCCTCCGCCGAGACAGAGGGTTCCGAGACCGACTTCCTTCCTGCGGTTTATCAGCGCGTAAAGAAGAGTGGTGAGAACGCGGGCTCCGGAGCATCCTATGGGGTGCCCGAGGGCGACCGCTCCGCCGTTCACGTTGAAGATATCGTCCGGGACTTCCAGAACTTTCTTCACGGCGCAGGAGGCGGAAGCGAACGCTTCGTTGTGCTCGAACAGGTCGATATCATCGATCTTCATTCCGGCTTTGCTGAGAACGTAACGCGTAGCGGGGATGGGTGCTTCCATAATATATTCCGGCTTCACTCCCCTCTCTCCGTAGGCCTCTATCACCGCGAGGGGTTTGCACCCGTTCTCCTCCGCCCATTTCCTGGAGGCGACGACAAGCGCGGAGGCTCCGTCGCTGAGCTGGGAGGAGTTTCCTGCCGTAACGATGCCGTCCGCTTTGAACACGGGCTTCAGTTTTCCGAGGACTTCCATGCTGGTATCCTCCCTCACGCCCTCGTCGGTGTCGAAGACGGTATCGCCTTTCTTGGAGTGAATGGTAACGGGAAGAATCTCGTCCTTGAACCTTCCGTTTCTGATGGCGTCGGCGGCTTTCATATGAGACTGGTAAGATAATTCGTCCGCGTCCTCTCTGGTCACATTGAACCTTTCTGCCACAATCTCTCCGGTGAATCCCATGTGCTGGTTGTTGAATATGTCCCAGAGACCGTCGTGAACCATAGCGTCCACGACCTTCTGGTCGTTCATCTTGTAGCCCCATCTGGCTCCGTTGAGGATGTAAGGCGCCGCGGACATGTTCTCCATTCCGCCCACGGCGAGAACGCTGTATTCGCCGGCTTTGATGGCGTCGGCGGCCAACATGAGAGCTTTCATTCCGGATCCGCAGACGGCGTTGACGGTGAAAGATCCAATCTCGACGGGAAGGCCCGCGCCTACCGCCGCCTGCCTAGCAGGATTCTGGCCGAGACCGGCGCTGATAACGTTACCCATGATGCATTCCTGGATCTTCTCGGGTTCCAGACCGGCTCTGGAAACGGCTTCTTTAACGGCGAGGGCGCCGAGTTCGGTGGCTTTGAAACCGGAAAGAGTCTTCCCGTATTTTCCTATAGGCGTTCTTACCGCGCTTAAAATGACTGCCTCGTCCATATAAACACTGTTTATACCATCGGCGGTGAATATAAAATATTGTCGATTACAAACTACGGCTATTGACGAACTCGACCGGCTGCTCTGTCCTCATCCTCTTCAGAGGCTTGGACAAATGCCTTCTCGCAGCGGTCGGAGGCTCGTACCATCCCGGAACGATCTGGCGTATCTCTTTTTCAAGAACCGGTTCGGAGGAACGGGTATGGCACTTTCTGCATCTGAATCCGGCTCCGGAACCTGCCGAAGCCATGGTTCTTCCGCATCCCGGACATACGGGATTGGATTTTTTAACGTAAACCGGAACGGTATCCAGAACATGCAGCTTTTCGATGTTGAGGGTGCGGGGAGATTCTCTGAGCTCTCCCATGACCTCCGCCTCGTCGCCGGGCTCCAGCCAGTCCAGAGCGTAGCGGAACTCTTTCGAGGGTTCGTAGGCTCCGCAGTCTATCTCGCCGAAAGGCGTGGAAAGGGTAATGAACACATGCCCTCCCGGGATGTGGCGCGCTCTCGAGACTATTTTTCCTCTGATGAGATAGGAACTGTTCGGAACCAGCTCGTTAAAACGGCGGATTATGTGATCGTCGGTCCCCTGGTTCGTCAGAAAGATCATCTCCCTCTCGATCGGCTCGGTTTTGATTCTCCGGGAGGCTTCCATGAGATCGGATTCCGAATCCCCCCTCAGACCGTACATGACCGGACAGGGAGTAGCCGGAACCATCGCGACCTTGCACGCTCTGTCCTCCCAGCTGTTGAAAGTCGTGGGATACGAATGATCCATATCGCGTATCGAAAGAGGATCGAACACGCGGGAAGTTCCCCATCTCTCCGGGGGACGGTAAGCCAGAAGCTCGAAGGTCGAATCCAGAGGCCTCCAGGCCATCCCGCAGACGCATCCTATCAGGCCTCTTCCGCACCCGATCTCGAAAGTCTTCCCGGAGATGCGCTCTATCTCGGGATCCACGTCGGAACGGGAGAGGATTCTCCTGACTCCTCTCCAGTAGAAGAGCTGCGACGGCTTCCTCCGTGAAATCAGAAGTCCGGGATCGGAATCCTCTTCGTGATGCTCGGCGATGTGAGGGATTATCCTTTCCATCATCTGATTCTCGTCAGGCTCGTAATCGGTGCAGCCGTCGTAGCAATAAACCGGATCGTTCCCTATGCGCCCGATCAGTCTCCGGGGGCCTTTCCCCTTCCCGAATCTCATCACCAGAGCCCCGTTTCCCCTGGTCTTCCACGGAACTGCGGGATTGAGACGGACGAGACGCGGATTCCCTATCAGATCCAAATCTGAAAACTCGCGGATTATCTCCGTCGCGAGGAATGTGGTGCAGTTGCCCTTCATCGAATCGGTGTCGTCCACGGCTACGAACATCGGAAATCCGATCGGAAAGGCCGTATTATATTTTATCAAAACATTTCGCCGCGGAAACAAAGAATATGGAATTATCTGAGGAAAAGTTTCCGGAGATCCCGTAATGGCCGAGCTCCTCCACTTCGTCTCTGTAAAAACATTTGAAGACATCGCCGCCGGAGGAATCTATGATAAAAGTATATCCGCTGGAAGTAGCCCTCACATCGTGTACAATTCCGGTATGATCGAAATCATCCATAGGATTTCCGGTGAAGACAGCGAACATGAGCACGACGCCGATAACCGACATTCCCAGCAGCAGATATTTATTCAAAAACGCACCGGAAAGAGAATTATCTGTGATTATTTGAAAAAAGCAGGGTGCGGTAAACAGTCAAGACCCCCACCCCACCATTTCCACTGGAACTCTGAAAACAGAAAAAAATTTTCTCAGGCTATAGAATTGATGAGACAGAGAACACCGACAAAAGCCGCGATACCGAGAACGCAGGCAGCGATAACGAGCCATCCTTTCACATGCACACCTCCGATGATTGAACTGAATATATACTACCCCTATATAAGAAAAATGACTCCGAAAGAAAAGAGGAAAATCATTATAATATAAAATCCGGTTCAGCGGAAACGAATCTGGTGAAAGGATTTCCGGTGGAAAAAATGACTGAATCGAATATTTTTACACAATATATGGCGAAAAGAAACCAGATCGTCAAGAATAAAAAAATCCTCCAGTCGTCGTATATTCCGGATAATCTCCCCCACAGAAAGGACAAAATCGACGAGGTCGTGGAGATACTGGCCCCGGCCCTGAACAAAGACAAACCTTCTAATATCCTTATAATAGGAAAAACCGGAACCGGAAAAACCGCCGTGATGAATTACATCGGAAAGGAGCTGAAGAAGGCGGACGAGGAGGGAGTCAACTGCTCCTTCATTTACGTGAACTGCGAAGTCGTCGACACTCCATACGGAATTTTGTACAACATATCCAACCAGATCATAACGGACATCAGCAAGAAGATACCCTTCACCGGATGGAGCCTGGATAAAATCCTGAACGAAATGTCCGTGTATATTGAGAAAGAGGATAAGATCTTCATCATCGTTCTCGACGAAATAGACAGATCCATTCAGAAAAACGGCGAAGATATATTCTATTACCTTACCAGCATCAACGAAGTGCTGCAGAAATCGAAGATTTCTATAATAGGCATTACCAACAACGCCAAATTCACAGAATTCCTTAACCCTAAAATCAGAAGCAGACTCGGAGAGGAGAAGATCATATTCCCTCCGTACAAAGTGGACCAGCTGAAGGATATTCTCTCCGAGAGAGCGGAATTCGCCTTCGACAAAGGCGTTCTTGAAGATGATGTGATTCCCTACTGCGCCGCGTTATCCGCCCAGGAAATGGGAGACGCGAGAAGAGCCTTAGATCTTCTGAGAATATCGGCGGATATAGCGGAGAGAAACGGAGATAACAAAGTCACATGCGCTCATGTGAGATCCGCGAAGAACAAAATCGAGCTGGATGCGGTTTCTGAGGTTATCAAAACGCTCACGGTCCAGTCCAAAACGGTTCTGATGAGCATCATTCTGAACAGCGAAGAGAATCTGGATCACATGACTACCGGAGAAGTCTACACCAAATACAAGTTCATATGCGAAGTGATAGGTCAGTCGGTTCTTTCGCAGAGAAGAGTCGCGAGCCTGATTTCGGAGCTGGATATGCTCGGGATCATTCACGCGAGGGTGAAATCTTTCGGAAAGCTCGGCCGTACAAAAGAGATAGAGCTCAACACTCCGAAGGAAATCGTGAACATGATAAAATCCGATGATATTTTCATCGATCTGATCAATTACAAGCCGCCGAAGCAGACGACGATATTCTGAATCTCTGATAATATTTAAAATTATAACAAATTTTAAATATAATTTTTAAAAATTATTTAACAATCTTAATTTCCAATAGAAATTTCTGCTGCTTTTTTATAAAACATCAGTTTCCTGTTGAAAAATTTCCTGAAAGAGATTTTTTATGATGTTGTTTATAAATTTTTCTATAAATTTCCTTCAGATTCCTGTCCCTGATCTGTCCGGAAAAAAGCGCCCTGTTCTTTTCGGAGGTTCCAGTGGAAATGGTGGGGTGGGGGGCTTACGCTCCTCCGTTCCCCTCGTTTTTCTTTTTCGAAAGATAATATTGGTAAGAAAGATCCGCGAAAGAGATCAGTCCGATCAGGGTAACTATAGTCATGATCAGAGAGGGAAGGCTGTTGGGCACGTATTTCAGATTCGCCGTGTTTCCGTTGGTTAAGAGTTTGATCACTCCTATCCACGGGACTTCGGCCGTCGGAACGGATTTTATATCGTCGATTTCTATAAGATGATTGATGATTCCGGAAGTCTGGTCGAAATTGAGGTTCGATACGGGATTATCGCCCATAGTGGCATAACCGCTGATTTTAGTCAGATTATCGAGATTCAGCGACGGCGATTTGTGAGACTGAGTTAAATTTCTGAAAGTAAGGATTCCTCCGAGATCGTCCGGATCTTTTGTTTCCACAGAGGAGCCGCCGATGTTTTTCGTGCAGAACCATTCTCCTTTGTAGTTTTTCAGCTCTTCGGAACTCCAGGTCTCCGTATCAGGATTCCAGTCCAGCCATACTATCGCTCTGTGTATCACCGGATTGGATTTGAAATCCCTCTGGTAAATGATCACGGAGCCGTAATCCCCGAACGTGGAATATCCGGTCTCCGTTCCTTTTACGTAACTCTGGATCACGGCTTTGTCTTTGTCTTTGACGATGACGAGATCTCCGGTATCGATGATTCCAAGCTCGGATCTTTCCGGATCGTGCTGCATGCTCTGAGAGGTAACCACGCTGAACGGGGTTCCCATTCCCGAATAGAGAATCAGCGAACCGTAGCTTCCGGCGATTATGATTCCCAGAATCGCGATACCGATCAGGAATTTCTTATTCTCGGTTTTCACGGCAGAGCGGATGTCATAAGAATTATATGTAAATGACCCGCGGGCATGTTCCGGATTTTAAAATTTTCAAAGTTCTCCGGGATAATCGCCGTTTTCCGGTGATTATGATATATACGAGATCGGTGATGGACGGTTATGACCAGGCCGAGCAACGACGAGTATTTCATGTCTATGGCGAAATTGGTTTCCTCGAGATCCACCTGCATAAGAAGGCACGTCGGCGCCGTCATCGTCAAAGACAAAAGGGTTCTCTCCACGGGCTACAACGGCTCCCCCAAAGGAACCCAGCACTGCGAAAAGCTCGGATGCATAAGAGAGCAGTTCCATGTTCCGTCCGGAACCAGGCACGAGCTCTGCAGAGGCGTGCACGCGGAGCAGAACGCGGTTATCCAGGCGGCTTATTTCGGCACCAGCGTCAACGGCGGCACTCTGTACACGACAACCTTCCCCTGTTCCATGTGCGCCAAAATCCTCATAAACGCGGGAATCTCGGAAATAGTGTATAACGAGAAATACGTGGACGACTTATCTATCCAGATTCTTTCGGAGACCAATGTGATCGTGCGCAGGTTCGGAACGGATGATAAAGAAGATATCCCGCAAGTGTGATCACTCTTCCGTTTCTTTTTAACATTTTTTATTTCCAGTCATCGGATACTTGTACTTTTTGTTACTAACAGTTAAGTACACCTCCCCTCTTACAGTGTCCAGGGTCTGGGAGTGTTGATATGAGCCGAACTGACATACTTTCGGAAATTAAGCAAGCGGAATCCAAAGCCGATGCCCTGTTAAAAGAAGCAGAGGCCAAAAAGAAATCCGCGATTGCTGATGCTCGTAGAGACTCTGTAAAGAAGATTCAGGACGCTGAGGCCCAGTGCCGCAGCTCTTTTGAATCCGCTATTTCCGCAGCGAAAGTAAAACTCGAAGCCGAGCGCTCCGGATTGCTTAAAAACGGCAATGACGAAGCAGCCCTCATCGAGCAGAAATCCGCGGTAAAAATACAGGAAGTTAAAGATTTTCTCAATAAAGAATTCGAGAGGACCTTAAATGTCGCTTCCTGAGTCGATGAGTAGGATTGTGATCGCGGGCAGTTTATCCCATATTGACGAGGCTATCGACGCTTTGTACAAGACCGGGGCTGTCCACCTGATCGATCATACCGTCGACGCGGATGAAGGATTTACCTTAGGAACTCCTCGCCCGTATTCTTCCAAAGCATCCGAAAGGCTGCTGAAGATACGCAGCATGGAAAAAGAGCTAGGTCTTACCAAAAAAACCAAGACCGAGCCCGTTCCTCTGGAAAAGATAAAGAGCCAGATTTCATCTGAAAGCGTCGAGCTTATTGAGAAGGAGATTTCCTCCGTCCTCGATAAGAAAAATGATCTCAGTCAGAGAATCACAGAGTTAAACGCAACGAAGAAAAGTCTTGAGCTTCTCTCCAAACTAGACATCGACCTCGATCTATATTCCGGCTACAAGAGCATTTTTTCTGCTGTCGGAACCGTTACAGCCGATCCAGCACCCGGCCTTGCAGGCATCTGCGAGGTTTTCAGCAGCGGCATAACGAAGAAAGAGGGCGGCGTCGTCGCAGTTTTCGCCAGGAACGAGGACAAAGAAAAGGTCCTGTCCGCTCTTGCCGAATGCGATTTCTCTGAGATACCGGTTCCAAATGAAACCGGTTCGGCATCCGCGGCGCTGGCCAAAACGGAACGCGAACTTTCCGCGGCGGCGCAGGATATGGAGAAAGTTGACGGAGAAATTCAGGCGCTTCTTGAAAAACACAAAGATTTCCTCAAAGCTTCCGAAGAAGAGCTTTCGATCGAGGTCGAGCAGGGAGAGATCCCCGTGAGGATAGCGACGTCGGAGCATTCGTTCGTCATGGACGGATGGGTTCCTTCCAAGACCGCCGAGAAGGTCAAAATAGACATCGAGGCGAAGGTCGAGGGAGTGTACGTCGAGATCCAGGAGACCCGCGGAAGATCGATGAAAGAAGTCGAGGAAGCCGAGAATAGATTCAAAGACGTCCCCACCAAATTCAACAACGGCAGAATAGTGGAGGAATTCCAGTATCCGACCAAACTTATGTCGGTGCCTAAGTATCAGGAGATTGACCCTTCGATCCTGATCGCGATTTTCCTTCCTCTTTTCTTCGGAATGATGATCGGGGATGTGGGATATTCTATTCCTTTTATCATTTTAGGGGCTTACGGCCTCAAAGTAACGCATCATAAAGACTGGCGCGCCATCGCGACAGTTCTGTTCTTCGGAGGAATCTGGGCTTTCATCTTCGGATTCTTCTTCTACGGAGAATGTTTAGGAATGCATTTCGTCGGAGAGTATACTCCCGGCGATGTCGAATACAGTTGGCAGTACCTTTTAGGTCTGGATAACCTCCCCTCCTTCTTCGAAGGCATCCTCCCCGGAGGACACGGAGTACACAAACTCGGTGCCGATTGGATCGGTTTCCAGCTCAAACTTTCTGTTTACATAGGCGTTTGCCATCTTCTCCTCGCATACTGCTGTGCGGTCTACAACAAAACTCTCCAGCACGGCTTTGTTCATGCATTCAAGGAGAAGGGCGGATGGGTCCTCAGCTTCATCGGTATGGTTCTCATCTGTTACGAACTCGCGATGCTCCTGATTTACGGCGAATCCTTCGATTCCATTTTGATCCCTATGGTCATAGGCGCGATCATACTCGCCGCGGGAGTAATACTCAACATACCCGAAGACGGGATGCAGGCTGTTCTCGAATTGCCGGGAATAGTCGGAGGAGTGTTATCCTACACTCGTATCGCGGCTATCGGAATGTCGAAAGCCGGAATGGCCCTCGCTTTCAACTACATATGCATCGGAATGATCTACGGCGGACTCGGAGAAGGCATTCTCGCGCTCATAGTCGCGTTTGCTTTGTTCGCGTTCCTGCACCTGATGATCTGGACTCTCGGAATTCTGTCCGCGGGTCTCCACTCCTTAAGGCTGCAGTTCGTAGAGCTGATGGTGAAGTTCTACGAAGGCGGAGGAACGGAGTTCAGTCCTCTTAAGGTTAAACGTGTAAAAACCATTTCAGATAAAGATAAAGCATAATTGAGGTATCATAAATGGCAGCAGCAGAAGCAGCAGGACTTATAGCAGTTGGAGCAGGACTTGCGGTAGGACTTACCGGTCTCGGAGCAGGTATCGCGGAAGGAAACGTCGGAGCGGCAGCAGTTGGCGCTATTACCGAGGATGCAAGTCTGTTCGGTAAAGCAATGATTTTCATGGTTCTTCCCGAAACCATCGTCATCTTCGGACTGGTTATCTCTATCCTCGCTATCTTCGTGATGTGATTCCGCCAGAGGTAATCTCATGGCAGTATTAGCAAACGTCACTCAGGAGATCATCAAGTCCGCGGACGAGAAGTCCAAGGCTCTGATGTCAGAGGCAGAGGCGGAAATCCAGAAGATTGCCGCCGATGCGGGCTCGAAGATCGCTGAGATAGAAGAAAAAGCGGCTGTGAAGCGCGATGAGGAGCTCGAGCGTCTCAAGCGCCAGGAAATTTCCAGCGCCGAGCTGGAAAGCAAGAAAATCGTTCTGGCGAAAAAGAAGGAGATTCTCGAGAGAGCTTTCAACCAGACTCTGTCCGAGCTGGAAAGCGCCCCCGCGGAGAAGAAACTGGAACAGTACAAGGCTATGGTCAGAGCCGTGAAGGACATTATCCCCAATCCTAAGGCTGTAATGTCCTGCAATGACAGTTTCACCGCCGAGGAGCTCGGAGTCTCATCCGTTTCCAAAGACAGCAGGATCGCAGCCGGTCTCATTCTTCAGAGCGAAGACGGACAGGTCGAAGTCGATATGCAGTATTCCACGATCCTCCAGTCAGTCTGGAACCGTGAGATCAAGACCGTTTCCGATATACTCTTCGGGTGAGTCAGATGTTCAAGCGCAGCGTAAGAAAAGGCAACTACGCTTACACCGTGACCAGGGTGAAAGCGAAGAAGTCTCATCTGCTCCGTGAAGAAGATTATGACAAAATGATTCAGATGAGTGTTCCGGAGATCTCCCGTTACATCAGCGAAGCCGGGTACCAGAAAGAGATGGCCGACCTGGCGGGAAAGTACGAGGGAATGGAGCTCCTGGAGCATGCGACGTACCAGAATATGGCTAATGTGTTCAACAGCATCCTCGGAGCTTCCCAGGGAGAGCTGGCTACCATGGTGTCCGCGTATCTCGAGAAATGGGATATATGGAACCTCAAAGTCATCCTCCGCGGAAAGTCTTACGGTCTCACCGGAAACGGAATCAAAGAAGATCTCGTTCCGGCCGGAAAAATCGACGAGGCGGCTCTGGACAAGCTGATCTCGCTTGAGTCCATCGACGATATTCTCAACGAATACTCCAGGATGGGAAAGGTGAAATTCCCCGCCGACGTCATCTCCGACTACAAAGAGAGCGGAAACCTCGGCGTCATAGAGGATTACCTGGACAAGCTCCACTACCAGAGGCTGCTGGACAGCATCAGTCCCTACACGCAGCCTACCAAGATCTTCCTCGATTACATCAGGAGAGACATCGACGTGGTCAACCTCAGGACTATAATGAAACTCAAGTCCGAGGGAATCTACGGCGAGAAGGTCATGAAATACTACATCCCGGGCGGAATGCAGATCGACTCTAAATTCGCCCAGCTGCTCGCGAACGCGGAAACCGTGAGCGCGGCGGCGGGAGACATGTCCCGTCTGGACGTGTTCGAGGAGTATATCAAGCCGGTTCTCGACTTCGACAACTACGACAACAAAGCCGTGGTGTCCGCGATCAAGAAGTACCAGGAAGATCAGGCTAAGAAGATGGCCCACATGTACCCCCTCTCGGTCCTTCCCGTGATCGATTTCATGGTCCACAAGGAGACCGAGGTAAGGAACATCAGGGTCGTCGCCAGAGGCGTTAACAGCGGTCTCGGAAGAGAGACTATCAAAGGATTGCTGGTGATCTGATGGAAATAGCGGTTATAGGGAGCGAGGATTTCGTACTCGGATTCAGGCTCGCCGGAATCAGGCGCGTGTTCGTGGCGAATCCGGACAATTACCAAGACAAAATACTGGAGGCGATGAGCCAGCCAACAATAGGTATCCTTGCAGTAGATGCAAAGGACCTCGGCAATCTCTCATACAACGTCAGGCAGAAGATCACCGATTCGATCCAGCCTGTCGTCGTGCCCGTCGGCGGTGACGAGAGCGATCTCCG
>JAEEGL011304208.1_pt1 | contig 22313 bp, 19 predicted proteins | sample 9134231 | NCBI WGS metagenome assembly JAEEGL01 (sample SAMN16246548, study PRJNA631951) | gut metagenome | biome: gut microbiome; feature: rumen; material: fiber-attached | host: Bos | place: Iran: Karaj | collected 2018-10 | reverse complement strand
GAAGATTGCCGAGACGGTACATGGTAAGAGCGCAGGTCCCGCGGCTAAGAACGTGATCTTCCTCTCTGCTGACGCATTCGGCGTACTGCCTCCCGTTTCTATCCTCACTCCAGAGCAGACGAAGTACTACTTCCTTTCTGGCTTCACAGCAAAGCTCGCCGGTACAGAGCGCGGCATTACAGAGCCTACTCCCACCTTCTCTGCTTGCTTCGGCCAGGCATTCCTCGAGCTGCATCCCACAAAGTATGCTGAGGAACTCGTGAAGAAGATGGAGAAGAGCGGCGCAAAGGCTTACCTGGTTAACACAGGTTGGAACGGCACAGGCAAGCGCATCTCTATTCCCGACACACGCGGCATCATTGACGCCATCCTGGACGGAAGCATCCTGAAGGCTCCCACAAAGAAGATTCCTTTCTTCGACTTCGAGGTGCCCACAGCTCTGCCCAACGTCAATCCCGCCATCCTCGACCCCCGCGACACCTATGCTGACGCAAGCATCTGGGAAGAGAAGGCAAAGGATCTCGCTGGCCGCTTCATCAAGAACTTCGGCAAGTACACAACAAACGAAGCTGGTAAGGCTCTCGTTGCCGCAGGTCCGAAACTCTAAAAAGTTACTTCTAAATACCTTTAAGCCTCTCCGCGCAAGCAGGAGGGGCTTTTTCTTTCTCAAAACTTAACGTGTCTCGTTAACAATCTTAACGTGTTAAGTTGGCCAACTTAAAGTGCCTCGTTCGAAGAATTAGCTGGTAACTCCGACGAACGAGGTTGCGCGTATATGTGTGTGGGCAAAGGCGAAAATCCTGAAGATGTTTGTTTTTCTTCAAGGGATTGTCTTATAAGTCGAGATTTTTAACTAACTTTGCACTCCGTTTATGAATGCAAGACAGATTAAAATACGCGATTACGACTATCCTTTGCCTGACGAGCGAATAGCGAAGTTCCCTTTGCCTGAGCGAGACAGCAGCAAGTTACTCGTCTATGAAGGCGGGCATATCAGCGAGACTCTGTTCCGTTCTCTGCCTCCGCTGCTGCCCGAAGGAGCACTCATGGTCTTCAATAACACACGTGTCATTCAGGCAAGACTGCACTTCAGGAAGTCCCCCCACCCCCCTTTAGGAAATAAGATTCAAGATTCTAAAGAACTACCACAAGTTGGAAGTAGTGCCGGGGCTTTGATTGAAATCTTCCTCCTTGAGCCTGCGGAGCCTGCTGAGTATCAGGAGAACTTCGCCCAGAAGGGTCGTTGCTCGTGGTATTGCCTTGTGGGAAACCTGAAGAAATGGAAGGAAGGCAAGCTGACGAGGGAATTCACAATTCACGATTCTCAATTCATAATTTCTGCTGAACGCAAGGGCATTCATGGCACAAGCCAGCTGATTGAGTTCGCTTGGGAAGCCCCTACCCTGCCGTCCCTTAAAGAGGAGGAGAGTCCTTCCTTCGCTGAAGTCATTGACGCCATTGGTGAACTTCCCATCCCGCCTTACCTCAACCGCAAGACGCAGGAGAGCGACAAGACAACCTATCAGACGGTCTATTCCAAGATAAAAGGCTCGGTGGCTGCGCCTACGGCAGGGCTGCATTTCACGAAGCGTGTGCTTGCGGACATTGATGCCCGTGGCATAGAGCGCGAAGAGGTGACGCTTCATGTGGGTGCAGGAACCTTCCGTCCCGTCAAGAGTGAAGACATCGGCAGTCACGATATGCACACAGAGCATATTGCAGTGCATCGCCGTACAATCGAGCGACTGCTTGCTCATAACTGCGAGGCAATTGCCGTCGGCACGACAAGCGTCCGCACCCTCGAAAGCCTGTACTACATGGGTGTTTTAGCAAGCAGCCCCCCTCCAACTCCCCCGAGGGGGAGAGACCAGTCTGCAAGTCCCCCCTCGGGGGGATATAGAGGGGGCCGCCTTTCCCTTCATGTTCCCCAGTGGATGCCTTACGAATACGACAATTCACTTTCCACGAAGGAGGCTCTCGAAGCTTTGCTTCGCTATATGGACGAGCGTGATGAAGAAGTGCTGCACTCCAGCACGCAGATTATCATTGCCCCGGGCTACAAGTACCATATTGTCCGCCGTATGATAACAAACTTCCATCAGCCACAAAGTACCTTGCTTCTCCTTGTCAGCGCCTTTATCGGCGAAGCCTGGCACGACGTCTATGACTACGCCCTTGCCCACGACTTCCGCTTCCTCAGCTACGGAGACAGCTCGTTGCTGACAATCGACACATAGGCGACTGGTTTATGATATGGTGATGGTGCGCGAACCGTCTTCGCAGACTTCAATCTTGACCTTGACGGTATCTTCGGGAAGAAGTTCCTCCACAAGTTCCGGCCACTCGATGAAGCAGGGACTTCCGCTATAAAAGTATTCCTCGCAACCTATGTCGTAGGCCTCGCGAAGGTTCTTGATGCGGTAGAAGTCGAAGTGATAAACACATTGAACATTGAACATTGAACATTGAACATTATTTCCATCGCGCCCAGAATGGTCAATGGTGAATGGTGAATGGTCAATGTGATACTCGTTCACGATTGCGAAGGTGGGGGACGTTACAACATCCTCGACACCCAAAGCCTCACAAACGGCTTTGATGAAGGTCGTTTTGCCAGCTCCCATCTTGCCGTAGAAGGCAAAGACTTTCCGCTCGCCCATCGCCTTGACAAACTGCTGCGCAGCAGCCGCCAAACCTTCGATGTTTTCTATTCTTATATTCATTGAGTTCTAAGCATTAAATCCTCCCCCCTACGGGGGAGTTAGAGGGGGTCTTTTACCTTTTCTTCCCTCTCAAAGTGATGAGCGGGATAAGCATTTCCTCCATACTGATACCGCCGTGTTGGAAGGTGTCCTTGTAGTACTGCACGTAGTAGTTGTAGTTGTTGGGATAGGCGAAGAAGTCGTCCTGTGTGGCGAAGATGTAGGCCGTGCTGAGGTTGGGACTTGGCAAACCAGCACGCATGGGTTCCTTTATCTCGAAGACCTCCTTGACGTTGTAGGAGAGGTTTTTGCCAAGCTTGTAACGCAGATTGGTGTTCGTGTTGCGGTCGCCGATGACTTTGATGGGATTGTAGCAACGGATGCTGCCGTGGTCGGTGGTGAGCACGACAGTACAATCCTGAGAAGCCAGTGTTCGGAAGAGTTCGCTCACAGCTGAGTGCCGCAACCAGCTCTGGGTAATGCTGCGATAGGCCGCTTCGTTGCTTGCCAACTCCCTGACCATGAGGCTTTCCGTTCGGGCGTGGCTGAGCATATCGATGAAGTTAATGACCACGACATTCAAGTCGTTCTTCTGCAAATGCGGTATTTGGGGAACGAACTTCTCCACAGCTCCCGAATGGTTTATCTTGTGATAGGAGAAGGTGTTCTTGCGGCGGTAGCGGTCGAGCTGCGTCTTAATGAGCGGCTCTTCGTTGAGGTTCTTGCCCTCTTCGCTGTCTTCGTCAACCCAAAGGTCGGGGAACATCTGCTCTATCTTGTTGGGCATGAGGCCGCTGAAGATGGCGTTTCGGGCGTATTGGGTTGCTGTGGGCAAGATGCTGCAATAGAGGTTTTCCTCAACAGTAAAGGCGTCTGCAATCTCGTTCAACAGCACGCGCCATTGGTCGAAACGGAAGTTGTCGATAACGATGAGGAAGACTTTCTCGCCTTTGTCGAGCAGGGGGAATATGGTACGCTTGAAGATGTCGGGACTCATCACGGGCCGCTCCTCTGGCTTTTCCATCCAGCGCATATAGTTCTTGCGAATGAACTTGACAAACTCAGCGTTCGCTTCGCGCCTCTGCATACTGAGCATCTCCTGCATACCGCTCTCTGCCTCGCTCAGTTGAAGTTCCCAATAGGTCAGCTTCTTATATACTTCCTTCCATTCCTCGATACTCGATGCTTCGTTTATCTGCATTCCGAGGCGCGAGAAGTCCTGCTGGTAGCCCGACTGCGTGTGCTCCGTCACGATTTCCCTCTGCTGGATGTTCTTCTTGAGTGTCAGCAGGATTTGTGTGGGATTGACGGGCTTGATGAGGTAGTCGGTAATCTTCGCGCCGATGGCTTGCTCCATAATGTGCTCTTCCTCGCTCTTCGTCACCATCACGACAGGCGTGGCAGGCAGGAGTTCCTTGACGCGGTTCAATGTTTCAAGACCGCTGAGACCCGGCATATTCTCGTCAAGCAGGATGAGGTCGTATGATTTACTGTTTGACGATTTGCTATTTGCGATTTCGTCGAGGGCATCATAGCCATTCGTAACAGTCTCAACCTGATAACCTTTTTTTTCAAGGAAAAGGATGTGAGCCTTCAGAAGCTCAATCTCATCATCAACCCAAAGCAGTCTGTAAGTCATCTTATAATTTACGATTTGACGATTTACTATTTACAATTTACTTAACAATTTATTTCTTGGGGGAAGGAGTCGGAGGAGAGGGCTTAGAAGCCGAAGGGGAAGTCGTCGTCCTCTGTTCCTGTCTGTTCTTGCTCCTTGTCTTTTGCTTCTTGTTCCATCTTGTCCAGCTCGTCGGGGTCAAGAATCTCCAGGTCTGCCGGCGTATCTATCTTCAAGTCTTCGGGCACTTCGAGCGGTGCGAAGTGCTCTTCGTAGAACTCCTTGTAGTCGTCGAAGCTGAACTCCTTGCCTATCATCTTGAGGTTGTCGTCGGAGATAAGCAGCGTCCTTATGCCTTCAAGACGGGAGCGCATGTGGTCGTCGGCATAGAGTTTCTGGGCGTAGGCGTGTACTTCGTCGTACGAAAGGAAGCCCTTGATTATCATCATCGTCAGCCCTGCATCGGCTTGTATCTCTATGTCGAAGTTTCGGGCCATAAAATTCGTGAAGTTGTAGTGTGCCATCTCGAAGACAAGCATATTCTCGTCAAGTCCGCCTGTGGGATAGGCAAGCACGAAGTTGAAGTCGCAGTAGCGGTCGTCCTTGAGTGTTGGTGCGGCCTCTGTGCTGTCGGCAGCTTCGGAGCGTGTGCGGCGGCTCCAGATGCTGCTTGCATCATAGCGGTCGTCCATGAGAAGCCGTCCCTCGTCGATACCCTTCACGATAGCCGCAGCCAATTCCGAAACTTCTTCCTTCGGGAACTTCTCCACCACCTCACGAAGTGTCACCATAAAAGTGTCGCGCTGCCCGCTGTAGAGCGAACTCATGGCGCGGACGAACATCATACGAGCACGGTGCTTGCCTTCGGGGAAGTTGTCTGTGCTGAACTGATAGTTTTCCTCAACCTTGTCGTATTGCTCCTGCTGATAGGCGCTGTAGGCTTCGGCATAGATGCTGTCTTCGACGTGCTTACCCTCGCGAGCAATTAATTCGTAGTTGGGATTACCGAGCAGGGCGGCGAGTTTGGCATCCGGGAAGTCCTCGAGCAGGTAGCCGCGATATTCTTCTGCACTTTCCACGTCGTCCAGTCGCCCATAGAGCAGGAAGAGGTGATAGAAGACATTATCCGTGCCGTCGTGCTCTGGGAAGTCGTTGAGGAAGCGTATCATTGTGCGTTCTGCCAGAGGGAAGTTCTCGAGCTGCTCCTGTTCCTTGATGCCAGCATTATAGAGGGCGTCGCCAAGCAAGCGGTTCGACTCTGCCATCTGTTCCTCGGTGAAAGGTATTTGCCTGAGGTAGTATTCGCGCTCGTGCGGGTCGTTGGCCAGAGAGTCTTTCAGGGCTTGTTCTGCGGAAGATATACTGTCTGCAGCTGCTCCGCCCACACCTCCGAAGAGGCTGTCGGCTGCGGCTTCGTCAAGGTTAAGGTTCTGGTCTTCATTTCCTTCTATATCCTTGATGAGCGACTGCTTGTTGCTGATGCGCCAATAGTCCTCGTTGCGCCGCATACCCCAACGTTTCTGGAACTCCTGGACACCATTCTTCACCGTTGTAGGATTGTAGAAGTACCAATCGCCCTGCTGCTGACTGCCAAACGAGTTTAAGTCCGTAGCGAGGGCAGGCTTTGTGGCTCCGGCTGCATTATTCATCGCCATACCGTTTGTGGGGGCGTTGGGATTCAGAGTGCCGTTTGCTGCGGCCTTTTTTGCTTCTTCCTTCTCTTTCTTTCGCAGCTCGGCTATAACGCGGTCAATGGCTGCGAGATAGACTTCCTCGGGACTGCTGGCAAGGACTTGCAGGCTGTCCTGAAGCTTAATGGTGCTCAGGTGCGGTTCCAATTCGCCAAGTACCTTGCTGCGCCGTTCTGTTTCTTTATATTCCTGATGCTCCTTGTCGAGTGCGCTGACGCAAAGCTTGTACGTGCGTGCTGCCTCGATGTAGTTCTCCTGCTCCCAGTAGAGCTGGCTGAGGTGCAGCAGAAGTGTTGCTTTGTCGGGGCCGTTCTTCTTGCTCTCCTCCAAGCCTTTCTCCCAGGCATAGATGCAATGTGTGGTGTCCTCGTTGCTGAGGTAGATGTTACCCATCGCATAATAGACTTTGTCGAGGTAGTCCTTGTTTTTGTCGCTTTTGGCCATACGCTTTAGGCGGGCAATCATCTGGCGGAACTTGCTCTTGTCCATCACCTCGGTTTGCATGATGCGGGCGTTGAAGGCGACTTCGTAAGGCGGATTGGCACGAATAACTTTGGAAAGCGCTTTGTAGGCCAGAGTGTCGTTTCCCGTCTCGTGATAGAGCTGGGCAAGCAGGAAGTTTAGGCGTGCTTTGGGCAGCTTGCCGCGAGTCGTGCTGATGGCGTTTTTCAGGTGCGGAATAGCTTCCTTGTATTGGTGGGTAAGGATGTAGTAGCCAGCCTTCGTATTGTCGAACTCCGCCTGCCCCTTGCGTGTAATGCTGTCGCGCTTCATCTTGTTCAGCAAGTCTTCTGCATCGTAGGGCCAATCCAGAGCCACATAGCAACGGGCCAAACGCGCCTTTGCCACAGAGGTAATGTCGGGTTGTGTGCTGTAGAGGCGCAGGATATAGTTGTAGGTGGAAGCTGCTTCGAAGAACTCGCCTTTGCGGAACTGCGCATCTGCCATCATAAGCCAGGCGTGATAGATGTAGGGGTTGAACTCCTTCCGCGCCAGGTACTCTTTGTCCTTTTCCGAGCGTTTCTTGTTGCCTTTGATGATGGGACGCTTCTTGATGCTGTGCACCTTGATGGCCTTTTCGCATTTGGTGATAGCGGTCTCGTAGTTGCTCTTTCCCATGCCTGCTGTCGCCTTGTTGGTGCAGATATACATGGGCAGTATCTCGTTGAAGTTGTCCTTGTGGCCTTTGTTCTGAGCCTCAGAGCCTTCGAGGAAGGCCACCTGTCCATTGTAGAGTGTGTTGTAGTGGGCAGTCAAGGCATGATAGGCTCGTGTGGCAGGTGTGTTCTTCTTGATGGAGCAGGATACAAGAATGGTAAGCAGCACGATGATGCACATCATGCCGCAGCACTTACCTGTTCTGACCTTATTCTTGCCCATACTATAATATAACGCACGCGTAGGGCGATTTATTGCCTAATTATGAATTTATCAAGAGTAAAACTTCGTCTCTGAGTTCTTCGGGCAGGTTGACCCTTCGCAGTTCGAGGCTTCGCACCCATCCCGCCACTTCGTCTGTCCGCATGGTGTAGAGCACCTCGCGGAACTCCTCCACTTCCTCTTCGCTGTAGCTTGTCCGGCCACGGAAGCGGTCGAGTTCCTCGTCCTCGTAGTACTCGATATTCGGGTCTGCCGCCCACAGGCTTTCCTTCTCGCAGACCTCATGCTGCCCGCAACACACAAAATCTTCTTTCATCTTCTTTTTCTAGCCTTTCTAGTTAAACTAGTCAACTAGTTATACTAGCCCCCAACATACTTTGTTTCGAACCCAACTTTCCTTAAATCGTCCCAGAAGGCGGGGTACGACTTGCTCACTACCTCAGGGTTGTTTATCTTTATCTGTCCGCCTGTGCGAAGGCAAATGGGAGCCAACGCCATAGCCATACGGTGGTCGTCGTAGGTGTCAAAGATGAACTCCTCATACGGCATCATATCGAACTCCTCATCATAATTATAGCACCCATCCCACAACAGTTCGCTGTCCCTTTCCTCAAGTAAGACAATCTTTCCAAGCTCCTTCACAAGTGCTTTGATGCGGTCGGTCTCCTTGATGCGCAGGCTTTCGAGGCCCACGAGTCGGAAGGGAACGTCGAGCATAGCGCACGTTACGGCAAAGGTCTGAGCCAAGTCGGGCTGGTGAGTGAAGTCCTGACTGAAGTAGCAGGTGATGTTCTGGTTCTTGTTGAGCCTGATGACTTCCGTTCCGTCGGGTTCGAAGTAGTAGCTGGTCTCAACCCCCAGCTCGCTCATCATACGATACACCTTGCTGTCGCCTTGGATGCTGTCGTGGTGAAGGCCGACCAAATCCACTATGGCATTTGGGTCACGCGTAAGGGCAACCATCTCGTACCAATAGCTGGCTGCGCTCCAGTCGCTCTCAATCTTGTAGGGTCGCTGGCGGTAAGCCCCTGGCTGCACCTCTATGACATTTCCGTCCGTCCACTCGACCGTTGCCCCGAAGTCGCGCATCATACTGATGGTCATTTCCAGATAGGGGCGGCTCGCAATCTTTCCCGTCAAAGTGAGACGCAAACCTCCCTGCAAAGTGGGGGCTATAATCAGCAAGGCAGAGATGTACTGCGAACTCACATCGCCCGCAACTGTCAGTTCTCCGCCCTTCAGGTTCTTGTGCCCCACGATACGCAGCGGCGGGAAGCCTTCTTCACCTTCGTATTCAATCGAGGCTCCCAACTGGCGCAAGGCATCCACAAGAATACCGATAGGACGGTGCTTCATGCGCTCCGTACCTGTGATGATGTGTTCGCCGGGCGTCACGCTCAGGTAAGCCGTCAGGAACCGCATCGCCGTACCTGCGGCACCGATGTCAATAGGCAGCCCCCCTCTTTCTCCCCCATAAAGGGGAGAACTGGGAGCGGCGAGGCTGCGGGGTTGAATCCTCCCCCTTATGGGGAAGATAGAGGGGGTCTTTAGGGCGCGGAGCATCACTTGTGTATCGTCGGAATCCGACAGGTTCTCTGGCAAACTTGTGCTCCCGCTCAGGGCATTAATGAGCAGCGCACGATTGCTGATGCTTTTGCTTGCAGGCAGCACGATACGGCCTCTAAGCTGTTTCCCGGAACTTATCTTTATACTGTTGGACATAAGCAGCAGGTTTTACACTTTTCACGAATCTCTTTTCGCTAAATCATGGTACAAAAGTACAAAAAAACGAGGAAAAGCAAAAATTTTTCTCTTTTCACTTTTCTCTTTTCACATTTTGTCGTATCTTTGCACCCGCAAACGTAAGGAACGGGATGTAGCGCAGTTGGTAGCGCACACGTCTGGGGGGCGCGAGGTCGCAAGTTCGAGTCTTGTCATCCCGACCTTCAAAAGGAGCCGAAAGCTTGATTAGAAAGCCACCGGCTCCTTCTTTTATGCCTGCACCTGACGCAAACTTAACGTGTATCGTGGGGCAACTTTACGCGTGTCGTGGGCAATCTTAACGTGTGTCGCGGTTATCGCATAAGAAACGCTCCTGCATGTGTTCTCAAACGCTCCTGCATGAGATGGCCAACGCTCCTGCATGTGTTGTGAATCTCAGCGTAGTGTGTGTGTTACCCCTCTTTCTGCCACCAAATTAGCCATTATGCCGCATTTCCCCTTCCATGAGATGACAGGATGTTGAATTTCTTTGTTGCTGATTTGTGCGCCAAGTATAGGAAAAAACATCGGAATGAGCGTCTCAAGCACGTCTTTTGAGGCCTAATAGAGGGGTAATTCGCAGGATTCTGTGACGTTTGAGACCTCGTCAGTCTTACCAAATGAGTTATAATTCTCTGCTTTATAGTGAGTTAAAAGTTTACTGATACTGTTTAGCGTCTCAGTCTCAGTTGTCTCAGTTGTTTTTAAAGGGGGTATCTACATCTCTCTCTTATCTATTTATATATTATATATATTTAATAATCAATAAGTTATAAGTAATATAAGAAAGAGATTCCGATGTAGAAGGTACCTTTTTTTAACTGAGACAATTGAGACAACTGAGACGGACAACAAAAAAAGAACAGCGCCCCGAAAGGTGCTGCTCTTCTTGTCTTGGATGTAAGGTTGCCTCTGTTTATGAGACTTCGATGGCCTTGCTCAGCTTCTTCACTTCCTTCTCCATCTTAGGCATTGTGACGGTCAGGATGCCGTCCTCAACCTTAGCGGAAATCTTGTCGCGCTCCACATCATCGGGCAGCGTGTAGATCTGTTCGTAGTTCGAGTATGAGAACTCACGCCTCAGATAGTGGTGGCCTTTGTCCTCATGCTTGTGTTCGCATTTGTTCTCGATGGCGATGGACAGGTTGCCTTCGTCGTTGATGTTCACGCGGCAGTACTCTTTCTTGATGCCAGGAGCTGCAAGCTCCATTGTGTAGGCTGTTTCACTCTCCTTCACATTGACTGCCGGTGCTGTACTGTTGGCACGAGGCATGAAATCGGTGTTCAGGAAATCTTCAAACAAAGTTGGCATCCAACTGTTCTTAAACATTACTGGTAACATAATCAATACCTCCTAATTTTTAGTTTAAAGTTTATGGTTTAATGTTTCTTTGATTGCCTTTGCTTTCGCTCCAGCTTTCACTAACAAGAGAGACAACAAGCGTGCCAATTGTGCCAAATGACCAGTTAGCGGACAAACGGCGACAAAGGAGGACAAAATGGCAGACAATGGTCAGTCCATAGTTCATAGTTCATAGTCCGTAGTTAGGCTACGCCCTGCAACTAAGCGAATTAAACGAAAGGAACAACTATGAACTATGGACTATAAATCGCTTTCCTGCCAAAGAAATACTTGCTCGTGCCGGTTTTGTCCATCAGCCAGGCGATTAAGAGGCTGCCTCCTACACAACACACAAGCGAGACCATCAGGAAGATAAGGCCTGTGGGGTCGAACTGCAAATAGGGAACGAACCGCTTGCAGAGGATGGTGAAGATGGGGGAGAAGATGTAGAGCACCAAGCTGTTGCGGCCAAGGAAACAGAGAAGCCCCCTCCCCGCTCCCCCTTTGGGGGAGTGCTTCAATGCCGCTGTCCCTTCCTCTGAGGCACTCCCCCAAAGGGGGAGCGGGGAGGGGGCTTTGTAAAGCCAAAGCAGGGACGAGATTGCTGTGTAGGCTATTAACGCGCCATATATGCTGGCTTGATTCGGGTTGACAGAAAAGAAGACCAGCAAGGCAAAGGCTACGACAGCAACCCAAGTGGGACGGAAAAACGAGAGGAATTCCGTGCCGCTCTGCCGGATGGCAGCTCCCGCAAGGAAGTATAGGGCAGAGGAAAAGGAGAAGGACCCCCCAACCCCCTTTAGGGGGAGAAGAGTGTTGAGGACATAAAAGACTGCAAAGTAGGCAAGGCCTATGATAAACCCCTCTACAAGCCTACCCCAAAGTGAATTTTGAATTTTGAATTTTGAATTTTGAATTGAATAATAGATTGCTCCGCAGATAATCAAAGTGTGCAGATACCAATAAGGCCCAAGGGGGTGCAGCAGGAGGCGGTCGAGAAAGACGGCAGGAGTGAGGTGGTCTATGTGCTCGTTAATGGGCAGCAGCGAAGCCATCACGATGTACCCGCTCTCCATAATTATATAAGGTATAGCGAGCCAAAGGAGTGTCCGCAGGAAGTCCTTCGGCGGCTTGCTGACATTCATCAGGTAGCCCGAAATGAGCAGGAAGCCGGGCATGTGGAAGGTATATACCACCTGCTTGGCAAAGGGGTGAAGCTGCTCGAAGTACACCAGATGGAAACTGATGACGAGCAGAATGAGAACACCCTTCAGGTAGTCAAGCTCCTTTATTCTCCTCAATTCAGAAGTCATAATTCATCGTCTTTCCTCTCCTTAGAAGGGGGGTGAGGCTGTTTATTTCAGTTTTTCAATAGCTCTCCTTAAGGATGGAGCGAGGGCGGGAATGCCATGAGAAATCGCGTAGGCTTCCAAGTCGTCGAGTTTCATTACCGACACATACTTTTTCTTCAGTTCCTTTTTCTTTTCCTTGAACTCTTTTTCATCCATATAGGCGTGTCCCGCGGCGTAAGTCTCGATGATGAACTTCATGTGTCCCTTGCTTCCGTTCCATTCCCAATGGTCCGAGGACATCACAAGGTCAGCAACTGTCGAGTTCCCTTCCTCATCAAGAGTGAATATTTCGTTGAATTCGTAGTCGTATTGAGTCTTTTCGCGGACCTTGAGCAGGCGTTCTTGTCCGAGCGCTTTATTACGATACATCTGCATTTTGCCAGCGTCGAGCGTCATATAAACCACGTCCTCCTCTGTCTCAATATAGCCCACAGTACCTTCCGGATTGCTGACTCTTTTCCTTCCTTTGCCTTCGTCGGCCAGCGTCACGAAGTACTTCTTGCTCATCTCGCCGCCCCTCAAAAAGTCGATTGCCCCGCTTTTGTGTATCTTGCCAGCCTTGAACTCCTGCGCTCTTGCACCCCAAGTGATGGCCTTACCCATACCAAGGCTGAACTCGCCGTAGCTTTCCATATAGCTTCCAGACTTGACTTTCTTCTTCTCCTTGTTGTAACTATTGGGCATAATGCCTGCGAGGTAGTAGCGGAGAGAGTCGTTGGCGAAGGCATAAACCCTGTAATAAGTCTCGACATAGACGAGAGGCTTGGGCACCACTACAATCTCGGCAAGATTGTAGTCAAGGTCGTCCATCGTGACTTTTCCGTCTTGCAGAGACGACACATCCACGAGTTTCGACTTGAAGGCAACATGAGTGAGTAGAATCTTCTCCGCCCCCTTCACGTCGGCAATCACGCCTTCCAGACTGGTCGTGCCAATCATATTGCCGTCCTCGGTCAACACACTCACGAGGTGTATGCCGTTGCCGTCGCTATCCACAACCTCAATCCTCTGCGCCTTTGCACTCATCGCAACCAAGCAGGCTGCCACCATAAACAAAAACTTCTTCATATCTGTGTGTTGTTAAGTATCTTGTTTCTTCTGTTTGTCAATTTCTGCCATATTCCAGTTCCTCCTCAGCAGCCATAGGCAGACGGCTTTCCTCTTCTTCCTGGCTGTAAGCGGTGGGCTTGTGTGGCCGGTATATCGAGAGGAAGTTCTCGTTGAGCCGCCGTTCCACCTCGCGCATGGTCTGCTCCATACGTTTTGCCGTCAGCTGGCATTCCCAGACCACGATAACGTGCCATCCGTTCTCTTGCAGCACCTCATAGTTCCGTTCATCACGCCTCTTGTTCCGCTCTATCTTGCCCACCCAGAAATCTCTGTTCGTCTGCGGAATCTTACAGCAGGTAGAGTTTTCAACCTCTTCATTTTTAACTTTTAATTTTTCATTTTTCACTTGTGGCAAAGCCACATTGTGTCCGTGCCAAAAGCATCCGTTCACGAAGATGGCCGTCCTGTACCTCCGCATCACGATGTCCGGCTTCCCCGGCACCGACTTCACATTCAGCCTGTAGCGATACCCGTGGCTCCACAGCCAACGCCGCACCTTCAGCTCCGGCTTCGTGTCCCTGCTGCGTATGTGCGACATACAAACGTGCCGCTGCTGTGGAGTCATTTTATCCATCGTTTCTCAAAGCCTCAACGACAATTCGGTCTGCCGGCAGCCAATCAACACAGTCAAGCTGTTCCTTGCTGAGCCATCTTGCCGCCTCGTGTTCTTTTAGCGTTAAATTCCCACTCTCTATGTGGCACAGGAAGCAATGCATCGTCAAATGGAACTTCGGGTAGTCCCATTCAACAGTCTGCACCAGTCGTTCAACGGCAATCCTCGTCTCCAACTCCTCCCATATCTCACGTTTAAGCGCATCTTCCGCCGACTCCCCCGCTTCCATCCTCCCCCCAGGGAACTCCCAGAAGTCCTTATAGTCGCCATACCCCCTCTGTGTGGCAAAAATGCGCCCTTCCGTGTCACAAATGATGGCAGCAACAACTTCTATCTGTTTCATCGTCCTTCGTCCTTGTCCTTCGTCCTTGTTCTTCGTCTTTATCCTTCGTCCCGTTCATCACACTTTAGTGTGCTGCATTTAGCACGACATTAGCCAAATCTGCCGCATATTCATTCATGTCGAGGCATTGCGCTCGTGTAATACGTGATGCACTCGCTTCTGCACTAAAGTCAGCATATGGCGCCAGCACCAGCAGGAAACCATCCGAACACCCTGTCAAGTCTCTGCCAGATGGGTAAATAAATTTTCCATCCAAACCACGATTAACAATATGTATCAATGGCAATTTCTCCTTGTAACAAGCATCATATACAGCTTTCTCTGCCGGCGATACGAAAGGCGAAACCAGAACCGTTCCTTGTCGTGCTTCTCTCAGATATATTGTCACCTCTTCTTGTATCTGCTCATCTGTCAGACGACGGTGGCAGCGAACCTGGAGGCGTTCAGGGTATGTCACTAAGAACGTATTGCCGACAGCAGTATATCGGTGTCCCTTCTTTCCTGCCCGGAAGTCATACACCTTGCACAGCCTGTTGGGGAAATGGATTTTAAGCCAAAGCCGACGTGGATTGTCATTCAGATAGGCTATCCACGTTTGTAGTTGCCCCTTGCGGAATAAGATGCGGTCATTAAATCCGCGCGAAAAAAGAGAAGGCTTCTCAGAACTGAACTCCTGAGCACAGGACGAAGAGTCATTCCACAAAGCATGAGAACAATTGCTCTTCCATGCAGCGATTATCTTACCTAAAGCATAATCTGCAGGGAGCGTGTCGCGGACATAGATTATCCCATGGAAATGATCAGGCATGATTTGGTAATGGAGCACCTGCACTCGGCATCCTGTCTTCTTTGTCGTTTCTGTAGCAATCTTTCGGAAAGCCTCAGCCACGTATGCACCCAAGGCCGTTGGCTTTATCTCTGCCGTATCCGGGCTGTTGCCCACAAGCGAACCTAAAACCCGCCTGCGTTCCACCGTCGTTACCGTAATAAGATAGATGCAGGCCGAAGTATAGTCATGCTTCTCCATCCGCCGCAGTCTATTATGCTTGACAGGTGCTTTTTCCATCTTATTTTGTTCCTTTTTCTTCGTTTTCTTTTTCCTGTTCCGTTCCTTCTTCGTCCTTTTCTTCGTCCCGTTCTGCGCACTTTAGTGCGATGCATCAATCCTAATGCATCAGCTCCTCCCATGTCGCAAACCAAGGTTTATAAGTGCTCCTGCCTCTTTCAAGGCCAGGTATATATGTGTAGTCTTGCGACTGCCCTGTGTCAAAGGAATATGTCAGATAATACTCATGCTCAAGATTCTCAAAGCCTTTCTTCTGCAAAGCTTCCCTCGACATAAAACGTGGTCCAGCTCCTTTGAGCTTATATAGTGTGCCAGACAGGCCATTGTGCAGCATCACATAGCGAGCATTCAAGGCTCTTGGTTCCAAAACAATTGCTCCGGCATCCATCTTCCCTCTGGGGAATATCCAGAAATCCTTCCATTCGTCATGCCTCCTCTGCGTGGCAAGGGCACGTCCTTCTGAGTCGCAAATGATGGCAGTAACAACTTCCATCTGTTTCATTATCATACGGCTCTATGCTTTGTGGTTGCAGTTCTTCTCTCCTTGCAAACTGGGCATCATATCTCGCTACTTTTGTCGCTGCTTTCCTGGTTGAATCAAGACTCGATGCATCCAATTCTGCCGACGTGTCAATGTCAACAGCTATATATATGTGTGTGTTGTTGACATTCTTGTATCTGTCTGTTTTTATTAACAATATATTATTTTGACCTAACCTGAAGATTTATCTTAATAAAATAATGTCCGTCTTCCTCGTAGAGCCATCCATAGTTGTAATGCTTACTTGCATTGGGGCGCGGATGACCTGGATTATTTTCATCCTCACTTGTTGAGGCTCTTTCAAGTTTTGTAGAATTGAAGAGGAAATCGCGGAAGCGATTCAGTTCATAGATATGATAGCACACTATGTCACCATCTTCTTTGACTATAATCTGTCCACCAGTAGCATCATAAATGCCCAGCCAGGGCGTTTCAGGAGTCATTCCTTGTGCACAATCCTGAAGAAAACGCTTCACCTTATATTCATAAATATTCCCATGTGTCTGGGTGTTAAATTTCAAAGGGTTTTGTTCTGTAAGTAATTTGGTGCATTTTTTAAGAGAGGATTTCCCAGATATTGCACTAATAAGAAGCAACTGGGCAAGAAGATGTGGCATGTGACCGTCTATAGCTTCAAGGTTCTGGGCAAAGCATCTTGACTGAACTCCCCTGAACTCGATTGAAACATTGTAATCTTTAACGAGAGACTTAAGACGTGCTGCAAGTCGCCCCGAAATGGGATAGGTGCGGCTATTAAACTCATCACAATCTATTGTCTTTCCTTCAGGCAAAACTGCTTCAAAGATGAAATTAGTGCCTGGGCCTGGGTTGAATAATGTTGAATCGCTACCGAGGAAGGATTTTATGCTGAAACCTAAGGTTTGAGGCATACCTGTATGGAAATCCTCAATTTTTATGGTAATGTCACGGTTATGACCGACATCTTTGATAGATGACACTCGCAATTCTTTCAGGAAAGAAGCTATTGGAGGTAATTGAAATGACCTTCCTTTTGTGTCCTTAATAAGTTGAAGAAGATGGTCGGCTTTTTCGGCAAAAATGCTTATAGGATAAGTAAAACATTCTTCTTCTCCTGTTTCGTCATTCTTAACGTAAATAGAAACCGTGTTATTTTCACGGACATAGTTATTTGAAGTTAACGTTTCCTTGCGTATAATTTCAAGAATACGATAAAACTCATTAGGAATTGCATTCAACTCATTATCGGCTACATTTAGTTTTCCAGTGTTCAACAAGCGAAGAAATACATATATTTCACTCCATTCTCCTTTGTTACCACTTAATTCCTTTTCCTGCTGTTTTGATGCCATTTTCTTATGCGTTTATAAGTCCTAATAATTCCAATTCTTTTTCTGCTGTTGCCTTGATTGCAGGTATCGCCACAGAATTGCCGAATTGTTTGTAGGCGGAAGCATCGGCAACAACAATATTAAACTCTTCCGGGAAGCCTTGCAGCCGCGCCCATTCTCGTGGCGTCATTCGACGAATGCCGTCCCTATTCACTTCGCCTTTGATGTTCGTTACAGGCGTAAAGTCTTTCAATCGCTTGTCAATAACGAGATTACGTTCTCGTCCCATTCCGCCAACGACAATTGCATTTGCCACCCCGTTTATATCAATAATTTCATATCCAAAGCCGTGTCCTGCTGCTTCGTGACGTGCCCTGTGACGTTTTAAGGTATCAACATACACATCTGATAGGTAATACTTTACAGATGGCACTTTTTTCTCCATTACGTCACGGAATCTTACTCGCTTACCTTCTGGGGTTGTGGGTTCTGGGTAATGGAAATCGTCGACCTTAATGCCGAGGTCTTTGCGGAATCCGATAATGTAAATGCGCTCGCGATGTTGAGGCACACCATAATCCATTGCATTGAGGATTTGCGGAGGCACAACGTCGTAACCAGCATCGTCCAGGTGTTCGAGAATGGTTTTGAGAGTGCGCCCTTTGTCATGAATCGCCAATCCCTTTACATTTTCCAAGAAGAAGGCTTTGGGCTTGTGTTTTCGAAGGATTGCTTCTACCTCAAAGAAGAGAGTTCCACGAGTCTCATCTTTGAATCCGAGCCTGCGCCCTGCCATCGAGAAAGCCTGACAAGGGAAACCTGCGCAAAGGATGTCGAAGTTTTTGGGGATGTAGCTTTTTGTTGATTCCTTTGTGATGTCGCCGAAAGGCATCTCGCCATAATTAGCCAAATATGATTGCTGAGCCTGCGCATCAAATTCCGAAGAATAAACGCACTTGCCGCCAAGTTCCTGCATGGCAATACGGAAACCGCCTATCCCAGCAAACAGGTCGATGAAGGTAAACTTTGGCTTCTTGGGTGCAGGGAAGGGGACATCGAAGAAGTCTGAAAAGAGATTGTATTGCAGAGGAGATTCGGCTGCCTTCAATACCATTTCGTCCGTTAGTTCCTCGTCATTGTCCCCTTGGCGGAACTCCTTGCGAGAAAGGAACTCGCGCACAGCAGCGATGATTTCCTCCTTCTGCCTTCTGTCCAGTTTTTTGGGATGATTATGCAGAAAGTGGCTCAATACGGCCATTTGGTTTTCGTATGATGTCTCGCCGTAAATCTTGATTCCGTCCTCGGTTACCTCTTCGGGAAAATTTGTAAGCTTTATATTCTCTATATTCTTCTTTGCCATATCCTTGATGGGCTCACGAAAAAGCCCCCTTTTCGTTTTTTGAAAAGAGGGCGTGGAAGAGATTGAGTGAAGCAAGGCCTACGACAGCCGCATCAGACAACAACCATACAGTCCACGCCCCTTATAGAGAGCGCGAACATCCGTTGCCTTGCCTGACTGATGCTATTTGCTGAGGTCGTAGTTCTGCTTCTTCAGCCTAATCAAGGATGTTCAAGACTCATTTTTCTTTATTTCATGTTCTCAAATTTGTTAATTCCTAATTATGTATTTCCGTCATCGACTTAGTATCAACTATGTTTCGCTTGCAAAAGTAAGCATTTTCTGCGACTTTAAAGAAGAATTTGCCCAAAAGGATTCCGACAATACTCATAGAGCACTATCGTAATCTGTTCTTCTGTCCAATAATCGCTTTTCTTTGCCATTATTCTTTATGTTATCTTTTTTGAGTTACCCACTAATTACTTTGTAGTTACCCATCAAGTGTAATAGAGTTAACAACAAACAAAAAAGAGCAAATTGCTTGATATAGATATTTTTCTTATTTTATTCGCTCAATATCTATTGCCTTACCTTTATTCCGTTTTATCTGCATATTTTGGGGGAACCTTAAATTTAAAGAATGAGTTAAAAGTTCATAACCTGTTCGTTTCATCTCCACCGTATATTTTAGAGGAAACCTATACAAGTTTTGCGTTGTATATAATCCCCTTATTTGAGGCACATCATCATACGATAAAACCCAGCGGAATCCTGCTTCCTGTTGAAGGAAATTAGCTAATTGTGCATGGTTGTCATCAGTATAATGGTTCATATACAAACACTTTCCTTTAGCATAATAGGGGGGATCTAAATAGACAAAGACATTATTGTCTAATGTCCTTAAAAAATCCAAGGCATCCATGTTATTTACACGAATATGCTCTCTTTGTTCTGAAATAGCTTGCAAACGCTGTAGCAGTTCCTTCTTATTAAACCGACAATCAATCTTATATTTTGCCGCTTTTTGCTTTTCTTCCGTTGTGCCACCTATTGCGCCACCTGTAATTACACCAGAGCGATTTGTTCTTGACAGGAAAAAAGTAGCAACACCTAAATCAAAGGAGGGTTCCACAGATGTCTTAAAAATTGCTCTTTGCCGATGCCACTCCGTTATTGTTACGGGAGTATCATTGATAGCTTGGATAAAATGTTCAGAGTCATTTACCAAAGAATGCCAAAAAGAGAAAATTCCAATATTAGCATCATTAATGATAATATCATCTACAACATTTTGTATTAAAAGATTTATTGCAGCACCAGCACCTCCTGCATAAGGTTCAGCATAGACGATGTCCCGCAATCCATTTTCTCGAAATAGATTGACGAAGAATTTTGTCATTAATGCCTTACCTCCAGGGTATCTTAAAGGACTACTATACATCTTGTAAACTATTATCTTTTATATCAAGTAAAACTTCAAACAAGGGGAACAAGAAGTCCCAAAAACGATTGAGAAACTCTTTGTATGATAGTGAAGTAGAACTACTGTGTATAAAACTGTTTAAAACATCTAATGAAAATTGGTTGGATGGGTTTAAGAGTTTTTCTACTAACGATTTTGTGTTTCCTGAAAGATTATTGTCCTTGAGATAGCTTAATCTTTTTTGAAGTGTAATTTCGGAAAAGGTAGTTTTATATTGTTTGCAAATATCCTGTTCCAACCCTTCTGCAATAAAATAATTCCGAACAGAAATATCAAGAAACACTCTTATTGCAGCACTTATCGAATGTGCATATCTTGCAGTAGGAATGTTTTTTAACTCTTCAAACAGTTCTTTTAACTTAGTGTCTGTAGTATTTAGCTCATATATAGAAAGAACAAGCCGATTTCGGCTAGGGTTATTCTTCAGTATTAATGCTTCTGATGAATTTGGCTGTTTTTTCTCGTCTTTTTCGCTAACTATGCTTGGTGTTTCTACATTTTGTTCGCCGAGTCCATTACTCGCATTTGAGGATAATACTACTTGTGGTAATTGATCTAAAATAGTTGGAGCATCTTCAGCTTTCATTCTAGTATTTATCTTTTCCGCAACTATTTGTTTGATTAATTCCACAAAGGCTTTATTGAATGTGTTAATTTCTGCGTTTATTCGAATATCTGTGCCCTCAAACTCAATACCCCAACGTTTTTTTACATCTGCGTATCCAAAGAAACGCTCAAGAATAGTGATAGGGAAACGATGAGAATTTGCTTTTTCAAATTCATTCTCAGACAGAAGGTTTCTTATCTCTTCCTTTTTTATGTAGTCCTTGATTTTCAGTATGCGAATATAGCCTTCTATGTCAGATTTGCTCATAGAAGTTACTTCCAGCATTTTATCAATATCATTTTTGTATTTTTCATAAAGTGTCGCTATCCATCGTTGTTGCTGGACCCTGCTCCAAGAACGACGCAAGGAGGACGTACTATTCCTTTGGTTAATATACCATTCTGCTGCTTCTAATGAGGGAGCAATACATACTGATACTTTACGCAAAGTGTTTTTGTCAATTCGAGAAGAGTATTTACGAACAAATGTCCTAATGCTTTTAGGTGCTTTTTCAGGATGTCTTAAAAGTTTAAGGGCTAAAATACGACGATTGCCCTCTGCCACATAGAACTTCTTGTTTTTTTCGTTTTGCCATACTACAATGGGATCAGATGGAATAAACCCCATTTCTGCTATTGATTTCATCAATTCGCAAAAGCCATCTCTTTCTCCCTCATCTGATATCAAATCTTCTGCATAATCAGATATATATACATGGCTTTCATCTGGGTTTAATCGGGGATTATCCGGCCATAGTCTCAACTCATCTATCGCCCTGTAAGTTCTTTTAGATAACCAGTCGTATTTAGCATTATTCATTTTTTATAGCTTTAATATATTACTCTTCCTTTAAGTTCTTTTCCAAAAACTCCTTCAATGGCTCCAGATACTCTGCATCCAGGTTTCTGTGCTGGGTGTTCTCGTAGTTACGATTAGCATCCTTGATGAGTTCCTTTGGGGTTCTTGGTTACTGGTTCTTTGAAATTTGCCTTGCAAATTTAATAATAAATTAGGAAAGCACAAAAGATCTTTAACTTCTTTTATTCCTTCTTGTTCTGTAATGCTTTCTTTTTCTCACTCATCAGGCATAGCGCATAAGCATGATGTCATCAATTTGTCGTTGCGCCCTACTACCTAATTCAACCATCTTATTGACGTCAATAAAATGGTCTTCTATGTTGTTCCCAACGTTATCACATGCTTCTTTTGCCTTACTTATAACTTTCGTGAAATTCTGCCAAAGGCTGTAACCAAGTAACTTCTGCAAGTCCCTTGCACTCCAGCATTCTATGCCATTCACTTCGCAAGCAGCCTGTTCGTATTCTTCAAATAAGACTTGTATTTCTTCCTTCTTCATATATTTACTTTCTCCATTATGAACTTCTTCAGCGGCTTCAGATACTCTGCATCCAGATTCCAGTGTTGGGAGTTCTCGTTTGTATTATCTTGTTATGTTCTCATATATGTTAAAACTTAACTCGTCTTTGTTCTCGTGTTAAGGAATCTGTGATTTTTTAACATGTTTTTTGCTATGTGTTATTGTTTCGAGATTTCATTAACATGAACAGATTCTATAATATCCGCTGGCTCCGTTTCCTCAAATTGGCTTCAGAACCTCTCTGGTTTCCAAATCATACGGTAGCGGCAACTCGGGGATGAAATAATTCTTGGTCATATTTTTTTCATGTTGCAATGCGAAAACTTCCAAAGATAGAAACTTTACGATGCAAATGTAAGGAAAATAAATGGATTATGGGCTTTTTGAGCTAAAGAAATTCCTATTTCTTTAGTGGAATGGCACTGGTTGCCTTGAAATGGGGCGATGTAACGTGGTGTGTTGGTCAACACACCGTGCTGTGTTTGCAATCCCCCTATGGTGTGTTTGCCACAACTCCCAGTTTTGATTTTTGTCGAAGGTTCTGCGTCAATTTAGGTGGTAAATCCAATCCTGTTTCAGCTCCACAACATATATGAGTTAGCCCATGTCATCTTGGCTCTTGCATTGTCATGAACATTCCTTTTTTCTTTCTTCAATTAATTACGCTAAATAGTAGG
>JAEEGL011024049.1_pt1 | contig 22313 bp, 20 predicted proteins | sample 9134231 | NCBI WGS metagenome assembly JAEEGL01 (sample SAMN16246548, study PRJNA631951) | gut metagenome | biome: gut microbiome; feature: rumen; material: fiber-attached | host: Bos | place: Iran: Karaj | collected 2018-10 | reverse complement strand
GGACTGCCTCTGAAGAAGTTCTTCAACACTAGCGGTATGATCTACCGGGACATGGAACTCTCCAAAAAGTTGCCGGATATGAGCGATGACGAGCAGTTCCAACTCCTGGCATCCGATGGAATGCTGGTAAAGCGGCCCCTGTTGATCGCCGGTGAGAAGGTCCTTACCGGATTCAAAGAGAGCGAGTGGGTGGAGACCCTCCTAAAGAAGTAGGAGATTACAAATGGAGAACAACAATACCAACTACGGTCAGAGTGTCACCGGAGTGGTCATTCGGGATGGCAAGGTGCTTCTGGCACGGCATACCTACGGCGGCGGAGCCGGAATGTTGATCGTACCCGGCGGATATGTGGAATTCGGTGAGACGCCACAGGATGCTCTCGTCCGTGAATATCAGGAGGAGACGGGAGTCGTCGTAAAGCCTATGGATCTCATCGGCATGCGCTTTAACATGCATGACTGGTATGTGGCATTTCGGGCGGACTATGTATCCGGTACGGCTCGTTCCGACGGAGACGAGAACAGTGAAGTGATCTGGTTGGATGTGGAAGAAGCCTTAACTCGGGAGGATGTCCCGGATCTGACCAAGAAGCTGATCGAGGCTGCCATCTCCGGAAAAGAAGGCCTGATGCAGACGGAGTTTCGGGGCAAGTCCCACGCACCCTTCTCCCTGTATAGTGCGAAGCGGAGTGACAATTGAATCGAGAGTATGATGCATAAGCAAGAGCCCTTCCTAAGAATAATTATTAGGAAGGGCTCTTTTAGTATATTATGCAAAGTTAGTGGGTTTGATAGGATTCTCCATGCGTCTTCCATCGGGAGTTTTGTAATCAAGGAAAGAGCATCCCTTGGTTTCTCGGTTTACGAGGACACGGGCAAAGACAGTCCACTTTCCGGAATTTTCATCAGTCTCAAATCCGAGGAAGTATTCATATTCAATTTCATCATCCCCCTCGGAAGGATAGGCCTGACAGGAACCTTCAAAGTGTGATCTGAAGTATTCGACACCAAAGAGGTCTGCGATAGCTCCCCATGCGGCTACCTTTGCTTCATCTTTATTTAACATGATCATTTTCCTCCAAACAATCTTAAATAGATTTGTTGCATTTCCGAATCGATCAGATTGGAAACAACCTTAGTTTCAACTACACCAGTCTCATTAAAGACGGTTATTCTACCGTTTGGTGTGACAATCTGACTGGATGATTGACCGGTTTTAGCCTTTAACAAACAGATCATTTTCCGGTCTGCACCGGATGGAATGCAATCATTATCGTGGGGGTGACTATGGAAATCCAACGTACCCCCGTTCGACACCATTTTTTCCCTGAGGGACTTAGGAATCACGGCTCCATTTTTGTCTCCTCTGATCAGGTATACTTTTTCGCCGATGGTGATATGTGCGAATTCAACCCCGGTTTCTTTTGACATGATGCTGACGTCTTTCATTGAAAATGCACCAGCTGTTCCGGATATGGAATCGCCCCGTTTTTTAAGTTTGGAAAGAGCATCTTTTATATGGACAGGAAGTTCGATACCTCTGTCTGAATAGGATACACTATTCACGGTACTATTGATCTTGGTTGTGCCGAGTGTACCATGGAATAATCCGCTGTTACCTTTGCTCATGCTGCCTCCTTCCTGCATAGACTTCTGCAGTCCTGCTCTGGTAGGAAGCAATTGTGATGCCAAGTTTACGGGCATTATCAAAGCATTTACCCTTTGCGGATCCATAGACAAGGATCGTGTGGGGCTTGAGTACTTCTATCATCTTATAGAAGCCATTTTCAAAACGTATACGATCCCTAAGTTTTCTGGGGCCTCCTGCAACAGTACCAATCGACACAATGCTATTGAGGGGAATCCCTTCAAAGCAATATTCGAAGGATTCTTCAGTTCCCCACCGTACATTGTTGATGATGGCAATGCCTTCCTTTCCGAGCCAATATCCGAATAAGCGCATCCGGTAGGTGGCATATTCTTTGATTGGAATGGGAAAGTCCTGGTAAGTGCTAAAGTCGGGAGTAATGGCTCCGGCAAAATGACGAAGAACTCTAAGAACAAAGCTATTGTCATGCCAGATTCCGCGAACACCATCGAACTTGTAGTCATCGATATACCAGTTGATGAAGGCGTCTTCGTAATAATCGTACTCTTTGCGTGAGATGTGCTGTGTGTGGATTAGTTTGGCCTGTTCCCAAGTGATCTGGCGAACAGGGATGTCCTGTGCGGTAGTAGGACAAAGCGGTATGTCATGCGGACCAAAGACGGCATCTTTTGCCATGAAAGCGTTCCAAATGTCTTTACAGCCGGAACGAACCTTGTCTTGTAATATCATATCACAAGGAGATTGCACGCCGATAGATGTATCAGCGGATACAGCCCCTCTCCTTTTTGCTTGAGTCATAATAATTCCTCCTTTTTGGTGACCCTCCGTTCCGGTAGCAGGATCACAGTGATTTGTTTTATTGAAGAATACCGGACATTTCTCGTCAGAAATGTACTCTTTGAAAAATAGCACCTTGCAAGGAATCTATAGATATGTTATCACTGAATGGATGATAAAAAAGCTCCCAAAATATGTAAGCATAGTTTCGTGAGAAGGAGTAAAAATGGAAAAAAATATTCACCTTGTAAAAATGGGTGACCTAGTGAGTAAAGTCAGAAAGAGGCAGGGGTTAAACCAAATAGAATTCTATAAAAAACTGTATCCTGGAGTACGATATGAAGATGAGAACATTAAGAAAAAAATGAATGCCATCGAACAGGGTAAAATGGTTAAAATTGATTTCGACTTATTGACCCGAATTCACGACACGTTTGATGTTAGCATGGATTATCTGTTTGGATATGAAACAGAGTATCCAAATTATGAAAACAAGGCGGCAAGTCAGTATACCGGACTAAGCGTTGAGGCGATTAAACAGCTACATTTCTGGAGCAAATATAAAGATGCAGAAGAACCCAAAGAGCCTCTGCTGGGTGCAAAAAAGGAAGAATTGCATGCATATTGCGATGAGATCACCAAGCAAAATGAGGCTAAATGGATCCTGGATATTATCAGTAGACTACTGGGACTGAAATCAAAGATAGACGAAAAGAGTGGGATTGCGGATCTTTCGATTTTCTACGACCTCTATATGTTGACGCTAGATTCGCCGGCTTATGTAAGCGCCATTCCGGAGGAAGTAACGAGAAGCGATTTACCGTATATGAAAAAAATCTATCAGCAAGTGAGAGTAGACGCTAATACAATCTCATTTACGGACCAGATGGGTGAGCCACATCTGGTTAATATCAGTGACGTGAATCGACAAATCTGGAAAGATAGACTGATGCAGGATGTAGATGCGTTTACGAAACTTGTTGTGAAGGAAAGACAAGAAGGAATCGAGCAACAATAGAATGTAATCTTGTAATCCTATTGCATGAAAGGACAAGTATTCAAGAGGGCATCATGTTATAATGATGCAGGTGAGGAACATGCCCCGATAAACATAATCCGAAGGATCCCATATCATACAATATATTCAGTACAGAAAGAGCACTTTCCCATGGACGCAAAGAACAATGTCAAAAACAAATACTTACCCCTGATCCTGGGCCTGCTGGCGGTTTTGGTGGGGAACATCCCTTTCTATCTTCTGCGGAATGGGGTTGTGTTTCCCCTGAGAGACCAGCTGGACGGAGAGATCGTGGCGTACATTCTGGGAGGAAATCACCTGTTTGACGGCACTTCCTTCTACCCGGAATACATGGGCGGAGTATCGACCACGGCGCTGGTGCCGCCTTCGAATCTGTCGGTTCTGTTCTTCGCTGTGATGTCTCCCCTGTATGCCTTCCTGGCAAACAACCTCTTCATGATGGTTTTTGCCTTCCTGGGAATGTACCTGTGGGGCAGCAGGATTGGGGCCAATCGCTGGATCGCAGCTGCAGTTGCTGTGCTCTTTGCCTTCCTCCCCTTTTATCCGGTCTACGGTCTGTCCAAAGCGGGAGTTCCGCTGGTGGCATGGGCCTTCACCGTGTTGGCAGATCAAAAGGCAGGCAGAAAAGAGCGGGCCTGGGCCTACCTTTCCATCGTCCTGTTTGGAGCGGCATCATCCCTGGTGCTGAGTGGGTATGCGGTTCTGGTGACCCTGGGCATCATCTTCCTGTATCTCCTGATCGCAAAGAAATCTGTTGCCAAGTCGGAGCGGTTGAGATTCCTATCCGGCATCATTCTGCTCACAGCAGTCTATTGTATTGAGAACTATCAGCTCATCCTGCAGATCTTCGGAGCAGGGGAGGCTTATGTCTCCAACAAGAGTGAGTATGTCATCGCATCATCCCCCTTCCTGGAGCGGTTCAAGGAAGTGCTGATCCATGGCATTCTTGTGGTGGATATGCATTGGATGATCCTGATCGAGATCCTGGTGGTTGGCATCCTTTTCGTTGCATTGACCCTGACAGGAAGGAAGAGCGAAGCCGAGGCCAAGCAGCACCTGACGCATCTTCTGATCCTGTCCTGCGCCGGGCTCCTGATCGCACTGTTTTCCGCCATCTACCGATCGGAAGCTGTGGTTTCTGTCCTGAATCAAATGAGTGGATCCATGAAGGCTTTTCAGGCAGACCGGTTTTTCTGGATGCTTCCCTTTATCTGGTACTCCTGCCTGGTGGCCCTTCTCAGCTATCTGACCAGGGTCATCCGGAAGCAGTGGCTTGCGGCGGCAGCAGTGGTCCTGTTCCTGGCACCCTGTGCCTTCGTGGTGCTGAAGGGCAGCACCTTCAAGGAGAATGCCATGGAGCTGGTGCGGACCAATTCCACTGCTCTTACCTGGGAAGGCTTCTTCTGTGAAGACCAGTTCGCCGAAGTGGCCGCTTTCATCAAGGACACGGAAGGAAAAGACCAGAGCCAATACCGGGTGGGCTGTCTGGGCATCGAGCCCGCAGCTGCCATCTATAGCGGTTTCTATACCATCGATGGGTATTCCAACAATTACGATGTAGAATACAAGCATCGCTTCCGCAAAGTTATCGCCCGTGAACTGGAGAAGAACGATTACAACAGAACTTACTTCGACGATTGGGGAAATCGTTGTTATCTCTTTGCATCCGAATACTACGGGAATGCTTTCCTTTCCAAGTATGCATATCCCCATTTCGATGATCTGCAGCTGGATACGGAAGCCTTGAAGGAACTGGATTGCAGCTATCTTCTGGCAGCCGGAGAGATCGCCGGAGCGGAAGAGAAAGGGCTGGAACTGTTGAAGGTTTTCGACCGGAGCGACTGGACCTATTACATCTATCTATATCAAGTAAAGTGACAAAAATGTCGGTTTTTGCAGTGCGAGGTAGAACAACATGAGTTTACACATCGAGAAAAATTACAGAGACAATGAAGAACTTCGGGCATCCTTTAATGCCCTGGCCGAGCGGACTTTTGGCCTGAATTTTGAGAACTGGTATCAGAACGGTTTTTGGAAGGAGAACTATAACCCCTACTCCGTCATTGTGGACGGGGATGTGGTGGCCAATGTTTCCGTCAATACCTGTAACGTGAATTACAAGGGGAAAGAGGTCAAACTCCTCCAGCTCGGCACCATCATGACGGACGACAATTTCCGGGGTAAGGGATATGCCAGAGCCCTGATGGAAGAAGTCCTGAAGGATTATGAGGGAAAGGTGGACGGCATTTATCTCTATGCCAACGATTCCGTCCTGGATTTCTATCCGAAGTTCGGCTTCCGGGTAACCCGGGAGTATCAGTACTCCAAGGCAGTGAATCAGACCGGAGAATGCAAAGCGGCCCCCGTTCCCATGAAGGATCAGAAAGACTTCGCCAAGATGGTAGAGATCCTGGCCACCCGTCCTCAGAATGCTCAGCTGTACATGGTGGGAAACACCGGACTCTACATGTTCTATCTGTCCCAGTTCATGACCGAGAACACATTTTACCTTGCGGATTCTGACACATATGTCATTGCAGAGATGGAAGAGGACACCCTGATCCTCCATGCCATCATCGGCCGGGGCTCTCTGGATGAGGTTATCGCATCCTTCGGCGGTCAGATCAAAAACGTGGTCCTCTGCTTTACGCCCAAGGATCCTACCGGCTTCGAAAAGAAGGAACTCCATGAGGAGGACACCACCTTCTTTACCCTGGGCCGCTTCTTCGACGAGACCAGGGGCGACGCCTACATGCTCCAGTCCATCACCCATGCATAACCTAGGAAACATCTTGCTCTCTTTCCGGAAGAAAACTTAGATCCCCGGCCGCCCCAGTCCATCAACTGGAACCTGTGGCACGGCTGTACCAAAGCCAGCGCCGGCTGCCTGCACTGCTACATGTATCGCAGGGACGAGGCCATCGGCAAGGACCCGTCCATCGTGCAGAAGACGGAGAAATTTGATCTTCCGGTGAAGACGCTGCGGTCCGGCAAGTACAAGGGGCTGTACAAGATTCCCGCAGGTTCCCACATCTGGACCTGCTTCTCCTCGGACTTTTTTCACGCGGACGCCGACCAATGGCGGGATGAGGCCTGGGAGATGATGCAGGAGCGGGATGACTGTACCTTCTTTATGATCACCAAGCGGCCCGAGCGGATTGCAGATCATTTGCCCGTTAATTGGGGCTCCGGCTGGGAGCATGTGACCATCGCTGTCACCTGTGAGAATCAGGAGATGGCGGACAAGCGCCTGCCCATCTATCTGTCCCTGCCGCTTTTTCATCACGCCGTGATGATCGAGCCCATGCTTACTGCGGTGGATCTGTGGCCCTACATCCGGCAGTATCGTGACACTGATGGAAGCCCCCTCATCAAGCAGGTCTCTGTGGGCGGCGAGTCCGGACCGGATGCCCGGGTCTGCGACTATGCCTGGGTGGAAGATCTGCATGCGCAATGCGAAGAGAACGGGATCTCTTTCTACTACCATTAGACCGGTGCAAACCTGATCAAGGATGGGAAACTTTATCGGATTCCCCGAAAACTTCAACACTCCCAGGCCCACAAAGCAGGCCTGGACGGATGAACAGATGAAAAAAGGATCGCCCAGCGGCGATCCTTTTTCCTACTGTCTGATTTGAACAAATTATACATCTTTTCGCGATATTTTAGTATAATAGAGAACGGAGGGTATAAACGAGAGACAATTCGCAGAGGCGGGGAAAACTCTGCAGGTCTCGTGTCAAGAAAAGGAGGATATTTTCATGGGTGAAAAGAGTTCCAACAGTATCGTCGAGCAGGAGAAGAAAGGCTTATCTCTTGCGGCACAGATCTTCATTGCACTGGTGCTTGCCATCATCGCCGGCCTGCTGATGCAGGACGTGGCTGATTTTGCGGCAAAGTACATCAAGCCCTTTGGTACCATTTTCCTGAATCTGGTGAAGTTCATCGTCTGCCCCATCGTGCTGTTCTCCATCATGGCCGGCATCGTGTCCATGAGAGACATTAAGAAAGTTGGCGCCATCGGCGGTATCACCGTAGTCTATTATTTCTGCACCACGGCCGTGGCTATCACCATCGGTCTGCTGGTTGCCAATCTCTTCAAGGGAAGCTTCCCGGTGCTGACCACCGAGAGCCTGAGCTACGAGGCACCTGCCACCACCTCCGGTATGGACGTGCTGGTGAACATCTTCCCGTCCAATTTCCTGATGCCCATTTCCGAAGCCAACATGCTTCAGGTCATCGTGATGGCCATCCTCATCGGCTTCTCTGTGATCCTGCTGGGAAACCGCGCAGAGAAGGCCATCGACGGCATCAACCTGCTGAATGATATCTTCATGAAGTGTATGGAGATGATCCTGAAGCTGTCCCCCATCGGTGTCTTCTGTCTGCTGACTCCCGTGGTGGCGGCCAACGGCGCATCCGTCATCGGATCCCTGGCAAAGGTCCTGCTGGCGGCTTATATCTGCTACGTTCTGCACGCTGTCATCGTCTACTCCATTACCGTATCCACTCTGGGCAAGATGAACCCTGTGAAGTTCTTCAAGGGAATGCTGCCCGCCATCATGTTTGCATTTTCCAGTGCATCTTCCGTGGGAACTCTGCCTCTGAACATCGAGTGCTCTCAGAAGCTGGGCGCATCCAAGGAAGTGACCAGTTTCGTTCTGCCTCTTGGTGCCACCATTAACATGGACGGCACTGCCATCTACCAGGGTGTCTGTGCCATCTTCATCGCATCCTGCTACGGCATTCAGCTGACCTTCCCTCAGATGTTGACCATCGTCCTCACCGCTACTCTGGCTTCCATCGGAACCGCCGGCGTACCCGGAGCAGGTATGGTCATGCTGGCAATGGTGCTGACTTCCGTGGGCCTGCCCATCGACGGCATCGCTCTGGTGGCAGGTGTGGACCGTATCTTCGATATGGGCAGAACCACTCTGAACATCACCGGTGACGCATCCTGCGCCATCATCGTGACCAACTTCCTGAAGCGCCGCGAAGCCAAGAAAGGTGCCTGATGAACATTTACGTGGATTTTGACGATTGTATCTGCGAGACTGCCCGGTACTTTTCCGTGCTGGTGAAGGAACTGTTCGATAAGGATGTGCCCTACGAGCAGGTCCGCTTCTTCAATCTGCAGGACTCCTTCTCCCTGACGGATGAGGAGTACGAGCGGATGATGAATGCTGCCCATCAGCCGGAAGCACTGCTGTCCTATGAGGAGACGCCCGGGGCCGCGGAGACATTGAACGCCTGGATCGATGGGGGCCATGATGTGAGTATCATCACAGGCCGTCCCTACAGTGCCTTCGAGCCATCCCGGAAATGGCTGGATGATCACGGACTGGAGCGGGTGAAGCTATACCATCTGAACAAATACCGCCGTGACACCTTCTACAGCGGTGAGGATACCAGCCTGGAGCTGGAGGACTATTACAAGATGCATTTCGACTATGCGGTGGAAGATTCACCCCTTGCCTTTCGATTTTTCGATCACCTGCCGGATCTGAAGGTGCTGGTGTACGACCGACCCTGGAACCGGGTGGAATTCCCCGGACCGGGCTACCGCCGCTGTATGGATTGGGAGACCATCCGTGAACTGGTACAATAGAACATAGCTACGTCAGGAGGGATCCGAAAGGGTCCCTCCTTTTGTGTGCATGGGAGCCCCTCGAAAAATAAACTTGATACAAGCTATTGACAGATACCCCATGGGGGTATATGATACAGACAAGAAGATACCCCATGGGGGTATGGAAGGAGTACTTATGGCAGAACACGATCACGTAACAGAAGAGCAGGCATCCTGTCCTCATTGCCACAGTGGCAAGACCAAGGTGCGGGATGACAGGGAATACAAGGATCTCATGAACCGGCTCAAACGCATCGAAGGTCAGGTCCGGGGCGTGGAAAATATGCTGGCGAGCGATGCCTATTGCACGGATATTCTGACACAGGTGTCAGCCATCACTTCCGCCCTCAACTCTTTTAACAAGGCTCTGCTGGCCAACCACATGAAAACCTGCGTGGTGGACAACATCCGCGAAGGAAACGAGGAAGTCATAGATGAACTGGTGGCGACCCTGCAGAAGCTGATGAAATAATGAGGTAACAAGTTTGAAAGAAAACGCATACGTGTTTTCTCTTCGTGAGGTATAGCAATGGAACAATACAATGTAACAGGTATGAGCTGTGCCGCCTGCCAGACCCGGGTGGAGAAGGCTGTCAGTGCCATCCCCGGGGTGGAGAGCTGCGCGGTGAGCCTGCTGACCAATTCCATGGGAGTGGAGGGAACCGCATCCCCGGAGGAGATCGTGGCTGCGGTGGAGGCTGCGGGATACGGCGCCAGCCCCAAGGCCGGGACCGGCAGTGCAAACAGCCGGAGCGGAAACAGCGGACAAAGCGCCAATGCCTCTGACTCCCTGAAGGATACCGAGACTCCCAAGATGCGGAAGCGACTCATCGCCTCCGTGATCCTCCTGATTCCCCTGCTTTATGTCTCCATGGGACATATGCTGTGGAACTGGCCCCTGCCCGGATTCCTGGAGGGCAATCATGTGGCCATGGGCCTCTACCAGCTGATCCTGTCCGGCCTGGTGATGGTCATCAACCAGAAATTCTTCATTAGCGGCTTCCGGGGACTGATCCACCGGTCCCCCAACATGGATACCCTGGTGGCTCTGGGAGCCACCGCTTCCTACGCATACAGCGTGGTGGCCCTCTTCGGCATGACGGGGGCAGTGGTGGCCGATGACGAAGAACTGGTCATGTACTACATGAACCAATTTTACTTCGAGGCTGCCGCAATGATCCTGACCCTCATCACCGTGGGCAAGATGCTGGAGGCTCGGTCCAAGGGAAAGACCACCAATGCATTGAAGGGTCTCATGGACCTGTCACCGAAAACGGCAGTGGTTCTGAAAAACGGCCAGGAAGTCACCGTTCCCATTGAGGAAGTCAAAGTGGGTGACCGCTTTGTGGTCCGCCCCGGGGACAGCATCCCCGTGGACGGTATGGTCCTGGAGGGAGAGAGCGCGGTGAACGAATCCGCCCTCACCGGTGAGAGCCTTCCTGTGGAAAAGGCCGCCGGCGACCAGGTGTCCGCAGCCACCATCAACACCTCCGGCCATCTGGTTTGCGAGGCAATGCGGGTGGGAGAGGACACCACATTGTCCGCCATCATCCAGATGGTGAGTGATGCGGCAGCCACCAAGGCACCCATCGCCAAGATCGCCGACCGGGTATCCGGTGTCTTTGTACCGGCGGTCATCGGCATCGCATTGGTGACTTTCCTGGCTTGGCTGTTCTTGGGCCAGTCGGTTGGTTACGCCATGGCCAGAGCCGTGTCCGTGCTGGTGATCAGTTGTCCCTGCGCTTTGGGACTGGCTACTCCCGTGGCCATCATGGTGGGCAACGGCATCGCGGCCAGGACAGGCATCCTCTTTAAGACCGCCGCATCTCTGGAGCAGGCGGGAAAGACTCAGATCGTGGCACTGGACAAGACCGGAACCATCACTACCGGCCAGATGAAGGTGACGGATCTTCTGCCGGAAGCAGGCGTCAGCCGGGAGGAACTTCTTCGAATTGCCTACGCCCTGGAGTCCAAGAGTGAGCATCCCATCTCCGGTGCCATTACGGAATACGCCCGGGAGAAGGGGATTTCCGCAGAAGAGACCACGGAGTTCCAGGCCCTCTCCGGAAATGGCCTGAAGGCAAAGCTTCAGGGGATGGAGATCGCCGGAGGTAACCGTAACTACATCGAAAGCATCCTTGGAAAACTTGACACTGATGTCATAAAGCGGCTCAGCGACCTCTCCAAACAGGGCAAGACACCAGTCCTCATGGCCCGGGAGAAGCGGCTCCTTGGAATCATCGCCGTGGCGGATGTCATCAAGGAAGACTCCCCGGCAGCCATTGCCGAACTAAAAGCCATGGGTATCCATGTGGTCATGCTCACCGGCGACAATGAGATCACGGCAGCAGCCATCGCAGACCAGGCCGGAGTGGACCAGGTGGTGGCCTCCGTAAAACCCGACGGCAAGGAGGCTGTGATCCGCCGGCTCAAAGAGCATGGCACCGTCACCATGGTGGGCGATGGCATCAATGATGCGCCGGCCCTGACTTCCGCAGACCTTGGCATTGCCATCGGTGCGGGAACAGACGTGGCCATCGATGCGGCTGATGTGGTACTGATGAAGAACAGCATACGGGATGTGGCGGCAGCCATCCGCATTTCCCGTGCTACCCTTCGGAACATCCACCAGAATCTCTTCTGGGCATTCTTCTACAACGTGCTGGGAATTCCCCTGGCGGCAGGATGCTACGTGGCCTTCGGCATCACCCTGAATCCTATCTTTGGCGCGGCGGCCATGGGCCTGTCCAGCTTCTGCGTGGTGTCCAACGCCCTGCGGCTGAACCTGATCCGGCCCTATGATACCGGCCGGGATAAAAGGATTCCAAATGCCGTCACAGGCACTATAATAGAGACAGACAGTAAGAACGAAACCGAAAACCAAACAACCCAGACAACAAAGGAGAGTAATGAAATGAAGATCAGTGTAAAAGGTATGATGTGCGGTCATTGCGAGGCTCATGTGAAGAAGGCCCTGGAGGCCATTGACGGTATCGAAACCGCTGTGGCATCCCACGAGGAGAACCTGGTGACCATCACCAGCACCAAGGCAGTGGACGAGAATGCCATTAAGGCGGCTGTGGAAGAAGCAGGCTACGAGTACGCAGGCGTAGTGGAGTAAGAGAGAATCCCCTTGGTGAAGAGGAGAACAAGATGGAGCGATCCGAATACGGCGATCCGCAGGCTACCAATATCCTGATCCAGCCTGTGGACAGTCATCAATTGAATTTGCTGGAGAAAGAAGCAGAGCTGGTCCGTGAGCACACGGACCGGCCCTTTCGTCTGATCGCCTTTTGTGTGGAGGACTGGAACCGGGACCTTTCCCCCTGGGAAGCCCCGGCGGTCTTCGGAAAAGAAGGTTTTGGCGGCAAGGGGAATGACACCCTGGCCGAGATCCTGACCGCCTGCAAAGACCTTTCCGGTAGCCTCTATCTCGGCGGCTATTCCCTGGCGGGCCTCTTTGCCCTCTGGGCAGCCGGTCAGACTGACCGTTTTCATGCCGTGGCGGCAGCATCCCCTTCCGTCTGGTATCCGGGATTTGATACATACCTGCGGGAGCATCCCATGCAGACGGATCGCATCTACCTCAGCCTGGGAGACAAAGAAGAAAAAACCAGAAACCAGGTCATGGCCACGGTGGGAGACCGCATCCGGTGGACCGGAGAATACCTGGATCAACAAGGCCGGACCTGCATCCTGGAGTGGAACGAAGGCAATCACTTCCGGGATTTTGAACTGCGGATGGCGAAGGGATTTGCCTGGGTGCTGAACGGATAGGGTGCCCCTACCCGTATCCACCTCTTGACAGTACACAAAATAGCCATATATGTTATAATACATATACGTAACCTTTCATGTGGCGTGCATGTGCATTTTGCGCGAGGGGGAGCACCATGTGGAGTTATAACTTTGAAGTCCCGATCTTGTTGATCCTGGGGATCATCCTGGCATTCTATTTTTCAAGACCGCGACTTCCCATTCGAAGAAATCTCATATTCGTACACCTCATTGTGGTGGAGACAGTGACCATCCTGTTGGATCTGATTGCGACTATCCTGGATGAGAACTACATGGACAACAACATCCACCTGGTGAGTATAGCGAACATGTTCTATTTTATGGCCTTCTTTGAGCGCGCTTATCTGATGTACCTCTTCACCGCCGGAGTGCTCAAGGATTCTCTCCAGTGGCGGTACTGGATCGGCCATCTCGCCAGAGTCCCGCTCTACCTGGGACTGATCCTGTCCTTTGTTTCCGCGTCTTTTGGTTCTGCAAAATTCCCTTATGTCATTTACTATATCGATGAAACCGGATACCATGCAGGCGCCTGGTACAACTTCCTGTACGTGGCGGGCTTCTGTTATGTCATCATGTCCTTCAATTCCTTCCTGCTCTTCCGGAAGAATCTGGCCCGCAAGAGGGAGCGTTACGGCATCATGATGTACAACGGCATCGTGTGCCTGGCATTGGTGGTGCGATTTGCTCTGCCCAAGCATCTGTTGATGGACACCTTTATCCTCATGGCCATCCTGGTGATCTTCCTGGCCTTCGGTAATCCGGACTTCTATCTGAATCTGCGGGGAACTGCCTTCAATCGACAGGCACTGGCGGAGCACGTGGAAGAAAACCGGAAGAGATTCCGTATGGTACCCTTTGGCGTCGCCATCCATAACTTTGTGGAAATGAGGGATATTTATGGTCTGACCCAGATGGAAGAGGGGCTGGCGGTCATCGCCACCTATTTTAAGCGCATCTTCCCACAAGGACTGGTCTTTTATTGCGGGAATGGTCGCTTTGTGATCCTGGCTCGTCCCGGGACGGATTTTGACGGACGGAGACAGGAGATCGCGGAGCGTTTCAATCATCCCTGGAAATCCCAGAATGTGGAACTATACCTGTCCGCAGGTTTTGTCATTTATGAAAAGGTCGATGGCGACTATTCCTCCGATTCCCTGCTGAAGACCATACTGAAAGCCCTGGATACGGTGGGCAGAACGGAATCCGAGGAACTCCTGGATGTAGGCGAAAAGGATGTGAAGGATGTAGAAACGGAGCACAAGGTCCGGAACAGCATCGAACATGCCCTGGAGACCGGAGAACTGGAACTCTACCTGCAGCCCCTGGTGGATGCAGGCACCGGCCAGATTGTGGGCGCTGAGGCACTTTCCCGACTGAAGGATGAGAATGGTGAGATCATTCCTCCCGGAGTCTTCATCCGGGTGGCAGAGACCAGCGGCCGCATCAACCGCCTCGGCGAACTGGTCTTTGAAAAGACCTGTAAGTTCATCAAGGAAGTGGATCTGGACACTCTGGGCATCGAATTCATCAATGTGAACCTGTCCCCCTCTCAGTTCCTGCGGACGGATCTGGCGGACCGCTATGCCGCCATCGTGGAAAAGTATGATATCAATCCCCGCCAGGTGCATCTGGAGATCACCGAGGAAGCCATGGTGGATGACAGTTTCCTCCAGCGCCAGATCAAGGCCATGGGTAGTAAGGGCTTCGTCTTCGTGCTGGACGATTACGGCACCGGATATTCCAACCTGGCCCGTTTGAAGAAATGTCCCTTCGTCAGCGTGAAGCTGGACATGTCCATCGTCTGGGACTTCTGCAAACTGCCGGATGACATCCTGCCCAACATGATCCAGGCCTTCAAGAGCATGGGATTCTCCGTTACGGCGGAGGGCGTGGAGGATATGCTGATGGCCAGCTCCATGAAGGAGATCGGTTGCGACTATCTTCAGGGATACTATTATTCCATGCCCCTTCCGGCAAAGGAATTTGTGGAGAAGTACAGCCTGAAACGGGCCGGAGAGAGATCCGTATAACGACAATAGATATGCTGCAAACAAGGAAACCCGAAGCCTAATGGCCTCGGGTTTCTTCTGACTCTTTTGCTTTATCACAAAAAAGTGTTATAATATCCCCCGGGAGAAGTTACGCACTAAGAGGGGAATTATGATCGTTTCGTATTTTATGATGAATTTTATGACCCTGATGATCGTATTGGCGATCGTCACGGTCATGATCGTGAACCGGAAAGTGACCATTCCGGCCACGGATCTCTTTGTTTATTGTGTTCTTTGTGTCGTGCTTCTCACCGTCTGCGGCGTCTTTGACGTGAGCACGGATGTGTCCGCCATGCCTCCGGAGCAGGCTGCCCGGGTCGTGTTGCTCAGGACCATCGCCGCCACATTGGGCTATATCTTACGTCCGCTTGTGATCCTGCTGGAGATCCTCATCATCAAACAGGATTCCAGGTATCGGAGATTCTATGTCATCCCTGCAGTTGTCAATGGTGTGATCTACGCCACCACCCTGGTCGGTCTGAATCTGGGCTTTTTCATCACCCCGGATAACAGATGGCACAGGGGACCTTTGCGGATGTCCATCTTTGTCACCCAGTTCATCTACCTGTTGATCCTGCTGCAGAGCTCCGTCAAGTCCTTCCGCAGGGGAGATAAGCGCAAGAGCCTCATCCTCTTCGTGATCTTCCTCCAGGCAGTTCTGGCGGCCCTCCATGAGTACAGAAACGTGGGAATCAGCTTCTCCAACGAAGTGACTGCTCTTTGCGTTTTTGAATACTACATCTATCTGACCAACGTGTACCGTCAGCAGTTGAACGAGCAGCTGAACGCCTACATCGACAAGGTGGAGAGCGCCGGCGTCAAGCTCAAGTCCCTCACCGGCGAGGTCATCGAAGCACTGGCCAGCGCAATCGATGCGAAGGACAAGTACACCCACGGTCATTCCTCCCGCGTGGCGGAGTATTCCCGAAAGCTGGCGGAGATGGCTCAGAAGACTCCGGAGGAGTGCGAGGAGGTCTACTATGCCGCTCTGCTCCACGATGTTGGTAAGATCGGCATCTCCGATACCATCATCACCAAAGAAGGTAAGCTGACGGACGAAGAGTACGCGGAGATCAAGAAGCATCCCATCCTGGGAGCTCAGATCCTGTCTCGGATCAGTGAATTCCCTTACCTGATCGTGGGCGCCAGCGGCCACCATGAGCGCTATGACGGCAAGGGTTATCCCTACGGCCTGAAGGGCACCGACATTCCGGAGATCGCCCGGATCATCGCCGTGGCGGATGCTTACGACGCCATGTCTTCCAAGAGAAGTTATCGTGATCCCATTCCCCAGCAGATCCTCCGTGAGGAGCTGGTAAAGGGCACGGGAACCCAGTTCGATCCCGAGTATGCAAGACTGATGCTCCACCTCATCGACGTGGATACGGAGTATGAGATGTGCGAGCGGGAGGAAGTGGTGGAACTTGCCGGCAAGGATGAGCTGGTGGTGGAAGACTACCGTAGCAGATTCTCCGCCGGAATCCTCATCACCGACGTCATGTCCACCATCCGCATGCGGGTCACTCCTCATGAGAAGACCCCCAGCCGGATCCCGGTGCCTTCCATGATCCTCTTTGACTCCCTGGACGGCAGAGTCCATGATACGGAAAAAGAGATCCGGGATCTGAACTATTTCGAGTACGGCGAGCTCTGGCTGGACGGACGGACCGTCACCGGCGGAGCCCGGAAGATCCAGACCAACATTCAGCTGGCAGATTCCGCTCCCGTGATGCGGGAGGATGAATACAAGATCGAGGCGGTGAAGATCGATGACCATGCCCTGATCCGGATCATCAGCCGCAAGCAGACCATTGAGGATATCATCGCATTGCCCGACAGCACCCGGTTCGTATACATAGGACTTACGGGTGATCATTGCAAGCTGAGCCATGTGCGCATCGACAAGGCAGAGGAGGCTTCCCCTGCGGATTACATTCCCCGGATCGCCGAGAAGGTCAGCTTCATCGACGGCCCCGAAGGGGATATGCCCAATGTCCAGATCGACGGTTACCGTACCGCTTCCTCTCATGGAGTGGAGATCCGGGACGGCCTGCAGATCGCTTTCCATGCGAAGAACCTGCCCACCGCCAGACTGGTTTGGCACTGTCCTTTTGTGGATATCTTCTGTTCCGACGACGGTGTGGTGAACGGTCCCAGCTATCGAGACCTGGCCTTCCTGCGCTTTGACGGTGAGGCCTGGGAGTGCGATCCCAACTGTACCATGAAGATGAACGTCTACAAGCTGGACACCTTCGACGGTTGGAACACCTGGAAGCAGAGGAACCAGGAGGGCTTCGATGCTCTGGTGACCTTCAAGGTCCAGGACAACAAGATCACGGTCCTGACGGAGAACGGCGGCATCGCCATCAGCAACACCGTCATCCTGACGGACATTGATAAGAAGATCTATACAGCCATCACTGGAGACCAGGTGGCACTCACCGAGATCCGGGTCAGCTAGTTTTCAGACCTACAGTTTTGCAAATCAAAAAGACATTCCGCACTGAGCTACGGGATGTCTTTTTTCGCCGTTTTATATTGAAGACAAGGATTGGGAAAATCATGAGTTACATCGAAGTCAATGATCTGAAGAAGACCTTTGTGGTCCGCAAGAAGCGGGAGAAGGGACAACTCTTCCGGGAAAAGCAGTTGGTGGAAGCTTTGAAGGGCGTTTCTTTCGAAGTGGAGCAGGGAGAGCTGGTGGGTTACATCGGTCCCAACGGTGCCGGAAAGTCCACCACCGTCAAGATCCTTTCGGGAATCCTGACGCCTGACGGGGGGCAGGTGACTGTGGGTGGGAGAGTGCCCTGGCAGGAGCGCCGCAACCATGTGAAGCACATCGGCGTGGTCTTCGGCCAGCGAAGCCAGCTCTGGTGGGATGTCCCCCTGCTGGACAGCTATTCTCTGCTGAAGGATATTTACCGTATTTCCAACGCGGATTACGAGTCCCGCCTAAAAGAGCTGACGGAAGCCCTGCAGTTGGAAGAACTCCTGCGGACGCCCTTGCGGCTTCTCAGCCTGGGACAGCGCATGCGGGCGGAGCTCTGCGGCTCTTTGCTGCACCGACCGGAGCTCTTGTTTTTGGATGAGCCTACCATCGGACTGGATGCGGTGAGCAAGCTGGCTTTACGGGATTTCCTCAAGTGGGAGAACCGGGAGCACGGAACCACCATTTTGCTCACCACCCACGATATGGAGGACATTGCGGCTCTTTGTTCCCGAGTCATGGTCCTGGGCCATGGTCAGAAGCTCTTCGACGGCAAGCTTCCGGACCTGCTGGAGCGCTTTGATACTGTAAGAACGGTGAGTGTGAGATATGATACGGATCGGCCGAGCCTGACTCTGCCTGCGGGAGCTACGGCTTCTCAGCAGGAAGGGGAGATCCGCATTACCTATTCCCCGGCGGAGCTGCCTACGGCAAAACTCCTGGAGGCCCTGCAGAACGCTGGCACCATCCGGGAGATGACCCTGCAACCCGAGAACATCGATCACCTGATCGCGGCTATGTATAAGGAGATGGATCTATGAGAGCATACTTTTCCGTCTTCCGCATGCGGCTGCGGATGGAGACTCAGTACCGGGGAGCCATGATCGGCGGCATCGCCTGTCAGATGTTCTTCGGCCTGGTGCTGACAGCCCTCTACCGGGCCCTCTATGAGAGCAGACCCCAGACCATGCCCATCCAGCATGTGGTGACCTATGTCTGGCTCCAGCAGGCTTTCTTCCGCATGCTGCTTTCCACGGACCCGGACCTGGCGGACAAGATCCGTACCGGAAACATTTCCTATGACCTGTGCCGGCCCGTAGGACTCTATCGCTTTTACTACGCCCGGATCATGGCCCAGAAACTCATGGGCAGTTTGATGCGTGGCATCCCCATGAAGATCGTAGCCTTCCTTCTGCCGGCAGGCTGGGGCATGACGGCTCCGACCTCGGTTGCCGGACTGCTGCTGGGCTTGCTGGCCCTGTGCCTGGGACTTCTGTGCATCTGCGCCCTGGAGAACATCACCATGGCCTTCACCATGCGGACTCTGGACCCCAGAGGCATGCAGGGAATGCTGAACCTGCTGATGATCACTTTTTCCGGCAATCTCTTTCCTCTGACTTTGTTCCCGGACAGCTGGCAGCGGGTCATCACATTGTTACCTTACGCCCAGCTCCTGGACGCTCCCATCCGCCTCTACACCGGGGAGTATGCCATTGACCTGGCCCCCCGGATCCTGCTCATTCAGGTGGTCTGGACGGTACTGCTTATTGGACTTGGCATGTGGATGTGGGGAGCCAATAAAAAGAGAATGGTAATCCAGGGAGGCTGATTACGTCTTGAGAACAAGAAAAATACTACGTCTTTAGAAAGCAAATCGTTATCTGAGACGTAAGTCTAACACATCCAAGGACAAGATTATGTTCAATACCATCAAACTTTATATCCGGTCTATGGGGATGCTCCTCAAGAGTCACCTCCAGTACCCGCTTTCTTTCTTCATGCAGACCCTGGCCCAGCTGGTGATGGAAGGCGGTGAGATGCTGGTGGTGATCCTCATCGTGGACCGATTTGAAAACTTAAAAGGCTGGACCGGCGGGAATCTCTATTTCTTCTTCGGAGTCATGTCCGTGTCCTTCTATATCACCGAATTCTTCGGCCGGGGCGTGACGGGAGACTTCCCGGGCATGGTCCGGACGGGGCACCTGGATACCTTGCTCCTGCGGCCCCGGGGGATCCTGACCCAGGTCCTCTGCAGCGGCATCGATCCCCGGCGCATTTCCTGCATTGCTGTGGGTACAGCCGCCCTGGTCATGGGCAGCAGGATGTCCGGGGTGGTCTGGACCTTCTGGAAAGCACTGGCCCTGGTGGAATCCATTTTCATGAGCTGCCTGCTGATCCTGGGGCTCTTTCTTATCGAGGCCATCTTCACCATCCACAGCGTGAAGAGTGTGGAGCTGGTGAATGCCCTGACCTACGGTGGCCGAAGTGCCTGCCAGTACCCCATCAATATCTATCCGGAGCCCCTCAAGGTGCTCTTTACGGTGGTGGCACCCTTTGCCCTCACCATGCATGTGCCCGCCGCCTGGATCCTGGGGAAGCCCTTATATGGATGGCCCGCCTGGACGGCCTTTGTGACGCCCCTTTCCGGAGCAGTGGTCTTCGCCATCATGACGGCCCTCTTTCATCGGGGCATCCGTTTCTACCGGTCCACGGGAAGCTGATGGCGCAGCCCGCAGACCATCCTTCTACAAAAAATAATGAAATTTTATACATCAAAGCGATAAAGTGATTGATTATTCAATTTGAATGGTATACAATGATACAAGGCAAAGGCGCTCGAAGCTAACTCTTCCTGCGCCTTTTTCTATATCTTTTTTCGGGAGGTTTTTTCATGGATCGTTTTGTGGACAGTGTTGCGCGCGTCAATGACGCGGTGAACGGGTTTGTGTGGGGACTACCCATGCTGATCCTGCTGGTGGGAACCGGTATTCTGATGACCATTCTCTCCAAAGGATTCCAGATTTCCCATTTCCGTCATTGGGTGTCTAACACCATCGGAGGAATTTTCAAGGACAAGCATGTCACGGCTCACACGGGCAAGGAAGATACGCAGATTTCTCAGTTCCAGAGCCTTTGCACGGCCCTGGCGGCAACCATCGGAACCGGTAACATCGCCGGTGTGGCAGCAGCCATCCTGTCCGGTGGCCCCGGCGCCATCTTCTGGATGTGGGTGGTGGCATTCTTCGGAATGATGACCAACTTCTCCGAGAACGTGCTGGGTATCTACTATCGCAGAAGAAATGAGAAGAATGAGTGGTCCGGCGGCGCTATGTACTACCTGCAGTACGGTCTGGGGGCAAAGAAGGGCTTCGGTAAAGTAGGTCTGGTGCTGGCAGTGCTCTTCAGTATCTTCTGCGTGGTGGCTTCCTTTGGTATCGGAAACATGAGCCAGATCAACTCTATTGCAGTGAATATGAATTCCGCTTTCGGCATTCCCTCCTATATCACCGGTATCGCCCTGATGATCCTGGCCGGCCTGGTGATCGTGGGCGGTCTGAAGCGCATCGCTTCCGTCACGGAGCGCCTGGTTCCCTTCATGGCAATCCTGTATCTCATCGGAGCCATCATTGTGGTCATCGTTCATGGGGACCAGATCGGACCTGTCTTCGTATCCATCTTCAAGGGCGCATTCGGCATGAAGGCCGTGGGCGGCGGTATCGTGGGAAGCGGCGTGGCCATGGCCATCCAGTGGGGTATGAAGCGCGGCGTCTTCTCCAACGAGGCGGGCCTGGGTTCCTCCGTTATGGTCCACTCCAGCTCCAATGTCCGTGAGCCCGTGGTCCAGGGTATGTGGGGTATCTTCGAAGTCTTCGCCGACACCATTGTGGTATGTACCCTGACGGCTCTGGCAGTCCTGTCCAGCGGTCTGGTGGATCTGAACACCGGCGCCGTGCTGACGGATTCCGTGTCCACCGCTGTTGTGGCAGAGGCCTTTTCCACCGTCTTTGGCAAGGCCGGATCCGCATTTATCGCCATCGCCATTCTGCTCTTTGCTTTCTCCACCGTCCTTGGCTGGAGCCAGTACGGCAGCAAGGGATTTGAGTATCTTTTCGGCAGAAAGGCTGTGGTGGGCTACAAAGTGGTCTTTGTGGTGTTCGTGGTCATTGGCGCCACCATGGATCTGAGCCTGGCCTGGGATCTGTCCGACACCTTTAACGGTATGATGGCTATCCCCAACCTCATCGGCGTGGTGGCCCTCAGCGGCACCGTCATGAAGATCACGAAAAACTATGTGGACCGCAAGATCCGCGGCAAGGACGTGAAGCCCATGCTCTCCGCCATCGAGGAGATCCAGGAGCTCCACGAGCAGGAGATCGCAGGAAAGTAAGGACGGCCGGCAGCTCTCCCGGCAGAAATTCAAAACTCACACAAAACTCACACAGATTCGAAGGAATGGGAGACTGTTCCTTCGGATCTTTTTTGTTGGAACAATAGGCTCACCACGAAAAATACGAGAAATAATCTCATTACCATTGAAAACAAGTCGATTTTGTGCAAAAATAGGTAATGTCACGGGCTCTGCCCGATGCTTATTGTGAGAGAGTTTTCGAACAGACAACTCGACAACATGAAAGGAGATTTTCACATGATTTACTCAACAGAGGTAAAGAATATGTGTCCCGTAACACAAGGGGTACATCATGGCGCTGCTCCCATTCCCGAAGAGGCGAAATGGGTGAAGTCCAAAGAAATCAAGGACATTTCCGGCTACACTCACGGTATTGGCTGGTGTGCACCTCAGCAGGGTGCCTGCAAGCTGTCCCTGAATGTCAAGGACGGTATCATCCAGGAGGCTCTCGTAGAGACCATCGGATGCTCCGGCATGACTCACTCCGCAGCTATGGCTGCTGAGATCCTTCCCG
>JAEEGL016521338.1_pt1 | contig 22314 bp, 12 predicted proteins | sample 9134231 | NCBI WGS metagenome assembly JAEEGL01 (sample SAMN16246548, study PRJNA631951) | gut metagenome | biome: gut microbiome; feature: rumen; material: fiber-attached | host: Bos | place: Iran: Karaj | collected 2018-10 | reverse complement strand
CATTGGAGCCGGTTTCGACGGCGCGCAGCGCCTCGACCGAACCAAGGCCCGCGATATGGGCGGTGTCCCAGCCGCAGGCGGCGTGCAGGCACGCGCCGGCCGACCATACGCCGATGGCGATCAGATAGCCTTTCTTCGTTCCCATCCAGTCCACGAACTTGCCGGCGAAGAGGCAGGCGATCGCGTAGAAGATGGAGAACAGGGAGGTGATGGTGCCGTAATCGGCATCGGTCCAGTGGAACTCGGGCGCGATGAACTCCTTGTAGGTCAGGGAGAGCACCTGGCGGTCGAGGTAGTTCACCGTCGTCGCCACGAAGAGCAGCGAGCAGATCCACCAGCGCCAGGAAGACATCAATTTCTTTTGCGTACTCATGGTAACAGGGTCAGATAATGGTTTGCACGGCCGCGCGCATCCCCTTGTCGCGGATCAGCGCGAGATCTTTTTCCAGGAGGTCCGTCAGGCCGGGAACGGCGTTGAGGTCCTCCTCCCAGATAAAGGATGCACCCAGGACGCCTTCCGCCACGCGGCGCACGTCGCCGGACGCCCAAAGCTCCTGCAGGAGCGAGACGATCTTCGCGTCATCGTTCGGAACGATCTCGTCCTCGCCGCGCTTCCCGCCCTTGTAATAGGTGCAGATGGCGGCCAGGCCGAGGACGATGCCCTGCGGCAGGCTGCCCTTGCGCTCCAGGTAGGTCTTGAGCCCGGGAAGGTCGCGCGTACGGAACTTCGGGAAGGAATTCAGCATGATGCTGGTGACGAAATGCTTGACGAACGGGTTCCGGAAGCGGTCCATCACGTCGGCGGCGAACCGTTCCAGTTCCTCGCGCGGAAGATTCAGCGTCGGAAGCAGTTCCTCGTGCATGACCTTGCGCACGAACGCGCCGACGACCGGGTCCTCGCAGCACTGCTTCACCGTGTCCAGGCCGCTCAGGTAACCGACCGGCGAAAGGACGGTATGCGGGCCGTTGAGCAAGGTCACCTTGCGCTCATGGTACGGGGCCTCGGACGGGACGAAGAGGACGTTCAGGCCCGCCTTGTCGGCCGGGAATTCCTCCGCGACGCCGGCCGGCGCTTCGATGACCCAGAGGTGGAAGATCTCGGCCTTGTCGAGCAGGTGGTCTTCGATGCCGATCCGCTCCGTGAGCTGGGCCACGGTGTCACGCGGGTAACCCGGGACGATCCGGTCCACCAGGGTGCTGTAAACGGCGCAGGCGTTCTCGAACCAGTCGGAGAAGGCCGCGGGCAGCTGCCAGAGGTCGATATACTGGCGGATGCACTCCTTCAGGTGCTTCCCGTTCTCGAAGATCAGTTCGCACGGGAAGATGATGAGGCCCTTGGAAGGGTCGCCCGCGAAGGTCTCGAAGCGATGGTAGAGCAGCTGGGTGAGCTTGCCGGGATAGGACGACGCGGGGGCGTCTTCCAGGCGGCAGGCGGGATCGAAGGCGATGCCGGCTTCCGTCGTGTTGGAGATGACGAAGCGGATCTCGGGCTGCTCGGCCAGGGCCATGTAGGATGCGAAATCGGCGTACGGGTCGATGCCGCGGGTGATGACGTCGATCATGTCGACGCTGTCGACGGGCGTTCCGTTCAGGAGGCCCTGCAGATTGAGGTGGTAGAGGCCGTCCTGTTCGTTCAGGACGGACACCAGCCCCCGGTCGATCGGCTGCACGACGACAACGCCGCCGTCGAAGCCGGTCTTCTGGTTGGTCTTCCAGATGATCCAGTCAATAAAAGCGCGGAGGAAGTTCCCTTCCCCGAACTGGATCACCCGTTCCGTATATTTTTTCGCCTGCGGTGCAGTGCTGCGGTTCAGTCTTTCCATATCGTAAAGATAGCATTAAAAAATTACAATGTGACTCCTGTCTTGAAAATAGCGATCTCCCGGAAACCGCTCTCCTCGCTTTTCACGGGCGCGCCGCCGGCGACGGAAAGCACTTTCTCGATGAAGGCCTGCGAGATCTCCTCCATCGTCGCGTCCTCGACGAGGACACCGGCGTTGAAGTCGATCCAGCCCGACTTCCGGACCGAGAGCGGCGTGTTGGTGGACACCTTCAGCGTCGGCACGAAGGTGCCGAACGGGGTTCCGCGGCCGGTCGTGAAGAGCACGATCTGGCAACCGGCGGCCGCCAGTGCCGTCGAGGCCACCAGGTCGTTGCCCGGAGCGCTGAGCAGGTTCAGGCCGCGCCGGGAGAGGCGCGCTCCGTACGGGAGCACGCCGCGGACGATGCTCCGTCCGCTCTTCTGGGTGCAGCCCAGCGACTTTTCCTCGAGGGTGGAGATGCCGCCCGCCTTGTTGCCGGGCGAAGGGTTCTCGTAGACCGGCTGGCCGCTGCGAAGGAAATACTCCTTGAAACCGTTGATCAGCGAGACCGTCTCGTCGAAAGTCGCGCGGTCCTGGCAGCGGTTCATCAGCAAGGTCTCCGCACCGAACATCTCCGGCACTTCCGTCAGCACCGTCGTCCCGCCCTGGGAGACGATCCAGTCGGAGAAGACGCCGAGCAGCGGATTGGCCGTGATGCCGGACAGGCCGTCGGACCCGCCGCATTTCAGGCCCACGCGGAGTTCCGAGACAGGGACCTCGGTCCGTTCGTCCCGGGACGCCGCCGCGAAAATCGCGCGGAGCTGCTCCAGCCCGTACTCCACCTCGTCTTCGACCTGCTGGCAGACGAACATCCGCACGCGTCCGCCGTCGACCGGGCCGACCAGGTCGCGGAATGCGTCCAGCTGGTTGTTCTCGCAGCCGAGGCTGACGACCAGGACACCGCCCGCATTGGGATGGCGTACCATGTCGGCAAGGATCCTGCGCGTGTTCTCATGGTCGTCCCCGAGCTGCGAACAGCCGTAGTTGTGCGGAAAGGCCACGATGGCGTCCACCGACCCTTCCCGCCCCTTCACTTCCTCGCGGAAGCGCGCGGCGAGCGTCTCGGCGATGCCGTTCACGCAGCCTACGGTGGGAATGATCCAGATCTGGTTGCGGATGCCGACCCGGCCGTCAGCGCGTACGAAGCCGCGGAACGTGCGCTTCGCCGTCGGCGCGATTTCCGCCAAAGCAGGTTCGTACCGGTAGTCGAGCGTCCCTTCCAGGTTGGTCTTGATGCAGGTATGGTCCAGCAGCGAGCCGGGAACGGCGTCACGGGTCACGTGGCCGATGGGAAACCCGTACTTGACCACGTTCTCCCCCGCCGAAAGCGCCCGGAGCGCGAACTTGTGGCCGCGCGGCACGTCGGTCTGCAGGACGACGCCGCCCGCCGCCTCGCCGGCCCGCAGGTCAGCGAGGGCGACGGCGACATTGTCGTCAGGGTGTATCCGGATGTATCTCATCAGAAGTTGAAATAGTGCTTGGCGTTGTTGTAGCTGATATCCTCCACCATCCTGCCGATGGTATCCAGTTCGGACGCCGGCAGGCGGCCGCTCTCCACGTCCGCGCCGATCACGTCGCACAGGATGCGGCGGAAGTACTCGTGACGCGGGTAGCTGATGAAGCTGCGCGAGTCCGTCAGCATGCCGACGAAGCGGCTCAGCAGGCCCAGGACGGACAGGGCGTCCATCTGGCGCCGCATGCCGGATTCCTGGTCGAGGAACCACCAGCCCGAACCCAGCTGCATCTTCCCGGGGAAGCTGCCGTCATTGAAGGTGTAAGCCATCGTGGCCATCACCTCGAAGTCCTTGGGGTTCAAGCAGTAGAGGATGGTCTTCGCCAGTTTTCCGGCCGCTTCGAGGCGGTCCAGGAAACGGTGACCGGCCGCCGCGGTGGGCAGGTCGTGGATGGCGTCGTACCCGGTGTCGGGACCGACCAGCGAGAACATCTTCGAATTGTTGTTCCGGATGGCACCCACGTGGAACTGCTGCGCCCAGCCGGCTTCCGCGTCCATCACCGCCATGTCGAACAGGAAGGCGCTGCGGAACTTCTCCAGTTCCTTCGGCGACGGCGCCTTTCCGAGCAGCACCTTCTTGAAGATCAGTTCGATCTCCAGGCGGGTGTAGTCGGCGGCGTAGAACGTCTCCAGTCCGTGGTCGGAGAGCTTGCAGCCCATCGAGGCGAAGAAGTCGTGGCGGGCCTGCAGGGCCTCCACGAGGTCGGCGTAGGAGTCGATCTCCTTGCCGGCCGCGGCGCCGAGGGTCTTCAGGTAGGCCTTGTAAGCGGCGGGATCTTCGATCGCCATCGCCTTGTCGGGACGCCACGTCGGGAGCACCTTCGTCCCGAAAGGATGCGCAGCGATCATCTTGTGCCAGCGGAGGTCGTCCGCGGGATCGTCCGTGGTGCAGACGGTCTCCACGTTGAACTTCCGGATCAAGGCCTGTCCGCGGAACGCATCCGTTGCCAGCATGGCGTTGCACGCCTCGAAGATCTCCCGCGCGGTAGCGGGGGTGAGCAGCTTGTCGATGCCGAAAACGCGGCTCAGTTCCAGGTGCGTCCAGTGGTAGAGGGGGTTGCGCATGGTGTACGGAACCGTCTCCGCCCATTTTTCGAAGGTCTCCCAGGGCGTCCTGACACCGCCGGTGAGGTACTCTTCGGGAACCCCGTTCCCCCGCATCGCGCGCCATTTGTAGTGGTCTCCGTAATGGCCGTCCACCAGCCAGAGCTGCGTGATGTCGCGGAACTGGATGTTCTCGGCGATCTGCTGCGGCACCAGGTGGCAGTGATAGTCGATGATCGGCATCTTCGCCGCGTGTTCGTGGTACAGCATCCGGGCGGTATCGCTCCGGAGCAGGAAGTCCTTGTCAATGAATGTCATGGTATGATTCAAATAGATTGTTACGGCTGATAGGCGATCTTGTAGAACCGGATGCCCGCCTTCGGATAGATGGCGACTTCTCCGGCCGCGATCTCGAATTCGAGGTCTGACTTGGCGTCGACGCCCTGGATCTTCTCCTCACCGCCGGCATCCACGACGGCGACATTGCGCGCCTCGCCGCTCTTGGCGGAGGATGCCGTCACGATCAGCGTGCCGTCGGCAGGCGCCGTGAACGTGAAGACACGCTCGGTGGTGCTGCCGGAGCCGTTCGGCTGGATGTAGCCGCTGGCGTCCCACTTGCCGTTCTTGCTGCCGCTGGTGTAGGTCAGGCCGTCGACGGAGACCGTCCAGCCCGCCTGGTTGCTGCCCTTTGCGGAGGCGGCGTCCGCCTCGAGGGCCGACTGCCATGCCGTGGAAGAGAAGTCCCACTCCTGCGGATCGGGAGCCGGGGTGGCGTCGATGTATTTGAAGATGATGACGTAGAACCGAATGCCCGCCTTCGGGTAGATGGCGACCTCGCCGGCCTTCACCTCGAATTCGAGGTCGGACTTGGCATCGACGCTCTGGGTCATCTCCTCGCCGGCGGCATCCTTCACGGCAACCGCACGGGCTTCGCCGGACTTGGCCGAGGATGCCGTCACGATCAGCGTACCGTCAGCGGGCGCCGTGAACGTGAAGACGCGCTCGGTGGCGCTGCCGCTGCCGTTGGGCTGGATGTAGCCGCTGGCGTCCCACTTGCCGTTCTTGCTGCCGCTGGTGTAGGTCAGGCCGTCGACGGAGACCGTCCAGCCCGCCTGGTTGGTGCCCTTCGCGGAGGCGGCATCCGTCTCGAGGGCGGACTGCCACGCAGCGGAAGAGAAGTCCCAGGAAAGGGTCACCTCGCCGCCGATGACCACCTCGTTGACCTGGAGCGTGGCCTCGCCGGCATTGGATGCCGCGTATTTGCTGGAAGTGGACACCGGACGCGCGATCACGGAGACCGGGTATTCACCGACCTTGAGGGCGGCGACCTCCTCCGCGGCCAGCGTGAAGGACGTTTCCGTGAGCACCTGTTCCGTTCCCTTGAAGGTCAGCACATAGTCCGCCGCATTCGCAACGGCGTTCCAGGCGATCACGACGTCTTCCGCCGTGCCTTCGTCAAGCTTGGACGGCGTCACGGTCACCTTGGGCGCAGCCAGCGCCTCGAGGGCCGCATCGGGCGTCAGGTCCTTGGTCCAGGTGATCTTCTGGAGCAGGACGGCGCCTCCGGCGAGCACATAGATGCTGTTCTCCCCCGTAAGGTCGCCCAGCAGGACGGTATGCTCCTGCCCGTCGGCGAGGACGACATAGCGGTCGCCGCCGGCGAGCACCTGCACGGTGCCCAGACCGTCGGAACTCACGGCCGTCACCTTGACGGCGCCGTAGCCGCTCGTCAGGATCTCGACGGCGGAAGAAGCGGGCACGCCGTCACCGCCGAGGGTCGCGGCGGCGTCAAATTGGACACCCTTCGACATCAGCACGTGCGCAGGTGTCTCTTCCGTCGCGAAGATCCGGGCGTTGCCGATGATCGTCGTCAGTTCGAGGTCTTCGGTGTCATAGATGGTCTTCTGGGTGAAGTCCCAGGTATAATCGTCCTCCTGGACCTTCAGTTCCTTCTCGCGAATGACTTCCGGCTGGACGGCGTTCCACCAGCGCGGGTCGCCGGCCTTGAGGGCGACGATCCGTCCGCCGGCGGAAGTGAGATACAGCTTCCCGGCGGCGGAGTTCACGCACGGGTCCTCCTTCAGCACCTCCGCGTCCTTCATCGCCACGGGACCGAAGGCATCGCCGTTGGAGATGATCTCCGTCGGGTTCGCCGGATCCAGCGCCGTGGAATACATGAAGCCTTCGCCCACGTTGTAATAGACATTGCCGGAGCAGTCCGGGCGGAAGGAGTCGTTCGAACTGCGGCTCAGGCGGATCCAGCAGTCCTTGGCCGCCTTGCCCTTCTCCGCGTCGTTGAACTCGTTGAGGAAGACGTTCTTGACGGCCTTGACGCTGGTCGCGCCCGTCGAGACGCTCACGCTGAAGATACCGCGGTTGTTGCTGGAGGACGGCGTCGCCGTCACATAGTTGAAGGTACAGTTCTCCAGGAGCACCGTTCCCACGAGCGCCTTGTTCGTCAGCCGGATGAAGGAACGCGCGCAGGCATAGAAGGTCGAACGGCGGATCACGATGTCGCCGGTCTTGCCGTCGCGGATGTCCAGGAAGTCGCCGCCCGTCTTGCCGTCGGCGTTGATGTCGTGCATGTAGCAGCCTTCCACCAGGAAGGAAGCCGCACCGGTGGCCGCTGCGCCTTCCGCCACGGAGTAGAAGCCCTTGCCGAAACCGGAGAGTTCGCAGTTCACGAGTTCGAAGGCGGTCAGGTCGGCGGATACGTTGTCGAAAAGGCTGCCGGCGCCGTTCCCTTCGAAGGCGATGTCCTCGAAATGAACGGTCTTCGCACCGGATGAGAGCTTGAAGTTGGCATAGTTGACCACCGGCTTCTTGCCGTCGGCCGTGGAATGGCCGTAGAGGTACAAGTCGCCGGTCACGGAGATGGATTCGGCCATCGGATCGGGATACGCGCCCTTCAGGTCGATCGGGTCTTCGCCATAGGCGATTTCCACGCGGACGGGCGCGCCGGCCTTGTCGATGGCGCTGATCAGCCCGGCGGCGGTGCTGACGGTGATCACGCCGTCCCCCATGTCGGGCCGCGTGCAGGCGACGACGGCGCCGCGCGAGCCGGCCTTTCCGAACACCAGGGTGAACTTGTATTCCTTTCCGGCGGCAAGGCCGCCGACGGTCTTCGCGCAGGCGGCGATTTCATCGGAAGTGACGGGGATGACGATCCTTTCGTCCCCCTCGCCCATCACGAGCGGTTCCGCCCAGACAGACGTCAGGTCGGCCTTGTCGGCGGCATCGTCCCACGCGAGGGAGACGCCGGAGGTCGTCCGGTCCGTCACCGTGGGGTTCAGGCTGCTGCGGACCGCGGAAGTGCTGACCGGACCGGATGCGGCCGCCCACTTGGAATCGGCCAGGCGCGGGCTGTGCGCCTGCACCCGCCAGTAGTACGTCTTGTCAGCCGAGAGGCGGACCTTGAAGGGGACGTCGCCCGCGGCCACGTCATATTCACCGGCAGTGCTGGCGAAGCCCTCGTCCTCGCTGAGCGCGAGCGTATAGGTGGCGGCCTCCTTGGTCACCATCCAGGTGAAAGTGACCTCGTCTCCGTTCTCCACCTCTGCGACGAGTTCCCGCGGCATCATGCAGCGCGTCAGGTTCAGTTCGGTGATCTCGTCGAACGCTTCTTCCTTGAAGCATCCGGTCAGGGAAAAGACGCCCAGAACCGCGAGGAACGCATATTTGAGGATATTGTTTCTCATATTCATTCTGTTTATTTGGATGCGTAGGCATAGTCATTCTTCACGTAGCCCTGGCTGTTGGAAAGGGTCTGGTCCAGAATCGGCCAGAACATGTATTCCTCCGGGTTGTTCGTGTAAAGGCCCTCGATGCGGGCGTCGTACAGACCCGTATCCTTCCCGTCACCGTCGACGATTTTGGTGATGTAGGTCTTGTCGTGCTTCCAGCCGAGCGGCTCCATGTCCTGGTCCTCGCCGGGATTGAAACCGTAGAACAGCAGGGACTTCCGGTCCGGGGCGACGCGCGTGTAGACGCCGCCGCTCAGGTAGGCGTAGGGGCCTTCGAGGTCGCGCAGCTTCCGCAGGTCTTCCTTGGCCTCGTCCATCTTCGTCTTCAGGAGATTCCAGCGGATGAGGTCGCCCTTGCGGAGGAACTCGCCGCAGAATTCGAAGGCGCGTTCGTCGACGATCGCCCGGAACATGGCCTCCTTGCCGGAGATGGCGTCCACATAGGCCTGCGCCTCGTCCTCGTGGCCGGCGAAAGCGCGCTTGCGGACCGCCAGCAGGTAGGTCTTGGCATCGGAAAGGTTGCCGAGTTCGTTGGCGATCTCGGCCGCCATCAGCAGGATGTCGGCATAGCGCATCACCACCGGCTTGACGCCGTCGTTGATGGTACCGTCATAGCCCTTGCCGCCGCCCATCCAGTCGAAGCGGTATTTTCCGAAATACCACTTGGCGATACCGGCGGAGACCGGCGTGTCGCTGGAATTGAACTTCCAGTTGACGCAGGTCAGGTCGCGCCGGACATCGTTCGCATCGAACTTGAAATAGAAGTTCGGGAGCGGTCCCACCTGCCCGCCGCGGCTCTCGCCGGAGGTATAGGACGAACCGTCGGAACGGATGGCGTACGTGTAGTTCCAGCGGCCGCGCTGGTCGCCGAACGGGATGACATAGAGCGTCTCGCCGTCGAAGGCGAGGTTGTCCTTGGCGTTCTGGCGCTTCCAGTAGGCTTCCAGGGAAGGATCCAGCTTGCAGGAACCGCTGCGGATGGCGTCCTCCAGGTAGGACAGGGCCTTGGGATAGAGCACGCTCGCAGCCAGCTCGGGATCGGAGGAGAGGCGCACGGTGCCCAGCGCGCCGGTGTTCACGTCCTTCGCGTCGTCGCCGCCGCCCGTTCCGGGACGCAGCGCATAGCCGGAGGCCGCCAGGGCGATCCGGGCGTACAGGCCCTCGGCGAAGACCTTGTTGATGGCATCGGTCCGGCTGGCGGTGCCGGGATACGGGAGATACGGGATCGCCTCTTCCAAATCGGCGAGGATACGCTTGTAGATCACGTTCCGGCAGGACTTGGGAATATAGATGGTATTCGGGGCGATGGGCTCGAACCGGGCCGGAACGTCGCCCCAGGCCTTCGTGAGTTCATAGTAGATGAAGGAGCGGAGCGTCAGGGCTTCGCCCAGGAGATAGCGCATGTCCGCGTCCCCTTCGAGGTCCGCGTACTGGTGCAGGCCGGAGATGACCAGGTTCGCCCGTTCGATGCCCCGGTACAGCAGGGAGTACATGTTTTCGGGCGAGGTGTTCAGCTCCGTATTCGTCGGGAGCAGGTCGTACAGGGCGATCCTGTCCTTGTTGTTGGTGGGCTTGAAATCGGTGTACCACTCGATGTCGGTGTTGAAGCCGTACCAGCACAGGAACCGGTTGACATAGGAGTTGTTCTCCGCGAACACCTCGCTGATGCCGTACACGGCCCGTTCCGCCAGGGCATAGCTGGAATAGATGCTCTCTTCCTCGAAGGAGGAGGCGGAAGGCGTGTCCAGGACATTGCAGGAAACCGTTCCGAAAAGGAGCGCCACGCTCAGTATAAATGTTGTCTTTTTCATATGCGTCGGCGGATTAGAAAGTTAAGTTGAGACCGGTGACGAAACCGATGCTCTTGGGATAGGCGGAATAATCGACGCCCGGCGTGAGCGGGGTCCTGCGGCGGGTATCGACTTCCGGGTCGTAGCCCGAATAGTTCGTCAGGCAGAAGAGGTTGGTCCCCGTCACATAGAAGCGGACCTTGCGCAGATGCACCTTTTCGGTCAGCTTGCCGGGCAGGGTGTAACCGAGGGTCGCGCTCTGCATGCGGAGGAAGGAACCGTCCTCGACGGCCCAGTCCGTGAAGATGGCGTTACCGACCGCCGGAGACCACATCGTCGTTCCGGCATTGGCGGCCTTCAGGGCGGCCGGATCGGTGATCAGCTCGCCGGTGTTCCAGTCGACGTTGGTCCAGCGCTCGGAGACGGACATCATCTCGAGCAGGTTCCGGTCGGTGTACTTGCGCGTGGAGGTGAACTCGATCTTGTTGGCATTGTAGATGTCCTGTCCCAGCATGAAGTTGAAATTGGCGCTGAAGTCGAAGCCCTTGAAGTCGCCGCTGATGGAGAAACCGCCGGTGAAGTCCGGGAGTGCGTTGCCGATGACGGTGCGGTCCTCGCTTGTCACGCGCTTGTCGTTTCCGGAGATGTCCTTGAGTTTCAGCGCACCCGGACGGAGATAACCGCTTCCGATGACGTCGGAGTCGTCCACGACTCCTTCTTTCAGGACCCACTTGCCGTTGATGTAGTCGAAATCGTCGACCTCATAACGGCCGTCGCAGACATAGCCGTACATGTTGCCCATCGGCTGCCCGGTCTGCACCTTGTAGTCGATACCGACTTCGCTGGACGCCCAGCCGGTCTCCGCCGTGATGCCGTTCCGTTCGAAGGCGGCGTTGCCGCCGAGCGACGTGACCACGTTGCGGTTGAAGGCGATGTTGCCGCTGATCTGCAGGGAGAAGTCCTTCTGCATCACGATCGGCGCGTTCAGGCTCAGTTCGAAACCGCGGTTGCGGGTCGAACCCAGGTTGCGGTACTGCGTGCTGTAACCGGAGCCCGAAATCGGGAACTCCACGAGGAGGTTCCTGGTGTCGTTCTGGTACGCTTCGACGCTGCCGCTGAGCTTTCCGTTCCAGAATCCGAAGTCGAGACCGATGTTATGGGTGTACGTCGTCTCCCAGGTCAGGTCGGGATTCGGCATCACGGAATTGGGCGACGCATACGAGTTGCCCTGGCTGATGATCGTCGTCGAGTTGAACGCATACTCCCGGTTGATGAGGCCGATGATCTCGGAAGGGAGCAGGTTGTTGCCCGCGGAGCCGAAGCTGTAGCGCAGTTTCAGCTGGTCCAGCCAGCCCGCGCCCTGCATGAACGGTTCGTTGGAGATCGTCCAGGAGACGGCCGCGGAAGGGAAGAAGCCCCAGCGCTTGCCCTTGGCGAACTTCGAGGATCCGTCCGCGCGGAGCGTGGCGCCGAGCGAATAGCGGTGCTTGTAGTCGTAGTTCACGCGCCCGAAGAAGGAGAGCAGGTTCTCGTCCGCATAGAAGAAGTTGTCGGCTTCGGCCCTGCTGGTCGCGGAAGCCGCATGGTTCCACGCGTCCTGCGCCCCGAAGTAGTTCGGGAAGCCGTCCAGAAGCATATGCACCCGGTTGCGGTGGGTGATGGTAAGTTCCTCGCCGATGAGCGCGGTGAGCACATGGTCCTCATTGCCGATCAGGCCCGCGAAGTCGTAGTTCAGCGTGTTCGTGTTGCGGTACTTGGTCCGGAACAAGTCCTTGTGATCGTTGGAAGGGGTGTTGAGGACCGTGGAGCGCTGGTTGGAATAGAAGGTGGAGATGCCGTAGAAGCGGTCGTCCGTCTGCAGGTAGTCTTCCAGGCCTCCCTCGATTTTCAAGCGGAGGTTCTCTACGATGTCCCAGTTGAACGCGGCGTTGGCGTTCCAGGTGGTGCGGAGGCGCTTGCTGTCGTTGTCGGCGACGGCGCGCAGCGGCTGCACGTTGTCGCCGTACAGGGCTTCGTCATCCTCGGTCACGCCCTGACGGGCGATCGGGATGGGCATGTACTGGACGGCGTGCTTGAGACGGCCGTTGCCGGACGACGAGCTCATGTCCGCCATCGAGTTAGCGCCCGCGCCGCGGACATTCACCCGGGAATAGCGGATGGAAGCGTCGACGCTCGTCCGCTTGGACGTCTTGAAATTACCCTTGAAATTCAGGTTGTCGCGGCCGTAGTTGGAACCGACCATGATGGCCTGGTCTTCCAGGTGGGCGTATCCGAGCTTCCAGTTGAAGTTGTCCCCGCTGCCGGCGATGGAGAAGTCGGTGCTGAGCGTCGAGCCGGTCCGGCCGAACACGGCGTTCACCCAGTCGTTCCCCTGCATGCGGGCGTACTGGTCGATGTCCTCGAACAGGCCGTAATACGGATAGTAATCGTCTGCGAGCCGGCCCCGGATGGCGGCCAGCTCATACTGCGTCTTCACGAAGTCGCCGACGCCCATCGGACGGATGGCGTTCCGGTTGGCCATCTGCTTGCGTCCGTAATAGGTATTGAACGTCACGGAGACCTTCTGGCCCTTTTCGGCGCTCTTCGTCGTCACGATCACGACGCCGTTGGCGCCCCGGCTGCCGTAGATGGCCGTCGAGAAAGCGTCCTTCAGCACGTCGATGCTGGCGATTTCGGAGGAGGAGATGTCATTGATGGACTCCACCGGGAAGCCGTCCACGATATAGAGCGGCGAGCTGTCCTGCGTGATGGAGCCGCCGCCGCGGACGCGGATCTTGATGTCGGCGTCCGGGTCGCCTTCGGTGGTGACGACGGAAACGCCGGCCATCTTTCCGGCCAGCGCCTGGCTGACCGTGGTGACGGGCTGCGCCGTCAGTTTGTCGCTGCCGACGGAGGAGACCGATCCGAGGAGGTCGCGACGCTTGACGGTAGCATAACCGACCACGACGACTTCGTCAAGGAAGGTGTTGTCCGCTTTCATGACGACGTCAATCTTCGTCCGGTCTCCCACGGGAATGGTCTGCGAGGCCATTCCGATGCAGGAGAACACCAGGTTCGACGCCGTAGAAGGAACTTTGATCTCATAGTTGCCGTCCAGGTCCGTCTCGGTACCGGTGGTCGTACCCTCAACGAGTACGCCGACGCCGATCAACGGTTCACCGTTCTCGTCGGTCACCACGCCCTTGACCACGGTCTGGGCGGAGAGGACCAGCGGGAAAGCCAGGAACAGCAACGCAAGGATGAGTTTCTTTACTGGTTTCATGTGTTGATCATTAAGTGATTGAATAGATTACAATTGTTTGTATTCGCCTTTCCCCACCTGTCCGGCGACGATGTCGCGCACCAGATAGTGGAGATACATTTCCAGGTTGGTGTAGCGTCCGAACTTGTCGAGGCCCTTCGCCTTGCCGTCCGAAGCGTCGGCCTTGTCGAGGCCGAACTGCTCTTCGAAGGCGTCGGGCATGCCGTCGCCGTCGGAATCCTTCACGGCCGCCCGCTCGGCGTCCGTCGCATCGTAGGAGGGCCAGCCGCCCACGTCGGACTGCGTGTCGATGATGCCGCCGCTGCTGCCGTTCGAGCCTTGTGCGAAGGTCGCCTTCCCGCTGCGGGCGTCGGCGACGGCGCGCGCGTCCACGTCGTCGCGGCGCAGCGAGGCGCCGGCCCAGGAGAGCACCTGGCCGAACGCGTCGTCCGCGCCGGTCGTCGTCACATAGACCGTCTTCCCGTCACGCCCCTTCAGCGGAAGCGGCTCCGAGAGGATCCGGCCGTCATGGGAGACCGGTTCGCCGGTGTATCCGCTTTCCTCCTTCCAGTAGACGCCCTTCGCATTGTCGCGGGTGATGTCGTCGTGTTTCGTGTGCTTGTTTCCGGACAGGTACAGGGAAGGATACTCGTAACGGATATAGGTATTCGATGACTTGTAGACCGCGTCCGCTTCGATGAAGAACGCACGGTCGCGGGAGGCGGGGCCGGGCTTGTAGTAGTTGCCGACCAGGTTGAAGGCGCCGGCGTTGCCGCCGTAGCAGCCGCTGCCGCTCCCCCAGTTGTAAACCACGTTGTTGCGGTGGTCGACGTTGCCGCGCATCGCGGGGTCGGACGGGGTTTCATACACGCCCGGATGGTCGAAACGGGGGGTCCGGTTGTCGTGGTGCGCCAGCAGGTTGTGGTGGAAGGAGGCGTTCTTCCCGCCCCAGATGCCGCCGTAGCCGTGGCTTCCCTTGCCGTGCACCGAATGGGTGAGGCTCTCGGAGAGGATGCACCACTGCATCGTGAAGCACTCGTTGCCGTACCACGAAGAGCATTCGTCCGTCGACCAGCTGACGGAGCAGTGGTCGATGATCACGTTCCGGTTGCGGCGGCCCCAGAAGGCATCGTCTTCCGTCTTCTTCTCGTCGCCCATCCGGAAACGGAGGAAGCGGATGATGACGTTGCCGTCCTTCCCGCTCGCCGCCTTGTCGCCGCCGGTGTTGACCCGCACCGTGAAATTCCTGATGCAGATCCCGTCGCCCGGAGCCGTCTGCCCCGCGACGGTCACGTCGCCGTTCTTGATGTCGAGCGGGCTCTCCAGGGCGATGATGCCGGCCACGTCGAAGACGATCGTCCGCGCACCCGTCTTGCCGAGGGCCCAGCGGAGCGTCCCTTCGCCGGAATCGTCCAGTTTTGTGACATGGTAGACCGCGCCGCCGCGGCCGCCGGAGGTGTACATGCCGGCGCCTTCGGCCCCCGGGAACGCCCGGGCCTCGCCGTCCTCCTCGTTCGCAGGGATCTTGAAGAGCGCGTAGACGGAATCGTCCGCCGGGCCGGGCCCGGCATTCCCCTTCGTGGCGGCCTCCTGGCGGCTCTCCGCCGAAGTCCCGCCCGAGCCGACGGCCCGGACGCCGAAGACATACGCCGTACCGGGGTTGAGGTCGGAAATCTTCACGTTGCGCGCCGCGGTTTCACCGCCGCGGACCTGGGTCCCTCCCTCCAGGAGCGTCCAGGCATAGGTATCCGCCCCGTCGACCCGGTTCCACTGGAAGGTCAGGGAAGTTTCGGCGGCTTCGAAAAGCACCAGCCCCGTCGGCGCCGCGGGCGCGGCGGCCGGCGCGGGCGTTTCCTCGCCGTGGTCGCTGGAGCACACGGTCATGCAAAGGGTCAGGGCCAGCAAAGGGGCCAGCAAAGGCAACCGTTTGATTCTCATATTATTTCTCGTATTCCAGGGAGGCGCGGATGAAGGGGCCGACCCCCTTGGGATCGTTCTCCGTCACCGCCTCGCCGATGTAGTATTCGAAGGTGCCGCTGCGCATCTGCTTTCCACCGAGTCCCGCGACGGCGCAGCAGCGTTCCAGCGTCACGGTCCCGTCCGCCTCTTCCCGCAGGAAGGTGCGGACCAGTTTGCGGTACAGTTTCCGGGCGTCCGACCGGTACAGGCCCAGCCGGTCCGCCTTCAGGTAGACATAGGTGAACATCGCCGAGCAGGTGGCCTCGACGTAGTTCCCTTCCCGCCCCGGGCAGTCCAGGACCTGGTACCACATGCCAGTCGCCGGATCGGCGTAGCGCGGCAGGGTCTCCAGCAGGCTGCGGAGGATGTCCTCCAGGGCCGCCCGTTCCGGATGGTTCGCCGGGAAGACGTCCAGGACGTCGACGAGCGCCATCGCATACCAGCCGACCGCCCGTCCCCAGCTGTGCGCGGACTGTCCGGTGGCCGGGTCCGCCCAGAACATCGTCCGGGTCTCGTCCCAGGCATGCCGGTACAGGTCCGTCGCCGGGTCGAACGTTTTTTCGGCGGCCACGCGGAACTGGAGCGCGATGTCGTTCCACAGGCTGTCCGCACCGCGGGCCTGCGCCGTCTCCGCATAGAAAGGCTCCGCCATGAAAAGACCGTCGAGCCAGACCTGACCGGGATAGACCGCCTTGTGCCAGAAGGCGCCGGCTTCCGTCCGCGGCTGTCCGCGGAGCTGGCGCAGCAGGGTGTCCGCCGCCGCCTCATACTTCGGCTGCGGGGCGAGGGCCGACAGATGGAGCATCGTCCGGCCCGGGCAGACATGGTCGAGGTTGTATTTCTCCAAGCTGTATTTCCCGCCGACGGACCCGTCCGGAGCGACGATCCGGTCGTACCACGACGCCACGTAGTCCAGGATGTCCTCGCCGCCGTAGACCCCGTACGCCTCCAGGAAGGCGTCCAGTTCCAGGCCGGTCGTATAGTTCCACTTCAAATTGCCCTCCTGCCCGTCGAGGAAAGAAGCGTCGGGGCAGCGCTGCATCTCGGAACGCACCATGCGCAGCGAGAGGGGTTCCCGCCGCGCACAGCCCGCCAGGGCAAGGCATCCCGCCAGGAGCAGGAGCCAGCGTCTCATCGGTTGTCGAAAGGATTCCATACGATACCGTCTTGTTGCTGATACATTACTTTGTCGAAAGAATAGCGCTCCGCCTGGCGCCGGGTCAGCGTATGCGCCCACTTGACGCGCGGTCCGCGCGCGCCGGGGCCTGTGCTGCCGTATTCCGCATAGTAGGAGTTCTTCTGGGTATCCGGCTTGCCGGGTTTCTCCCAGTCGTGCCAGCCCTCGGGAAGGATGTGCGCGCCCAGCTCGCAGCCGATGAAGACCGTCTTCGCATAGGCGCCCCAGGGCCTTCCGAGGTAGCATTTGTCGATGCCCGGGTCGGCCGTCAGGCGGCAGTCCTTGAAGACATAGCCGTACGCCTGCCCGGGAAGGGTGGAAGCGGCCGTCACGTAGCTGTTCTTCTTGGAATGCAGGGTGCAGCGCTCGAAATAGGCGACCGACGGCCCGAAAATGAAATCCGTCGTCCCCTCGATGTAGCACTCCAGGAAATAGTTCCGCTTGATGCCGCCCTCCTTGCCGAACCGCCCGTAGGTGTAGAGCGTGTCCTGGTTGCCGAGGAAGCGGCAGCGGTGGAAGAAGAGGAAGTCGCCGTCGGTGAAGACCGCCACGGCCTGTCCGATCTCCTTGCCCTCCCCCGCCGTGTTCTCGAAGGTGATGTCCTCGAAGGTGACGTAGCTGCTGTGGATGTAGACGCCCGCGCTGCCGGACGTGCCGACGCGCTCGCCGCTGACGGGCCAGCGCTGTTCGGCGTACTTGCCCCACGAAAGGATGGTCTTGTCCGCGCCGGCGCCGGTGATCTTGAGCCGGAACTTGTTGTGCGGAATCGTGACCATCTCGCGGTAAACGCCTTCCCGGACGAGGATGGTCGTGATGCGGGCGTGCTCGTAGTCGGGGGCGGCGTCGATCGCTTCCTGCACCGTCATATAGTCGCCGCGGCCGTGCTGGTCCACGACGATGTCATAGTACGCGCGGTGCGCGGCGATCTCCGGGATGCGCGCCGCCAGCGAATCGGAGGCCAGCTGCGCGATCTTCCGGGCGCCGGCGGCCACGGTGTGCGTATTGTCCGTCTTCCCCTCCGGACAGCAGGCGTACTTGCCCGCCGGAAGGTGCATGTAATACGGCCGGGACGCCTCGTCGCCGAGCGACTCGAGCCAGTCCCGCGTCGAAGCCTCCATGTCGATGAGCAGGACGCCCTTCTCGGCAGCCACCTGCTTCATCGCCGCGGGATAGTCGCCGTGGCAGCTCCGGTCCAGCTTCCCGTCCTTGAACCAGCGGCGCATGACCGGGGTCATGAGCACCGGCGTGCCGCCCGCCTGGCGGACGCCGTCGATGAAGGTACGCAGGTTGTCCTGGTACGCGCCCCAAGGGGCGGCGTACCGCGCAGGATCGGATTCCTTCGAATCGTTGTGCCCGAACTGGATGATCACGTAGTCGCCGGGCCGGACGGACTGGCGGACGCGGTCCCACAGGCCGAGATCGATGAAACTCTTCGTGCTGCGCCCGTTCTGGGCGTAGTTGACGACCTGCACCTCGCCGTCGAGGAAATTGGGGAACATCATGCCCCATCCCCGCTCCGGGTTACCGCCGGACAAATCCTTGTCGGCCATCGTGCTGTCCCCCATCAGATGGAGGGTGAAGGAACTGGCGAGCCACCAGGCCGCCGCGATCAACAACAGTCTTCTCATAACTTTTCTCCGTTGACGGTGACATTCTCGAACGTGACCTCCTCGGCGTTCACGACCGTCACGCCGTCCTGCGCCTGGAAGATGCAGTCGCGGAAACCGAGGCGACGGAGCGGCAGTTCCGGCAATCCGGTGATGCTGACCGCCCGGGCCGCGCCGCTGCAGACGATGTCGCTGAAACGGATGTCCTCCATCCGCGGCGTCGTCTCGTCCACGGGCGCGAGGTCTTCCGTCGCCGCGCCGGTGCGGTCGGTCGCAGCCACGCCGGCATAGTACAGGTTGAAGATGACCGCGTCCGCGACGATGTCTTTCATATATATATGGTCACACCAGATGTCCTTGACCAGGCCGCCGCGCCCCCGCGTGCTCTTGAAGCGGAGGCCGACGTCGGTGCCCAGGAAGCGGCAGCGCCGCACGAGCACGTTCTCCACGCCGCCCGACATCTCGCTCCCGACCACGAAGCCGCCGTGGCCGTGGTAGACGGTGCAGTCTTCGATGACCACGTTCCGGCATTTCCGGCCGTGGCGGCGGCCGTCCTCATCCTTCCCCGACTTCAGGCAGATCGCGTCGTCGCCCACGTCGAACGTCGAGCCGGTCAGGCGGACATTCTCGCAGGCATCGATGTCGATGCCGTCGCCGTTCGTGGAATAATGCGGGTTCCGCACCTGGATGTTCCTGACCGTCAAGTCCTTGCAGTAAAGCGGATGCAGGTTCCAGCACGGGGAGTTCTGGAAGGTGCAGCCCTCGAGCAGCACCCGCTCGCACTCCCGCAGCGAGACCATCACGGGCCGCAGGAACGTCAGGATCTCCTGCTCGTCGAGCGTCGGGTCCTGCCGGTTGAGCGAACCGGCCGTCAGGCGCGCCTTCCGGTAGCCTTCGTCCGGATACCAGACGCTGCCGTCCTCGCTGAGGACGCCGCCGCGCTGCAGGACGGCCTTCCACTGGTCGGGCGACACCTTGCGTTTCTTGACTTCCCGCCACGCGTCGCCGTTCCCGTCGATCACGCCCGCGCCGGTGATCGCGATGTCCGTCGCCCCGAGCGCATGGATCGGCGACAGGCAGCGGCGGACGTCCAGCCCCTCGAAATTCGTCTCGATGACGGGATAGAGCGACCGGTCGGAAGAGAAGACGATGACCGCCTCGCTTTCCAGGTGCAGGTCGATGTGGCTTTCCAGGCCGATCGGGCCGGTCAGCCAGATGCCCGCGGGCACGACGAGCCGGCCGCCGCCCCGTTCGGACAGGGAGCGGATGGCTGCGGCGAACGCCTCGGTAGCCGGGGTGACGCCGTCGCCGACCGCGCCGAAATCCGTCAGCAGGACGCTGCGCTCCGGGATGGAGGGCAAGCGGATTTCCGGCATGTCGAACGGCAGGTCACAGGCCTCTTCCCTTCCCGCGCCGCACGCGGAAAGCACAAGGACGGCACAAAGCGGAAGCAGATTCTTCAGTGTCATTGCAGTGGTCTTTCGTCAATGTTGCAAATATACGATTATTTTCAAAATTCCGTTAACGATAACGGAAATTTTTCTGATTAGTTTTCAACAATTTATCAAACAGTCAAAAATAATTGTCCGTGTTTTTCACGGAATCAAAAAAAAGCGTATCTTTACGCCGGATTACAAGCGGACGATGAAAACGGAGAAAACGACCCTCATGGATATCGCGCGCCGCGCCGGCCTGTCGATCGGCACGGTGGACCGCGTGCTGCACAACCGGGGCGAAGTGTCGCGCAAAAGCCAGGAAAAGGTGATGCAGGCCATCCGGGAGCTCGGCTACGAACCCAACATGCACGCATCCCTCCTTTCCTCGGGCCGGCAGGCCCTCATCGCCGTCCTCATCCCCTCCCCCGCTTCCGGTCCGTTCTGGAGCCTTTCCGCGGAAGGGATCGGACGCGCCGCCCAAGCGACCGCGCCGCTCGGGGTCACCATCCGCAAAGTCGACTACGACCAGAAGGACATCGACGACTTCCGCAGGGCCGCCCGCCAGGTGCTGGACATGTCGCCCTCCGGCGTCGTCGTCGCTCCGATGTTCCGCCACGAGACGCTCGGCCTGGTGGAAGAGCTGCACCGGCGGGAGATCCCCTTCGTCTTCATCGACTCCAAACTGGAGAACGACGGCTACCTGGCGTATTTCGGGATGCCGATGTACGAGAGCGGCTACCTGTGCGGCGACCTGCTGACGGCCGGCCATGCGGTCGGCCACCTGCTCATCGTCCGTATCCTCTCCGACCGGCACGGCCAGTCCGACCCGACGGCCAGCCGCCGCGAAGGGTTCATGGACTACCTGGCCGAACACAGCCCCGGCTGCCGGGTCAGCCAGGTCTTCATCGATCCCGACGACCCGGCGCAGACGCGCCAGGCGCTGGACGCTTTCTTCGAGGCGAATCCCGAGGTCCGGCACATCGTGATGTTCAATTCGCGCATCTACCTGATCGTGCCCTGGCTCGAAAGCAACGCGGAGACCGAGCGGCGCGTCATCGGCTTCGACAACCTCGAGGCCAACGTCGAGGCGCTCACGCGGGGCACCGTCGACATCCTGATCGCCCAGCACCCCGACGAGCAGGTCGCCCTGGCCGTCCAGGCCCTTTCGGACCGCGCGCTGCTGGGCAGGGATCCGGTCCGGAAAGACAACTTCATGCATATGGACATCCTCACGCGCTACAACGTGAAATACTATTAGCGAAGCAAGATGATCGAAAAGAGAACGAACATGCTCGACGCCGGGACCGTCCGGTTCCGCACGGAAAAGCCCTTCGGAACCGTCCTGGGCGGATTGAAAACGGAAATGCAGCGCTATGGCGCCGTGCTGCGCGCCGACGAGGCCGACCCGGCCCTGTTGCCGCCGACCTGCGGCCCGTGCGACCTGTTCCTCGACGCCTCCACGCCGCTGCGGACCCGCTACATCGCCGCCACCGTCGAAGACGCCGGTCCGGCCGGAGAGACCCCGGACGGCGAGCCCGTCCGCTGGTACGCCGTCACGTTCAAGGAAGGGAACCGCAATCCCCTGCTGCGGACCGTTCCCGCCCTGGCCATCGCCCTCTGCCTCGCCGCCGGGCTTCCGCCCGCGGCCGCTCCGCTGCCCCGGATCCTGACCGTTCCCGCCGGCCTGGCGCTCGCCGCGGCCTTCCTGTACGTGGTGCTGGGGCCCTCCCGGAAAGCGGAACGGACGGTCGCCCGTCTGAAGGACGCCGTCCGGCAAGGGAAATAAAAAAAGGGAAAGCTTGGCACATCGCACCGCTACGACCTCCTACCCTTGCTGCCTTCCGGCCCTGGGGGGATTCAGAGGGAGCTGGTCGTGTACGACTTTCCCCGTGCAAAAATAGTGATTTTTCCTAAACCCGCAAAATAATCTTCCCGGTCTCAGAACCGGCCGGAGCCGAGCATTTCGTCGGCGTCGTCGTACCAGGCGGCGAACTGGCCGGGCGCCGCGGCGCGCTGGGGCGTGTCGAACAGGAGATACAGACCGCTCTCCCGCATGAGGAGCGTCGCGTCCTGCAGGGGCTGGCGGTAGCGGATCCGCACCCGGAGCCGGCGCACCTCACCGGGGCGCATCGCCAGGTCCGGCCGGATCCAGTGGATCTCTTCGGGGGCGATCCGCAGGCAGCTGCGCGACAGGCCCTTGTGCGCATGCCCTTCTCCGACATAGACCGTATTCGACGCCATGTCCGTCGCCAGGACGAAAAGGGAGTCCGCATGGCCGCCCACGCCGAGGCCCTTCCGCTGTCCGACGGTATAGAACTGGGCGCCGTCGTGGGTGCCGACGACCTTTCCCCAGGGATGCGCCTTGTAGCGGGTCTTCTTGACATGGCGCTTCCCGCTGCGGTACGTTTCCGTCTCGAAGCGGAGGGTGTCGTAACGGAGCGGGGCGGAGAGGCGGAGCAGGACGTCGTCCGGGAGCGCCGCCACCTTCTGCGGATCGAAGTCGTTCCGCGTCCGCGCGCCGCCGTCCGGGAGCGGGCGGTTGTTGTATGCCTGCCCGCCGGTGTCCTCGGAGCGGAAACGGGCCGTCATCAGCGGCTCGCCCGCCGTGCGGAGCAGGCTCCCGAGGGTTTCCCGGGCGAACGCATAGGCGGGATCGGCGTCGTAAAACGCGTCGTAGACCTCGACGACGGGGCCGGGCGCGGGCTGGAGTTTCTGCTTGAGGAAGGTCGGCAGGTCGACCTTGCCCACGAAGCAGATGCCCTGCGAATCCTTCTTTTCGGCGGACGGCAGCTCGGCCAGGCGGGCGATCTGGCGCACCTCCGGCTTGGTCAGGTGGCCGATCGGGAACAGCGCGCGGGAGAGCTGTTCCTGCGTCAGCTGGCAGAGGAAATAGCTCTGGTCCTTGTTCGGGTCGGTGCCCGCCAGGATGCGGTACAGCCGCT
>JAEEGL011791479.1_pt1 | contig 22314 bp, 19 predicted proteins | sample 9134231 | NCBI WGS metagenome assembly JAEEGL01 (sample SAMN16246548, study PRJNA631951) | gut metagenome | biome: gut microbiome; feature: rumen; material: fiber-attached | host: Bos | place: Iran: Karaj | collected 2018-10 | reverse complement strand
GGAGGTCGGTACTGGTTTTCATCAGGAAATGACCGGCCGCGAGAACATCTATATGAACGGTGCCATCATGGGCATGACCCGCTCCGAAATCAGATCCAAGCTTGACGCCATCGTCGATTTCGCCGGGGTGGAACGCTACCTCGACACCCCCATCAAACGCTATTCCAGTGGCATGACGGTGCGCCTCGGCTTCGCTGTGGCCGCTTTCCTCGAACCGGATATTCTTGTGGTTGACGAGGTTCTGGCTGTCGGCGACGCCGAATTCCAGAAGAAAGCCATCGGTAAGATGCAGGATGTCTCGCGCGGCGAAGGCCGGACGGTGCTGTTCGTGAGCCACAACATGGCGGCGGTAAGGAGTCTGTGTAGGAGGGGGATTATTCTGGAGGACGGACAATTAACCGCAAATGGACCGATATCAGAGATTGTAGACAGATATCTTGAATCATGCCAAGAGGATACAGACTCCGTCGATTTGGGAGCCAGAGACACTTCAAACAAAAGAGTATTTTTTGAGGAGTTCTCGTTTATAGATCCGGCAGGTATCGCCATTAATACCCCGTCCATTAACCAGCCGCTCAGATGCCGCGTCACGCTTCACTCAAAGGAGTCATTGACGGTATCTGTCCGCGTTGCGCTGTTCGACACCAACGGCAGCCGTATCATTGTCCTTGATTCGCGGGACGAAGGATCATTCTTCAGCTTGCACGAGGGGGAATCCACGACAATAGAATGTTCTACTGCAGATTCTCTATCCATAAAGCCTGGAAGATACCAAATCAACATATCTGTCCGGCAGGGAGAATCCCTTATGGATTACATTAAGGGAATCAGATATGTAGTAATACCTGAAGAACCCTTCTTCGACAGCGGGCGCTATGATGCCGGATATCTTCCTGCCATTTTGAAAAGGCACAAGTGGAGCATATTATGAAAATGAAAGTGGTTTATGTGCTGGTAAGCCAAGAAACAGATTATTTCTTAGAAAGACTGCTATTATCACTTTACTCCCTTAGAGTGTATAATCCCGACATAGATGTACTCATTTTATCTGATAATGATACAAAAATGAGGTTGAACAATTCAGGACTTCCCGATAGAGTAGAGATTTTAGTTGTTGAGATACCTGATTCGTTCGAGCAAATACAAAAATCACGTTATATAAAGACATGTATACGCAACGTGTTGAAGGGAGGCAGTTTTTTATATTTGGATACCGATACTATCATATGTAATAAGCTTGAAGATATTACTTATTTCAATGCAGACATTGCCATGGTAGCTAATGGAAATGGTGCTTTACCGCTTTCAAATTCAGATTTTGCAAGTATTAATTATTGTCAAAGGGCGGGGTTGGGGAATATGGTGGGAGAACCCTATTTCAATAGCGGTGTAATGTATGTCTCAGATAGTTTGGAGAGTGAGGACTTTTTTTGCAAGTGGCACCATAGATGGCGCGAATCGGTGGAAAGAGGCATTTCTTTTGATCAACCCGCCCTTTGTTGTGCAAATAGGGATAGTGGATATATAATCAAAGAAGTATCGGGTATTTTCAATTGGCAGATTTCAACAGGTATGATTTCAGACAAGGAGAATGCTTGTATTGTTCATTATTATAACTGTCCTGTTGCACGGAGAGTGATTCCTGAGCATATTCGTCGTTGTGGAATAGATGATACGATCAAGTGTGTGGCGACGGCATCTGCAACGCAACTATATTTTCTATTCACAATGCCGGACATAAAGCTTTGTGAGTATCTGATGTCGGATATGCTCAGTATGTATGGTGATTATCCGAGATATTTCAATTTCGTCGGTCGCGCGGCAAAAATGTTTCTGAAGCCATACGTATGGTTGTCCAAAATGAAGAACTTGTTCAAGCACAGATGATTCACGATTTAATCATTTGGCCCAACGCGCTTGTTTTTGCTGAATCCATTATCAGTGATATTCGTGAGACATTCAAGGTTATAACCATTATTACTATTCGATGGGATAGGGACAAGTGGGATGATAATTTTGATGTTTTCTATTCAAAATCTTGGCAAGGTTTATCTCCATCCAAATTACAGAATGCAGTAAAGTATAAAGCAATCCATTGTGGCTATGGAGATTTCGTCCTGATTGTGTTTGAAGATGGTGCTCCGGAAATGATTTTTGAACATACGACGGAAGGTACAAGTCTGGTCAATAGTCACGTGTTCAATAAAAAAAAGCGATATCGGGAAATTACGGGTGGAGGTCATCTGGTTCATACAAGCAATAATACGACAGAGACGGACCGTGATCTGACCCTATTACTGGGAATGGGTATTGATGATTTCCGGTTGTCGTACGAAAGACTCATGGTTGGCGACAAATTAATCATTCGCAACTGTACGGGAGTTGATGGATATGATTCGCTAAACTCCTTCTTTTACACCCTGAACCACACCATCAACTATTGTGTTCTCCGGAACTATGAGTGTTTACCAGATCATTTTTTTGAACTGGGACATGAAGATATAGATTTACTGGTTGAGAACTTGTCGCATATCATCCATTTGACGGCAGCAAAGCCTATTTCAAGGTCTGAGAAAAGGGTTGACTTTAGCATTCGCATTGCGGGTCAAGATGTCCAGTTTGATTTCAGGTATCTCGGGGACGATTACTATGACTATGCCTGGGAACAGAATATCTTGAAAAACAGAAGAATGGAGAGGTCGCTTTTCTATGTTCCATCTGAAGAAGACCTTTACTATTCACTGTTGTACCATGCATACATCCAAAAGAACGAAATCAAGGCGGATTATTATCCAAAGCTTGAACTGTACGGTAGCAACGCTGGGATAATCTTTAATCCTGAACCCCGGGAATCCATCCGTCAGCTGGACGGTTTCTTGGAGAGGTACGGATATGAGTATATCAAACCCGTGGACAAAACGGTTGTCTATAACTTGCAGAATATCCAATTGTCGGGTTACGCCAACCGGAATGGCCAGTGCATCAGGCACACTTTATCTGACGGACAAAACGGATTTGTTTATTCTTCCAAGGTATTCGAGGGGGACGGATTCATAAAAAAGACCGGAACCTCCTGGCTTATAGAAAATGAAGCCAGATTCCTTGAGCGGCTGGAAGCATGGCCCTACTTCCCGAAGATTCTCGCTAAACAGCCGGAGAGCGACGGGATGATAACTCTGACCATCTCCCGGCTCGAAGGGACGGAAATCTGCAGCTTTTTCAGAAGAGGATCGAATCAGAGACCAAGGACTCTTCGCGCTGTCATAGCCAAGTTGATAGACATATTGCAAATTCTGAGGGCCAACCGGATAGAACACCGGGATATGATTCCGCAGAATATAATTGTAAACAAAAACAACGGCAAGGTATCTGTCGGACTGATAGATTTCGGTTGGTCTGCCGATATCGGTGATCTTAATGCCAAAACCCCAGCCCATCTTGGGGGACGGTATGCATATGGGGACAACCATTCTGATTATTATGCGACAGGGGTGTTCCTTATGGAATACTGGCCCGATCTGCCATATGTCAGATTGATTGCCAGCCAGTTGTTCAATGCCGTAAATGGGAATACGGATGTGCTGCTCAGAAGGGCTAGAAACATCTGTAAACTGCCGGTAGATCCGTATAGCCGTTTCAGGCTATTCCTGAGACGTCACCAGCTGGTATCGATAGTATGGCATAAATTCTTTAAATGACTTTCAGCCATTATATTATAACCCGTTTTAATTTGCCGCTGTCTTCGCGTAAGGACGGCGATAAAACAAATGTGTGTGGGAAGGAGTATCTATCATACCGCTCAGATTTATTTGAGCGGTTTTGCCTGCCGTCTGTCATGAATCAGAGCTGTCAGGATTTCAGGTGGCTGGTACTCTTTGACATCAACACGCCTGAAGACTTCAAGCAGAGAGCAGAAGGTTGGCACAACATTTATCCGAACTTGATTCCCTGCTATTTGGATACATCGAAGTACGGAGACTTGAAAGGTTGCAACGCTCCGGTCTTTGACGTGGATAACGATGGACCCATGCAGAGAATTACTGAGCGTTTCGTCACAGAGATAATCCGTTCTTTGGAGAAATCTATGCCGGAATGGGTTCTTACCACTCGTCTCGACAATGATGACGCGCTGCACCGGGAATTTGTCAGCTTTATTCAGACAAGGTTCTCTTTCCATCCAGAAAAGAAGGAATACGATTTGGTGTACAGTTATAAGTATGTTCCGGACGAGAAGATTGTATATCGATATCCGCTGAAGAACGGTCATTTCATGACTCTGGCAGAACAAGGCGATTCAGCGTTTCGCTCAGTGATGTTTTGCAACCACCTCGAAATGGACAAATATGTCAAAGCCGAGCATATTTACGCCAGGCCTCTTCAAACCGAACTTATCCATGGAGGCAACGTGGTGAATGGGTATACCGACTTGTCTATCAGTGGGCTGTGGTATGCTCTGCTTCGTTTCCGGAGGCGAGACTTTGCCTACGAAACGGCCGATTACTCCAGGTTGAAGGCTCTTTGGATGATCGGGTCGCTGGTAAAGCATAGAATAATTCGAAAATGGGAAAACTGAACAGTATCCGAGCTAACCGGAGTGCATACATACAACGATACTTGTGGCCTCTGCCCAGGTTCCGTCGCGAGTTCGTGGTGATGGTAGATGGGAAACTGCCGCATGGCGGCCTGACCGACCGGTTCAGGCATATCCTTTCGGTATATAGCTATTGCAAAGAACACAAAATCCCTTTTCGCCTTTACTATATTTACCCCAGTCCGCTGAAGGATATTCTCCAACCTAATGAATATGATTGGCGGATTCCTGCATCGGACTTATCCATGCATTTTTTATCTTCCGGCGAGCTCGATTTATTCGTTGACGAAAGCAACCATGACGAATTCTATAATGCACATCATCTGCAAATACTGGACAAGGCTGCTGTCAATAAATGCCGTAAGCAGTACCACATATACGGAAATGCCTTTTTCGGGAAGGGCCGGTATAGTGCACTGTTCAAGGAGCTCTTTAAGCCGTCACCATATCTCACCGACAGGATAGCAATGGTCCGCTCTGCAATGAACCAGCCGTATGAATCTGTTTCACTGCGTTTCCAGATGTTGCTGGGAGACCTGGATGAAGGCAACTGTGAGTTACTTGACGAGCAGGAGCGTGAGGCTCTGATCAACAGGTGTATCACCAAGATTGACGAACTTTGGAAGAATCACTATTTTTCGACACCCAAAGTGCTGGTAACGTCCGACAGTTCGCTGTTTCTGTCCCGGATAGCATCCAAGGAATATGTTTATACGATTCCCGGGAGAATGGAGCATATGGATTATTCTGACAACCCGGACTTGGCGGTTAATGCAAAACCTTTTGTGGACCTGTTCCTTTTGATGGACGCCAAGAGACTCACGTTGCTTCAAACTGGTAAAATGTACAGGAGCGGTTTCCCTGCTTTTGCCGCAGAACTCGGCGGCAGGCCATATGATGAAGTTTTGTTCTGAGATGAAATCGGTCGCGATTTTTGCAGAGAAGCTCTACGAAGGTGGTGTGGAAAATGCGCTGCAGACATTGTTGATGAATATCGACAAAGAACGTTATTCACTATCATTGTTTTCATCAAGGGTGGAACCATTGTGTGCCGGGATGTACCCCCGGGAGATGGAGTATGCTTATTTTTTCGAAACGGTTGGGAGGCAAGATACGTTATTTGTCAAGTTGTCGAAAAAACTGAAGAACAAGTTCCGTCTTTTTATTTATTACCATTTTCGACCAGAAGTCTTTTATAATCTGTTCGTCAAGAAAAGATTTGACATTACCATTGCCTTTATAGAAGGTTACGCTACACGCATTGTCAGTGGGGCGCCTTCCGGCACAGTCAAAATAGCGTGGGTGCATACGGATCTCATAAACAACCATTGGACAGACGTGGCGTACAGGAGTCTTGAAGAAGAGAAAGACTGTTATAAAAAGTTCGATCAGATTGTCTGCGTCTCTCAGCGGATACAAGACATTATGGACACGAAGTATCTCTTGAAAAACAAGACCGTTGTCTTGAGTAACCCTATAGATAGGGACAGGATTCAAGAGTTGGCACTTCGTGTCTTGCCGGCAGAATACACGAAAAGTGACAAAACGAGATTGGTTACAATCGGCAGTCTCATCCCTGTAAAAGGATATGAGAGGCTCTTGGGATGCGTTAAGCGTCTTTTGATGGAAGGGTTTGATTTCGAATTATTTATAGTGGGGGAGGGTTCTCTCAGGGATAGACTTTTCGCTTTCTTGGATGCCAATGATCTCCGTGACTCTGTGTTCCTGACAGGTTTCCTGGATAACCCGTATCCGATGTTGGCATCGGCAGACATCTATGTATGTTCTTCTATGGCCGAAGGACTGAATACGGCCATAACTGAAGCCTTGATATTAGGCCGTCCTATCGTTTCCACGAAATGTGCCGGAACTGCCGATTTGCTTGGAGACTCCCGGTATGGCCTGGTCGTCCCGAACGATGAAAACAGTCTTTTCCTCGGATTGAAAAGGCTTCTCGAAGATCCGGCCTTGAGACAAAGGTTGTCTGTCGTGGCTTACGAGAGGGGGCTTGACTTTTCTGTTGACAAACCAATGAATTTCATATACCAACTGTTAGCATCATAAGGACGCAATGATCTCTGTCGTTATCTCAATCTATAATGCGGCTGAATATTTGAGAGTATGCCTTGATTCTGTTTTGGGTCAGACTCTCGACAATTGGGAGTGTCTTTTGATTGATGACGGATCAACGGATGGAAGCTCGGGACTATGCGATGAATATGTGGCGAAAGATGGCCGTTTCAGGGTCACGCACCAGATAAACGGCGGAGTTTCGGCCGCCAGGAATGCCGGTATTGATCAATCGTGCGGAGAGTATATTTGTTTCATAGATGCGGATGACTGGGTTGAGAATGGCTTTTTGGAGCATCTGATGGTGAGAGCCACCGAGTCAGATTGGATGATTTCTGGTCAAACAAGGGAGTATCAGGATGGCCGGAAGGTTGTTCGGAAGCCTGATAATGATGAGGTTATCACCTTGTCTCCGGATAGTGTCCACGCGATCCTGACTCTGGAAAGAAGATTCCTGCTATACGCTCCCCATGAAAAGCTTTATCGGGCCGACATCATAAAGGAACACAATATTCGCTTCCCGGAGAACTGTTCTTACGGGGAGGATTTGATATTCAATTTCAGGTATCTGGAACATGTGTACACAATAGGCGTTGTGGCCATCGCGAAGTACCACTACAGGATCCGCGAGGATTCGCTCTCCAATGTATTTCGCCCCAAGCAGTTTGAACATGATTATTCTCAGTGGCTGATTTTGAAAGAATTCCACGAAAAGCACCGCCTATGGAATGATGAAGTGGCCGCCTATCTCGCCAAACGTCTCTGGGGCATCGTTTACGATGGAATATTCCTTTTTCCCAAATTAAAAGAACCTCCGAAGGATTATTTGAAAAGTATCCTTTCCATTCCTGAAATCGATGTATTAAGAAAGCATCAAGATGTATTCAATTGTGCGAGATGGATTAAATTCGGTATCGTGAACCGTATGCCCGTTTTGTTCAATTTATATTTCAAGTTATTGCAATAATGCTTGCCTCGCATTCAACGGCTTTAAGCGTCGTTATACCTGTACATAATGCTGGCGCATATCTCCATAGGTGTGTCGATTCGCTTATTTCACAATCTTTTGGAGGAAATTGGGACCTGTTCCTGATTGATGACGGCAGCACTGACGACAGTGGCGCGATATGTGACGCATACGCAAGCACAACTCCCGGCATTAGTGTACTGCATACTGTGAATCAAGGCGCTTCACTTGCACGCAGGCTGGGCCTTGAGAGCGCAAGGGGAGAGTATGTATCATTCGTTGATGCCGATGACTATGTATCACCGGATTATCTTGCAACATTGTTCGGCTTGGAACAACAGTTCAAAATCGGCATCAGTGCTTGCGGAGTCCGGCGGACAATGCCTGGGGATGCTGTCAGTTCAAATGGAGAAATCACACCTGCGGAGATACTCGAAGGAGACGCTCTGTTCCATCGTTTTTTCAAGTACGAGTTTTGGGGATTATATGGAAAGTTGTATCGAAGAGACTTCCTTCGCAGAATTCCGTTTCCAGAAGAAACAATAAGTGAAGACTATTGTGTAATGGCACACTTGCTCTGTAAAACAGGAAGAATGGCATATACCTCCCAGACGTTGTACTATTATGAGAGGCATGCCGATTCTCTGTCGAATACGAGTTTGTCTCCACGCGCGTTCGAGGAGTTCGTCAACGTAAAGCGCGTATATGATTTCGTTTCTTCCGTAAAACCGGAGTATAGTGATTATGCCCTTTCGAATGCCGTCGAGACCTCGGTGAAGCTTTTAATGGCATCCAGAAAGCATAAATCCGAATTCAAGGCCCAACGGCGGGAGATAACGTCGTTTCTTTCAAGTCACAGTAGGGAAATTCTTTCCTGCAAACCTTTGAACCGTAAAACTGCATTTCTGGCTCTTCTCCTTCGGTTGTAATGTCTGGTCATTTCAAAATGCCCGAAGGTATCCGCAGAAACAAAGAAATCAGCTATATAAATGGCAAAAAAAAGAATATATCTATGCCTAGCCCACATGGGTGGGAATGAAATGAAGTATATTCAGCAGGCTTTCGATACCAACTGGGTGGTTCCGCTGGGGCCCAACGTAGATGGATTTGAGGAAGATCTGAAGCAGTATCTGGGTGGTGACGTGGAGGTTCTTGCCGTCTCTTCGGGTACGGCGGCCGTTCATCTGGGACTTGCCGGTTGTGATGTTGGATTGGGCGATGAGGTTGTAGCCCAGTCGTTTACATTTTGCGCCTCGGTCAATCCCATCTGCTATCTGGGAGCCCGTCCGGTATTGGTGGATAGTGAGCGTGAGACCTGGAACATGGATCCGGACCTGTTGGAAGAGGCCATTGAGGACCGCATCAGAAAAACCGGCCGCACACCCAAAGCCATTGTCCCGGTATCCCTCTACGGAATGCCTTACCAAGTTGACAGGATAATAGAGGTTGCGGACAGATATGGAATTCCTGTCGTTGAGGATTGCGCAGAGGCTCTTGGAAGTGAGTTCAATGGACAACATTTGGGCACTTTTGGCAAATTTGGCGTATTGAGTTTCAATGGCAACAAGATGATAACCACCTCTGGTGGCGGTGCGCTTATCTGTCCCGATCCGGCAGCCAAGGTACGCGCGCATTATTATGCGACCCAAGCCCGTGCGGACCTGCCCTTTTATCAGCATTATGATATGGGTTACAACTATAGGCTTTCCAATGTTTGTGCGGGAATCGGCCGTGGACAGATGCTGGTTCTTGACCAGCATGTCGCACATCACCAAAAGATAGCAGGATTATATGCAAGTCTGCTGTCGGGAATTCCCGGTATCAGCGTCCACCAGAATCCATTTCCAGGTACGAGCAGCAATTATTGGCTGAGTACCATAACCTTGTCTCCGGACTTGCATGTCCGGGAACAGGAAAATATTCTGCCTCAGGCAGATAATTCCGAATGTGCTCCCAACCGCAATGTCGAGGCCCTGAGAATTCTCCTGGACGAAGCGGGTGTTGAATCCCGTCCTCTGTGGAAACCTATGCATCTTCAGCCACTTTATGCCAATGTGCCATTTTATGGCAGAGAAGATTCTGTCAGCGAGTCGCTCTTCCGTACGGGACTCTGCCTGCCCAGCGGTCCGATGGTTTCGGAGGAGGATGTGATGATGATTTGCGACATAATCAAGGATGCTGCCGGAAACGCTTGAATTCACAGGCCCGGATTAACATAATCAACCTGCAATGACAAAACAATCCATTCTTTTCGCCATACATTATATGGAACTCGGCGGGGCGGAGATGAGTCTGCTGGGGCTGCTGGAGAGTCTGGACTACAGCCGGGTGGATGTGGATTTGTTCGTATATGCCCATCGAGGTGGCCTGATGCGGCATATCCCGTCCCAGGTGCACCTGCTGCCGGAGATCAGGGAATATGCGCAAATCGAGCGGCCGATAAAAGAGGTTGTTCGGGACGGATACTGGCGCATTGCGTTGTCGAGGCTCAGGGGCAAGCTTCAGTTCAGAAGATATGCCTCGGCAATGCATCCCAAGGATGGGTCGGCGGTCTTCGCGCATGTCTCCAGAAATCTTGTCAAAATCCTGCCTGACATCAACCCTGAAAAGGAATATGATGTGGCAGTAAGCTATCTGGCACCGCATGACTATGTCCTTAAAAAGGTCAAGGCAAGGGAGAAAGTGGCATGGATTCATACCGATTATTCGCAGATAGACATTGATGCGGATATTGAACTGCCGGTCTGGGGCGGATATGACAAGATTGTGTCTATCTCCCCTGATGTCACACGAAACTTTTTAAAGGTATTCCCTTCGCTGGCGGATAAGATTGAAGAGCGGGCGAACCGTGTCCCGGAGAACCTTGTCAAAGAGCAAGCTTGCAATATGACGCCGCAACAGGTCGAGGAGGAGATGCCCCAGGCACCCGGAAGGGTCAATCTGCTATCTGTGGGTCGCTTCTGCTATGCCAAAAACTACGACAATGTTCCCGACATTTGTCGCAGAATCCGGGAAAATGGCATCGACGCCCGCTGGTATCTCATCGGCTATGGCGGCGACGAGGGGTTGATCCGTGCAAGCATCGCCGATGCTGGCATGGACGATTATGTCCGGATACTCGGCAGAAAGGACAATCCCTATCCCTATATGAAGGCCTGCGACATCTACGTGCAGCCGTCCCGCTACGAGGGATGTCCGATGACAGTGCTGGAAGCCGTTGCATTGGAAACCCCCGTGATATTAACGGATTTCCCTACGGCCGGGAGCATCGTGGAAGCTCATCCCGGATGCCACATCGTGCCGATGGATAACGCCGGATGCGCCGGAGGCATTGCTGATTTTGTCGGGAAAATGAATGTCAAGACGCGAATCCTTCCGTCAATGTGATTTCGTAAACCATGATTCCCAAAGTCATCCATTACTGTTGGTTCGGGCGGGGCGAATTGCCTCCTCTGGCGAAAAAATGTATCGCCAGTTGGCGACAGTATTTTCCCGACTATGAAATCAGAGAGTGGAATGAGGACAACTTCGACGTGAACGTCACCCCTTACACTGCCGACGCATATAAGGCGGGCAAATATGCTTTCGTAAGCGACTATGCCCGTTTCAAGATACTCTACGAGCAGGGCGGACTTTATTTCGACACGGATGTGGAACTGGTAGCCCCGATGGACGGCATCATCACCCATGGACCGTTCATGGGGTTTGAACACGACGGCTCAAGCGGGAAGATGGCTGTCGCCCCCGGATTGGGTATGGCAGCCGAGGCCGGTATGCCGCTTTACGAAGAGATTCTCCGGCGATACGAGAACCTCTCCTTTTGCGGCCCGGACGGAAACATCAACCCCTATACGATGATTCCCCTTGTCACCGATATCCTTGTGCGGAAAGGACTTAAAGGAGACGGGACCAGAGAACATGTGGCTGGGGTGGACGTGTATCCTCCGCAGTGGTTCAATCCCTTCGACGACGCCACCGGCCGCCTCCGGAAAACAGCCGAAACCCGTTCGATACACTGGTATGCCAAATCGTGGATGCCGAAAGAACGGGCTTTAATCGTGTTTCTCAAACGCGCCATCCGCAGAATTTTCGGGACAGAGGCGGTTGCCCGGTTAGGCAAAAAAATCAAGTAGGCAATGCAGGCAACGCTTTATCAACCGGTTTACATCGGCCTGGTGGCCATACTTGCAGTCATGACGGGATTCGGAAGAGTCACTTCCGCCGGATATTCCATCCAGGAGAAAGGAAGCGGTTGGATGGGGCCTTTTTTACTTTGTCTGGTCTTTGCGGTGTGGCTCGGCCTCAGGCCTGTCAGCAGCGTATTCGGGGATACTGTCAACTATGCGTTGGAATACCAGACTATGGGTATTCGCAATGTCCATATGGACTGGAGCGGCGAATGGATATGGCAGTGGCTGATGATGGGCTGCAAGGCGGCAGGGCTGACCGTCAACATATTCTTTCTCATCATAGAACTGGTTTATGTGCTTACCGCTTTCTTCGCCGTAAAGCGATTCATTCCTTCCGACCCTGTGCTCGGGCTGGTTTTCCTGATGGGGTCGCTGATGTTCTTCTCCTTCGGCACCAATGGCCTCCGCAACGGCATGGCCTGCCACATCGTGCTGCTGGCCATAAGTTTTTTGCTGGATGACAAGTATGTCGCCGGCATACTTCTGAGTCTTGCAGCGTTCGGCATTCACCGCAGTACAGCCCTTCCCATTGCAGCGGCGGCGGTAGCCATACTCGGATTCAGGGATTTCCGTTACGCACTTGTTATTTGGATTGCTTCCATCTTTATTTCCCTGGTAGCCGGGGGCGCCGTAGAGAATTTTTTTGCCGGTTTGGAATTTGACAACCGTATGAATCAATACGTCGGCATTGACGACATGAGCCAGTTCCACAGGGAAGGGTTCCGCTGGGATTTTCTCCTGTACAGTGCCATGCCCGTCGTGATGGGCTGGTATGTCTGCATCAGGCGCAAGATAAACGACAATTGGTACAAGGTCATCTGTATGGTCTATTGCCTGAGCAATGCCTTTTGGATTATGGTCATCCGTTCTGCTTTCAGCAACCGCTTCGCCTATCTGTCGTGGTTCATCTACCCCATTGTGATAGCCTACCCGTTGGTCAACCTGCCCATATGGGAAGACCAGGACCGCAAGACCGGCTGGATACTGCTTGCCTACGTGGCCTTCACCATCTTCATGCTGACTATATTCTGGTGACGAATGCCCACTTTGACGATATTTACACCGACCTATAACCGGGCGCACACGCTGCCACGGGTGTATGCGAGCCTCAAGGCACAGACGTGCCGTGACTTTGAATGGCTGGTGGTGGATGACGGTTCGACTGATGCCACGAGGTCTCTGGTCCAGGGTTGGATTGGCGAGGGATCGATTCCCGTCAAATACCTTTACAAGGAAAACGGAGGCCTCTATACTGGCTATAACGCAGCCTATGCGGCCATCGAAACCGAGCTCAACGTCTGCATCGACAGCGACGATGCGATGCCGCCGGACGCGGTGGAAAAGATTGTGCGCATCTGGAAAGAAAAAGGTTCTGAGAGATATGCAGGCATTACCGGTCTTGACTGCGACATGGAAACGCAGGAGGTTATCGGCGGGCGTTTCCCCGAAGGGATGACAGAGTGCTTTTTCCCCGAACTGTACGCCAAAGGCATACACCGAGGCGATTCCAAGCAGGTGATGCGCACAGATCTTATGAAGCAGGTGGCCCCGCAGGTGGGGTTCCCGGGAGAGAAGAACTTCAATCCGGTATACATGCTCCTCCAAGTGACGGACAAATATCCTATCCTGGTCGTCAACGAGTGTTTCTGCCTGGTGCAATATCAAACCAGTGACAGTATGTCCCGTAGCATATGGCGGCAGTATCTTGACAGTCCCAGGAGCTTTGCGAAAATGCGGCGGCTGGAGATGACATTAAAGCACACAACCCCATTCAATCGGTTGCGTTGCGCTATGCACTTCGCAGTCGAGAGTCTGATTGCACATATCAGGACTTTTTGTAAAAGATGATTTCAGTGGAAGAAGCTCTGGTATCTGTTATTGTGTCGGTGTATAATGTTGAGGCATACCTGCCCAAATGCCTTGATAGTATCGCAAACCAAACTTACCGCAATCTGGAAATTATCCTGGTGGATGACGGATCTACTGACGGCTCCGGGAGAATATGCGATGAGTATGCAGCAAAAGATTCGCGTGCAAGGGTGATCCATCAGTCAAATAAAGGACTTTGGGCCGCGAGAAATGCTGGGCAGGATGCCGCTAATGGAGCGTTTCTGCTTTTCCTGGATTCCGATGATTATTGTCATTATGATATGATCCGGCAGATGTATGGGGCTATAACGAGAGATGAAGGGTATGATGTGGCGATTGTGGATATGAAAATAACCCCGCATGATGACGAGGATTGCAAAAGTATGGTTGACTGTAAGTGGGAAGAAGGGCTACCTGGGCAAATGGTCTCTTGTCTGATAGATTTTAACTACCCGTACTCAGTGGTTTGGAATAAGATGTATCGTGCGGAGGCTATTCAGGGATTAAGGGCACGCCCTTTTCCTGTCGCACAGGACTTGGATTTTAACATCCATGCATTTATGCATTTCCGACGTGCAATAGGTTGCAGGCAGGTTATGTATTATTGGTATTCACATCGTGGACAGATAACTAAAACCGCACAGTATCTCAAGATTCTGCCATATATATACTACACGAATTATATTGAGGACCTGTCCGGGCGTTGTGCTTATGATTATGTCATCCTCGATGCGCTATACAGAAAGATGGCCTTATTAAAGGCTCGCAGCATTAAAGCGGAAGATAAAAGTCTGATTTTCAGTAAATGTAAACAGTATTATAAGCGGACCATATCCGATTATCTTAACGAGAGCAGAATTCCTGTCAAAGTCAGGACCACCTACATGATGGCTTTCCATTTCCCGTATTTGGCCTCCCTTTTCTTCAGGTTGTTTGAGCGTCACCCCCGTTTATATAAACAGTTAAAACTGTGAGCAGATGAAAATTGTCTACTGTACAGATTCCCTTAATATAGTGGGAGGCGTCCCGGCTGTAACGGTTAGAAAGGCGAACGCTCTTGCGGATATTCCCGGCAATAAAGTCTGGATCATCACTTGTTGCGATGACTCCCATTCTTCTTCTTTCCCGTTATCCGACAAAGTCAACCTGCTGGGAATCAATTATGCGAATAATCTTCCCTTCCCGGTAAACTTATTCAAGTTGCCTTGGCAAATCGTGCGATTGAGACGGAGGATCAAAGACCTGTTTCGTCAAATCGAGCCGGACATTGTGGTATCTACACCGAGGATTGAAAAATGGGTCGTCGCCTCTTTAAAGGGGAAATGGAGTAAGGTTATTGAATACCACGCCGCAAAGCATTTCAGAGTAATGAAAGCCGATTCTCCGGGGAAGCGGATAATGGCACATGTTTCTGATTGGCTCAATTATAGTATAAATGCGAAGTGTTTTGACAGAATCGTCGTGTCCACCTATGAGGACAAGGACACGAATTGGAATGGCGACGACAGGGTGGTCGTTATCCCCAATCCAACTTCTGTTCAACCTTTTCGGGGATCATTGCTTGAGGCTAAAAGAGTCATTGCCATAGGGAGGCTGGTGTATGAAAAGAATTTTGCTTCGCTGATCAGAGCCTTTGCGTATGTCGTGGATCGTTTCCCCGACTGGAAATTGGAAATTTTGGGGGAAGGTCGCGAGCGGCCATCTCTCGAGAAACAAATTGTCCGTCTTTCTTTGGAAAACAATGTCTTTCTTCGGGGAACCCAGGCCAATTTGTCGGAGTGGTTGTCGAAATCATCCGTATTTGTGATGACATCACACTATGAAGGACTTCCCCTTGTGCTGCTGGAAGCAATAAACTACGGTCTTCCTGTTGTGTCATACGACTTTTCTTGCGGTCCAAAGGATGTTGTCTCTGATGGCCGGAATGGTTTTCTGGTTCCGGAAAGTGACGAAAAGGCACTGGCCTGTCGAATGTGTCAACTTATTGAAGATAACGAACTCCGGAAAAGAATGGGCGCGGCCGCCTTTGAACGTGCAAAAGACTTTTCTATCGAAAAGATTATTGAAATGTGGATGTCGCTTTTCAAGGAGATTACATCCTTAAAGTCAGCCATATAGAATTAATGAGTACGCTTTCATCAGATATCGATTTCGTGGTCATTTGGGTTGATGGAGACGACCCTGAATGGAAAGAATCATACGGGCAGTATGCTTCTCAAGAGGAGAAATCAGACAATCAAAACAACGCACGATACCGGGACTGGGGGCTATTGCGCTTCTGGTTTCGGGCTGTAGAGTTGTATGCTCCGTGGGTGCGTACCATCCATTTTGTGACATGCGGCCAGTGTCCCGACTGGTTGAATGTGAATAATCCCAAACTCAATTTTGTAAAGCACCGGGATTTTATTCCCGAGCAGTACCTTCCAACTTTCAGTGCCAACCCAATTGAGCTGAACCTTCACAGGATCAGGGGACTGTCTGACCAATTCGTTTTTTTTAACGATGACATGCTCATTACATCTCCTGTAAAGCCTTCTGATTTTTTTGTGAAAGGTCTTCCTCGGGATGTGGCTGTCAGGAATATCCCGATGCTTTACCAGATAGGCCACATCAATCTTAACGATATCAATATCATCAACCGGGAGTTTGACTTTTACGGCCAATTCAAAAAGAATATTTGGAAGTGGTTGAATTACAGGTATGGAATCCATTGTTTGCGCAGCCTTTTCTTTTTGCCGTTCAAAGAGTTTACCGGAGCCAAGAATTGTCACGTTGCAAATGCCTTTCTTAAATCTACCTTGGAAACGGTATGGAACAAGTACGGCAAAGAACTCGATGAAACCTGCCAGAACCGGTTCCGTTCTATTTCCGATGTGAATCAGTGGCTTTTTAAGTATTGGCAAATTGTCTCCGGCTCTTTTTATCCACAGTGGATAAACTACGGCATCACCTATGGCATTAATGAGACAGGGAGACTGCGGGCTGATTTGGCAAAGCATCGGAGAAAAATGATTTGTCTTCAAGACGCCGAAAGGATGAGTGATATCAGCCGGTTGAAAGAAGAAGTAAGCCAAATTCTTCAGCAGGCGTTTCCGGAGAAGTCTTCATTTGAGTTGTAACGAGGGAATATGAGGTGTGCAATTATTGGTGGCCAGGGCTTCATTGGGAGACACTTGGCGTATTATCTGAAGAAACAGGGGCATGACGTGGAATCGTATGACCTGAATGGGGAAGAGGGCCAGCGTGTTGACATGATGGACCGGCAGTCGGTCTGTCGATTAGACTTGTCGGTGGACTACGTGTTTATGTTTGCGGGTCTTACCGGAACATACTCGGGATTCGACGCTTATGAGAAATATGTCGGTATCAATGAACTGGGCCTGTTAAACTTGCTGGACGCCATCCGGCAGTCAGAGTTCCGTCCCAAGGTCGTGTACCCGTCGACGCGTTTAGTTTATAAAGGGTCCGACAAACCTCTGAAAGAAGACGACGAGAAAGAAAGTAAGACAATATATGCTGTCAACAAACTTGCCTGTGAAGGATACCTGAGGGCTTATCACGATAGTTTTGACATTCCTTATACGATCTTCCGTATCTGCGTTCCCTATGGCAATTTGTTGTCCGCCGACTATTCTTTCGGGACCGTCGGTTTCTTTATACAACAAGCGAAAACCGGGAAAGATATTGCACTCTATGGCGGAGGGACCGTTAAGCGTACCTTCACCCATATGGAAGATTTATGCTATCAAGTTACTTTCGGGGCTTTTCATCCGGACAGTACGGGAAATACATACAATGTTGGAGGAGAGTCTTTGTCGCTGCACGATGCGGCTGCGATCATAGCCGGGAAGTATGGTGTTAAGGTAACCGCCGTGCCTTGGCCGGAAAAAGATTTGAGAATAGAGAGCGGCCATACTTGTTTCGATGATTCGAAGATCAGATCACTTCTTGGCATAGAATCATATAAGAGATTGGTGGATTTTACAAATGATCTTTAGCGTATGAAGACAAAAAGTGTAGAAGAAGTGCAGTTTGACTTTCTGGTTTCCGCTATGAGCAACGGTAGTTTTATGTCTACTGAAGAAATCCTGGCTTGGATGAAACGCCGGAATGCCGAGGTTGTCACCAACATTAAGCAAATCCCCATTGATAAACTGAAAGGTTGGTCTTATCGGGAGGATAAAATCTGCCACGATTCCGGTCATTTTTACAGCATAGAAGGAATTCATGTCGAAACAGACTACAGAGATAAACACCAATGGGACCAACCGATTATCGATCAGCCCGAAATAGGTTTCTTGGGGTTCATTGTAAAAAAAATAGGCGGCGTGCTTCATTTTCTTGCACAGGCCAAGGTGGAACCGGGCAATCTGAACTTCGTTCAGCTGTCACCCACCCTGCAGGCAACTCGCAGCAATTATATGCTTGTGCACGGAGGGAAGTCGCCTGATTATCTGGAGTATTTCAATGGATTGAAAAATGTTGCAGTCCTGGTCGACCAGTTGCAGTCTGAACAGGGGGCACGATTCTTACATAAGCGCAACAGGAATATGATTGTTGAGGTTGATGAGAAAGAAGAGATAGAGATAAAGGCAAACTTTATCTGGGTATCGCTCGGGCAAATCAAAGAACTATTGCGCTATCCCAATGTGGTGAATATGGACAGCCGCACGGTTATTGCCTGTATCAGATTCGGCAGTTATCCTGAACAATCTCTGTTTTTGTTGGACCGAATGCGGCGAATGATAGGCACTCATTCTTCGAAACCGGACTCTTTCCTTTATTCGGTACTGAGTGCCGAGAATCATTTGCACGATCTGCAAGATATTATCCAATGGATAACAGCGATGAAGTTTAAGTATGAATTGAGTGTTAAACCTATCGGCATTTCGCAAATGCAACATTGGACCTATGATGGGCACTCGATTCATCATAAAGATGGCAAGTACTTTGACGTGATTGGTGTCAGCGTTGAGATTGGAAACCGGGAAGTCGTGAGGTGGGATCAGCCGATGGTCCGCCCCGCACAAAAGGGTCTCATCGCTTTTATCGTTAAGCAAATAAGAGGAATCTATCATTTCCTGGTACAGGCGAAATTGGAGTGCGGAAATTTTGATGTGGTAGAAATGGCACCTACGGTGCAGTGTATGACCGGCAATTACCGGAAAGGACAGAATGAATACACCATTCCTTATTTGGAGGAAGTGCTGAATGCGCCCAAGGAAAAGATATGGTATAGCAGTTATCAGAGTGAAGAGGGCGGACGTTTCTTCCAGGAGCAAAACCTGAATACGATTGTTGAAGTCGGGGAGGATTTCCCTTTGGACGTTCAAGGGAATTATTGCTGGATGACCCTTAATCAGATGCTTTCTTTTGTGTCGTATAATTATTATCTGAATATGGCGGCTCGCAGTTTGCTGTCTGCCGTTCACTTCTATTAAACCATGCTCAGGATAGGTATTATTTGCCCCTCAGAAATAGCATTCCGTCGCTTTTTGCCTGCTTTACGGAAAGCCTCCGGTCATTTTTCGTATGTGGGTGTAGCCATAGCCAGTCCGGAAGAATGGTTCACGGACTTGTCGGATGTGCCTGAAGAGAAGATTGCAGAGCAGCAATCCAACGAGATGGCAAAAGCCGCAGCCTTTGGAGGGAAGGTGTTCAAGGGGTACGAAACAATCATCAAGTCAAAAGAGATTGATGCGATCTATATTCCCCTTCCGCCTGCCCTGCACTATAAATGGGCACGTTTGGCGCTGCTTAATGGAAAGCATGTCCTTGTGGAGAAACCATTGACGTGCTTTCTTGCGGATACGGAAGATTTGATATCCATAGCGGCAGAACACGGATTGGCTCTCCATGAGAATTATATGTTCGTCTTCCATGAGCAAATTGAAGAACTGGATGAGATAGTAAACCGGAGCGGCACGATAGGCGTGCCACGTCTGTATAGATTGTCTTTCGGTTTTCCTCGCCGCAGTTTGACGGACTTCAGATATGATAAAAGACTGGGTGGCGGTGCGCTTCTGGATGCCGGTGGATATACTCTGAAATATGCCGATATGCTGCTTGGAGAGACTGCACGACTGACGACCGCTCAGGCGAATTACGATCCTGCCTTTGAAGTGGACATTTTCGGTTCGGGGACGATGGTAAATGATGAGGGGGTGACGGCCCAAATCGCTTTTGGGATGGACAATGACTATCGTTGTGACATTGAGGTTTGGGGAAGCGGGGGAACGCTGACATCCGGGAGAATCTTTACAGCGCCTGTTGGTTATACGCCTACATACACTGTTAAGCAAAACCAAGAGTATACGACGTATGAGTTCTCTGAAGATGATGCCTTTTTAAAGTCTCTTTTGAGGTTTGCGGAATGTGTCGATAGGGCACAAGCCAGAGAAGAGAACTATGCAATTCTCAGAAGACAAAGTGCGTTGATTCAAGATTTTAAAAATCTGAGTCATTTGGAATAATACTTCGCCACTTTGGAGTTTCGCGCGAAAAAACATATGAGAAAATGCTGTTTTCCTTAGGATGTCAATCTCTATATACACGATGCCGTTGACCTATTCCATCGCCATCCGTACCCTCGGTACTGCCGGAGACAAGTTCCGGCGAGAACTGGAGTCCATAGCCGCTCAGACTATTCAGCCCGAGAAGGTCGTGGTGTATATTGCGGAAGGGTTTGAGCGGCCCGGGTTTACAGTCGGGAAGGAGGAATATGTGTGGGTCAGGAAGGGAATGATGGCCCAGCGAGTGCTGCACTACGACGAAATCACCAGCGACTGCATATTGATGCTCGACGATGATGTGCTATTGTCGCCAGACAGTGCCATGAAGTTGCTGCAGGCCATGGAGGAGTATGGCGTAGACTGTGTCGGCGCAGATGTTTTCCAGAACCACAGAATGCCCTTCAGAAAAAAACTGTATGCAGCACTGACAAATCTGGTCTTCCCCCACAGAAGCAGCAGGTGGGCCTTCAAAGTTCATCGCAACGGTTCTTTCTCGTATAACCGGCATCCCGGGCCCAGATGTTATCAGTCTCAGAGTTGCGGAGGCCCGGCCATGTTATGGCGAAAAGAAGTTTTTCTCAAACTCGAAATGGAAGAAGAACTGTGGTTGGACGCTTTGGGATTTCCTTATGGCGAAGACCAACTCGAAACCTACAAGCTTCACCTCAACACCGGAAGACTCGGTGTCCTCTACGATGCCGGCATCACGAACCTCGATGCCCGATCGTCCAGCGCCGGTTTCAAAAAAAGTGCGGAGTACATATACACCCGCACGAAAGCCTCTTACATGATATGGTACAGGAGCATCTACCGCAACGGCAAGGATACGGCCTGGTCCAGAATCATCTCAGCCGCAGCCTTCTGGCTCAAGTCTTTGTGGTTGGCATTCGTGATGCCCGGAGTGTCTGTCGTCAAGTTTGACGTACGTGTTATTTCATCATATTCCAAGGGGCTCCGCGATGGTCGCAAGGCTGTGCGAACAGACGGATTCAAGAGCCTCAGGCCTTATTGTCTTCCGGTAGAATGAGAATCCTTCAAGTCATAACATCGTTGCGTACCGGTGGAGCCGAGAGGCTGGTGACAGACTTGTCAAAAGGCTTTCGTGCGGCTGGCGATTCTGTCGAGGTTTTGTTGTTCGATGGCACGCGGACGCCGTTGGTCGTGGAATTGGAATCGGCGGGCATCCCGGTCCATAGCTTGGGAACCGACCCCGCTGCGATGCACAATCCTCTGCTGTTGTTCCGGCTCAACAGGTTCCTGCGCAGGCATCCTTACGATGTTATCCATGCGCACAATACGCCCTGCCAGTTGCTGCTGGCCGTGGCGTCTCTTGGCAGTTCTCTTCCTCTTTTTACAACCGAGCACAACACGTCCAACCGGCGTAGAAAACTGTTATGCCTGAGACCGTTGGATCGCTGGATGTACGGACGCTACAGGCGCATCGTTTGTGTGGGCGGGGAAACAGAAGTGGCTCTTGCGGACTATCTCAAGCGTCCGGTTCTGGCAGACCGTCTGGTGGTTATCCCCAACGGCATAGATATCGTAAAGTACTCGCAGGCCAGCCCGGCGACGGACATTATTGGTACAGAGGGATGCAGGATTGCGATGGTGGCTGCTTTCCGTCCGCAGAAAGATCAGCAGACACTCATAAGGGCCATGGCTCTATTGCCGCCGGACTTCCAGTTATATTTGGCGGGCGGTTACGAAACCGAATCGGATAAAGCCCGGTTTGACGATTGCCGTTGTCTGGCCAAAGAACTTGGCATGGAAGACCGTGTCCATTTTTTAGGCATCCGCGACGATGTGCCCGCGTTGTATGCGGCGGCAGACGTACTCGTCCTGTCTTCTCATCACGAAGGGATGCCGCTTTCCGTCCTGGAGGGCATGGCCAGCGGCAAGCCCTTTGTCGCCAGTGATGTGCAGGGACTTCGCGAGGTCGTGGGAGGGGCGGGGGTCCTTGTTCCCGAAAGCGATGCCGAATCCCTTGCGAATGCCATCCGGCACATTGTCGATCATCCGGAAAAAGCCCGCCTCATTGCCATGAACTGCAAAAAAAGAGCGCAGGAATACGATATCGCACAGACGGTCCGGTTATACAATTCAATGTATCAGACG
>JAEEGL016971691.1_pt1 | contig 22315 bp, 15 predicted proteins | sample 9134231 | NCBI WGS metagenome assembly JAEEGL01 (sample SAMN16246548, study PRJNA631951) | gut metagenome | biome: gut microbiome; feature: rumen; material: fiber-attached | host: Bos | place: Iran: Karaj | collected 2018-10 | reverse complement strand
GGCGGCACCGCCAACGTCTCCGTCATCATCAGCGACGAGCGCATCAGCTCGCCCATCATCAACACCTTCGACACTGCCATCATTCTCAACCAGCAGTCTCTCGACAAGTTCGAGAACAGTGTCAAGCCCGGTGGTCTGCTCATCTACGACCCCAACGGCATCACCCACGAACCCACCCGCAAGGACATCAACATCTACAAGATTGCCGCTACCGCCAAAGCTCAGGAACTCGGCATCAGCAAGGTGTTCAACATGGTTGTCCTCGGTGGCTTCCTGAAACTGAAACCCATCGTGGACAAACAGTATATCCACGAAGGTCTTGAGCACTCCCTGCCCCAGCGTCACTGGAAACTCATCCCCCAGAATGAGGAAGCCATTGAAATCGGCAAGGGTCTCATCGAAGCCGTCCACACTATTTAATCATCACACTTTGCAGACACATATGTCAGCATAACAAAAGAGGGTAATACTGTTTTGTATTACCCTCTTTCTAAATATCATGTACCTATGACCATACAAGAAGCCATCATTGCACGGCACTCTGTGCGACAGTACAGCAGCCAGCCTCTTTCCGAGGAGCAAGCCAAAGCCCTCCGTCAGCAAATCGTCCAAAGCAACGCCGCCAAGAACCTGCACATGCAGCTCGTGCAAAGCGACACCAAAGCCCTGTCGGGCATCCTCGCCAAGTTCTTACGTTTCAGCGGGGCGACGAACTACATTGCCATGGTGGGCCACCAATCCCCCCTACTGCAGGAGAACCTCGGCTATGAGGGCGAACGCCTTGTCCTCTTGGCTCAGACACTGGGGTTGAACACCTGCTGGGTAGGAGGAACTTTCTCCAAAAATCACAATGTGCGAGTGGAGCGTGACGAGATGTACGTTGCCGTCATTGCCATCGGCCACGGCCTAAACCAAGGCAAACAGCACTCCAGCAAGCCCATCGAGACCTTTGCCGATATCCAAGGCACGCCTGAATGGTTCCGCCGCGGAGTGGAGTGTGCCATGTTGGCCCCCACAGCCATGAACCGACAGAACTTCCATTTCACCCTTCTGTCCAACAACACCGTAAAAGCCACTGCCAAGCTTGCACCCTTTGCCGGCCTCGACCTTGGCATCGCCAAACTGCACTTCGAACTTGGTGCAGGCAAAGAGAACTTCACTTTTGCTTAATCCATGCTAAGGAAAACATACCTCATCCCCCTCTTCCTGGCAACCCTGTTCCTTACAGGCTGCAATTCCCTCGTTGGCATGATGGTCGGCTACAAGGAACTCACCCAATTTAACGAAAGTGACTGTATCTCGTTTCTCAATGAAAGCCGTCAGAAATTCGACTGCAAACAAATCATAAGCACCGTCGACCAAACCAACGCTGTGCTGAGTCTCGACACCGCTGCCGAGGTCTTTCACGACCTCTACCAGCCCGTTCAAGTGCTCTGCTTCGATGGTGACTCCCTCGTCTCCTGGCTCGTGCAATGCTATGCCACCAAACCCGGCAGCCTCAAGATTGATTGGAACCACGACGGACGCTTCAACCAGTTCCCTCCCTATGCCTCAGTCCCTGTCCCCTTCGGGCATCTTAGGCTTAGCCATTTTCAGACCATCTACCCTACTCTGCAACCAACCACGCGCTACACCGTGCTCATCATCTACACCAACATGATGCGACGCGCCTCACGCCGCGCCGTCGAAGCCGTTGCACACAGCATTGCTGGCAATAAAACTGACTGCACAATAACCCTCGTCAACACCGACCCGTGGTGGGTACACCTCCACAACCACCCCGACGACACACCCTTCCACCAAGCCCACACCCAATGACATAACTTTTCACTACAACGTTAAAAAAAATACATAACTCAAAAAAAAAATGTAATTTTGTATTTTAATATTCAGTTGTAATTTAGTATAACAAACTATCAAACAGAAAACTATGTGTGGAATAGTAGGATACATCGGGGATCAGGAAGCCTACCCCATCTTGATAAAAGGCCTCCATCGTCTTGAATATCGCGGCTACGACAGTGCCGGAATTTCCCTCATCAACACCAAAGGTGAACTAAACGTCTACAAAGCCAAAGGCAAGGTCTCTGCACTCGAAAAAAGCGTCGAGGATAAAGACATTAGCGGCACCATCGGCATCGCTCACACCCGCTGGGCGACCCACGGCGAACCTAACGCCACCAATGCCCACCCGCATTTCTCCCAATCCAAAAACCTTTCGCTCGTCCACAACGGCATCATCGAAAACTACAAATCGCTCCGCACCGAACTTGAGAACAACGGCATGACATTCTGCAGCGAGACCGACACCGAGGTGCTTGTCCAACTGGTGGAATACATGATGATTTCCCACAAATGCGACCTCTACACCGCTGTGCAACTGGCACTGAAGAACGTAGTGGGAGCCTATGCCATTGCCATTCTTGAGAAAAGCCGTCCCGACCAATTAGTCTGCGCCCGCAAAGGCAGCCCCCTCATCATCGGAGTAGGCAAAAACCAGACCTCCGGCCGTCCCGAATTCTATGTTGGCTCCGACGCTACCCCCATCATCGAATACACCAACAAGGTCATCTATCTCAACGACGAAGAGATAGCCATCATGGACCGCACAGGTCGTCTCGACATTGCCAACCTCAGCAACGTCAAGCAGACACCCCAGCTTGTCACTCTGCAAATGAACCTCGACCAACTGGAAAAAGGCGGCTATCCCCATTTCATGCTCAAAGAAATCTGGGAACAGCCTGATGCCCTGCGCACTTGCATCCGCGGTCGTCTCAACACTACCGACAAAGACGTTCTTCTTAGCGGCATCATCGACCACCGCGACAAATTCATCAACTGCCAGCGCATCATCATTTGCGCCTGCGGCACCTCGTGGCACTCTGCTCTCATCGGAAAATACTTTATCGAAGAAGCCTGCCAGATACCCGTCGAAGTGGAATACGCCTCCGAATTCCGCTACCGCAACCCCGTTATCAAACCCGACGACATCGTCATTGCCGTCTCACAATCGGGCGAAACTGCCGACACTCTTGCCGCCATCCAACTTGCCAAAGAACACGGAGCCTTCCTCTACGGAATCTGCAACGTCATCGGCTCCTCCATCCCCCGCGCCACCGACAGTGGCACCTACCTCCACGTAGGCCCTGAAATCGGCGTAGCCTCCACCAAAGCCTTCACCGGACAAGTTATCACCCTCTGCCTCCTCGGTCTGGCCATCGCCAAGGAAAAGAAGACCCTCCCCGAAAACATGTACCATCTGCTCGTTGACGAACTTCAGCAGATTCCCGACAAAATGCAGTGGACCCTTGAGCACAACAAAAACATCGACCAATTCGCCCAGATGTTCACCTACTGCAAAAACTTCATCTACCTCGGCCGCGGCTACAACTACCCCGTGGCACTCGAAGGCGCACTCAAACTCAAAGAAATCTCCTACATCCATGCCGAAGGCTACCCCGCTGCGGAGATGAAACACGGTCCCATTGCCCTTATCGACGAGGAAATGCCCGTCGTCGTCATCGCCCCCAAGCACGGCATGTACGAGAAAATTGTCAGCAACATACAGGAAATCAAATCCCGCAAAGGTAAAATCATCTCTGTGGTCACCGAAGGCGACACTGTTGTCAAGAACATGAGCGACTACAGCTTTGTCATCCCCGACACCCGCGACTGTTTTGTCCCCATCCTCGCCGTCATCCCTCTCCAACTCCTCTCCTACTACGTCGCCATTGCCAAAGGCCGCAACGTCGACCAACCCCGCAACCTCGCCAAAAGCGTCACCGTAGAATAATCGTTCTTAACATAAAACAGAAACTAAAAACTAAAAGGGACAACAGCAACAAACCTTTTAGTTTTTAGTTTCTGCCTTTTACTCATTCCACCATGCAAGCCACTCCCGACCCCGACCAGCAAGCCGTCATCGACATCGATAGCGGAAGACATTTGGTACTCGCCCCACCAGGATGCGGCAAAACCTTCATCCTTGCCCAACGGGTCATCCATGCCCATTCCCACGGGGTGGAATACAACGACATGCTCTGCCTCACCTTCACCAACCGCGCCAGCCGCGCCATGCGCGAGCGCATCAGTCTCCACACCCACAACCCGGTCCCATCCGACCTCTTTGTCGGCAACGTCCATCGTTTCTGCTCCAACTACCTTTTCGACCAGAAAAAGATACCCCAAAACAGTGCAGTGATTGACGACATCGACTCCGAAAGCATCATCACACACCTGGCCCGTCTCGACACCACACGCGACAACTCTCACTACTCCGCCGACATCGTCAACCTGCAGCACGCCCTAAGCCAGCAAGCCGCAGGGATACCCAGCAAACTCATTGTCCATGCCGACCTCCTCGCCCACCTCGACGACCCACAATGGCAGCGCAAAGCCGAAGTGGCAAAACTCTATGCCGAATACAAAGAAACCGACAACCTCCTCGATTTCGAAGACCTGCTGGAAAAGGCCTACCTCCATGCACTCAGCGACCCCGACCGACATCGCTACAAATGGATACAAGTCGACGAAGTGCAAGACCTCAACTTCCTCCAACTGGCCATCCTCGACCTCTTTGCCGCCCCCGACGCCACCATCCTGTACCTCGGCGACGAACAGCAAGCCATCTTCTCCTTTGTGGGAGCCAAACTCGACGCTCTCGAAGAGCTCAAAACCCAATGCACCCCCAACCTGCATCACCTGGGGCAGAACCACCGCTCACCCCGCTACCTGCTCAACCTCTTCAACACCTACGCCACACAGCAATTAGGCATCGACCCCAATCTACTGCCCACTACCGACGACACCTCCTCCGCCCAGCCTAAAGACCGCTGTCTCTTCCGCGCCTGCTATCACGACCTCAGCCACCTCTACAGCAAGGACGCCATGCGCTGCCCGCACGACGGCACCCCCTGCACCCTCTGCAGCAAATCTGTACGCGACGAATACCGTCTGGCCGTAAACCTTGCCTGCCGCTACGCCGAACTGGACCCCGACGGACGTGTAGCCGTCATTGTCCCAACCAATGCCAATGCCGACCGCCTGAGCCTTGAATTCGGGACAATCCCTCACTTTAAAATCTCCGGTCGCGACCTCTTCAGCACCCCAGCGCTCCAACTGCTTTTCTCCCACCTCAACATCGTATCCAACGAAACCTGCTTCATAGCCTGGGCACGCCTGCTCTACCATCTGCACGTCATCCCCCAGTACCCCGCAGCACGAAACCTGATGCGGCAACTCCGCTCCTGCGCCCTCTCGCCCACCGACCTGCTACTGTACGACTCCGACTCCTACCTACAGCACTTCACCCGCGTGCTCGACAATGAAGAAATAGTGCTCTTCGACACCGAAACCACCGGCCTCGACATCTTCAACGACGACATTATCCAAATCGCCGCCATCAAGGTACACAAAGGCCGCTATGTGGAAGGTTCCGATTTCAACATCATTATCGAAACCCAGAAAGAAATCCCACCCATTGTCGGCGGCCACGACAACCCCATGCTCTCCGTCTACCTCAACAGCGAACGCCACAGTCGCGCCGAAGCGCTGTCGCTCTTCCTTCGCTATTGCAACGGCCACACCCTGATAGGCCACAATGTAGAATTCGACTGGGGCATCCTCTTCCACAACGTCAGCCGCGACCTCGGCACCCCTCTCCCCAACCGTCAGCGTTTCGACACCCTGAAACTGGCCCGTCTGGTAGAACCCCGACTAAGGGTCTACAAACTCGAAAAACTGCTCGAAACCCTGCACCTCGAAGGCACCAACTCGCACAATGCCATAGACGATGTAAAAGCCACCTTCTCACTCCTCACCTACATAAGGCACAAAGCCGACACCTACATCCCCACGCAGCGACAAATACTCTCCCTGCCGCAGATGAACAGCCTTGCATTCCGGTTCCGCGAGGTTTACCGCGACCTTTACCTCCACAGCACCCTCCGGCTCTACTCCCCCAAATCCGACACCCCTCAACCCTCCGACGGTCTCCCCGCTTTGGTCGACGAACTTCAATACCTCTACAGCCACCTGCTGGGAAAAGGCTACATCGAACCTGTCGACAAGTGGCAACACATTGTGGATTTCCTTGCCATGGACGTAGTGGATGCTTCATTGGCTCCAACCTTCCGCGAACAACTGGACTGCTACCTGACCGAAATCAACACCGTACGCGAGAGCGACCTGTGCGACAGCACCAGCATGTTGCAACGCTCCAACGAACGTTTCTTCATAGCCACAGCCCACAAGGCCAAAGGTCTGGAATTCGACAGCGTGATAGTGTTCAACGCCACCGAGGGCGCTTATCCTTTTTCAAAAAACATGGAACGCAACGACCAGTACCACCTCCGCGAAGACGCACGCCGATTCTATGTGGCCCTGTCGCGTGCCAAAAAGCAACTTTGCATCACCTACTCAAATGTGAATGGAAAAGGCTCGCCAACACGTCTCACCCCCTTCATGCAGTCAATCATCCATCTGGTGACCCATTTCGCTTTCGACCCAACCCACGGAAACGTTGCTCCGATGTAAGGCCAACCTTCGATTGTTTTACTCTTTTTCCCCACTTGTATTACACTTGTTTTACACTTTTAAAGTGTAAAACAAGCATCAAAGCAGTTTGAATTGACTGGCGACAGGACGGATTACGCGGCAACAGTCACCTCAATTCACCCGTGGTCTTGTATAACTGTTGAAGCAGGGCCTTGGTTTGCTGCAATCGGGTGGAATCGGAAGGATATGCGGCATCCTGTTCGGAAAGAGAAAGGCAGTCGAAGGATGTCACCCCGGTGGTGTCCACATAATACAGCCCGTTTTTGTAGGCGTTGAGTGCAAAGGGACAACTATAGTCGGGGGAGAGGACGTTGCGGCTGAAGGTGAAAGAGGAGACATCCATTCCCAGCTGTGCAAGGAGGGTGGCGGCAAGGTCGGACTGGTTCATGAGCACGTCGAACTGACGTGGTTCCTTCACCGCACCCCCGACCAAGAGCAGTGGAATGCGGGTGGAAAGGTGTTTCTCGCTTGAGGGCAGCCCGTCGATGGGTACGCCGTGATCGGCCACAACAATCACCAAAAGATTATCCCACAAGGGGGTATGGCTGAGGCTGTCGAGCAGGTTGCCCAAACAGGCATCGGTATAGGCAAAGGCGTTGCGGCGCGGGTCGTGCAGCCGACGGATGGGGACATCCCACGGTTCGTGGCTGCTGAGAGTGAGCATGGCAGTGAGGTCGGGATGGTGTTGCGGGGAGGGAATGAGCCGGAAGAGTTCCTCGTCGGCCACGCCCCAATTAGCACGCACCTTGGCGGAGGAGAAGAACTCCTGCCCTTCGACTTGAGCAAATCCGGACTCGGAGAGGTGTCCCCGCATGTTGGTGAAGTCTATGTCGCCACCATAATAGAAGGCAGTGGAATAGCCGGCTTGACGCAAGGATTGCACCATGGAGGGGAGTCGACGACCCATGTCGGCCTTTTTCATCAGCGAGGTGGTGGGAAGCGAGGGCCACCCGTTGACAATGGAGACAAGCCCCCGGTCGGTACGGAAGCTGTTGGCATAGCAGTTGGAGAAGAACACCCCTCGGTGGGACCATCGGGTGAGGTTGGGGCCGACGCTGTCGTTAAGAACCATTTCGCTCCCAGCGCCTTCCCATATCAGTAGGAGGATGTCGGGACGGTCGGTGGTGAGCAGGGTATCGGTCACCGCGTCGCTGTGGGGATAGGCGTCGGCTGTGAGTCGCGAGAGGTTGTCGGAGTCGTAGAACTGGAACTGGGAGGCAAGGTCTTCGGTCTTAAAAAGAGAATGGGAGATGTTGAAGAGTGGGTTGATGGCGGAATGATTGAGGAAGGGTGTGGAAGAGAAATAGGCGTAGCTGACATTAGCCGTGGAGTCGCCCAAGCCCCCCCGTATGCCTACAAATTGCAGGGCAATCACTAGTGGCATGACAAGTGCCCATGCGGGACGGACAGGACCGAACCGTTCGGGAGTGGCATGGCGCAACCGTCTAAAATAGTGCCATACCAGCAGAGCCAGCAATGCTCCCCCCAAGATAATGGCAGGGAGGGAGATATTGGCAAGGACATCTTTTGGATTGGCGGCATAGATAAGGTCTGCGGCATCCATTTTCGCCCCCCAATAACGATAGAGCACCATATCAGCGGCAAAAGCCAAAGCCATGAGGGGAGCAACAAGAGCGTAATACCAAACAAGCACCCGTAGCACAGGGAGTTTGCAGAAAAAAAAGGTGAGCAACACTACAAGGACGGGGACGACAAGCAGATAGCAGGCAGCGACCGAATCGAGTCGAAGTCCGTGCCACAGAACCGAAAGCCAGTCGCCCACCGAAGTGCCTGCGGCATAGGGGTAATTGAAGGCCATGAAAAGCACTTTCTGGGTGACAAACAGGAGGAGCAATGTCACATACAATCGCAAGAGAAAAAGCAGTCTTTGGCACATATTAAAACGATAACACACGACCCGCGTTTTTATTGTTTTCGGTCGGAAAAAAAATGTTGTTGATAACTTTTTCTCATAAAAAAGTGTTTGATTAAAATAAAGTTGTTATACTTGCAAAAAAATAATTCACTATGAATACTCACAGAACTCGAAAGAAAAACCTGATAGTCAGCTACAAAAACCTATCCGAGCAACTCAAAGAATTGTTTATGGAGCGGTATCCCGAGGGATATAAAGACCACATACAACGATTCGAGAAGCCCAATGGGGAAACAATATTTGTTGTGCCGATGGAAACGGAGGATACCGTCTATATGGTAAAATTCGATGTGAAAATCGACACTTCCTACACCGACGACGATTCGGAGAAGGACTACTTTGACGAAGAGGTGGAAAAGGCCGAGACACAATTCGCTCCCATTCAAGAAGCCCTGGCCAAGGAAGAAGAGGACCCCACCCATGCTGAACGCGAGGTGCGCCACGGCACCTATGACGACACCATGGAAAACGGCAAGAAGCGCAGCACAGAGCATGGCTCTTTGGGCGCCCTTGGTGCAGAGCTGCAGGAGGCCTTCAGCGATGACGCCGACGACGAAGAGCAATATGACAGCTATTCGGATGATGACGACCGTCAGGACACCGACTCGGACGATGAATACGAACCCACCGACGAGGAGTTGATGGATATTGACAGCGAAATCTTCGCCAATGCCGAAATCCCTCCCGAGGAACTGGCCCGCATGGATGCCGAAGAAGCCGCCGCAAAAGAGAAGGCCGCTCAGAAAGAGGCCGAGAAGCCCAAACGCGTGGGCCGTCCACGCAAGACCGTCTCGTCCGAGGCAATCAGCCCTGTCTCCGAACCCAAGAAGAAAGGGCGTCCACGCATAAAGAAGGATTAGTGAATATAATAAAATAATCCTATTAGCGGATTGCCCGGCAAGGGGTTGTTCCAATTACTAAAATGCCCTGGCCATCTGTCCAAGAGAGGACAAATTGCATCACTCACAATAAAAATAAAGACCCAAAGATGATTGTTTCACTTTGGGTCTTTATTATTTGCTTTTCGAGGCTATTATTTCTCGTAAAAATGCATTTCTGTGAGGTATTGGTACACTGGTTCGGGAAGTAGGTAGCGGACATCATGTCCTTGGCGTATCTGTTCCCGTATATATGTGGACGAAATGTCAATTTGAGGCACATCCACCATTGTGACATTGGGATGACTGGCAAGTTTGCAGTCGGTGTGTCCCGGACGGGGATAGACATAAATCTGGTAATGCTCAAGGATAAATTCCCAATTGCGCCAACGCTCAAAGGTTTCGAGGTTGTCGGAGCCCATGATAAGACAGAACTGTTTGTCGCGGTACTTGTCGCCCAGATGGGCAAGGGTGAGGACTGTGTAGGAAGGTATCGGCAGGTGAAACTCCACATCGCAGGCACGCATACGGTAGTTGTCGTGTACGGCCAGGCGCACCATCTCCAGCCTTTGCTGGTCGGCAAGGAGGCTTTTGCGCTCCTTAAGGGGATTCTGGGGAGAGACAACATACCACACCTCGTCCAAATCGCAATGGGCAAGCATTGCATTTCCAATAATAAGGTGCCCGATATGGACGGGGTTGAACGAACCGAAGAAAAGCCCTATTTTACGCAACGGGGGAAAGGTGTTGAAAGGTTAGACTATTGAATTGAAATCAATAGTATTTGTATTTGCTGATGATTTGGATGTGGCGGAGTTTGTTGCCCTTGAAGGTGTAGATTTCGCCCACCTCGGCGGCTCCGGCAATAACCTTCAGCACATTGATGTCGGCCGTATAGGACTTGGGGTAGCTCTTGAAAACAGTTTTAAAGACATCCTCTTTCGACATGCCCACGCGGATGCCGTTGTCAAGAACAACAGCCGTGTCGGTAATCTTAGCGGCAACCATTTCCAATTTGTCCGTCCAAATACTGCGATAGACATTAATGTTCGTGCCGTCGAGACGTTTGAGCGTGTTGACCGCCACAGTCATAGTATCGTAAAATGATTTGTATCCACTTTCGCGGTACCACAACAACTGGTTGTTGGTAATAAACTGCTCCACGGTGCTCCACTTGCCCAAAGGATAGATGGGATAGTCGGCCAAAGAGAACACCGTCATCGTGTCGGCATACACTTTTACGTCTTTCACCTGATATTCGGGACGGGCGTACGCAAGCATACGCACTGCTTTGGCACGAGAGCTAACACGCTGTGCATTAACAGCGAAAGAGGCAATAAGCAGGACTGCTATCAATATAATCTTCTTCATAAGTCTTAATACTTTTCGCGATGCAAAAATACGATTTTTTTGTCACATAACGTGAAAAAAGATGTTTTATTTGATAGCGGCACACAAAAAACAGTTTTCAGTTGCAAAAAAAACATTAATTTTGCACTGACGAAAGCAAATGCACAAAAAACAAGAACTACATAACAATCACGCAATTATTCAATATCTTGCCACTATGAATTACGCCACAGCCATTGCCGAGCAACTCAATCTCGGCCCCAGTCAAGTGGAGAAAACCATCCAGCTCCTCGAACAAGGAGCCACCGTCCCTTTTATAGCCCGCTACCGGAAAGAGGCCACCGGCAGTCTCAACGAAGTTCAAATCACAGCCATCCGCGACCTCCTCATCCGCTTCAAAGAGCTGGACAAACGCCGCGAAACCATTTTGGCCTCCATCAATGAACAAGGCAAGATGACCCCCGAACTGGAGAAACAGATACTTGCCGCCACCAATCTCACCGAACTCGAAGACCTCTACCTGCCCTACAAACCCAAACGCCGCACCCGTGCCACCACAGCAATCGAGCGGGGGCTTGAACCCCTCGCCAACGAACTGCAGAAACAATACTCCTGCAACATCGAGCAGATGGCCTCGCGCTACATCAACCCCGACAAAGGAGTCCACTCCGTCGACGAAGCCCTGGCCGGTGCCCGCGACATCATCGCCGAGCGTGTCAGCGAAAACGCCCAAGCCCGCAGCCGTGTGCGCGGCCTTTTCCGGCGCACCGCCATGCTCTCCTCCAAAGTGGCGAAAAACAAGGAAGAAGAGGCTGGCAAATACGAGTCGTGGTTCGACTGGAAAGAAAACGCCATGCGGGCACCCTCGCACCGCATCCTTGCCCTCTTCCGTGGCGAAGAGGAAGGAATGTTGCGCGTCCATGTGCTGCCCGACAGCGACGACCAAGCCTATGAAACTCTCGAACGGCAGTTTGTAAGTGGCCGCTACGAGTCGTCGGAACAGGTACGCCAAGCCGTCCGCGACGGCTACAAACGCCTCCTCCAGCCCTCCATCGAGACCGAGTTCTACAACCTTCTCAAAGAGAAAGCCGACAAAGAGGCCATCCGTGTCTTTGCCGAAAACCTGCGCCAACTGCTCCTTGCCTCGCCCCTTGGACAGAAACGAATCCTGGCCATCGACCCCGGTTTCCGCACGGGGTGCAAAACCGTATGCCTCGATGCACAGGGGCAGCTGCTGCACAACGAAACCATCTACCCCTTCACGTCAGTGCGTGAAGAGCGCGCCGCCATAGCCAAACTCGAAGCCCTGGTCGAAGCCTTCCACATCGAGGCCATAGCCATTGGCAACGGCACTGCCGGACGCGAAACCGAAGAGGTCGTCAAACGCTGCCACTTCAAAGGCAAGGTGATTGCCGTCATGGTGAGCGAAAACGGAGCCTCGGTCTATAGCGCCTCGGAGGTTGCCCGCCGCGAGTTCCCCGACTACGACGTCACCGTGCGCGGTGCCGTCAGCATAGGCCGCCGCCTGATGGACCCCCTCAGCGAACTGGTCAAAATCGACCCCAAAAGCATCGGCGTGGGGCAATACCAACACGATGTCAACCAAACCCTTCTGCAAGAGAGCCTCAACGATGTGGTGGTGAGCTGCGTCAACAGCGTGGGTGTGGAACTCAACACCGCCAGCCGCGAACTGCTGAGCTACGTCAGCGGCATCGGCCCCTCACTGGCCGACAAGATAGTGGACTACCGCAACCGCCAAGGAGCCTTCCATTCGCGACAAGAACTGAAGAAAGTGGAGCGCCTCGGCGACAAAGCCTTCGAGCAATGCGCCGGATTCCTGCGTGTGCGCGAAAGCGACAATCCCCTCGACCGCAGTGCCGTCCACCCCGAGCGCTACACGTTGGTGGAACGCATGGCCGCCGACGCCGGTTCCACCGTGCAGCAACTCATGACCGACAAAAGTCTGCGCGACAAAATCGACATCAACCGATACGTCTCGGCCGACTGCGGTCTGCCCACCCTGCAAGACATCATGAAAGAGCTCGACAAACCCGGCCTCGACCCGCGCGCCCGTTTCGAAGTGTTTGAATTCGACAAAAACGTCACCCGTATCGAGGACGTGAAAGAGGGCATGGAACTGCCCGGCATCGTCACCAACATCACCGCCTTCGGAGCCTTTGTCGACATCGGGGTGCATCAAGACGGACTTGTACACATCAGCCAGCTGGCCAACCGGCGGGTCAACGACCCCTCGGAGGTGGTACACCTGCACCAGCATGTCCGTGTCAAGGTGCTGGAGGTAGACCTTCGCCGCCACCGAATCTCCCTTACCATGAAAGGTCTATAACACATACCCCTTCCCCACCGGCTTCTCCGCCATCTGTAAGCAAAGCGGAGCCTGACTGCTTCACGCTTCGGTCCGGCTCCGCTTTTTATTGTTCCGTTATTGGCTGGTTTTCCTTCCGTTATATATCGTTTGAATATATATGTGATATATATGTGATATATATATGATATATATGTAATATACAACAGGCTTGCCTTCAGTTAGTTGTCGTGCTCCCGTTTTGGGGGCATTTTCGCGCTGATTCCACCTGTTCAGGATTTGGGCGACAGGGTGATGAAGGGCACCAGTATCTCCTCCATCGAAATGCCTCCGTGCTGGAAGGTGTTCATGTAGTACTGCACGTACTGGTTGTAGTTGTTGGGGTAGGCAAAGAAGTCGTTGTTGTGGCAGAAGATATAGGGCGAAGTGATGTGACGGCGCGGAAGGAAGAGCTTGGCGGGGTCTTTGACTTCGAAAACCTCCTTGGGGTTGTAGTCGAGCAGACGGCCTTGTTTGTAGCGGAGGTTGACGCTGACGCTGGCATCGCCCTTGACGCGCACGGGACGGTCGATCCGCACCGAGCCATGGTCGGTGGTGATGACAATGTTCACGTCGCGCCCGCTCAAAGCCTTGAAGACCTCCATCAATGGGGAGTGCTCGAACCAGCTGAGGGTCACCGAGCGGTAGGCCTTTTCGTCGGCGGCAAGCTCACGCACTATGTTGGAGTCGGTGCGGGCGTGTGAGAGCATGTCGACAAAGTTGTAGATGATGACATTCAACTTGTTCTGCAGCAGGTTGGGGATGCCGTCGACCAACTTGCGGCCATATTGGGCGTTGAGCACCTTGTTGTAGGAATGGCGAATGTTGAGGCCGTGGCGGCGCAGGTTTTCGTCAAGGAGTTCGTTTTCGTACTGGTTCTTGAAGCCTTCCTGGTCTTCATTGACCCAATACTGGGGATATTTGCGTTCAATTTCCGCCGGCATCAGACCGCCGAACATGGCGTTGCGTGCGAACTGGGTGGTGGTGGGGATGATGCTGTAGTAGATGCCGTCCTCCTCGGTGCGGAGGTATTGCTCGATGGCGGGCTGGAGGTATTTCCACTGGTCGTAGCGGAAGTTGTCGATGACAATGAGGAAAGTGGGGCGGTTCTCTTTGAGGAGGGGGAAGAGTTTCTCGCGCAGCACAGTGGTGGAGAGGAGGGGTTTTTCGGTGGTGGTGGAGGTGCTGACAAGCCAGTCGATGTAGTTCTGCTCGTAGAAGCGGCAGAAGAGTTGGTTGGCCTCGGCTTTTTGCGAGGAGAAAATCTCGTGGATGTTGTCGTCGTCGGTGCTGCTCAGTTCCAAGTCCCAATAGACCAACTTGCGGTAAAGCTGCACCCAGTCCTCGTGGTTCAGACGGCCCGACAGTTCCATGCCTATGGAGCGGAATTGCTGTTGGTAGGTCATGGTTGAGCGCTCGCTTTGCAGACGGCGGGCCTCGGTGTGTTTTTTGATGGCGAGAAGAATCTGGTTGGGGTTGACGGGTTTGATAAGGTAGTCGCTGATTTTTCCGCCAAGGGCCTCGTCCATGATGTGTTCCTCTTCGCTTTTGGTAATCATGATAACGGGAATGTGCGGATAGAGGGTTTTTATCTGGCTGAGGGTGTCGAGACCGCTCAAGCCGGGCATGTTCTCATCGAGAAAAACGATAGAGATGCTGTTGGGGTGTTCTTCCAGTTCGTCAAGAGCTTCGCTGCCACTCATTACCGGAATGACTTCGTAGCCGCGTTCCTTGAGGAAAAGGATGTGGGGTTTGAGGAGGTCGATTTCGTCATCGGCCCATAGTATTGTTATTCTTTCCATGCCCACAGTAACGCCACGAAGGCAGAAATATTGTGCTGCAAAGGGTCGAAAAGTTGTCGTATTCGAAGAAAAATAGTATCTTTGCATCCGTTTTTACTATATGTTGCTGACCGATATATATACTCAATCACAGTTAGTTGCCCAGCTAAACGGGCTACTGGCGGAGGGCAAGAGCCGCATCCGTGTGGGCGGCATGACGGGCTCGGTGTCGGCCATTGTGGCCTCGGTGATGGCTTTGCAGCACCCCGACCGCAGCCAGCTGCTTATTGCAGGCAACCGCGAGGAGGCTTACTACCTGCTCAACGACATTGAGGTGATGCTCGACGAGACCGAGGCGGACATGGACCAGAAACGGGCATTGCTTTTCCCCTCCTCCTATCGCAAAGCACGCAAAAAAACCGAGTCGTCACCCGACCGGCCTCCCATTGTGGAAGACGACGGCGGAGATCTGTTCGGGACCGACAACGCCAATATTCTTCAGCGCAGCGAGGTTGTGAAACAACTGAACGCCGGCAGGAGTCTGGTGGTGGTCACCTATCCCGAGGCATTGTACGAGAAGGTGGTGTCGTCGCGCACCCTCACCCGCAACACCCTCCGACTGACAAAAGGGACACAGGTGGACATGGACTTTGTGGTGGATGTGTTGCAGGAATACGGTTTCGACCGGGTGGATTTTGTGGTGGAGCCCGGCCAATATGCAGTGCGTGGCGGCATTATCGATGTCTTTTCCTACGCCAACGAACACCCTTTCCGCATTGAGTTTTTCGACAACACGGTTGAATCGCTCCGCTCGTTCGACCCCGTGACACAGCTTTCCATCAAACAGTTTGACCAAATCAGTGTGCTGCCCGACATGTCGCGACGTGCCGCCGACACGATAACCATCGAGGAGAAAGTGCCCCTGTTGCATTATTTCGGCAGTAGAGACCTGGTGTGGGTGCAGGGACTGATGTTTGTGAGCGAAACCATCCAAACCCTTTTCGCCAACAGCGGACGCGACGAGCAGCATTATTGTTCGGCCAACGAATTCCTCAAGCCACTGCTGCAGTGCATTGTTGTGGAGCAGGGCAACAGCGGTTACTTTGCCGAGGCCGCCACAGTCGAGACCCACACCCAGCCCCAACCGCCTTTCAACAAACAGTTCGACCTGTTAATCGACACCCTTTCCCAATACCGCGACAAGGGCTACCGCATGATCATCACCGTTGCCAACGACCAACAGCAACGGAGGCTGGAAAAGATATTCGCCAGCACGGGCTCTTCCACCGAACCCATATCCCTGACCGACGGGCAAGGCATCAGGGTGGACAGTCCCGCCGAACATGTGGAGTTTCTGCAATGCCAGCCCAACCACGGCTTCGTGGACGACGATGAACATCTGGTCTGCTTTACCGACCACGAGATATTTGAACGCTACCATAAATATACCGTCCGCGACCTGCGCGACACCCGCCAAGCCCTCACTCTGAAGGAACTTTTCGAGTTGAAACCAGGCGACTATGTGACCCATATCGACTACGGCGTGGGGCGTTTCAGCGGACTGGAGAAAATCACCACCAACGGCCATACCCAAGAGGTCATCCGACTGATGTACAAGAACAACGACACCCTTTACATCAGCATCCACGGCCTGCATAAAATCAGCCGCTATGTGGGCAAGGAGGGCACTACACCCACCCTCAACCGTCTGGGCAGCAACACATGGCAGGTACTCAAGCAGAAAACCAAGAAACAGGTAAAGGACATAGCCAAAGACCTTATCGCCCTTTATGCCAAGCGCAAAGCCTCGAGGGGTTTTGCCTATAGTCCCGACAACTATCTGCAGCAACAACTTGAGGCCTCGTTCTTCTACGAGGACACCCCCGACCAACTGAAGGCCACACGCGAGGTGAAACACGACATGGAAGACCCCGCGCCTATGGACCGGCTTGTTTGCGGCGACGTGGGCTTCGGGAAGACCGAGGTGGCCATCCGCGCCGCCTTCAAGGCCTGCTGCGACTCGAAGCAGGTGGCCGTATTGGTGCCCAACACCATACTCGCCTTCCAGCATTACAACACTTTCCGCGAACGGTTGCAGGGGCTTCCCGTCAACGTGGACTATCTCAACCGCTTCCGCTCCACACGCGAGAAGACAGACATCTACAAACGGGTGGAAGAGGGTAAGATCGACATCCTTATCGGCACCCACGCCATTACTAATAAGAGCCTAAAGTTCAAAGACCTCGGTCTGCTGATAATAGACGAAGAGCAAAAGTTCGGAGTCAGTGCCAAGGAAAAGCTGAGGCAGATGAAAGTGAATGTGGACTGCCTCACCCTCACCGCCACACCCATACCGCGCACCCTGCAGTTCTCCTTGATGGGTGCCCGCGACCTGAGCGTCATCCGCACCGCACCCCCTAACCGTCAGCCCATCCAGACCGAAATATGCTCCTTCAGCGAAGAGACCATACGCGACGCCGTGCGCTTTGAGATGTCGCGCGGAGGCCAGACTTTCTTTGTCAGCAACCGGGTGGAGAACCTGCCAGAAATGGCCGGGCTGGTGAACCGCCTTGTGCCCGATGCACGGGTGGGCATGGCTCATGGACAGATGGACGGCAAGCAGGTGGAGCAGACCATGATGCTGTTCCTAAGCGGCGACCTGGATGTGCTCGTCTCCACCGCAATCGTCGAAAACGGGTTGGACATACCCAATGCCAACACCATGATTATCAACAACGCCCAGAACTTCGGACTCAGCGATTTGCACCAGATGCGCGGCCGTGTGGGACGCAGCAACAAGAAAGCATTCTGCTACATGCTCATTCCATCCTACAGCAGTCTCACCGATGAAGCACAAAAGCGCCTGAAAGCCATCGAGGAATTCAGCGGGATAGGCAGTGGTCTCAACATTGCCATGCGCGATCTTGACATTCGGGGCGCCGGCAATATCCTTGGTGCAGAACAGAGTGGTTTCATCAGCGACATCGGCTACGACATGTACCACAAAATCCTCAACGAGGCACTCGACGAACTTAAAGAGACCGAATTCCGAGACCTTTTCCAACAAGAAGCCGAGGAGAATCGCGAATATGTGAAAGAATGTGTCATTGAAACCGACCTCGAAGTGTTGCTGCCCGACAGCTACGTCACCAGCGTCAGCGAACGACTGCTGCTATACAAGGAGCTCAACGACCTCACTACCGAGGAGGAACTGGAGCAATACCGCCAGAGACTGACCGACCGCTTCGGACCCCTGCCGCGTCCTACCGAGGAACTGGTGCAGACCATCACCCTCCGCAGGATGGCAAAAGAGTTCGGTATCGAGAAACTCATCCTCAAACAAAACCGGATGGTGTGCCACTTTGCGTCCAACCAGGACAATCCCTTCTACCAGTCGGCCAATTTTATGCAAATGATACGCTACGCCCAACAGCATCCACAGGAAATACACCTGCGCGAAACCCCTGACCGGCTCACCCTTGTGTGCGACCATATCGGCAGCATCCAGCAGGCCATCGCCAACATCCGAGCCCTCACCACCATCTCTAACAACTGAACCAGAAAACACGCTCCCCTAAATCTCTTTCATGCTTTTTGCTTTCGAAATCCACCCATACCCATCTTTGTATTCTTAAACCCAAATCGGTCATTTGGACGGGATTAATATTATATGGTTATATTTGCCCTTTTCATGTCATAGCGGCATTTCTTTATGTTCCATGACGTTACTTGGGCTCGGCAGAGCAAGCAAGCTTTCTCTGCTCTCGCTTTGCGTAACGTTCGGAATATTGCCGACGAAACCATTTCGTCGTAGCCCGCTACGTCTTCGCTGGTTTCACCGACAATCTTCTCGAAACAAATACCACTCTGACATAAAACCTAATGACCGATTTGGGTTAAAAAATCTTAAAACAAATCCCTCTCGTGTTACTTTTCCACCCTTTTTGCTACTAATACAAAAAACAAATACAAAATTGTACTACCTCCCCTTTCGGAATCAGCAGCCACCCTCGGTTTAGTTCATGAGCCAACAGAAACAACAACAAACTGAATTTATCGAAATGCTCCAGCAATGCGAAGGCACACTGGTGAGAGTATGCCTGTACTTTGCCCATTCCAACCGTAACGACTTCCAAGACCTATACCAGGAAATAGCCTATACCCTGTGGAAAAGCTGGCCCACCTTCCGGGGCGAGAGCCAACCCAACACCTGGGTTACCCGCGTGGCTGTCAACACCGCCGTTCGCTATTTTCGAAAGCGCAACCGAAGGCCGCAGTTTATCGAGGTGGACCAAACCCTGCTCGAAAACATTGCCGACAAAGCCTCCGACGACCGCTACCAACAACTCTACGACCTCATCGACCGCCTCGACAATGACGATGACCGCAAAATCCTCTATCTCTACCTCGACAAACTTCCCCTTAGCCAGATTGCACAAATCTCAGGAACCTCCACCGCTGCCGTGAAACAGAAACTGTACCGGATACGCATACAATTAAAGAAACTCAAAGACCAAGAAGAATGAACAAGAATCACCCACATGGTGCGCCACAACCCGACACACCAACCGCCACCACAGAGCGCGAGGCCGACGATGCCATGCTCGAGCTCCAGACCCTATGGGACGGGCTCTGCCAGGAGGTTTCGGACTCCCTTGCCAACAACCCTGTCCGACTCCGCCGTGTCAAACCCGAGTTCTTCCACATCTTACGTCACCACCGCTGGAAAGTCGTCGCCCACTGGTTGCTGACCGTCTGCTGTCTCTTCGCTGCCGTCTACTGGGCCTTTACCATGGTAGAATACACCACTTGCTTGCAAGTCATTGCCGCCCACCTGCTCGAGGGCATCTTCATTCTCGTCGCCGCCTATAGCCTCCTTGCAACAATCAGAGCCCATCAGTGGAAAGAAACCATGATACTTAACAACTACATACCACAGATGGCCACCATTGTCGTCGCCATGCTGCTGTTGTTCCCTTTCGTGACACACGGGCAGATGGGCGACGGTCTGGTCATCACGCAGTCGGGCATCTCGCCCTTCAACCATGTTGCACGGGTGGAAACGATACAAACTATCGATAATATATTGAATGAAATATGAACCACAAAAAAACAGGATGGACAATCACACTCATTGCCGTGCTGGCCATTGCCTGCGGGGGGATTGTCATCAAGCTATGTCCGCGGACAGTCCCCATTGAGGAATGCAGCCCTGTATATCGGAAATTTGCCGACATGCCGGGCATCGAAGTCTCATATGTAAAGGATTACCGCATCAATGACTCCACCTTTGTCGATGTGACTTTGATTCACGCCACCACCGACTCCGCATGGGTATGCCTCTGCGAAGAATTCATTCCAAAAGAATTACCTGACATTGTCAAACAGAATGCAATCAATCATGAAAACATGGTACATTACTCTTACGTTTCGAAAGATGATTATCATATTAGGGTTACAAAAACACACTCTAACGACTATGACTTTTTTGTGATGAACACAAAAGAAGCATCCATTAGCCTTTTCCATATTGAAAACTCAGAACAAGTAGCAGCAATAATGGATTCTGAAACAAATCGATTAACACACGTCCAATAATAAATAATATTTTTCCAATGAAGAAGTACATTATCCCAGCATGTTTGCTATCCATGCTTTTAATGACAACCACCAGTTGTCAGAAAGAATCTTTCACCGCTCCTAAAAACAGTTGTATTGAAAAAACTGCTTCACGCATTATCCGTTACACGGTGAATGGCACAGTCTATCGTTGCACAATTGACAATAAAGAAGAATGGAACATCTTAATGTCTACCATCTTTGACTTTGCTCATCAAGGTTATACTGTGAGCATGGTGAATGAAAACATAACATTCAATGGAATTGAATCAAAGGAAGTAGTTGAATACACTACAAAAGACCAGAAAGATGCTAATACATGGGCTAAAAAAAGATAGATGAAGGTTATTACGTGACTATATCATACAATCAACAAACAGGTATATATACGTGCACAGCCTACAGGTAGTAATTAATCATACACGGTGGACATTCTGTCATTCACTGTAACAAATGAGAAGAAAGGACCATCCATGAATAAAGCAAAAAGCCCCGCACAGACTCCTGCACCGCTGTGCCGGGGCTGAAAGAAGGATGACGGCACGGGGAGTGCTCGGCTCACCCCCTAAACGCTCCCCTCTGCCTGACATAAAATGACAAATACAGCTCACTCAAAACTTTTTTATCTTTTCATGTCACTTTTTCGCCATTTTTGCAACTAATAATACATGACTAAAAGAAAACAAACAATTCCAAAAAACGGGAAAAATCCTAACAAGACCCTCAACAATGCAACAACAAAACACTTCTAAATTAAAGACATAAAAAAAAAATATTTTACACCCCTTGTCACAAACCGGCCTCTTTTTGGCCCTTTATACAGCAAGGAGAAATATACAAAAAAACACAATATCATGAAAAGGATAATCATCACAACCCTGCTGCTCCTGACCATGCAGCAGTATGCCACGGCCCAAATGAATACCACCCCTTACGACACCATCCGCAGCCGCCACGACCGCTACTACTACACCGAATGGTACGACACATGCACTTTCTACCTCAATGACACATCTACGACTATGTGTCTAGGACAGGACAACCCCATCTCTTCCGACACCTGCCCGATGATATGTATCAGCAAACACTCCACCTCTCACCCCATCGCCGTGAAAGGTCTTGCCGCCATGGTAAAGACTCCCGAGGATATGCAAGCCCATAACCACTCCATCACCAATTATAACCTCCCCGAATACCTTATGCTCCTTCAACCTGTCGACACCGGGCTTCTTGTGCGCGACACGCCATTGCGTTGGGACACTGTTGCACCAAGACTCATGATTATTCCGCTCAACCATTTCGACAGCAGTCAAGTCGGTGTCTGCCATGTCTACGAAACTTTCTTCAAGGCTCCCGTCTATATCGACTCTGTCTTTTATGTCGGCGGCACCGGCTACAGTAATAATTTGGTCTACAGGGAGGATTGGGGATACAATGTACAATATTACAGAGAAATCCTGTACCGTCCTGTAAGAAAAGACCCTAACATCTATGATAAATTCTGCAAGCATACATGGGACACTTATTATAATCCAAATTATCATTACCGAGTTCCAGGCGACCCCTACTCCAATACCCCGGAAGAATGGTTTGACATGGGAGCATACTCAGGGTGGGGACCTTTCTTCCCCATTGCCGACTTCTACAATATCGATGCCCATAGTGCCGACTCCTCCATGGGTTCCGCCTTCGGCTCCGGCCGCTTCTCCGACCTCACCTTTGTCGAACTCTCCGCCCACCCCAGTCCCGGCTTCCGTTTCTCCCACTGGAACGACGGCAACACCGACAACCCGCGCTCCGTCTACCTCACCTCCGACACCGCCTTCACCGC
>JAEEGL015557116.1_pt1 | contig 22315 bp, 31 predicted proteins | sample 9134231 | NCBI WGS metagenome assembly JAEEGL01 (sample SAMN16246548, study PRJNA631951) | gut metagenome | biome: gut microbiome; feature: rumen; material: fiber-attached | host: Bos | place: Iran: Karaj | collected 2018-10 | reverse complement strand
TTCAAGCCACTCCCAGCACAGGTTAACCCATTCCAGGTTGTTGCAACCGCAAGGCACTGACACGACATTTGTAATCCCGGCTTCATACAGCGACAGCGCGTCAATTTCTCCTTCGCAGATCGTCAAAGGCTTATTGAAAGAGACATTATCCATTCCAAAGAGAATAGGCTCAGTGTTCGACTTTTGCCATTCTTTAGGAGTTTTATCTTCTTTCGTGTGCTTTTTCGGTTTACGATATTTTACATATGTAAGAATATTGTTCCTATAGAACGGGAAAACAATATTTCCGTTTTCGTCGGAAGATATTTTCCAGTCTTCCAGTGTTTTCTGACTAATTCTACGGCTTCCGAAATAATTGATAATTTCATCCGTAAGCTCATGCAGTTCGCTTTCGTCAGGTTTTTCGTAAGACTTTTTCTTTGCCGCATTATATTTGATTGTCTGAGTTACATCAATATCCTGCGGCCTTTCACCAAACTTAGCAAGCAGCTCGTTAAAACTTCCTTTTACATTACATTCACGAGCACGCATGCAATTATAGGCACCATTAAACGTACCAATTGCAAATGTAAATTCTTCACGGCTATTCCCGCCATAACAGAAAGGGCATTCTCTGACAAGAATCTGTCCATTTCTTGATTTAATATCGGCCTGATTGAAATGTCTTTCAACGAAATCCCATACCGCTGTTTCTATTGCAGTCATTTTTTTACCCAACCTTTTCTATATATTTCTTTTTTTACAGCACTTCTCTTAGTTTTCTTGTTGGGATAACAGTTTAGTTCATGTGCTGTATCTGCTAACTCATCAAGTATTTGATGTAATTCTTTTATTGTTCCTGCCTCCGACGCAACTACCTCTAGGTGTTGCGTCGGTGGCATGAACAATAAATTTGCAAGGTGGCTCCAAATCGATTCTGCTACTAACATTAGCAGCATATTTGCCTTAGCAGAGTTTATTAAAACGGTCTTTCTTCAGGCCCATCAGCTGAAGGATCCATCGAGCGAGAATTCTGTCGAGAAGGTGCGCTTTTCATTCTCGCTCGTGGCGTTACTTTATATGCGCGAATATTCATTGACTGCCCTGGCTCACCTGTCTGTTTATTAACATATTTCTGCAAGACAAGTTCACCTACCACTTCCACTTGCGTTCCCTTCTGTACCTTTTCTAGCAGCCATTCGCCGGGCTTTCCCCAGATTGATACATTGTAGAAGTTTGATTCGTACCCAGTTCCGTCTTCCTTCTTAAGCGTAGTGTTTACCGCCATCGTGAAGGAAACAACCGTCTGATTATTAATTACACTATGCGTAGGATCTTTAATCAGATTTCCAGTTGCTACAACAGTCGCATCGTTAGCCATATTTTTTCTCCTTATGCTACTTTAATTTCATTCCAAAGCGCATTCAGCGCTGTGACGTCTGTGCATTTGCGATAATTTACGACACCGCATTTTGCTTTAATTCTTGCAGCTAAAGCATCCTTTTGCTTGTCGTCCATTGTCGCTGTCATCATTTTAACCTTTTCGTCCAATAGTTTAATTACTTCGCTTAGCTCAATCAGTTTATTTTCACTGTTTGATTCCGCAGTCTGAGAAGTCACTTCTTGCTGTGCTTTTACAGTTGTCTGAGACTGAGTCTTCGAAACTGTTTTTGTTGCCTGTCTGGTTTCTGGTTTAGTTGCCGCATCACCCTTGTTTCCTTCGATGTCGTCAAACAGATCTTCTCCCGCATACAGAGCGAGTCCGATTCCAAACATAGCAAGATTCTTTGTCAAACATCTCATAACCGTTTTATTGATGTCAAACATTGTTGCGGCTGCAACGGGCTTAGATCCCCACTTTGTTGAAATACTGTAAGGTTCCAGTTTCATGGGGCTGTTTGACCCGTCCATAACGGGAAGCCACATTTCATGAGTCTCGCCATCGATGGTCACAGTCGTATAAACCATAATGCCCAACTGCGGGTCAACAAAGTACGGTAATCCATGTTCATTTTTGACAATAGAGTACGAAGCAGAGGGATAGCGTTTTCGAACTTCATCCCAAGCCCACGCCCATGACAGATACTTTAATTTTGCTTTACCGGTATCTTTTTCTTCAACGTGGCCTGTTACATCAACAATTCGCAGAGCATTGTAGACATCATCCGTTCTTGTTGCCATATTTTTCATTTCCTTTCTTAGTTTTTTTCGCCTGATATAACTCGGGCTTAACAGTTTTGCAAATCTCACAACCCGGCTCTTTGGCAAACAGATCCTTAAATTCCACGGATTTATCAAATCCATTCATTCTGAATCTCTTTTTAAACGAAAAACTCCACATTAAACTTTTTATCGGTACGTTTCTGATATAAATAACTTCACCCAGAGGTTCGCCGTACTGGTTGCAAGAATACCAGCACAGCGCCCCTTCCGGATGATAATGTTTACCCTTAAATACATCCTGTGTTTGATAAACAGATAAAAAGTTAAGTAGGTCTTCGTGCCCCGTCGGCTCGGTTACTAAGATTTTCGGTAAATTTTTCGATGGCTTGCCATCGTGCTGCTTGAGTACGCGCAAGCCAGTCCTTGTATCTGAAGAAGTATAAGCACGACATAAAACATACGAAGGATAAAAGTTGCCCTTTTTTATGTCTTCTCTAAGGGCGAGGCCAAGAAACCAATACGTAATTCTTTCCTCGATTCCTTTTCTGCTTTGATTTTACTGTATCTGTTCTTCTTTCGTATGGATTCTGTCAATTGCCTATACTCCTTCTGGCACTTTTCACATCTCCGCTGTTTAGAATTCATTTGCGGATATCTTTTGTTGCAGTCCACGCAAGTAAAAAATCCTTTGTTTTCCTGCGCGCAAACGTGTTCAGTGGTCCAGTTTGGATATTTTATGTTGCATTTTTCACAAACCTTATAATTCAGCAAGTTAGCTTTAATGTTTCGAAGCGCAATATCTCCGTACACCCTCCAGAACATTTGCTTATGCACTGCTTTGTCTATAGCTTCTCCAGCAAATAAAAATTTCACAATGTAAGGATAAGAGTTTTCCAAGGGGCCAAACCTCTCTGTCATTGTGTCGTGAATCATTTTTGCCAGAAGATCATATTTAGACTTTGATTCTCTCTCTGAAGCATAATCTAAATCTTTAGATTCAATTATGCAGGATGTGTTAATACGATCCATTTCACAGAACACCTCGCAGATATCGGGACGAGTATCTATACAAGGTCCAGAAAGAAACATTTCCCAGTTGAATGGCGGAATTTCTGCGTTGTGCAGATTAATATTGCCAATGTCACTGAAAGCCTTACATACTCTGTTCATTGTGGAATTGTTCGGTTCAAGATATTTGCGTTTTTTCTTGCCGGGCGGAGGATTTTTTCTTCCATTCTTAGAGAATTGAAACCAGTAAGGAAGTCTGCCATTTTTACCGCCGATTGCCTTGCTGATTCGTCTTGCAACAGCTGGGTAATCTTTATAATGAGAGATTACCCCGGACTTTGCAGCGTCAATAACCAGATTGTTAAACATTGTAAGCCATGCAGCAACAATTCGATCAGGATTTTCTCTGTTCCACAATCTGGTTAACATATTAGATATTTCTCCAATAGACGTAATGCCGCCACTTGAGTAATCATGCGCCCTTTTCAGACCATTATACAGTGACTCCTTAGTAATAATTTCAGGAGCCGCCTTGTTCGCGTCATAGAAAAGGGGAATTACATTAAATTTTTTAAGGTTTCGTTCTGCAACAGAAACAAACAATGGATCTCCGATTACATTTAATTGATCACCATCAACATCGAATTGAAGCACTCTGCTTATAAGGCTATGACAGCTTGTGTAAATGCCGTTTGTTGTAAACCATCTATACACTTCAGGATCGTGACAGACTTTTGTTACAAAATGTTCGCAATACAGATGAGGACTGCGCAATACATCCACCTTGTCATATTTTATAAACGGCTTAGCGGCAACATCATCGCCATGAAGAAGTCCTTCTGGGTTTTCTTCGTGACAGAACCAGAATTCACAAGCGGCGTATAAATCGGGAATGGCAAAAAGTCTTTTATTGGACATCTTTATTTTGCCAGACTTCGCATCCAACAACATTCTTTTACGAATGTCTTTCAGCTGCCCGCGTGTATAACCTTCCCATAGCATTTCAGGGTAATAAGCGAGAGCTGCTTTATATGGATTCTCTGAGTCTTTATTTGCTTTGAGTGTGTCCAACATTGACTTCATGTTTTTTGTTACGCCCAGAATTCTTGCATGTTCATTTCTCGTATATCTTTTTATTTCATCGTCTGTGAAATCACAAAGCGTTTGAGTAAATTGATAACATGTAGTAGTGTTGTCAATTTCATCTTCTTCGTAATTCATTTTTCCGAACTTAGCCCCACACTGTCTGACAATTGACTTATATGACTCCCAACTGTCATAGTATTTAGCCATTTTAAACATGCTTTCTGTCATGATAATCTGAATGTTTTCTTTTACTAGATCGTGTTCTACCCCCCAGAAGTCTGTAATAACAGGAGGCACCCCTTTTTCCGTGCAGAATTTAATATAATCAAAAACACATAAAAGTCCTTTCACATACGGACCGCGTAACATGAAATTATTTTCGGATATACACGGCAGCATCATCCCGCATCCATCTGTGTGATCAATTTCAACAGTACAGACTTCTTCACTATAGGAATAGTCCGGTTTAATGTACATCATCTTATCCGTGACTTTTCCTTTGAATTGCTTGATCACAATGCAACGGTCGATATCAAAGTCGGTCCATTCATCTGTAGCACTTCCACCCAAAGCGCTATAAGCCATAAGTTTGTTTGTGTTGACCCCGTTTTTTGCATTAATGACATCCCATGGTAATCCGCACTCTATACGTGCGTGTATTTTCTCCCAGATGTCGTCAGACAAAAACACAAGTTTGTCTCTGCGCAATTGTCCTGCCGAGCTTGTAAAGAAATGATAATGCTTATCAGTTATGGTTCCATTTTCGTTTTGTATTCTTAAATAAAATCCATCTATTACAAGCTGGTGCAACATATCCAAAGATTTCCAGTTGACAACAATCTGATCCAATGTCCAATAGTTTTTCAGGTCCATTGAACGAGTTAGTTCAGAGGAAAACTCCGATATTTTTTTTGAAAAACTAATATTATCCCACGTTACTCCAGATGGAAATTCATAATCAGCATCTTTGGGATAATATACTACGTTTTTTACTCGGACATGTCTTGGTATTCCTTCATGTTGCTTAATTAATTCTGAAAGTTTTTCTTTTGCTGTACGTTTTTGAGCTATCCATTTTCGCTTTTCTTCATCTGTACATCCTTGCGTTTCCAGTCGGTTGAGTTCGTTTTTAGCTTCTACAATTTGCATATAAGCCGCTGTTTCTTCGTCCGTAAACAAATCATAACTGCTAAGACCTGGCAAATATACTTGGTTTTTCAGATAACTTTTTTCTCCCATACGTTCTCCTTTCGAGCGCTAAAGGTATGAGTTGAAACAAGCATCTATTAAAAACAGCTGTGTGAGTGGCCACAGCTGGAACATCCCGTAAAGCCAAAATAAATGATTATCAAAAGATTCCTGTCGAAATTAAAACCTATTCTCCATTATGGCATTTTTCGAATGCGTTAATTGTATTTTATACAATATTATTTTACAACATCTTCTTGTAAAAAAAAGGGAGCACTGCATAGCAATGCTCCCTTTTATGGCAATTCGGCAGTCTAAATAAAAGTTGACAATCTCAATATAATGTTTACGGGTTTTTAAGCATAACTATTGGTCAACTTTTATAATTAGATTATCGGTTAAACCTTTCAGGGAAGTTAGAAGAGCACTATTGGTTCTCTTCTTTTTAAGCTATGCGCAAATAAGTTTTTATCATCCGTTCACAGTCTACATTCCATTTATCATTTGCCTTTTTCAAAATATTATTAAAATAATCTTTTTCTATCATACGATAATATGAAAGTAAACCGCTCAAGTGTTGTACGTCATCCAGATCCCAAACCTTCCCATTTTTTGTATCTAAGATAAAGTTGCAAATCATTGCCTTGAAATATTTTTTGTTTCTGTATCCAACTGTTATAGCATGTTCCCCGTTAAGCATGAGGCCCAACATCCAGTTATTGCCTTTTACGTTTCCATAATGCGTTTTTTCGTCTTTGATGATATAAGGCGCTCCAAAGAATTTGAAAGTTTCCTCTATTAATTCTACAATTTTCTTATATGGGAAATTCTCTTTTGCTGAAATATCCATATCATCAGCATATCTGGTATAAACCATTTTGCGTTTGCTAAGTTCACCAAATAGTTTATGATCGATAGGAATACAAACAACATTTGTAAGAACAGGAGAAAGTTTTGTGCCTTGAGGCAGTCCATTACCTAGAAACCCTAGAGAGATTGCCTTGGTTAACGCTTTTTTTCCTTCATTGTCTTTCATAATTTCAGACAAAGGAAAGATTAAAGAAAGCATTCTCATTGAAAATTCAAGAGTTGTATTTGGGAAGAATCCACTTACATCTGTTTTTAGAAACCAATTACTCTTGAAATTTGCATGTTTTTTAACTGCATCAACAATGCAACGGCCTGGAATATATGCGAATGCCGCCGTGTGATACAATACACCAACCGTATTCTGTAAAAAATGTGCCAGCTCGCCAAGTGCATCCTGCAATTCAGAACACGGTTCATCGATTGGCCGCCAACCTCCAGTCTTTTTAGGAATTTTATAATGCCTGTAAAGACTTTTCCTGTCGGCTTCAAATAAGTTCTTATATCTTTCATTGAAAGAATTCAGCCAACTTATTAAGTATTGTAGGTTAATCTTGTTTAGAATTTCATCTGGTGCATTTTCCAATGCTCGAGTTATCGTTCCAGTTGAATCAGATTCACTGGTAAGTATATTTTCCGAAATATTATTAAAAAGAACATCTTCGAATTTAAGCTGTTTGGGTTTTTGATTTTGTCGGATTGTGTAGTAAATCATTTTTTCTATCTCGCAATCTAAATATTAAAACGAATTTATTAATTGCCTTCAGACCTCCGCGTTGCAGGTAAAAACAAGATCAGTTTTAATGCCCGAACCACTGACTATGCTTTGGACTTTCAGGACTTTAATAAATTTATTTGTTTATTGCTTATATAGCTATGAACTCCGATATAGATCAACTAGGATCTGATGACCACAGCCTGCTGCCGTGCCCAGCTCCACTATCCAGGGAATTACCGACCCAGCATGTCGTATCTGTTGATTACACCAGCAGTGTAAGGTTGAACCTTATCTTTTCATCGCGAGTTAAATTTCTTCAATCATGAATTCAAATGCATCTGCTATGTACGCTTGTTTTAAGTCTTTTCCTTTTAGAAAGTTGATAAAATTGCATACGCCAATATTGCTTACTAGCCTTACCGTTGGTGCTACGCAGAGACTTACATGACAAGCTGATTTCGGCACCGCTTTTCCTGCTTCTTCATGTGTAAAGTCCATGGTATTAAGTAAAGCTTTTTTATGATCCATTCTATTCCAATTAGCGGCGTAATGCTGACAATCTGTTAAACCTGTTCTAAAGTCATAAAATGCTTTTATCGCACTATTGAATTTGTTTGCTACAACAATTTGTCGTCGAACATCTATATTGTCAACGCATAGAAAAATGTGTCCAAATAATATTTGATCCTTATATCCTTCTTTGAAGATCGTTATATCAGCTTCCGGATTAATATCAAGTATATGTTCTTTAACAGCTTCAACCTTTGGCTTATATAGATCTTTTCGTGTAAACATCTGATTAACAAGATTATGTTCTTCAACTACGTCGAAATCATATAGACAGAATTTAGCAATCCCAAACCTTGAGATCAGATCTGCAACATTGGATCCTACGGACCCGCAACCTATTATATGAACCATTTCATTAAAAGTTCCGGGATCAAAAAATTCAAAAGATTTAGATAAATCCATTTAGTTCCACCCTTCATGCCCCATGCCATCTGACCAGTAAAATGGATCATATGTTGGTTTGCCTTCATTGTGTTTATTATCTATCCATGTATACTGATATCCGTTTTCTATTTTATTGCTTTCTTTATTCTGCGGTGTAATGTGAATGTCACTGGCAAGATTTTTCGCATCTTCGATAAAACTATCAATAGTTCCGAATTCCGCGGTTTCAATTTTAACATCTATGTCATCTTTATCATAGACAAGATTTTTATCCAAATCATACAGAAAAGAGTTTATTTCACCTTGTTTATTCCAGATTTGAAACAATCTGAAGCCAGTGCCTTGCATGTTCTTAACCATATTCATTTGATTTTGCATGTCTGTAGTAGATGCCGCGGTTGACATATTTACATGACTATGTGCTTGAAACATCATATCGTCATATACATTATCGTATTTATCGTACCAGTCATTTGTTTCTGTGGGATCAATCGTTCTCATTCCATTTACAACCTGAGGATACACCATAATATCATATACACGATAGGTTGTTTCATTGATTTTTCTAATTAACCCATTCCAGCCCACTTCACCGCTGAATGACTTGACTAAAGCTTGACAGCGTAAATAAGCCTCAGGTGTAAATAATACTGTTATCTTGTTTTTTGTAGGTTCTTTCAGGCTTATATTTACAACGACCTCGTCTTCCTCTTCAATTTCGTTCAGCTGTTGTAAAAATTTAGCCATCAGCTTTTCTTTATCTTTCTTGTTTAATTTCAGTTTCTTCATGCGGCCATCTCCCTGCTTCTAAGCCAAAGCAAAGCTTCTGCCGGAGTCATATCAACCCCGTCTTTTCTACGTATAATTCTCTTTTCCGAGTTAAGAATTTCATTCACAAATGGTCTGAACGTGTATTCTGTTTCTGCAATATTTACACTGCCAGTCGCGGCAATAGAAGCTTCGATTGCCGTTATAATATCACCTTGATTCAAACATTCTATAATTTGACCGCGGTTCTGTCCTGGGCATCCATGCAGTTTGAAGTGCGGGTTTGTAATACAATTTGCGACCTCCGTTTCGGATTCATCAAATTGCTCTCCGCGTTCGACGTCCATATAGTTTCTATTTATCTGGAGAAGAATATGTCCACGGATTTTAACATAGATTTCCGGACTTTGAGAATCAAACAGTGCATTCAAGAACAATTGTCTATTTTCTCGTGAAACAAAGACACTTGTTTCATTTAAACGGTAATCATTATAAATGTCATTTTTCCTTGCCGCGTTTTGCCATTTCATCCTGTCGAAATTCGTTAATACGGTTGCAACATTGAATTCCAAACAGCCATTAGAATATTCAACATCATGTAAACACGGATTTGAGATCAGATAATCAATCGTTTCCTGTTCTATTTCAGTGTCTTTATTTAGGATTTTCATTCCCTCGTATGTTACAACAGCCGCTTCAAGTTCTTCTGTCATTTTCATGTATTGATTAAGCAACTGTTCAACTTCGTTCCTTTTAGCTTGCACAATTGTTTCTGCTTTTCGTATTTTTAGTTCTCTAAAATCTTTAAAGCATTTCGACAATTCTTCCTTGAGGATTACCGGTTTTAATTCCGCCAAAGCTTTTGTTGTTAAAGCAATAAAAACATCTGGAGTTTTATGGCACAATGATTTAACAAGCGAAATTTCATTCGGAGTTAAATCCTTTCCTTCAAAGATTGAAGGAAATAAATTATAAATAAACGCCCAACACAGATGGTATAATTTAATGTCATTCACACCACTGTATATAAATGCGCAATTGAATTTCTTATTAATATATACCGCAAAGTTTGAAATGTCCAACTGTTGCTTAACAAATATTTCTATTGGTTTAAGTTCAGACAAATCTTCTTTGCTTAAAGTATTTTGAATATGGCTGATGTTACTAGATACAACATGAAAATAGTATATACTAGGATTTTTTCTATTAGCTTCTTCGCTAATCATAGATCTATTGGTTAAAACCGATCTTGTTTTTTCAATGGCTCTTTCATTTGTTATCGATGTAATCAGTCCATCGATTCCTTCATATTCCTGCATCCGAGGCCGAAGCAATACAACACCAAGACAAGATAAGCTCCAATCAAATTCGCCATTCGGGCGATTAATTTTCTTAAAATAATTTTGTGTCAGAGGAGCAATTGGAGAAGATATACATTTAGAAAACATTAGTTTTAGTCTCCTTTGTAAGTAAATAGGGGAACGGAATATCTCCGTTCCCCGTTTCAGGAGACTTATCAGATGGTATGAACCATCTCATCAATCTCCTTTTCACTTTCCTTAGCGTCATTAATAACCTGATCAAGACCATTTTCCACTTCATTCAGGCGCAGAAGAGCAAGACCATAATTTTCTTTTACAATTTCTTTCTTGTTCTCCGCCGTTGGATCAATCACTGCCGTCACTACAGCAAAGCCATTTTCATCTGGAACAGTAGAAAAGACAACCCCATTCGAACTCAGACTTCCGGGACCTTCTTCAACAAACGCTTTAAACAGCGGCTCATCGTTATCGTCGTACAGTCCAAGGTCAGGATCATACTTCAAGGCCATAATCCAGTCACTGAGCTTATACTTTGACTTCAAAACCGCGGCAGAACCTGCAATTAAAATTTCAGCAGCACAATCCGCTTTAACAATAGAAGACATGCGAACCTTTTCGCCACAGCCCAGATCGCGGAGACTCTTATCCATCTGGCCAACCTGAAGCGGAACAGAATCGATTGTGTTAGTGCATACGTCATAGTTTACGTTATACTTTTCATAAATCTGACGAACAGTCATACTATCAGACACCTGATCTACCTTGCGTCCACCATTGGTAATTAAAGTAAGATTTACAACAGACATTTCTTTCTCCTTTTTTATATATAATTAGCCGAATTGTATTCGACTTTTATAGACAACGCTTTCGCGCAGCTATCAACAAATAGTTTGAAACAAGTTCATAAATTCACCTTCGAGGCGTTTATTTTCTTCGCTAACCCTTGTTTCTTCTTTATGTTTTTCCTCTATATGTTTATAAAGTTTTAAATCTTCGTCGCCATCATAATCACCGCCACAATCTTCGTCGTCAATTTCTTCATATGCACACACCCTGTAATTACAGACATAACAATAATCGCCTGGATTAGTATGTCTTAATTCATATTTCGCGTTATCATATTCATTGTCAGCCATTGAATGAGCCCAGTTATTTAATTCATCATAATAAGAGCTTTCATCAACCGCTTTTAAGACACTTGAAGCGCTGTAGTTGTATCCGCATATTTGAATTGATCCATAATCATAGTCAAGACTTTCATCGAAATTATCAGTATCGTCCAACCAATATTCGTAGTCGATGCAATAATCAAGAAGTGCATCTAAACTATCTTCATCGTAGCGCAAATCCGGATCGTCATCAATTAAATAATATAAAGCCATTGTTCCTCCTTTATTTAGTTTTAATAATGTTTTATGTGATAATAAACCCGATTTGAATCTTGATATTTCTTTGCATATTTCTTCAGTAAAATTAACAAAATTTTATACAGAAGGATTTGATTATGAAACGATTGGATTTTAGGATGGCGTATGATTTCATATTATTTTGCCGTCACTTGTGACGGCAAAATTTATAAACCAATTGTATCCGCAGAATAGTTTATTTAAACATTAGTTTAATCACAATAAAATAAGATTTCCATTCAATTGTCAATATTTTATTGTATATTAATTAACAAGCCGTAGTCTATTATTATTGTCAAATAATTACTCTTTTGCGGCGCAAACAATTCATGTGTAATTATAGTCAGCAATACTGTATGCACATTTGTTTTCTGTCTATTTTTATTACCCTGCTTTTCTTTTTCTTCTGGCTTCAATCATCTGACTTTTGCTGCGACGATTTTTAGCCCCATAGCCAGCAAAATAATCAATGTCTACGCCCATTGCCGTTGCAATGATAGTCATTTTGTCAATTTTAGGACTAACGTTGAAATCTTCGTAATTAGAAATATCCCTTGCTGTAATTCGTGTTCTCTGTGCGCGATGTGACACTGTAGCCGGAAGATCGTATTTTTCGGCTATTTTATTGCAATAGCTACAGAATTCAGCAGGAGTCATATTACACGCTTCTCTCCATCTAATTAAGCGAGAGCCGAATGTTTCCTTCTGTTGCCCAATATTCCTGTGGGTAATTCGAACAAAATTAAACAACTGAGGGTTCTTAACCATTCCAGGCTGCAACTCTGGAGGCATATTTCTATAAGGTGTGTTAAGAAACTGAATTTTTTGTTCGGCTGTCATTGTATTTTTAATCACTTGCGCCGCTTCAACCTGTACTTTATAAATCAGTTTTTCTTCAAAAGTCATGTTTATCACGTCCTTCAATTTTCCCTATAAATACCGGATCTGCGGTTATAATATCATCCGCTTTGACAGGAATATTTCTAAATTCACAGATTTTGTAAGCAAGATCTATAGCCTGATCTTCATCAATGGCTTTTATTACTAACTCTTTCTGTGCGATTATTTCGACTTCAAACAGATATTCTTTTACCGCTTCTGTCGCAGCGTTCATTTATTATCTCCATTACATCATAGTTTATAATGTCAAAATTATGCCAACAATGTTTTAACTCGTTTGTGATATCCTCTTTGATTGATTTATCGTTCATGTAAACAGCGTCACCGTCTTGAGCCCAATCATCGTCAACCCACAATTGTACTGTTACTATCTTTCTCATTTCGACGTCCTCGGATAATAATTATTCAGTCGTTCAATTAACGAGTAAATGGCTTTACAATATGTGCTGCTGTAGTTTCCCCAATAATAAGATGTTTTGTCTTTACAAAACCAACAAACATAAGACTCACCAATAGAAGTTAACTTATATCCAATTACAAGTTCTACATCGGATGTCAGCGGTACTTCTGCAATAATTCTAAAGCCTGCGTTTTCTCTTACCATTTAATGCACACACGACCTTTTGAACAAAAGTTATTTTCTTCGCAAAACCTGTAATCCTTTTGAATGTTCGTCAATGCTTCAGCTGCCGTGTTGTAATATTTATTAGTCATTCTACATTTCGGAAATCCTTCATCTGTTTTCGTGCCCATATACCAGCCAGCTGCAGACTTTATAGGAATAACTTCAAATCCTTTAACGCACTTCATGTTTATATCTCCTCGTATTCATTGACCATCTACATACACTGACCAAAAACCATAACAGTTTTCATTTACTGCATCTTTTTCTTCGTCGTAAAAGTGCGTATGCATAATATCAATTCCACAATCTTCAAAGAAGTCCGCCAAGACATCAGCAGCTTCTCCGTGTGGGCACATTATTTCATCGCCTGTTTCGTTATACCAGTATCCGTGCCAGTCACCGTTCTTTGGCTCGTGCGGTAGAGTTACAATTAACTTACTGTAAATCTCTTTAATATCCAAGTCCCTTACTCCTTTGATGGCCAATCAGTCATAAATAGCATTTTTGCGTTTTATTTACCACATATCATTATTGCTATATGCATTTAAATGTATATAATCACTGAATTCTTCGGCGTCAAGATAATATTCATCTTTTACAATTTTCATTGCTTTTTCTTTATCAATTAGAATTTTATGAATTGTCGGATTACGATAGCCAAATCCATAAGTATATCGAATTGGTTTTTCTGTTTCATCGATGAATTCCTTTAGTTTTTCTCGGTCCATTGTTCCATTCATGAAACTCATCTTCAGCATAGTTTTACATCCTTTCTTTTATTACCGTCATAGATACCGGAGTTGCACCGGCCATACTATTTCTATGCCAAACAAAGACTTGCACGCAGCCTGGTGGTTTATTACGCGGCAGGATATTCGTCCGCAAACCATATCCCCAGGTTTTTATCGAGATTTACAGCGTAAACTTTAGCCGCCTTAACCACGATTGATGATTTAAAAAAGTAGTTAAGGCAGCTTCCATCTTTATTCTTTGCAAGAATTAAACGTTGATATTTAGTCTTTCTTCTTTGAGCTTTATGCTTTGAGCTTTACTCCGGCCTTTATGGATAGAACCGGTAAACCGCTTTTATATTTGCTTGTTGAAGCAAATTTTTTCATAAAGCTATTATATGCATTAGCTGTTATTAGAAGCGCCGGGTTTTTTATACTCTTGGTTATCCCGGCGGCCAAGAGTGAATATCATTTGCAATTTTCGCGTGCAAGTCTTTGCGTAAAGGAAATCAATCACAGCGCTGCGGCTCAGATTCGTCTTCTATTTCGAGTGTCGCAAACGGGATATAGTCGTAATTCCCATTGTCGCCACCGAGAAACTCCAAAAGCCGCTTCTGACACTCTTCAGTTAAGTCACTCCAAAAGAACTCAAATGTCTTTGTCATAGTGTTTCATACTCCACTTCAATAGTTGTCAGTGCATTGGACACGGACAGAGCGGCATCCACTTCAGACATGAATGAGTCAATTCTATCCCGGTAATCTGCCATCGTTTTCTCGGCATTAATCGGATCCAGGATGTCCATGGTCTGCGATTCGATAAAGGCTTCACGGACCTTCTTAATCTCATCAGACATGTTCTTCATATCAGCATTCTCATAGAGAGATTTGATATAGTCGTCTGCCCGTCTGTCAAGCTTATCACCGTTTTCGCGCTCAGTCATTGCCTGCGCAGAATGCCACTGTGATTCCAGCCGCTCCAGAATTCCACGCTGATAATTCATGCCAAAATTCTTCATATCGATAGCTTCAGCAACAGAATACACACCATCACCAATCTTGACAGAGGTAACAGCATTGGACTTTGTAACAGCCCGCTTGATAGCGTTCCGCCGATTGATCAGTGTGCATACGGACTTATACTTGTCCCGCGTGGCATTCATGTAATCGGCAATCGTCACGCCGTTCAGTTTTGCGCTGCTATGCTTGTTGACAGCACAGAAATTAATCTGCGAAATTTCCTTCTCGATGCGTTCTCCCAGGACTTTCAGTTCACTCAGTGCCTTGTGTACGGTCATTGTCTCTTTCATTTTCTTATTCTCCTTTTGATTTTTAAACTTTAATCACGCGAACCTGAAGTCCGCTTTTCTTTGCTGTATTAATCATGTGCTTTGTACCGGCAGAATCATTCATGTGAAAACAAATGCAAGCATCTGCATTTGAAGCCATTTGTTCGTTGCGAATATATCCCGCCTGTTTCCCGTAAGTTATCCAATCAGCGGGAAACGAGTCTACTTTTATTCCATGCTCTTCGGCGTACATTCGACCAAGCTCGTCAGCGCCTTTCGCTTCTCCGCAAACAATTGAAGTTGGTTTATGCTTTGCAAATGCCTTATCAAGTTTTTCTTTTAGCAATGCGTAGTTTTTGAACGCTCTGGATCCGGCTACTATTACTCTGAACTCATCCTTGTATGGCTCAGGGAACGGAGCCCATGCTACTATTTCAATTGTATTATCCTTTGCATAATCGTTCATTACAAGTCTGTCATTTTCATTCACAACGCAGGCGAATGTAAACGGACCGATTATTTCTCCAGTTTCAAGATCAATCAACTGGCTCCAAACACCTGTTGTTACATAACATTCGCCTGTGCTCTTCAACCTCATTGTCAATAAAACATTTGCACTTTCTTTCGGAAGCCTTTCTTTTATAGGCGTCCAATTCATTTATTATATTTCTCCTCTTGTCACATTATTTCTCTTAGACTTTCCATAAAATATGATCCGAAAAGATCATAAAGAGCATTATATTGATTATTGCACTCGTTATATATCTTCTTTACACGTTTATATTCTTTTTCACTTTTAATTTCATAACCATTTTCATTTGCAAAATCCCACATGTCTTTCCCGGCAGGATATTTCTCCAGACATGCAAGTGCATCATAAGCAGTTGGAGTTTTTTTGTCCCTGTAGTTCACATAGCTATCATAAAATGAATAAGTATAAGACTTACTTCCACGCCGAAGCGTTACTTTATACTTATTGTGAGGTAATTCATCGTTTGAAAATGGAAATCCAGTCACTATGCCGCTCGTTTTGATTTCGATCTCTGTTCCGCTGCAATTCAAAAATGTTTCAGCCTGTTTGAGATGATTTTCCATTTAACCGTTTTAACTCCTTGGGTTTTATGTTATTTTACTGTTAGCATTCATGAAAAAAGGGGAGATATTTTATTCGCGTCTCCCCTTTACGCGAGTTCAGGCTGCCACAACGAGACTTGACGAACATTGCGCTTCCGCAACAATCCCAGATCCACCACGGCTGCCTTGGCAATGCGCGCCCGGTTCAAAGCTCGACAAAACGTTACCCACCTTGGCTGCCGCGCCGCTCCAATACGTGCTTTGCCATAACGAAACCATCCAAGGCTGCCTGTCCATGTTCAGTCCTTTCAACTACTTCGAGAGATTTTTAAGCATCTCTTAGCTTTCAGGCGCCTAAGAAATTGTTCATATCGTCAATAATATCAGCAAGTTCTTCAAGACGGTTATATTTTGCAATGAAAACCCTGCTGTCCCTTCGGGCTGAATCAAGCAAATTCGCCCGCCAGATTTCATTCGTTAAAGCAACGTTTAACGGAATATATTTCGAATCATATTCTCCTGTGGAAACAAAACCACGGTCGGCAGATTCCCTCTTTTCATCTTCAATATTCTTTTCCAACACAATTTGGACGTCTTTAAGTTTGCGTTCTTTCTCACTGTCTGTCTTGACAATAATAAGATGCTGAATAATGGTTTGCGCCTGATGTTCCCTGTATTTTTCACTGGCAACAGCGTCGTCCCACTCAAATTCATCATGCAATGGAGCATTCTTGTCCCTGCTTACATCCACAAGACGTTTAGGCGTCAAACCTTCTTCAGACTCTGACAACTGCTGGCATACAGCTCCCGCAATTTCTGCAGAAACTTTGTGCATCCCCTGCATCTTAAAACGATATTCAAATGCCGCCATACAGATCCTCCTTACTCTGCGAGCTGAACATGATAATTACCAAACTCTCCGTCCTTTTCCGTGCGCCATTCACCGACGCCATTCATAAATCCACCCATGTCAATTGCATTGACAATGTCCTGCATCGTGAACATACCTGTTTTAATCAGACTAAGTTCAAGTTCCGTGCTCCATTTCCGGAAAGAAGGACGATAACGAAGATCTGGCACACGATTATTAAACGGACCAACTTTAACGACATCTTCGGAAAGTTCCGGAGGTTCTTCGATATTGAGAATGGCAAGTTCCTGAGAAGATCCCGTATGAGCGCCGTTAACGGCATTTACGTGAAACAGTCGTCGCATTAGAGAACTGCTCTTGATGATTCCAGAACTCTGGCAAGCTGCGATTGCTGCCTTTTTGAATGCGATTACAGGAAATCCAAACTGTGCTCCTTCGTTAATCGCCTTTTCAAACAGTTTAATCTGTTTTTCTGGTTCAAGTCCGCGTACTTCCGGCATGGGTGTAATCCAATATGCAGCTTCTACAAAATCAGCAAACGGATCTTTCTTTTCGCGTTCTTTCTGCTTCTTTTCGCGTTTATCCATCTGCATATTCTCAAGAAGCTCTTTCTTTACTTTTTCACTCCATGCGTGAACAAGCAACGGGCTGTCTCCAACAATCTTAATGCGAGCCTTTTCAACAGGAACGCGTTTGATTTCAACTCGGACAGATGCAGTCTGCTCATTAAACTGAACATCTTGCTTTTCACCTTCATTGTTAGTTATTTCTGCAACAATCTTTTTATTAGCCACAATCCTATCCTCTTTTATTTCTTAATTTATGTGTTATACTTTGAAAAAACAACATTATAAAAATCATTACATGCAGCGTCTTGTTCAACATGAACGCTGTATAAAGCAAAGTACTCTTTATAAATACAGTCATAAACATCTTTGTATTCTTTTATCCGGCTTAACACAAACTCTGTTCCGTCTACTCCATGTCGGCGGAATCCAATCCACACTGGTGTAAAGACATTGACAAATTCTTTAAAGCTTGTTGCTATCCGTTGCAGATCATAAAAAACATCAGAACTGTAATCATTACATCTTGCAGCTTCTTTAATTAATATTGTAAACATGTCTGCTGTGTTGACCATTAATCCGTCAACAAGTGATTGTGCCAGATACACTTTTTTCGAGTTCGGTTTAAGCTTTTCAAGAAGCTTTTCAGAAGTATAATCATTTTCAGCTTCAGTTTTCATATAATCCTTCTCCTATTAAATTTTCATTAAAGTGCCCGTGAGTGGATTCGAACCACCCCTTTACAGATTTTAAGTCTGCTATCTCTGCCGCTGGATTACACGGGCTCAAGCTCCTTTCGGAGCTGTTTGTGTTTATGCATAAGCGTTGGCGAGGCAAATTGCAATTTCATTTTCACTATAAATACCTGATTCAAAAAATCGACCAGTTATGTCATTATCAATGACTGCAGTTATGCTATCAAGGCCTAATTTTTCTGCATGTTCTTTTGCTTCCGCGTATGTTTTAAAGAATCCAATCAGCTTACACTTTTTGTTGGTAACTTCCCCTAAAAGAATTGGATTTGCAAAGCTAAATACACGTTTCATTTCGATATGCTCCTTTTCTTTTTTTATATCCATTATAGTAATTTTAAAAAAAATCCACTCCCCAGAATGGCACTGGGGAGCGGTAGACAGCCTTGGATAGGTCAATCCAGTTCTCCGATGGATCAGACGGCTGTCTTGTTTTCGCCAGGCGCGCATCAGGACTCGCGCAAAGATACGAAACTGGTTGTTTTTCGTTCGCGCGCCACGGCATATTAAATTGTTACGGCCTCAAGTGGCAAGCTTGAGATTAATGCTTATGCGCAACCGCATAAAAGGTATTGCGCTGTCAAGGCCGCCGTCCCGATCAGCGGCCAAGACAGCCTTTATATAAAACCATTCGAACAGTTGTTGCATTGTATAAAATCAGTCATTGTCAACGCTTAATTCGTGTAAAAGAAAACTATAATAAGCTATCACTCGGCATTTCTTCCGTAAAGAAACTCACAAAATGGTTCTCCAGTATAAGAGTATTGTTTCGCATAAGAAGTGTCTTGCCAAAGTCCCCAAATAGTGTCCTGAGAATCGTGAATAAGCTTATGTGCTTTCTTTTCCAGTGAATCTGAATCAGAAACAGTTCCACAAGCAAAACAAGAAACAATATTTTGAAGCTCAGCAAGATTTTCAAGTGCTTTGTTCATTTGTTTAAATGCAGCAGAATTAATCGCTATTGTAAATTCGTTCATTTAAGATCTCCTTATGAACATTCAGTAGGCTCGTCAGCTTCTTTATAGAAAATCCAGTCTTTCAGCATTGATCCGAGCGTAAAATAGACAAATTCAGTTCCTTTGCAACGAATAGTGTAGGATTTAATCGACTGGAATACTCCCACTCTATAGATTTTATCCTTTACAACAGCAGTCTGTTTGTCTCCAACGTATCTTGCGATACAACGCATGACCAGTCACTCCTTATTTTTCAGTCACTGTATGGTAAACGAACCCAAGTTCCAGGTTCAATCCTTTTCTCATGCGGATGATCCCTGATCCAGTCAATGACTTCTTCGACGGCCGCCATAATCAGGATAAAGACACAGACATGCTCAAGCAGGCCAATTACATGGCTGATGAAATCCTCAATCATGTTCTGCCTCCTCTGCCATCCGGCGAAGGGCATCAGAGTAGAAGAACGGGTTGCCCCAGGCAGGGCAAGGAACAGAGTAGATAACCGGATTAGGTCCGTCACTGACAGACCTTTTTACAGAGACGATCTGAACCGGTTTGTAATCGGAGCGGTACATACCGCCACTGATTTCAGTATACAGCATAGTTATCCTCCTTTGAAGTTTCTCTAATTTCAAGCCATGCTGGCTTATTGTCAATAAACATGTTGCCAAAGCCGTCCTGACCGAAAACATGTCCTTTAGGATCGATGCCGCAGGAATACCTACTTCCCTGAACTTCAAATGATGTTTCGCCATTCGTAAGAAACGTGGCATACTGTTTCCATTCTCTAAAATTCATTTTCAGTCACCTAGCTCTTTATCGCAACCGCAATTATTAAAAGTGCAACCAACATTCCGATTAACAGTCCGCTACAAAAACCGTTCCAAAAATCAGATTTCATTTTCGTTTTACCTTCCTTCTTTGCGTTTAAGTCCGGGTAACAGGATTTGAACCTGTGACCTTCTGCTCCCAAAGCAGACGCGCTGCCAAGCTGCGCCACACCCGGAAAAGATTATGGTTTCGTGCCAGTCACCGGCAGGTTCAAAATGAAAATGCCGGTAAACCGCAGGGATGTAAACCCGGCAACTTGCTTCTACACAGTTACATGCTTTCACAGATGTACGAAACTTCTACACGCTCACTGCCATATAGGGGAGCCCCTCGCTGACACCTCAGTATCCCTCGAAGTTTCTAACTGTCTACCGCTACGCTCGGCGCAAGTCTTTGTGCGTTTCGGCTGGGGGTGCGCAGTCACTGTGCCCCAGACACTCGGTTTAAAATCATAAAGGAAAGCCGGTAAACCGCATGAGTGTAAACCCGGCATGCACGGCATCACCCGGTGCTTAATCCGTTACTATTCTCGATCCTTTATAGCCACTTCGGCGGACGGCACAGGTAAGTACGGACGGTTTATAATATAGCTTCTCGGCTTTACCATAACGGAAGGCTTGCCCGTCGCCAGTTTAATGTCCGTTCAGCTTCTTCGGACGGCGCCCCATTCCCAACACCGTTGCTTAACGGCTGCACGGAAGCTACTCCGTGACAATGGGCTTTACCATCACCTTGGGAAATGGCACTTCATCGGACGGAAATGGTTGACCGATGCTTCATGCAGTTTCTATGGGAGAGTACTCGCTTCATGTTCAACCCTGTCATGTGCAGTTGACACTACTATTATCCCATATCTTTGATAACGCAGGCTTCTTACTGCGGTTGGTGGAGCATAGCGGACTTGAACCGCTGGCCTCCTGCGTGCAAAGCAGGCTCTCTAGCCAACTGAGATAATGCCCCATTGTGCCGATGGCTACCGCGACCGTGCACTGTCGCTCCTCATCCACGCCACAACCTTGCCACCGGCATAGTACTCCACCTGGGATTTGAACCCAGACTCTTCGGCTTATAAGGCCGCTGCTTAAACCAGACTAAGCTTGTGGAGCATAAAACCGTCTTAACTTACTTTAAGACGGTTTAAATTTAAAATGGTTTTTCATCATCGTCATCTTCAGACCAAACTTTAAATCCGGGAATGACATTATTCCAGGTCGGTATCAACCAGTGACCGTCTTCATAGCACCAGTCCTCTTCGCCGCAAGAAGGAATATCAGGCCAATTTTTCTTTCTCGGATTATATACATTCAATTCGTCAGGCTTTTTGATTTTGATTTCTTCGCATACGACATTGTGCTCATAAAGAGCCTTGTTATTGAACCATGCGTATATCCTCGGCTTACTCCACTTTTTATTAAATTCTGTAATTTCTTCATCAGAAGCTTCAATCGCACCAACAAAAGCATACTGGCAGACTATTTTATCGTTTACAACGTTGTCGTACAAATGATAAACGTTATACAGTTTTTTCATATCGCACCTCTTTGTTTTTAAACATCAAATTCCTGCCAGTCTTTGCCGGATTTGAGAGCGGCTAACATTTTCGCAAGAACATCCGGTTCGTGTACGGAAACATCGTTATAATCCCAAGGATACCCAATTGTTTCCCACATTCCAAACTTACGTCCACACGAACCATCATGGAGAATTGCATCTCCCGGAAGGTCCGCAAAAAGCACCTGAAAACCATTCTGAAAGAAATGCACTTTACTTATCTCAACTTTGTTTGCTTCACAGGCCTTAACAAGCTCTGTAAGCGACATAACTCTTTCCAGCGGGATTTCCTGGCGGCAGAAAGAAACAGCATCATAAGGGATCATTTCCATTGTTTTCTCCTTTCGTTTTTGTCGTAGTGTTCACATTAAAGAGCCGATACAGAGACTCGGACTCTGAACCTGCCGCTTACAAGGCGGCTGCTCTGCCAATTGAGCTATACCGGCGCAAACCAGTCACGGCCGGCTTTTTACCCGGCGGCTGATTAATTTTTTCTTTCTATATTATTATATATATAATATATATTATAGGCTGTATAAGAATTAATTCTATTCTTAGATAATAAGATTATTGGATAATGTTTAAAAGAGAGTGTATATATATTTAAAAGAACGAGAAAGAGTATGTGTATATATATTTTTTAAAAGAAGGAGATAGTGTATATATACTTAAAAGAAAAGAGGATATGTATATATATTTTAAAGAAGAGTG
>JAEEGL011643864.1_pt1 | contig 22316 bp, 20 predicted proteins | sample 9134231 | NCBI WGS metagenome assembly JAEEGL01 (sample SAMN16246548, study PRJNA631951) | gut metagenome | biome: gut microbiome; feature: rumen; material: fiber-attached | host: Bos | place: Iran: Karaj | collected 2018-10 | reverse complement strand
ACGAACTTTATAAAAAACTTGAAGCCGACGGTTATGCTGTTAAGCTCGGAAGATACATTTCTGTCAGACCGCCGAAGGCTGAAAGGTTCATTCGTTTGAAGACTCTCGGTGAAGAATATAATGAACGTGCTTTACAAAACAGGATACAGCAGAGCCTCAAATTCGAATTGAAGCTCAGTGAAAATCTTGAGAAGGCAAAGGCTGATAATGCTCCTACATACAAGACTCTGAGTACAATGCGTTTCTATACAGTGACGTTCAAGAAAGGTCTGCTCCCTTGTCATAAGAAAATAAAACATCAGCCTTTTTCATGGATAAACGATGAAGAGCTTGATAAGCTCCTGCTTTTGAATAGAAAAATAAATGCAGGCGAAACTATCGAGTCTATGAAAAAAGAGTTGGAAGAAAAGGAGCTTGAGCTGAAAGAAAAGAACGCTGCTGCCGAAGAAGCATTATTAAAATATAAGCGGTTATTCAGATGTCAGGAAGCCTTTTTAGTTCTGTACGAAGGGAAAAATTCTTCTTTTATTTCAATAGAGCAAGCTGAACAGTTCCGTGAAGCGTACCCGTATATTACCGAAAGCAGTTACACTGAGCTATATAAATATACCGATCAGGCTAAGGACGACCTCGACGCAGCCAATAACACAGTCAAGGAAGCAGAACAGGAGCTGCGTTCTCTCGGCGGTGCTATTGCCATTGCTGCACAGGTTCAGGCAGGCACCTACGTTCAGGAGCTTGTAAGCAAGGAAAATATTCACAGAAATGCGGATATTTTGCCTAATGGGGTATTCCAACTATAGAATTCAATAATGAATAAAAAAGCAGTATTAGCTATACGAACTAATACTGCTTTTCTATTAAATAATCTCTTATATTCTAATTAAGCTCTATAACTATTGCCTGTTCACCAACGTAATCGTCGGGTATTTCGCCTAAATCCCAACCATAATCAGTTGTTTCGAGGTAGTAATAATTCTTTCCGTTGACATTGTTGAAATTGCCGTCCACACCCTCTCCGCAATAAACTCCAACTCCCATATGATCATCAAATATTATGAGTGCAACGCCATATCCCATTTCACGAATTATTCCTGCAAGAAGAATCGTTTTATCTTCACAGTCTCCACACATCTCATAAAGCGTTTCTACTGGATATTTCGGATATTCTTCACATCCGCGGGATTCAATGTCGGTCTTGTATTCGATTCCACTCTGCACAAACTGAGCAGACATAAGAACTGCGTAATCTTTATCAAGACCTTCTTCTTTAGAGAGTTGAATAAATTCATCAGCAATACTCTTTAATAATTCTCTGTTTTTAGTTTCATATATGTAATGCTTCCATAGTGTAACATCATTAATTCTTGGAAGAGAACTGTAATATTCATACCAGCTCTGACTAAGCGAAAGCGTATAAGTGTACTCTGTTCGATACCATAAATAAGTCCAAGTCCAATTTATCTTCTTATCAACATAAACTGGTTCTGTAGTAATTGTTGTTGTAATTGTGGTAGTGGTAGTTGTTGTGGTGGTTGAAGTCGTCGTTGTTGTGGTAGTAGTCGTAGTAGTGTTAGTAGTAGTAGTAGTTGTTGTTGTTGTTGTAGCCGCTTTTGTAGTTTGAACAGGCGGATTATTAAGATAATCTTCAAATCCCATAGCACCACTTGTAGATACATATGCATAATATGCAAGGATATTCGAAGCATCTACTGCGTTTATCAAGCCGTCATGATTTACATCCGCTGCTTCCTTTTGTTTATCATCTAAGCCACCGTCTTGATTCGTGGAGATCATTGCATAGTATGAAAGAACTGAAGAAGCATCTACGGCGTTGATATGACCATCGTTATTTACATCTCCAAGGTTATATTTTATAGGTTGAGTAGTTGAGGTAACGTTAGTTGCATCATAATTATCCCATTCACATATAAAAGCCGTAGTAGAATCATTCCATCCTGCATCATTCCAAGTACCATCTCCGAAATAAAACATTCCATAAGGTTCTTCTAAAGAGCTGGGCTCTCCTGAATGCCAATTTGTGTAATTAACACTTGAACCATCTACCCAACTCCATTTCCCTGAATCATTGTTACATGCAAGACCAAAGTATGCATTTGGTATTGGCAAGCCACATCGATTTAAATAATTTTGCAAAAAATCATTTTCATCTTTATCATTAATTATTGCTAAATAACCATTTAATTTCTCACAGTATTCCCTTGCGTTTTCCCAAGAATTCGCCTTGTCTGTGAACACCTGATAATAATGACCTTTATACTCTGTCATCGGAATAGTGAAGGTGCTTGGAATATTTACATCATAATTATCCCATTCACATATAAATGCTGTAGTTGAGTCACCCCATTCACCGTCATTCCATGTTCCATCACCAAAATAAAACATTCCATAAGGTTCTTCTAAAGAGCTGGGCTCTCCTGAATGCCAATTTGTATAATTAACATCTGAACCATCTACCCAATTCCATTTCCCGCAATCATAATTATATTCAAGTCCAAAATACGCGCCAAATAAGTCGTTTTGAATTATTAAGTCAGATAAGAAATCATTTTCATATTTATCATTTATTATCGCTAAATGCCCATTTGATTTCTCGCAGTATTCCTTTGCACTTTCCCAAGAATCAGCTTTGTCTATGAACAACTGATAATAATGACCGTTATATTCAACTCTGGAATCAATTGTACTTTTGTTTATATCAGCTGATGCCACGATAATCGAAATATTTGTGATACTAATGAATATTGCAATTGTCATCGAAATAAGCCTTTTTATAATCATTTTTATTCCTCCCAACGTAAAAAGAATATAAATGTATATTCGCATATTATAATTAAATCATAATTTCTCAATTCATCGTTACACTATTGCTCAAACCACAGTGTAATTGTGCTGTTTGGCTCTTGTTTTAAATATTATACCATAATTTTTGTAAGTATTAAATATAATTGTGTGAACAAAGCAACAAATTATTTTTTTAAAATCCTGTAAAAAGCTTGACATTCACGCTTTAAAGTGTTAAAATCAAATTACAGAAGGTATCCGCTTTATTTATGAAAGGAGTGTCAATTATGGAGAAAACCAAGGATAATATCGTTATTGGTCAATATGGACGTATGAAAGAGCAGTATCTCAAGTACAACAATCCTAAAGAGTATAGGAGGATGGTCAGGGAAAAGGAACTGAAGCCCTACTTGCTAAAAATCGATAAAATTGCAGTAGAAATGGAAGAAGACCTTGCTCAGAGTTTCGCAAAAGGCAATGGTTTGACCGAAGAAATGAAGAATTTAGATCCAGACAGATGGATTGGGCTCATGAACAACTTCCGTATGTGCGCACGAGAAATGGTTATCAAGGATATTATTGAAGAATAACCATTTGTTACGAAAAGAGGTAAAATATGAAACGACAAGAAGTTGAATTAGCACTTGCAGGCAGAGCATATTTAATAATTCACGGCGTTGAATATGAAAATGTGGGTGGCAGCGGTGATGAAGGTTTTTGCTTCGTTCCAGTAAAACATGACGGCTGGTCTGTATTAAAATATGATCAGTTGCTTAATAGTGATTATACTATCAGAATAAAGGATATGTATAAAATGCAAGACTTAGGCAACGTAACAGCCCACGAATACTGCATAAATTCTCGTGGATACAACTTTTATTGCCTTATAGGCAATCGTATAACTGGTGGTTTTATTTCCATTATAAACTGGGGTATTATTGCAGATTTTGAACCTGTTTCCAGTTTTTATAACCGTACAAGTCTTGAAGGAGCCTTTGACGGAAACAAATTGATAGAACAGTATTTCTCAAAAGAAGAACAAGAGGATATATGCGCTGATATAGCAGATAATTTAACGCCTTTGTTCTTTGAATAATATTTAGGAGGACTTATTATGGCAAAATATGCTTATCCTGCAATTTTTAAAGCTGAAAAAAGCGGCTACTCCGTATCGTTCCCTGACATTTCAGGCTGTTTTACCCAAGGCGATACTCTTGAAGAAGCTAAAGATAATGCCAAAGATGCATTATGTCTTATGCTATACGATATGGAAGAGAAAGGAGAAGCTATACCTGAAGCATCTAATTTTGAAAAAATAAAAGCAAGTGAGCGTGATATTGTATCTCTTATAAACTGTGATACACTTGAATACAAAGAAATCTTTGATAAATAACTTAATTTATATTTCTCAAAATAGCCTATTTATCAAAATTACTTATACATAAGAATATAAAGCTTTATGGATACATTTATCCATAAAGCTTTTGTATATTAAAGATAATTATAGGAATTTGAAATTGTGAACTTCTACAATCTTTCAAATTTAATGCTACATTTGCTTGCTTTTGCTACATTATTGTGTTATACTACATTTTGAGAGGAGGCATTTCATGAATACGTACACCGTAAAAGAAATTGCTGATATTTTTAAAACTAATCCTGAAACTGTAAGGCGTTGGATAAGATTAGGAAAACTTAAAGCAGACAAAACATCTCGAAAAGGTGGTAATGTCATTTCTGAGCAAAGTTTAAATAATTTTTTGAAAACTACGCCTAAATACGCAGGAATAGCTGCTAGTACGATAGGTTTGCTTGGAATCTCTGGATTGATCACAGGCGTTCCTATTTTAACTGCTACACTTTTAGGTACAATGATTGTTCAAAAAAATAATACCTTAGAAAGTTTAAAAAACGCTCATATTCCTGTTTCTGAGATGCTTAAATTTATAAACACCTCAATCAAGAGTTCCAAAAAGACTATTTCAGCCAAAAGGGAGGAGATAAGTAAACTTGATCTTGAAATTAAAACGGAAGAACAGCACATACGAGAGCTTACGGAGCTCATGAAAGAACTAAAATCACAGTGTAGTCAGATTGATTCTGACAGAAAGGAGAATTAATAATATGCCTGTTGTTCAAGAAGCATTTGATATTTCGAATGATATAATGGCAAAGATTCAAACTGGTGAATATCGTCGATTAGGCGGAATAATAAGATATGCCAAAGGTCCTAAGAAAGGACAAATCGTAAAACACTTGGATCCTATTGAATCAAAACCAGTTAAGCAAGTTCAGAGCATTAGCTCTAAAGCATTACAGTTTGCCTCAAAAAATAAGAAGGCTCTTATTGCTAGCGGTATAACATTAGTTGGAGTATCAGCTATTTATGTGTGTTATAAGATAAAGTCTCGTGAACCCAAAGTAATAAAACAGTTCAGAGCTGCTTTAAATGCATATATAGATGAAATCAGGCTAGGAACTTTAACATTAAACAGCATTGAAGCTTTGATGAAGGCTTTAAACGAGATAAAAGACCATAAAGACAGTAGCAACATAAAAATTGATCTTTCACTGGAAGATTTCGATGCTATTGTTAATCATATTTACGAATACACATTGAAACTAGCAGAATTAAATGAATATAAGCTTAACAATGAAGAACTTATCCATTGTGGCGATTCGTTAGATAATTTAAATAACTATCTAATAATTCAAAAACGTATCTTTAAATCAGCTGCATAATAAAAATAATATAGTTCCTGATCTAGCGTTTGTCATATAAACGAGATCAGGAACTTTTTATATTAAAAAATGTATTCTTTGTTTTTCAATATAGCATCTTTGTTATAAAAGAATCGGTATAGTAATTTTTAATAACTATATCCGATTCGTCGGTGTTTTTATCTCAAAACACTTGAAATAATATCAATAATGATATATAATTTATAATGTATATTTATTTTAAGGTGAGAATTATGGTATCATACAAACGACTTTGGAAGCTTCTTATTGATAAAAACATAAAAAAATCCGATTTAAAGGTATTAACTGGAATAGGCTCTACTACTATGACCAAATTAAATAATAACCTTCCTGTTTCGATGAACGTTATGATAAAAATATGTAAAGCGCTTGATTGCAATATCGGCGATGTAATGGACATTTTATAAAATGGAGGGTATTAATTATGAACGGATTATCTCTGTTCGCTAGCGCAGGTATTGGCGAAACCTATTTCAGCGAAGTCGGCGTTAATATTGTGGTCGCAAACGAACTCATTGATAAACGCGCAAATCTATATAAAAGCATATCTCCAGAAGTTGATGTCATTTGCGGAGATATAACAGATCCTATTGTCTTTAGTAAAGTAATAAAATCAGCAAAAGAAAAAGACGTTAAGTTTATCCTTGCTTCACCTCCATGCCAAGGCATGAGTATCGCAGGAAAGAATCGTCATCCTGATACAATGATCAATGATGAGCGCAATTACTTGATTACATATGTAGTTAAAGCAATTAAAGAGCTTAATCCAAGATATGTTTTAATTGAAAATGTTCCTGCATTATTAAAACTAGTATTAAACTATAAAAATAAAATGAGAACAGTTCTTGATATTCTTGATCTTGAGTTCAAAGAAAAATATGATATTGCAAGTCAAATTGTGGATTCATCAGATTATGGAGTTCCACAAACAAGGCTAAGAGCAATTATAAAAATGAACATACATGGATATAATTGGAACTGGCCTGAAAAAAGCCCCAAAAAAGTAACTGTTCGAGAATGTATTGGAAATCTTCCATCCCTTGAATCTGGAGAATCTTCGAATGTAAAATGGCATTTTGCACGTAAACATGATCCTAAAAACATATTATGGATGAAACATACTCCTACAGGTCATTCTGCATTTGAAAATGAAGTATACTATCCTCAAAAAGATGACGGATCAAGAATAAAAGGATATCAATCATCGTATAGACGAATTAAGTGGGACGAACCTTCCCCCACAATTACAATTCGTAACGATTGTATAGCTTCGCAGCGAAACGTTCATCCTGGACGATTACTTCCAGACGGCACATATTCAGATGCTCGCGTGCTTACACCCTTAGAATTGATGCTTCTCAATTCACTACCAAAGGATTGGAATATTCCCGATGATACTCCAGAACTGCTTATAAGGCAGTGTATCGGCGAATCTATACCGCCGCTTATGTTAAAACAAATCGTTAGCGGTATTTCGGAGGAATTATAATGAACAAAATCAACGCTATTTCCTTATTTTCAAGTGCTGGAATTGGCGAATTACGAACTAGAAATTTGAATATCAACGTAGTTGCTGCTAACGAACTATTGCCTGCAAGAGCAGCTTGTTATAGTCATTTTTATCCAGACACCATAATGGTCTGCGATGATATAACAAAAGAAGCAACTAAAAAAACAATGATACAATATGCAATAGATAACAATGCTAAACTATTAATTGCAACACCGCCTTGTCAAGGTCTAAGTACTCTCGGTAAGAATAAAGTTCAAGATCATTATGTAAAAGATAGAAGAAATTTTCTTATTCTTGAGGTACTTGATGTTATTGATAATTGTAATTTTGATTATATCTTGATTGAAAACGTTCCTAAATTTATTGAAATGTATTTTCCGTTTAATGGCGAATATATGCTTCTTGAAGATATATTAAATTATAAATATAGCAAACAATATGAAATTAGTGTTTGCGTTCTTAATGCAAAAGATTATGGAATTTGTCAATCAAGACCTAGAGCAATAATAAGGATGTATAAAAAAGGTCTTTCATGGACACTTCCAGAACAAGAGCCTGAAATCACGTTACAAGATGCTATTGGTCATCTTCCTTCGTTGGAATCAGGAGAAAAATCAGATATTTTATGGCATTATGCAAAACCTGAAAATCCAAGAGCCGTTTTAGCAATGAAACATACAGAACCAGGGAAAAGCGCAATCGCTAATCCTGTTTATTATCCTAAAAAAGAAGACGGTTCTAGAATAAAAGGATTTCACAATACATACAAACGCATGGTATGGGATCAACCTTGCCCCGCTAGAACAACATATAGTGGAAGTATGAGTTCACATAATAACGTTCATCCAGGAAGATTATTGCCAGATGGTACTTATTCTGATGCGCGAGTGTTGACATTATTAGAAACATTTATCGTTTCATCAATACCAGAAGATATAGATTTCCCAGCTGAGGCAACAGACACATTTATTAGAACTGTTATAGGCGAAGCTATACCACCCAGATTAATGATGAAAATTCTTGAAGGAATCGGAAAGTAGGTGTTATTATGCCAATTATGGTTGAAAGAAACAAATGGATATTATATAAACATACAAGCAGTTATGATATGATTAAAGCTGTTGCTTTAGATGTTAAAAACAGCTGTAAAACTGACATTTCTGATACAGAAAGATATCGTATGCAGGAAAGATTAGCTGCTCTAAATCTTTATCATACTAGAAACCCTAAAGATAAACCATTAGATGCTATCAACCATAGGATAAACACCTTAGAATTCTGGATGTTTGGATATGAAAACATTGATAAAGATAAAAAGTTTATGTTCAGCCCGTTAGGAAATCTATTTCTTAAGTATATAAACGATGAGCAAAAACTAATTAAAATTTTTGTTGCTATGCTTTTTGCAATTCAATTTCAGCATCCTGCAAGTGGCACCGATAAATCATTTCAGTTGTATCCGTTTAGACTTATTTTCAAACTTTTAACTGATGAAAGATTATCTGGAAAATTATACAATTTCGAATATGCTCAAATTCTTGCTTTTAAAGAAAGCATAGATCATAACAAATACGAAAATCTTGTTAAGGAAATACTGGATTTAAGATCCAAAAGCATAGATGAAATTAAAAATATATATTTGTCCGACGAACACACATATGTCAATGCCGTTTACGAATGGGAATATTATACTTGCACATTACTATCATCAATAGGTATATTCCGAGAGTTTAGCGGAGATATAATCTGTAAATTGTATCATCCATCTAAAACTGGCAGTAGAAGTAATCCTACAGGCAGAAAAGCGACAAACGGATATGTTGAATTACAACCGCAAGTAATTCCATTCATAACAAGAATGCTAAACGAGTATTCTGCAATGCAAATGCCTATTTCATTAGATGATAACGAAAGACTCAGAATTGACATTATAAAAGAAATCTATAGTTTTTATCCTCAAGTTTTAATGGAAGAAATAGGTGAATCAGACGAATTAACTAAGCTTCTAGAGTTGCCAAAGCTTATTGAAGAATATTCCAATAATCCTGATAATGATACGGCATATAAATTTGAGGAAGTTCTTACAGAAGGCTTCGATATGTTTTATAATGTCAAAACAAAACGTATTGGCGGTGCTGGACATACGGATATTGAATGCTTGTACCTTACTAAGAAGAAAAAATTCGCTGTCGAATCAAAATCCACAGCAAACAAGCTAATTGGAATCAATGCTGGCAGATTAAGAGAACAAAGAGAAGAAATTGGTGGTGCGTATACCATAGTTATAACTTCTCGCTACGTTCCTGCAGCTAAGCGTGACATAAAGGACACGCCTATTGTTATAATATTGGCTAATACTTTTGCAGAATACTTGTATAATCATATTTTTAATGAAATACGAGACATTGATTATAAAGATTTTGATGATATAATTGTTAATCACTTAGGCGAGGACGTTAGCAAGCTTATTTCAAAAATGACCTTAGATAAGTTTGCTACTACCAATAAGAAATAAAATGGCTGATATATTTAATAAAGAAAAGCGCTCCGAGATAATGAGCAAAGTTCATTCTAAAAAGAATAAATCTACCGAATTAAAACTAATACAAATTTTTAAAGATAATAACATACATGGTTGGCAACGTAATTACAATGTAAAAGGACATCCTGACTTCGTATTCCTTGAAAAACGTATTGCTATATTCGTTGATGGTTGCTTTTGGCATGGACACGATTGCAGAAACACACATCCTAAAGAGAACGAAGATTATTGGAACAAAAAACGTGAACGCAATATAAAACATGATAGAGAAATAACAGAATATTTCAAAAATAGAGGTTGGACTGTTATTCGTATATGGGAATGCGAATTAAAAAAAGACAAGTATATTACAAAGATAAGTATGCTTCTTAAATAAACACATATAACATATCTTGTTATAAATAGGAGAATAAAAATGCTAAAAGATATAGTTGGAATTACACTTTCTGGTGCAAGCTATACTTCTGATACAGATTTAGCTGTATTTAACCCAATTGATGGAAAAAAAACAAAAAAAATAAAAGGTAGTATAATATATGGAAGGAATGGATCAGGCAAAAGTTCAATTGCTAAGGGATTCAGAAAAATTAAAGACGAAGAAGTTGAAACCATTAATAAAGCTGTCCTTTTTGATATTAATAATAAACCAGTCACACTTAATGAAAGCGACAAAACAAATATAGCTGTATTTGACGAAGATTATGTAGATAAAAATGTAAAATTAAAAGAAACTGGTTTAGGCTCAATCATAATGCTAGGCGATTTAGCAGATTTATCAGATAAGATTAATAAAGCTCAAATTGAATTAGACGAAGCAACTAAGACGAATGAACAAATTCAAGAAGAACTTGAGAAATACAATTCCAATATAAATCCTAAATCTCCAAAATATTATATTTCAAAGATGATTTCTGCTCTTTCTGGAGACAAGCATTGGTCAGGAAGAGAAAGAGAAATAGATAAAAATCGTAGAACTAATGCACCTGTGTATGATCAATCATATAAACAATTTATAAAGCATAAGCCATCTAAAACTAAAGATGAACTTATCTTAGAATATAACGAAAAGATTATAAAATTAAGAGATATGGAAAACGGGAAATCACATATTTCTTCCTCTGTTCCCACTCTTAATCTATTGTATAAAGGCTTTAATATTGCTGAAAATAATAAGCTTTTATTCCAAAGAATAGAAAAACCTCAATTATCAGAAAGGGAACGTTTTTTGTTGCAGTTGGTTCAAGAAGGCAAAACTGAAACATTACAAAATAACATTGATATATTTAAAGATAATAAAACACATTTCTGCCCAACTTGTCTACAAGATATACAGCCAGAGTATAAACAAAATTTGATTAATAGCATAGAAAAAATACTCTCAAAAAAAGTTGAAGAACATCAAACTCAATTACGTTCATTAATATTACCTCTAATTGATTTAGATCTTTGTGCATTTGACAGTCTTTCTTCATATCAAAGCTGCATTAAGATTATCGAAAAAATTAACAACAGCATCGAGCTTAATAACGATATAATAAATAAAAAAATAAACAATCCGTATTCTATTTCAAATGATGCGCTAAATGACATTAATGAAGATATTAAGATACTTGACGAACTATTAACTGTTCTTAATAATGAAGTTAAAGAGCATAATAATTCCATTACTAATACAGAACCTTTAAAAAGTGAACTAAAAAAGATCAACGCAGAAAGAGCCTATTATGATGTTGAACCACTTTACGAATTATACAATCTTCAATTATTAGAATATAATCAAGTAAAAGCCAGAGCAGAAGAAGCTGAAAAGATTTGTGAGGAAAAAAGAATAAAATTACAAAGTATTGAATCTAAAATGAAAAAAACAAAAATTGCACATGATATGATAAACGATGCTCTAAAGTATATTTTCTTTTCTGATAATCGTCTGCAAATAGGAATAGATAATAATGAATATATTCTATTTGTAAACGGTAACCAAGTTAAACCTTCAGAAGTATCTGTTGGAGAAAGAAATATTCTTGGATTATGCTATTTTTTCACTAGTATGTTGCAAAATAAGGAAAAAGATGATGCTTTTAAAGACGAATATTTAATTGTAATAGATGACCCTATTTCAAGTTTTGATGTTGAAAATAAAGTCGGTATTCTTTCATATTTAAAATGGATGTTAGGAAGATTTATCTTCCAGAATGAAAATACAAAATTTTTAATCATGACACACGACTTAACAACTTTTTTTGACATAAACAAAATCTGTAAAGAATATATATCCAAGATTAAAAAGATATATAATGATTCAACCTGTAAATGTAATGTTTACGAATTAAAAAATCAAAATCTTGAGCCTTTTAATTCTGAAAATCGTCAAGAATATACAGAGTTGCTTGAAATGATCTATTCCTATGCAAGTGGAGATACAATAAAATATGAAGTTGTTATTGGCAATATTATGCGCCAAGTACTTGAAGCTTTTTCCACTTTTGTTTACAAGAAAGGTATTGAAGAGGTATCAACTGATTCAGAGATACTATCTACTATCCCTGAAGAATATAGATTATATTATGATAATCTTATGTATAGATTGGTATTACATGGTGGTAGTCATCGAAAAGAGCAAACACAGAATATGGAACTTAATTTCTTTGCTCTTATTTCAGAAAACGAAAAAAGGCGTACGGCAAAAGATATATTAACTTATATCTACCTTCTCAATCCTAAGCATATTTGTTCTCATCTTCCATCTTCGGAAAATACAATAAAAACATGGTGTAATGAAATTAAAAACAGATATGGTGTTAATACATAAAAACACAGGAGTATAACCATAACGTTGTCCTTTGTTTGTCCTTTATATGTCTTGAAAAGTTACTATAAAAGACACGATGATAAAACACGTTAAAACTAAAAAACGCCGTAGATAAGGTACAAAACCCACATCACGGCAAGTTAGAAAACTCGAAAAATTTAATTCAATTCCCGTACGGGTCACTTTTGACAAGTCTCGGAAACAGCGTAGATACGTTGTTTCCGAGTTTTTATTTTTCCTGATTTTTATTTTGGTCTTTATTTGGTCTTTATTTTCAGATATTGGTCTTTACAGTGGAGCTGATAGATTCGGCTCCACTTTTTTGTTCTTATTGTCAGACTTGTTATCAAAGCTCAGTGCCTCAGCAATTGCATTGCTTGTTCTTGCCTGTGCCTCCTGAAACATATGACAGTATATATTGCTCGTAGTTGAAACCTGAGAATGTCCCAGGTCTCCGGAAACCGCAACGACATCAACCCCTGCATTGATCAGTAAGCTGGCATGCAAATGACGGAGTGAATGAATATCACAGAAACGGACACTATTTTTCTCACAGAACTCTGTAAACCAGAAATAAGGAGTATTGTTATGCATCGGTCTGCCGTCCCACTTTACAAACAGACGATCTGTTTCAATCCATTTGTCACCGAGACGAATTCTTTCCTTCTCCTGTTCAGCTTTCAGCTCCTTAAGCATATTCATTACATACTCCGGGAACTTCTGGCTTCGCTGAGATTTCTTTGTTTTTGTGGTATCAGTATAGATTCCTTTATCGGCAGTATAATTAGAAGTTCTTCTTACACTTATAACGTTGTTATCGAAGTCAACGTCTTTCCATTCGAGACCGAGAAGTTCTCCTCTACGGTATCCGCTGTAAACTGCAAGTTTGAAGAATACCCTGAACTTTAACGGCACATCATCTCCATCGAGCAGCTCAAAAATGTGAGCTATCTCATCAATGGTATAGATGTCCTTTTCCTTTGCCTCAGCCTTTGGAACCGATACTCTTCTGCACGGATTGTCACTGAGCATATCCATTTTCACAGCGTAACTGAATACATCAGAAATGAAACTGAGATGATGCACTACCGTCTTTCTTGAAAGAGGTTCACCTGTTCGCTGATTCTTACCATTGATGAAAAGCTCGTTGACAAACTTCTGGATATGTCTGCCTGTCAGCTGGTCGAGTCTTACGTGTCCGATGGCAGGATATACACGCTGGGTGAGCTGTTTCATACGCTCAAATGATGTGTGCCTGAGATTTATCTTTGCATACTCATCGAACCACTGTTCTGCAAAAGCCTCAAACTTTATCGTGGCGACTACCTGTCCCATTCTGCATTCTTCCTCGAATAAGAATGCCTGTCTTTCGAGTTCCTTTTTTATCTGACGTTCTGTCATTCCCGGGGCAGGTTTCCACGTTTTTGTCTGAACGACCTGCTTACCGTTTGTGCTGTATCCGCACGATACTTTTATTCTGTAGCTGTTACCACGCTTTGTAATTGTTGCCATAAGGTTTATTCCTCCTGTAATAAACCGCAAGGCGTTTACCTGTAGATAATTATACACTTTCCGACGTTTATTTGTCAAGGTGGGGAGCCCCCGCAGGCATTCACGTTGTCGCTTGCTTACTTTGTACGTTAACCCTACTCTACTTTCGCTACCTGACAATTCCTGACTATCTCTTACAATACGATAAACAACCTGCGTTTTTCATTTTATCTTGTTTTTTAATACTTTTTCTCAAAGCAGCCGGGAATATATTTCCCTTAATAACTGCCATATCTCTTCCTGAGTCTTTTTGATTTGCCTCATATCTTCCGCATAAATATTACCGGTAGCATTTATACGTTTTGCTATCTGATTGATGTTTCTTGATACGCCCGAAATTGATTCTGCAATATCATTGAAAACGGAATAATCCACTTTTATGATGCGTCCTTCAAGTGCCATTTTTCTGAGATAGAGCGAAAGATTTCCTACACGTATCTTGTTCATTTTCAGTTTTATCGCTTCAAGTTCGTCATCATCAACATAGAAAGTGATCTTGTTTTTTCTTACACGATTTGCCATATCGTCCTCCTTAAAAGGGTTTGGGAATTTCCCAACAAGCTCTGCTGCCTGTGACACTGTCTTTTCTGAAAAAAGCAAAGTGTCCGTACACAGGCTATGCTTGCTCTCAACTGAATGAGCAAGTATATTTTTTCAGAAAAATGCCGGAGTGTACTGACACAGGCGATGCTTGCTCCCAACCCAAACTAAAATTCAGTACCTGAAACTTTTTCGGATTATCCATTTTTCTGTCCGTGAAAAAACTCAAATGGATTTCAAAATCGGTGTGTATGCTGTGTATGGTGTGTAATTGCCTATATACCGTAAGTGATTTACACAGCACCTGCACATCAGCTGTGTAGCGGTGTGTAAAATGAGCAACGTAATATCGCTGAATACACACGTTACACACCTTACACAGCATTTTTCAATTTCATCTGAGATTATTTCTGTAAGTCGTATCAATGCCACGATACCCTCTTGCTCTTCTACTGTTTTCATGACTCTGGACATTTGGGCAATACTCGATATCATACTTCCCGTGATGCTGTTTCAGCCATTGATTGAACGCTTCCTTCTTCATAATATCGGTACTGTTCAGACAACACCAGTAACAATAACCGCTGTAAAGATCGGCAGTCGAACATTCAAATTCTTTTCCGAACTTCACGAACTGCTCGTCCTCAAAAAAGCTGATAATGTTGCTGCTGTCCTTCATGCTGTTCCTGAGATTTTCAGCCGTTCTGTCACTGATAGAAAATCTGAAACCGTTCCGCAAAAGTCTCTGTAATCCCTCGAACGACCATAAAAGAATCCCCTCTTTTTCGGGAATGAATTTCTCTACAAGGAAAGGATCGTCGATTCTGTTTTCGGATTTCGGCTTTGTTGTGATTATGATTTGTCTGCGGAAAAAGCCGTCGGATTTATCCGTCAGGGATTGCAGCAGTCCGTTTCCGAATGACATAAGCTTCGCATAAATATTTGCAGAATATGGCTGTATGCCCTTCTTCTCGATAAGCATTTTTCCTTCGTTTGTGATTATAGTTTTCAGTACGTTTGTCTCGTTCAGCTTATTCATCATCATGTCATCGTCAAGGAAAACATAGGCGTTTTCCAGTGCGGCACGGGCGAATCGGTTGGTTTCAAGGTTGTACAGATTTCCCGTTGAGATCGTCCGTCCGTACAGATGTTTCAGCAGCACTCCTATACAGCTTTTGCCCTCGCCGCCGCTGCCGATCATGGTCAGCATTTTCTGTGCTTTAGTGCATGGGATAAGCAGGTAGCCGAACCATTCCTGCAATGTAAGAATATCCTCTGGTATCAGAAGTTCCGATAGAAATGCAAGGAACTTTTCCGGCTTGGATGCGTCAGGATTATAGCTGTTGTTAATTCTTCCGAAGCAGAACTTTTTCTCATTGGTGAACTCTCCCGTTTTTGCATTCAGCGTTCCGTTTTGCAGGTGAATCTCGTTCATATCGGGTATTATATCTTCGGAATGTGCTTCAAGTTTCAGAGCCTGTTCAAGCTGCTTCACCTTGCTTGCAACAGCTTTCTGAATATGAGGTTTCAGCTTTTCATAAATGAGGTTGTCAATTGCCCTGTCCTCAATAACGCCGTCGATTCCGATAAAATGATCGTTGACACAGATTAATCTGTGCTCGGCAAGAAATTCCTCACAGAAAATTATCTCGTTTATGCTTTTGTCATCAAGCCAGATAGGAGTTGTGTCCGATGCTGAACGCAGTTCCTCAGGTTCAATATCAATTACAGGTGGTTCATCCGACTGAAACTTCCTCATAGCTTCGTCTCCCGACACTATTTCCATAATATTCACTGAGCCTTTTTCCTGCATACTTCACTATATCCTTTCTGTTCTCGATAAGATCTTTGCGCTCTTCCTGTGTGCCGCTGATAAAGATTTTACAGTATTGCTCATATTCGTCCTGTTTTGCCAGACTTTCTGCAAACAGCGGATCAGGCCCTGAATCAGGGCGTGTAGGCTTGTACCTTTCACGCCAATCACGGAGCATTTTGCAGTAATCGGATAGAATACGGAATGCTTTTGTTTCCTGTTCACGCTGAGTTTCCCTTTTTATCATCGGTTTTATGAATGGTTCACTGCTGTTGTGTACGATACCGAATGCGGAACATAATTGTTTTGCTGCTTCATACTGCGATAAGCCTATTACCTGTGCTGCAAATGAAACAGCATCGCCGTGAGCTCCGCAGCCGAAGCAGAAATAATGATCGTCATAGAGCTTCATGGACGGAGTTTTGTCATCGTGGAAAATGCAGTTAATCATGCCGTGCCTTGTGTCTATGCCGTACAGTTCAGCCACCTGTTTCATGGTCACGCTCTCACGTACTCTTTCAAAGATGTTCATGCCGCATCACCGTCCTCAGGCTCATGGTGACCGAAAACGGCTTTCATCAGTGCTTCTTCGGAGATAAGATACTTCTTGCCTGCCATAAAGCATGGAAGCTGTCCAGATTTGCACATCTGTCTTATGCGGTAGTCCGTCAGTCCCTCGATAAGCTGAGCCGCCTCTTTGATTGTGAGAACTTTTCTCTTTGGTGTAGTCATGGTTATGACTCCTCCTTTAAATAAGATCAGCATTTCTGCTGACATACGCCTGAAGCTGTATGTATAGATTCTTTGATACGAGTATTCTTTGATGCTTACATTAACAACAACGGTAGTATCAGGAATACATTTCGGGAAATATTCAATTGTCAAAGTACTATATTTTTGAACCAATTTGTTGTTTTCAATAATTTTATATTAAAATTCACAAATAATTTATTGCAATATCATACACAATATGTTATAATAAATACAATAGCTACCCTTGTTCCTGCCTGTGCAGCATCGTCTTACGGGTAGTATTCTGATTCGTGCTCAGATGTTCTGAAGGGAAATAGGATACGATTACTTTGTTATGTATGTCAGAAGCATCTTCATCAGATGCTTCTTCGTTGTTACCCATTAAAATGAGTGGATGCCTTTTATTTCCAGATACTGAAAGGTCTGTGCTTACTTCATTTGATTCTGTTAATCTGTAATTCCAGTAGTATGTGTCATTTTCAGGAACAATTGATACTAAAAACTTATCAAGGCATTGCTTTTTTATACTTTCATCTGTGACATCAATAAGTTCACCAAGAGCTTTGGTTATCTTTGTCAGATCTTCGATACAGCTGGAGTAGTGTTCCTGCTGCTCAGATATACTGTTTCTCTGGTTTTTGAGTGAATCAATCTCGTTTTCATAAGACTGACGCACATCTGCATATTCATCCTTGTTTATCTGTCCGTCAGCAAACATATCAATGAGATTTTTCTTTTTCTGCTGAAGTCTCTCAATCTGACCTTCAATGAAGCTGATATTATTTTCAGTGTGTTTTTGTGAATCTTCCCTGTAGTACTGAGCAATCTCATCACTGAGAGCAAGGAGATCTTTTTTTCTGTCCTGCCATACCTGATCAATAAAATAATCAGACATCATATCCATTTTCCACTCTGCAATACATGGAATATCACAGTATCCTGTTACATCTATTCCTGTTTTGGCACGTGTTGAAGCCTTACCGAAACGAATCTGATTATAACAGATAAAACAGAAAGTGTTTTTACCATCTTTAGATTTGTGATAAATATTCCTTCTGAAGCTTGAACCACATGAACAGCGCAGTTTATTTGTCCACATACATGATGACTTTGTCGTGCTTCTGCCGGTTACATTTCCATTATGAACTGTTGTAATTCTTTTCTTTGAATTTTTCAGTTTCTGTACTCTTTCCCATTGTTCCTCAGATATAATAGGCTCCCAGTCGCCTTTATGATATTCGTAAGTTTCCTTGTTACGGTTTACAATACGCTTTTGTTCAAGATAGTTATTGCTCCCACTTTTATTGTAACAAATATAGCCTTTATAGGTTGCATTATCGAGTATTCTCAGTACAGTCGAAGGCTCCCAGCGTACTTTACCCGAAGCATTGAGACGATTTCTATCGGTAAGAATCTTACCGATTTTTGTTATACCGTTTCCTTCTTCATAAAGATCATAGATCATTTTTACAGTTTCAGCCTGTTCAGGATTGATAACATAAGTGTTTTCAGAAGGATCCCACTTACCATCAGGTCCAATATTTCTTTTCAGGTCGTAACCGAGGATATTTCCGCAGCCATAGAGAATATTCTTGCTTCTGCTTATGTGCTGACCGGCTCTTACTCTTTCGGAAACCTTGCGGCTTTCTTCCTGGGCAAGTGTTGCCATAATTGTCAGTCTGAGTTCTCCGTCGCCGTCCATAGTCCATATATTATCATCAACAAAATAGACTTCTATTTCACGACTTTTGAGTTCTCTTGTATGAGTAAGCGTATCAACGGTATTTCTGGCAAAACGACATACTTCTCGCGTTACGATAAGATCAAACTTTCCTGTCTTTGAGTCTTCTATCATTTTCATGAAAGCAGGACGTTTCTTCGCCTGAGTTCCGGTGATACCTTCGTCTATGTATTTATCGACGACTTCCCAGTTGGGAAATCGTCTTGCGATATCGTCATACCACTGCATCTGGTTTTCCAGGGCAGAGAGCTGTGCTTCGTGTTCTGTAGATACTCTACCATAGAAAACGACCTTTCTCGGACGGTTGTGGTCTAAAATGATTCCAAACATAACAGTTTCCTCCTTAAAATACTTTACCTTTAAATTCCTTATATTTGTGTTCAACTACATTATCAAATGTAGGTTTGTTGATTATTCCTTCTTCGAGGAGACAAAGCAGCACAAGGTATCTCATGAATCTGCTGTCAACTTGCTTACAGGTGTTTTTCATAATAATCACTTCTCCTTATACTTTACCACTTTAAAGTGCGATTGTCAAGCCTGTTATCTAAAATTAATATATTTAAAGATACGAGGCTATGTATAAGGCGGCTCTTAGGCCGCCAAAAGGAGGATATAGATTGTTTTTAGCGGATTTGGATAAGGTTTATTTCCGTATCGTCCCTGACCGGGGTGATTCCAAATGAACTAAGGAATCTGTACAGAAATTCTACACCCTTCTGTGTCCATCGTGTATGCACATAGTTTCTGTAAGTGTTGGTTAAGAAATCATAACGTCGCCTTACTTCTGTTCTGACATATCCTTTTCCATCATATTCTTCAGTAAGATACCAAGTATCATCCGCTCTGATCTGTATTCCTAACCTGAAAAGAAGTTGATTAAAAATAGCAGCGGATGTTCCGTATTCATAAGCGATCTCTGATACAGTTATCAGTTTTCTGCTGCTCATTAGAATATCATAATATTCAGCTTTAGGTTCAAGGGAAGAAATACGATCTTCGAGTAAGGCGTTGCTTTCTCTGAGCTTTTCTTCTGCAAAATATGCACCGTTCTTTCTGATTGAAGGAAGCACTTCTGATGTTATCCAACGCTTGAACCTCTTTGCTGCTGGAAGTTTGCTTGAAAGAACGAGGCTGTAAAAACCAGATTCATTTATAAGTGTTGCCATCGTACCATTGACGGTGAACGATTCGTTCACCGTCTTGTCTTCATCATCTACATGATCTCGTAAGGCTTTTTGTGGGTTAGTATACTTTAATATTAAAGCTACATCTTTTCCAACAAGCCACGGTTCACCGTCAATGGTGATTGTTCTTACTGAGCCGAACTCAGGGTTTTCAAAAATTGTAATTTCATTCATTTTCATTTACCTCCGTTATATCAAAACTTACTGCTACTGCTCTGTCAACCTGTTCCATAACTTCGGGACTAAGTTTACAGAGCATTTTTCTTAGCCTCGACTTGTCCATTACCTGAATCTGTTCACAGAGTATCACAGAATCCTTGAAAAGCTTGTTGCTTTCAACAGGAACATGAACCGGAAGATTCCTTTTCTTCTTTGAAGAAGTTATTGGTGCGATCAGAGTCGTCGGACTGAAATGATTTCCGACGTTGTTCTGAATGATAAGTACAGGTCTTTTCCCTCGCTGTTCACAACCTTTTCCGGTAGTCTCATTTTAGTCCCAGATTAGACTCAGCTTATTTGTGACACCAGTGGTGACACAAGTTCATTCAGATAATATGTATCATAATATAATGTCATACCTGTATTTTTCATTCGATAAAATCTTATGACAATCTCAGCTTTAATACTGTGAGATTACGGATGAAATAGAGTAAAAAGCATCAACTAATGAGTTCTTTAAAATCAAAGAACTGATAAATGAAATAATCAAGGCTACAATAGATATCACAATTTTATTGTTCGCAATAAAAGATTGCATTTTATATATGCTGCATATTAAATACACAATCGTTAAAAACAAGAAAAATCCAGAAAGAAAAACTGGCAGTAATATGAAAAAGCTTAAAATGGTATTTTCAGATGTTCGTGCTGTTTTATATATTATGTAAACAGCCGTAAACATCTTACCGACCTTGTCGATCCTTTGGTTGAGTTTGAGACTAAGGCAGAGAAAAAGCGTTTTGAGGACAGGATCAACAGCTGCCACAAGAGCTTAACGCTTCTGGAACTGCTTGATAAAACGATAATCATGGTAAGGGATTATCCCGACAAAGGCAGGCTGTATTATGATATTCTATCCAGATATTACTTTGAAGATTATGGATATACCCATGATGAGATTATTTCCGTTCTTGAAATATCCCGTTCAAATTATTACAGGTGTTTTGATCAGGCTGTAGAATGCTTCTACAAGCTTCTTATTCCTGTTCTGAACTCAGAAGATTATGAGGTTGACGACGACCTCATACCTGTAAACTATGGCTGATTTGAAGAAATACTGGCGCCCGCAAAACGGGCGTCTTGAAAAAGTTAGTCACGCACTGCGGTGCGTGGGTGGAAGGGAGCAAGCAACGCCTGTGTCCGTACACTTTCGATTTTTCAAGAAAAAATCGTGTCACAGGCACAGCTTGTTGGGAGATTCCCAAACCCTTTCGTATGGTGTTAATAAACGATTATTTGAGGAGGCAGATATGGCAAATCGTGTAAGGAAAAACAAGATAACTTTCTTTGTTGATGATGATGAAAGAGCAGTGATAAAGCTAAAAATGGATAAAATGAACATGAGCAATCTGTCGCTTTATCTAAGAAAGATGGCTCTTGAAGGACGTATCATAAAAGTAGATTATTCCATTTTCAATGATATAGGAAAATCTATTTCTGGCGTATCGAAAAACATCAATCAGATAGCAAAGCGTATAAATGCTACTGAAAACATTTATACAGAAGATATGAGGCAGATAAAACAGAAACAGGAGGAAATATGGCAATTACTAAGATCCATAGAATCACGTCTACTCTGAACAAAGCACTTGATTATATAAAGGATAAAAACAAAACAGATGATACCCTGCTTATCACAGGTTATGGATGTTCGCCTGAAATAGCTGACATAGAATTTGAACAGATCCGCAGAAATGCAATGAAGCCCGGTGGTACTCTGGCGTTTCACCTTATCCAATCATTTGCACCGGGTGAAGTTGATTATGAAACTGCTCATAAGATCGGAGTTGAACTTGCAGACAAGGTTCTGAGAAATCGTTTTCAGTATGTAGCTGCAACGCATATCGACAAAGATCATATCCACAATCATATCGTTTTCAATTCTGTAAGTTTTACAGATTATAAAAAGTTTCATTCTACAGCTTCGGTCTATCGGTATATTAAAAGGCATAGCGATATTCTTTGCAGTGAAAACGGATTGTCGGTCATCACTATTCCTCAAAGCAAAGGAAAAAGTCATTATGAACATCTGCTTGACAAGAAAGGTCAGAGCTGGAAGTCTAAGCTCCGTAAGACTATT